>Ga0228699_1000957_pt1 | contig 17129 bp, 19 predicted proteins | sample McNCre217_Aug_MG_FD_178016 | JGI IMG/M metagenome (GOLD analysis project Ga0228699, IMG submission 178016) | Freshwater microbial communities from McNutts Creek, Athens, Georgia, United States - 2-17_Aug_MG | ecosystem: Environmental > Aquatic > Freshwater > Creek | place: USA: Georgia...
GCACAGTATCACCGAAGTTTTATCAGCAATAAATTGGATGCCATTATATGCAAAATTCAATAATGGAAGGGGGTACAATATAACAGAAGCCGACCATGAATTGATCAAGGAAAATCTGGCGGGAAGTTATTATATCATTTTAACCAACCGAAAAACCCACCTAACTACTTATTTGATAGGAATCCTAAGCTTTCTAAAGACCGGGAAGTGGCCCGATTATTGCCATGCACTGATGAATGCTGATAGCATTGTAGATGCCGGGAAGTGGGAAAACTTCAAATTCATGGAGGCAACTAATGCGGGTGTCCACTTCAGTAGATTTATGGAAGTATTTGATTGCGATTCTGTGTGTCTTCTAAAACCAAAGTCACTTGATTCAACCGAGTGGAACAGCGTCATCGACGGTCTATTAATCCAGAATGGAAAACAATATGACGATCTATTCAACCTAGCCGACAAAAGCCATGTCAGTTGCGTGGAATTAGTTTTGGATGCACTCAGGGATGACCCAAATTATGCAACTGACTTTTCGCAATTAGAGACTTCTATACAGAAGGTTGGGAATCTTACCCCACAAATGTACAGAGATTGCCCAGAGTTCGAAATTGTTCTTGAAATCAAAAGATAAAAGGGGCATAACGCCCCCTTTTAGTTCTTGATATCTTTCCACTTTTCGACCATCGCAGCTTTCAATTGAGTGGTCTTCGTCATGCCATGTTTTCGCATGTAATCAATGATTTTAATAGCCATCGGTCTCTCAGTTTCACCCGGCTTTCGTGCATTATGTAGATCATTGCTAAGATTCTGATCCTCATCTGGATATCGTGCGCCATAATAGATCAAGTTATACCGAAGTTCATTTGCTTCTTGGGATAGTTCAGATTTTGCCTTCTTATGGATCAACTCTAACCACTGTTCCAGAGAAGAAATTCGATTAGAGCGGTATGTTCTACTAAGTGCTGGCATAGGACCTTCTAGTCCACTTTTTACCCCAGCCACTCCAACACTGTTTCGTTTATCTTGAAGCAACCATGATTGCTCACTTGTATAGAAGTAAATTGGAATACCGGCCCTTTTCGCGAGAATTGCCATATTGCGAATGATTGCACCACGGTCCTGATCCTCTGCAGCAATCAATTGATGGATTTCCAAAATACATGTTGCCGGAATTGTGGGAGTCTTGGAGTATACACGATCTTCACTTTCACGAGTCCGTTGATTGGAGTTATCCTTTTGCCACATTCCTTCCCAATAATCGATTGGTTTTACTTTATACTTTTGGGCAATCTTTCGGCCATCCAGTACAAACATGCATGCATGTGAGCCGGGATAGTTTGTATGATAGTCGCCAACTTTAGATCGCGTCGTGCTCATATAGTAGGGATAACCAGCCGGAGCGAACTTTTCTTCTGATTTATTTCCAACCACGCTGGTCAATTCAAATTCACCAGTTTGAAGGATTTTCAAAGCAGGACGAATACTGGTATAGTGGTAAAGAATATCAGTGGCACCCTCTGATAAAATTGGGTGTTTATTATATTCTGATTCACCTATGATATCTTTAATTTTCATTCCGACCCCCCTTCGATTTCAATGGTAAAGAAGGAACGAACCTAGCACATCACGTCGAGCAGCAGCCAAATCACCATCCAAACCGGGAACAATAATCACATTGTAAATCGGCTTATCGCTAGTTTCAGGCATGTCCATCATTTCATCATAAGTGATGAGTGACTTCACATCAATCCCATACTCATTAGCCAGAATTTGCTTCAACGTTTTTTGTGCTTCAGGGTCACGATTTTGAAGTCGTTCCAACCCAACGCCAGACACTTTCTCGTCCTTGAATAGTGCTGCAGGGACCACAATACTATGCTTGGTATCTTTATATGATACTCGGCTAGTTTCAGATGGTTTGGCACCATCACTGAAATTGATCAAGAAGTTTGCAGGGCGGGCTGGGTCAGTTGCAACGCTGGCGATCTTTGTATACGCATAAATCGTCACGTCGGGTAGTGCACGAGCGACTTCAAATGCTAGGTGCAAATATGCATCCACGAAGAAGTCACCAGAATCGTGCCAACGTAGGTAAACTTTTGCACCGGATTTCATCTTGCGCTTGACTTCTGCAATCACTTGATCACGGAACCCATTAGGATCATTGTACCAATAATTCAACACCTGTGATTGGCTCAATCCACTATTGGGCCATTGGATATAACCGCCACGAGTTGCATAGCAATATGCTTTACATTCACCAGCACCGGGGCAAGTATTAACAACAACGAATTGCTTAGACTTTTCGTCCACTACTAGGCCCGCAATTGCAGGAATGCCAATGTTGGTCACAATGACAGTTTCACCAGAACTCTTGGTCATTTTTGAATTGACCTTGAGAAGTTCCTTGGGACGAGCAGTGATCTTCGCAGCCAAACCATCCAAGTCATAGATGATTTTACCGGATTCGTCAATGATAGGAACATTGCCACGGTGAATGTTAGGATTTTTTGCTTTGGCTGCAGTAGTAGTGAATTGCTTTGCTTTTAGTTTATTTGGCAAAATACCTTGACTAATTGCATATTTCACTTCAGGGCTATGTTTCTTTGCCTCTTCCACTGCTAGAAAAGCCATGCTATCTTTTGTTAAATTATATGCCTTATTTTTCTTGGAGGCCGCAGATAGATTCGGAAACTTCTGCTCAACTTGTTGGATGCTTTCTTTACTGATTTCTTCAATCTTGTCCATCGGAACATAGATAGGGTCAGTAGTAATACGTTTCGTCAATTTCTTGGATGGGTCATCCGTCGCCTTGAATTCGTAATAGATCACATATGAGTTCATGTGGTGAACCATCTTTGCAATCTCATCCGGGTCAATTACTTTAGCATATTCTGCACGTTCGGGGGACAATGAGGCATCAGTTGGCTCTGCACTGTAACTACCTTTTGGTTTAGCGTGGAAAATAACTGGTGACTCACCGGGCTCTAGAGCCTCTTCGATTTCACCAACTTCTCCCATATGTTTTGGGGTGATGCCCTGTGATTGAACAAAATCGTCCAATGACTGCACTAGCATGCCATTGACCATTTTGCCATCACTTTCAGCCACGATGGATTTATTTAAATCCTTATTCCATGCTGACTCACCAATAATATCCGAAATTTTCATTTTATGTTTTCCTCATTAATTGCATCAATGCTGCAAATTTGCCGTGTCTATCTTCTAATCCCTTTAAACCAGAATTAATTGGTTTGGTCACTGCAGCAGTATCGTTAAAGTTATTTACCTTTGGCTGAACATGATTTTGCCAAAACCATACTGCAATTTTAGCTGCAATTTCTGGTTTCTCGGCCAATTCGGGATGTTGCTCCAATGGAATCCCCAACGCCTCACCGGCCCGTTTATAATTATCGCGTCCAGTGATTTGAATAAATCCGCGACCATGGTATTTTTGACCATCTCCTGCATATTTATTCCCAAGAATCTTTGCCTTGCGAGGATTATGCTTAGGGTCATATTTCTTAAAATCAAGCTTTCCGCCGAACTCTTTCAAAGATGAAAAGTTTGCGGTTTCGTGCGCACACTGGGCCACGAATTGTGCTAATTCAGCACCTCGCATACCAGCCGCACGCCCTGCATTAATCAATGCCTTTGCCTCTGGCTTCAACACTGTCTGGACAATATCATTGACACTTTTATCAGTTGTGGTAGCAGGCGCTGGAGTAGCTGCAGTGCGCACAGGTGCAGAAATTTGAGTCTTCTGTGGCATCTGTTTTGCCATGGCATCCCCTGTACCAGCAAGTGCTGCAGCACCCATTGCGGCACCTGCCACCCAATCTTTCCATCCTTCAACTACTTGGATGTCAGCATTGATTCCCTCAAGGCTTAGCTTTTTATCATCAATCGCATTCTTTGCATCCCATAGTCTGTCCACAATGCCCTCATTTCTGAGTAACTTGTATACTAAGTTTTCTGCACTGAATTCACCTTTGGATTCCAGTCCACTTTTTCTGGCACGATTGATATCATTCAAAATTGCAGTGATACGAATATCACTATTGATTCTCAAAGCACGAAGGCTTCTGGTTTTCAATCCTTTATATTTGATCTGAACTTCTTCATCATCATACTCGAATGCTTCTTTACTGGGAACCTGAATCCATTTATTATTCAAAATACTGAATTGACCAAGACTAACGATGGGGACACCCGTATCTTGTACGTACAGTTCCACATTGATGCCACGAATTTTGATGTTATGCAAGTCGTTGTATTGGTATTTCTTGCTATTGAACAACTCTCGATAAATTACATCTTTATCTAGTTTAGCAATATCCACCAATAAGTGCAAATCCAAATCGCTATGCTCTGTGTAACTATATGCAGCATTACTACCGGAAATCGTAATGTCTTTCACTTCCAAATCTGTGATACCAAGAAATACCTGAAAATCTTCCGCAATTTTCAATAATGCTTTTCTGACTTCGGGAAGCATTTTACCATGATCCCAGATTTTCGGATTCAAGGTGTCATGCAATTGCGCGGCATTCGCCACGTTGACTTTCTTTGGCTTTTTTGGAGGAGAAGTCAATTCTGAAATTTTCACAGAATGATACCTTTCAAATACACAGTCTTTCCATCCTGTTTTACTGCAGTGAGAGATTCTTTACGATTGTGGGGAGCATTGTAGCTGACATGTACCCAACCACTGGATGGATTACCGGCAGTATGGAATTCCAATATGACTTGATCGAAGTCAAAATTATCTCGAATATACTCTGCCAATTTATCGTTCCCCATTCCGGGAACATGAATATCAGCCGCCATGCCATACTGGTGTTGGCTATCTTTTGCACCACCAACTGCCGCATTTAATGCTGGACTACGATACCCAGACGTAATACCAACTTGTCCGAATTTATCCCTCAATGGCTGAAGGATATTCAGGACAAGTTTACGAAGATTTTCAATGACTTCACCTGACGGCGTATTGTCAATATTATTTTCTTTTGCTTTTTGACTGACTAGAAATTCATCTAGACTGAAATTTTTACTTAGTTGTTCCATGGAAATACCCCCAATTATGAGAGTATTTATCCATTTTGATCAAATCGGCGATTCTCCGGTAATATCTGGTTTTGCGTACCATAGCTTGTACCATTGATCCGTCCCGGGCTGGATATTGTTCACTCTTTGGTATTCAGCCTTCTCGGTCCCTGTCATCACCTTCGGCATGTTTGCCTTTTCTTGTTCGGCTTTTTCCGCTGCCTGTCTTGCCAGATGATTGGACATGATCCTCAGTGAGTCAATTCCAGCCAGTTTCTTGACTTGGGCCAGTTGCACCGGGTCAATATAATTGTCTGGGATTGTTGGGTCATCTCCCTCTAACCTGAAGTCCTTGGAAGTTATATAATATTGCTTCATTTCTTTAGTTTCATTTCAAGTATATGGGCATTCTTTTTAGCGGCCCATGCACGTGCTGCATTCTCATTTTTAAATGAAATCTTACCGGCATGTTTGCGATCATCCTTATCAAAATAATAAGCAGTGACCTCTACTGGTGCATCTTCAGTGCCACACTGGCAGCTATCTGTTTCAGATTCCTCCGTGACTCCTTCTTTTGTCGGCACACAGTTAGGAACTTCTTTGCCATCTTTTTCTTTCATACCGATTTGCTCATAACCGTTCCAGCATGGGTCAGAGTTTTCCTCAACATGATACTTCTTAATTGCATCCACATTGCCAAACTTACGATACATGGATATCGCATCTTTGAAATGTTGATCATATTCCGCCGTGCCCTTCTCATAACCATACTGAGCCAATTCTTTTTCGATATGACGAACTAATGGCATTTCAGCCTTCAATAATTCAGGTGCACCTTCTACGACTTTTGCATTTTTCTTACTAGGATGGTTGCCACCAATAATGTCTGAAATTTTCATTTTGATTTTTCTTTCTTGATTACCATTTTTTGCAAGACCAGTATCTTGCACCTGTTTTTGGACCGGGATCGGTATCGCAATGATGACGTGCCCTGAAGCTCTTGCGATGGGATGGGAGATACTTTTTGATTCTCATTTCCGGATCACCAAAATTTACCTTTTTGATGTTACCTGTTTCTTCATCTTTCACGTAGACTTTGAACTTCTTTACATCGCCCCGCATTGGTTTATTTAGGGTTACTTTTCGTCCATGATATTCCGCCTCTTGAAGAACACCCTCATCAAATGAAAGGATTCCATATTTTTCAAAGAATTCATCACCGTGAAGGGTCTCTTCTACACTAACTTCTTTGGGTTCAATCGATGTTTCGATTTGTGGGTTAGTCGCACCACCATTAGCTTCGTTTACATCTTCAAAGTTGGAATCATGGTGGGTATGACTACCTACATAGGAGGCACCGGTATCGCAGCTATTTGATACCTTATTGATATTTTCGCCAAGTAATTCACGTAAACGCATGAGAGGTCCCTATTTAATTGAACTATTTATCCAAAAATAGAAAACCCCGAACGATTTCTCCATCCGGGGTTAGCATACGATTTGTTTAACTATTTATTCAGATGCCACATCGTCGGAATCACCAACCGACATCTCAGAGCCGACCGGGGCGTCACCATCATAACGAGAATAATTCCATTCTGTGGGTTGCTGTCTATTCCAGTTTGATACTAGTTGATCAGCAGCTTTGCCCTTTTCGCGATCCGAATATCCATCTTCATCGCCAAAACAATAGTGATGAGTACCATTGAATGCACCAATGTAGATTCGACCACTCGGGATATGACGGCGCTTATATTTCATTTTTCGTGAAGATTTTGCTTCGGTCATTGCGCTACCGGGCATGCCATACCGAGTATACAGATAAGTCGCAACTTGGTCAACCCATCCACTGACATCACTTGTACCAATTTCATCATCGGGTCCGATATCAACCCAACTTGCCACTTCATCCACCGCATCCATGACAGCTTGTGGGCCATATTTCAATAGACCGGGTCGTTGATTTAAAATTCGACGAGTAATTGCAGTTGAAACTGGATTATCAACTCGGCCCTCGGTCACCTCCTGCTTCAAATCATGCACAATCTTAGCCAATAATTCTTTGGCGGCACCATCGCCCCATTCTAGGCTTTTGACGATTGCATGTGCACCTTCCGTACCAACTTGTTTGATGATGTGCTGCAACATTTCTTTCGTCAGGTGTGGCAATCCTTCTGGAGTACCTTCTTTTTCATCTACTTGCTTTTTAGAAATTGCAATCGCGGCCTGTTGAGCCTGACTGCCAGATTCTTTGACCGGTGGTTTCCATGTTTTGCCACGAACATTTAGTTTCACTTCCAATCCACCAATAATCGTGCGATCATCAGTGGGTGCATACCATTTTCCACTAGTGGATTTGATTAATCCCATCTGTTTCAATTGATCATCAGTGAAGCTCTTACCGCCACGGGCAATATCAAAGAACGTGAACACTTTTTCTTTCTTTGAAGGCGCAGATTGTGGTTTAATTTTGGCGGCTGCAATAAGTTCAGCATCATCTTCTGGTTTGGTAGAAATATGGAAAGACTTACCTTTGTTCCAATCTTTTGTCATCATACTTCGTGCGGCGGCATATGCCGCCTGTTTGCCACGATAGTGGTATGGCACGCCATCTTTTTTGAGGATTTTACCATTGATGAGAATATAGTGAGTGACATCCTGTTCTTGTCGTTCTTGTTCTTCCTCATGACCCAATTCGTGTTGCATTTCTTGACGTTTGAATGCAGCCTTTTGTGCATCGATAACAGCCTGCTCTTTTTCAGATGCCGCTTCAGTCATTTCAGATTGTGGTTGATTCGATTGTGGGACTCGGTGTGCACTGCGGCGCATGACATCACCATCCTCTTCAAATCCAAATCTAGAGTAAAAGTCTACCAATCGCTCACGACGATCACCAGACCCTGCGGGGATTAACATCAAATCGATTCCATGCTTGTCTGCAGCACGAATGATGGCACGCATGGCTTTGGTGCCAGCACCAGAACCCTTAATAATTGTCTCAATATTGGAAATTTCAACTTCGGAGTCAGTGTACTCCTCGAATGAAAGGGCAGATAATCCATTCAACTCGCCTACTTCTTGTTTGAGGATCATTGCATTACTGTCAGTACCATCGTCAGCTTCATTGACATCTTCATGGCTTTTCTCGTATTTCGCCAATACTTTTTGTGCTTTTTCTGCATCCTTGTCTAGTTGCTTCTGGGTTGCAGATAGAATCCCCTTATATCTCTTGTGCCCCTTCTCATAGTCACCAGCCGCATCCGCAGCAGTGGAAGCAGCCGAAGCAGCAGTTTTGTATCGACCCAATAGCTCGGATGACACTTCACTGATATTTGACTTAGATTCAAAAAGTTCGCGTAGACGCATATAGATAATCCCTAAAAGTTTGTATTATCTTTTATTTATCCGAAAACAGAAAATCCCTGAAAGATTTCTCCATCAGGGATTCGATAATGATTCTATGCAATCAATACCAGCAGCTATACGGCTTTTTGCTGAATAGGACCAGAACAATCGACTTGATCGTGTTCAGTACATTATTTAAGCTTTCCATAGATAAGTTCCCTTCATGGTTGCTTGATCATAATGTTTGATCCAGTAATCGACTTCAGCCATATTAGTGGGGTTCTTGGATTCAATATATGCATCCATCTCAGTTGTCAAATTTTGTCCGACAAACAGATTCTTAAACCATTTTGTGATTTTCTTCAAAGTTGACATTTTGTGCCTTCCCTTCTTTATGATTATAGGCAAACTAGGGTTTACCCTAAGCTATTTAGTCGATAACCCGAAAAATCGTGGTGCACCGAACAAATTTAACGATCGCTGGTAGATGAAATACACTAAATATAACTGTTAAGCAACATAAAGGAAATCCTACCATGGAATGGAAAATTATAAATGGATACTCCGATTACGCGATAAGTTCTTGTGGGAAAGTTAAATCTCTTCGATCTGACAAAATTTTGAAAAATAGTGAAAATAACTATGGATATCAATATGTCAATCTCGTGAAAAATAAACGAAAAAAGACCACGGCAGTTCATCGTCTCGTGATTGAACATTTTGGAACCGAAAAACCGTTCGAAAATGCAGTAGTCGATCATAAAGACAATAATCGAAAAAACAATGCAATAACGAATCTAGAATGGGTATCAATACAAGAAAATACACTTCGATCTTATGGCAATTTGGATAAGAAGTTGTTAGTTAAAGAAATGAGGGCTAATGGGATAACGGTAAAACAAATATCAGAATCCATTGGCATGAGTTTATCGTTCGTGTACGATACTATACATTCATAAACACGTTATTTAAGTCGAAAAATGGGGCAGTTTCTGTGATGCTGCTAACTAATTAGAAAAAGCTTTCATATCCACCGCCCATTTTTAATATACTTCGATTATTTCAAATGAAATAATCGATAACATCACTTGCTGAAAGACTTAGAGAACTGAGTCACAGAATCGGTATAAGTTTTGACCATGCCGGAAACAGCATCCTGAACAGGCTGGACATACTTTTGCACTTCTTCACTTTTAACGGCCTCAGTGAGAGATTTGGTGAATTTCTGATTGGCTGCAATGATTTGAGCAGTGAAATCAGTACCGGCCTTGATGGCGGCAGTAGAGTAAGCCTTAGACATATCAGTGAAGGCATTGTTGTTGAAAGTGGTAAACATAGTAAATTGCTCCTTTTAAGCGAGTTGGGTTGAATATGGACCTCATAGCGAGCATCCATGTCCCAATTGTACTAGTATTTATGGCTCAAATGTTGGAATTTATTAGGGTTTACCCTCTAAAGTGATGCAGTCACTTCTCTTAGGAATTCACTCTTAATTTCAAGGCGTACTTATCCTTAAAAACAACAAATTTTAAAGGTAATTTTAAAGGACTAGACTTCGTCTAGGTCCGAAATCTTCACTCCATTTCGAACTTATCTCGTTCCTCAATAAGTTCTCATTTCCATTCGATTTCAATTCTTTTCTCTCTAATTTTAATAGAAGAAATAATCACATAGAATAAAAATTTTCAAGAAGAAATGAAAAACACTATGAATCCATTCCAAGATTTTGAGGGATTTGACACCACTTTTGGTAGTGCCAAAAAAAGAAAATTGATCTTTCCTGAGTTCATCGGAACCCGACAGTAGGTATTTTCCGTTCACTTCTTGGGCTCCGCGCTGACCCAACCTACCGCGATTTTTAAGGACTCTCCGTGTCATTGAGTCCATAGAAGTATAGAACGTAGCACAATTACTTGTTTGCTCAACCTGATTCGACTATTCTAATGTTTTCTTCCATGGGAAGTCATTTTGTATATAGGCATCCATGCAGCACATGGATAGAGAATAGAAGTCCGTAGAATGACAAAATACAGAATTGGTTACCGTCGCACATCAGAACGGATTCGCCAGTGGTATTGCAATCGGCCCACCAACCTTTATGGTCATTTTTAATCTGAATGATTCAAAAGAATCACACAACTCAATGATACCATGCACCCAACTCAAAAATCAAGTACTATTTTTCAAAAATAGCCAATAGAATAGCCGGTATTTTCTTGTTTCTGGGATTCAGATGTTTGTTGATTGATGTCATCGAAGTTGATGACGTTGTGCTGACGTAATGCACTGAATTGAATTGGATTTAAAGCAATACTCTGCTTCAATAGTTCTCGCTGACGTTTAAGACATTTGACCTCATCTTGCCACATATAAGCCCATAGACCGAATGCTACTCCAAGAATGGCAATCAATGCCACTAGAAATTCAAATGTATACAGCATGATTATGCAACTCCGTTAACAGTGGTAGTGTGTATAAAGGCACTCCACATGATGTCAGTATTTGGCAATCCATTCACCACAACACTGAACGTACTGGTATTTCCAGTATTAGTCACTTTCACATCGGCATTCATCGCTTCATCTGTCTGTACCATGACTTCCTGTGCAGGACTCCCAAGCACGGTGCCCTGTCCATTCACGAAATTGACATACAATCCCTTGACTGTCATGGCAAGATGGTGCAAATGATCCAAACTTGACCCAATCACACTGATCTGATATTGCCCGGATGTTAGGAGGGGAATTTCAAATTCTTGTCCCATCCCATCCAAACTCAACTTAGTTTCAGTGGAATCCACTGTTTTTCCATAATAAACGTACTCATTTGAGGAAATATTTACGTTGTTCTGGGCACGCAGGGATTGATTACCGATTTTAACCTTTCCAGTTTCTTGCCATTTTCCGGATTGAAACTGATACATAAAACTATCAACCCCCACTTTGACGTACAAATCCCCCTCCTTTGGACTTTCGACCAATAGAGGATCAGGACCCTGATACAAGGTTGGGCCACTTTTGTGAATTTTGAAACTAGGGTTACTAGTTCCCTTTGCATTATAGATGGTGGATGACATGATTTTGTTCTATGTTAGTCTATTTATCAATCAGCCAACAATAGGGCCAATTATACGAAAAAAATAGCAGGGAATCTATTAAGACTCCCTGCTATATAAAAGCCCGTTGTCGTAGTTATTTTTGGGCGAAAGTGATGGTAATTTTACCGGAACCTACGTGGGTTCCATTACTATTTACCAAAATTTGGAAAGAACCACCAGTATCGTATACCAAATTTAGTTCATACACAGAGATTTGATCATTTTCTTCGAATGCAATCTCATCACTGGAAATCAATGTTTGATTATTCTGGTCCACTACTGTGATAACACAAGATGGATCAAATGCTGTCACAATTTCAATCACGATCTTCTTGACAAGAGATAATGATGGAATTGGATCACCAATAGTCACAATCGGGGTATCTGCTGTGAATGTGGCAGTTCTGAAACTATCGGCTGGTACTGTCACGGGAGGCTGGGGTGCACCATTTGAGGCAGATACTACTCGGCCAAATTTATCCACCTCAATTGTGGCATTGGTATAAGTACCCGCAGCCACGTTTCGTTTAATCGCGAAATCATTGTCAGTCAGGCAATGCCATACTGTGCCAGTGTAGATGTAATATCCCCTCTGTGGGTCAGTTTCAGACATTACAAATGCTGCATCCCCGACTTGAGGCTTGATTGGAGTCAAATCTGAGAATAGATTGACAACGTACGTCTGGGCGCTGATTTGAGTTGGATCATTGCCGCTGATCTTGGTGATTCGACCTAACGGATCGACTGTTACGGATGCATAATCAGCCGTTGTTGTGCCGGATGATGGGATACCACCACCTGTGCCACCGCCTGAACCGCCACCCCCGGGAACTGTTCCGGAAGTATCTTGGCCCCATTCATTATGTAGCCCAGAGCTATACTCATCTGACAGAAGAATTTGAGTGATTCTGCCGCTTGGAGTTGGGACACCAGACTTGTCAACTACCGCACGAATCTGGAGATAATTGCCCTCGAAATTGAACTTATCAATTGCGGTATCCCCGAATGCACCCACCCTAGTGTCTCTAGGATGACCCGGAGTGATAGGATAATCAATATAACGGTTATCCCCTATCTTGATATTGAACCAATCACTGGACTTTGGATTTTTGACCAAGGTGCCCTGAATGAACACTCTTCCGCAGAAATCATCCACGGAAATGGTAGCAGTATACATGGCATCTTTATCCCGTTTAAGGGTCGCCACATTGATTGCCGGACCAGTCTTTGTTACTTCACTGGTTGGTCCCAATAATACTACCACCGAACTGGTCATTACTCAGCCTTGAACACTTCAACGACGGACTTAGCATCCACCATTTCTTGTGTAACTGCTTCCACAGTTGCAGTGAAATCATCACCAGTCAAAGACGCATTTTCTGCATCATCCTTGACTAGCTTACTTACTTTAATGATAAATGTTTCTTCAACAATTTTTGCCATTTTAAATTCCTTTATAGGTTATTTATCAAATTTCTCAACTATCACGAAATCTCGTCAAACAATACGCATTTTTCAATCGTATGGTGAATCGATCCAATGATAAAGCGAAGCATGAGGATATCGTGCGGGTCATTGTAATACATACTCACTGTATTCCACTTCATGATGTGTTGCTTGTTTAAAATCTTCTTGTAATTATTAGATGCCAGAAACTCTTTCTCCCCCAATTCAGAATTGAACGCATGGATGGCGTCAAATGTCTCCAAAAACTCATTACTGGCCTTAGTCGTGACTTTATACCGAAATGCATTCATGAATAAAGCATTCTTGAACACAGTTGAAGTACCGTCCTCATTCATAACCTCTGATTGCTTGTTATTCATGGGCATGGTTGCAGATATAATTTTATCAGGGAAATGCTTCGCTACCAATAGAAAATCTCCATATGTTCTTAAAAACATACTGAGTTTGCCGTATTCCACCCGATGCTTAAAGTCCACATTCGGGAGCATCTGCATGATGGAAATGGCGGCATTGGTTGCAATATTTCTGGATGACATTTTTGTCTGAACAGATGCATATGCAATCCCGTTGATATTCTCGGGTTTAGCCGAGAAATCATAGATCAGCTTGAAATGATAATGCTTGAAGAAGGGTTTACTGACATAATAGTTTTCAACCCCTTCTAGTTTATAGTGCACCGTATTATTTTGCGACGGCGTCATACTTCCAGCCATCAGCATTACGAGAGATTTTCACGTCCACATTTGAAAACCCATCCTCGAACAAAATTTTCTTACTGAGTGGCTGCTTAATCTCTGTATTGATCAATCGTTTCATGGGACGTGCACCCATGCTGGTACTGTGTCCATTCTCAATCAACCATTCTAGTGCACTGTCATCCAAAGTAATCTGAATGTCGCGATCCTTGAGTAGATCATTAACTTCCTTGACGTATTTTTTCACGATCATGGAAATACTGTCTTTTGTCAAGTCCTTGAAATTGATGATCGCATCCAAACGATTGCGGAACTCCGGTGCAAAGAATTTCTTGACTGCCGCCTCGGATGCACCTTGCACTTTGCCGCCGCCAAAACCAATCGCGTTTTTCTCGGAGTCTTCTGCACCCAAATTGGATGTCATGATCAGAATGATGTTTCGTGCATTGACACTTTTACCATCTGAACCGGAAATGATACCATTGTCCATCAATTGTAGGAACACATTCAAAACACTAGGATGCGCCTTTTCAACCTCGTCCAACAACAACACACAGTTTGGATTCTTTTCAATTTCGTTGATCAATTTGCCGGAGCCAGCCTGACCATCACTGTAGCCTGCATAGCCGGGAGGAGCACCAATCAAACTGGCAACTTTGTGCTGTTCCTGATACTCAGACATATCAAATCGAATCAATGGCTGGGCAATGATTTTACTCAATTGCACGGCACTTTCAGTTTTACCGGAACCACTCTTGCCAAGGAATAGATAGCAACCCAATGGTTTATTGGGGTCCTTCAATCCGGCTTGAGCGATATAGAGGCCATCCAATAGCTTGTCGATAGCTTCATCCTGCCCAAACACTGAACCCTTCAATTCCGCTTCATAATTGATGCGAGAATCTACTTTCTTTGTGCGCATACGGCTAACAGGAATACCAGTCAATTTAGCGACTTCTTCTTGAATCTCAACATCTGTAATAACAGATTTGCGATCAGATTCCGGGCGAATGCGCTGACGAGCCGCTGCACTGTCAATGATGTCTAGTGCTTTATCGGGTAGATGCTTATCCAACATGAACTCGCAGGATAGATCAACTGCCGCATTAATGGCAGACTCTTCAAACTTCAATGAATGGAAAGTCTCATACGATGACATCAGTCCTTTCAAAATAAGCTTGGTGTCTTCTTTAGAAGGCTCGTCCACATTCAACTTATAGAATCGGCGAATCAAGGCACGATCCTTCTCAAAGTGTTTGCGGTACTCATCGTGTGTAGTGGAGCCAATGCAACGAATCTTGCCACTGTTCAGGGCTGGCTTCAATAGGTTAGCCATGTCGCCACTGCCATTTGCATTAGAACCGGCACCCATCATCATGTGAATTTCATCAATAAACAAAATGGCATGGGGTAGTTTTTCCAACTCGTCCAAAACTTGCTTAACACGTTCTTCAAAATCGCCACGATATTTTGTACCGGCGAGCAATGCACCAATGTCAAGACTGTAGACGACATTATCTGCAATAACTTCTGGTACTTCGCCGGATACAATTTTAGCAGCTAGGCCTTCAATGATTGCAGTCTTGCCAACACCCGGCTCACCCACTAGAACCACGTTGTTCTTCTTGCGACGAGCCAATACCTGAGTTAGATTCTCTAGCAAGTATTCACGGCCAATAACCATGTCGATTCGGCCCTCGGCAGCTTCCCGATTCAAATTGGTACAATATTTGTCTAATAGGGTATCTGCTTTTTTACCGGCCTTGGTTTCAATTCGTTTATTTTGAGCGCTATCAGTCATTTCTTCCGGTTCATCCTCGTCCGATTCAATAATGTATTCAATCAATGCTTCTTTTGTAATGCCCTCTTCCATGAGGAAATAGCAGGCATGGCTTTGTTTTTCCGCCAAGATGCTCATAAGAACATCCACCACAGTCATGTATTGACGGCCATTAAACAGCGCCTGAGTAAATGCACGATTAAAGGTGCGCTCCAGTGTTGCAGTTTTTCTGGGATGACGGACAGCCGCCTCTTTCTCGCCTTCTTCAGAAGTCTTATCTTCCAGTAGTGGAACCGAAATTGTGGAATCGATTTCGCCCAGATATTCAATCAGGTTGTCCCGAATATCATCATAATCACCACCAAGATCGATGATGATGTCCTGTGCCTCTTCTTCATCCATGAGGGAGAAAAGTAGATGCTCCAGTGTTACATATTCATGGTTATTTTCGGATGCGACATTGAACGCACGAGAAATAATCTCATTAATGTGGTTATTGTTATCGCTGTCTGACTGGCTCATTATTTAAGTCCTTGTTGCTTGAGGTTTTTAGAAATACGTTTCTTAGCTAATTGTAACCCAAGGCGACTCACCCTGTCAACATAGCAAATACCATTCAGATGGTCAAATTCGTGGAGGAAAACTCGGGCCATCATGCCTGAAAGCTCTCGCTGATGCGTCTCGCCTTTAGCGTCCTCATATTCGGCAAGAATGGAGGCGGGTCGCTTCACATTCAGGTACAGACCCGGATAAGATAAGCATCCCTCATTGCCCACACTCTTATCGGATGATACCGACAGGACACGTGGATTGAAGCATGCATAACTGGATGACTCATTGCCCATAATGAACATGGCGGCGTTAATACCAACTTGGGGGGCTGCAAGGCCGATTCCCTTATTGATCAACATAATGCTCATCATTTCTTTTACCAGAGATACTGGGTCAATCCCCAATTCCGGTCCCCAAGGTTGGACGGGGTTATGTAAAATATCCGCAGAATCCGGAACAAATTTTAGTTCGATGGATTCCACTTCGGTTGGTTGACGTTCGTGGGTCATATCTACTTTCTATACTGCTAAGTTTATTTAGGGGATTTGTTATCGGTAGTTTTTCCGTAGTATTCCTTATAGGCAGAAATAACGGATTGCTGTTGTTGAATATAGCGAAGAATCTCAGCTTGATTGGTGCTCAAATTCTTGTAGGCGGATGGAGTCAATGCGAAAAATTCCACCCCATTATGATTGATTACTTCCCACTTCACGGGCATCGTCATTATCGGTTCCGGTGTAGGGACGGTCAGTACTGGGATATCAACAGGTGTGCTTTCCATCTTCAGTGCAGTACTAGTACACCCAGATGCTAACAGTGCAACATTAATTAGAAAGATTTTCAAAAAGGTTGGGGCATTGCGTGTTGCCATTTTTAATCTCGTTTTCAGTTAATTTAGAGCCGGATACAACTTCAAAGCATCGGAATACATTTGCAGTTGCATTATTAATAATATCTTTCATGACCCCGGGATGACGTTCGGCAATCACAGTCAAGTCCCGATCATCCCCATTTTTCTTTTTTTCCAACCGGGAATTAACAATATTTTCGATTTTTTCAACATTCTGGAAGGATTTCACTGTATTTCCAACAATTTTATCCCTCTTTTCAGCAGTTTCCTTCAAATTTCGAATTGTTTCTGCCTGCT
>Ga0228699_1000964_pt1 | contig 16949 bp, 15 predicted proteins | sample McNCre217_Aug_MG_FD_178016 | JGI IMG/M metagenome (GOLD analysis project Ga0228699, IMG submission 178016) | Freshwater microbial communities from McNutts Creek, Athens, Georgia, United States - 2-17_Aug_MG | ecosystem: Environmental > Aquatic > Freshwater > Creek | place: USA: Georgia...
AACGCAGCTTTGTTGCGCTCAACCACATCGCAGCCGCGATCATCGCGCTACGCAAGGTGCCGTTGAAGATCAACATAATTTACGGATAGATTCTTAAAGCACTTCCTAGAGTTGTTTGGCTGTCCAGTTGCGGACATTCCCAAGGTTGAGCAGCCCGTTGCGCGCTCAATGCTTTTGCGTGAACTTTTTTTTGCCGCTCAGAAACAGATACCCGGCATTACCCCATACGACTTCATGCATGTCTTGTATAGCCCGACTGCTGGATTCGCTCCGATCAAAGAGGCAAGTGCAGAAGTGGATGACGGCTCTGACGACGAATCGGCACTGTTGCCTGTTGCAGGGGATGATGAGGATTCTGAACTACCGACTGGTCTAAATACGATTCTGTATGGTCCGCCAGGAACTGGGAAGACGTTCACAACCATTGATGAAGCCATCAAGATTTTGGACCCCGAGTTCTATGCCAAGAATGAGAGTGAGCGCGAATCCCTTAAAGAACGATTTGATGATCTGGTTGTCACCAATCGCATCCGGTTCGTGACGTTTCACCAGAGCTTCAGCTATGAGGACTTTGTTGAAGGTTTACGTGCAGAACAGGACGAAGCTGAAGGCGGGCAAATTCAGTATGTGATTGAGAAGGGGGTATTCCAAGCGATCTGTGAGGACGCGAGCAAACCCATTCAGAGTGCGACTGCAAAACTGGGCGTTAGTGACAGCCCCCGCATTTGGAAAATCTCCATTGATGGAACTGGTGATAGCGCAACCCGTCAATATTGTTTGAAGCATGGCGAAGCCCGAATTGGCTGGGGTAACGTCGGCGACTTAAAGACGGCCCAATTGAATGACCCATCGTTCACATTGGGTTCAAACGACCGAAGCACACTCGAACTCTTTGGCAATGAGATTGCCGTTGGCGACGTCCTGCTCTGTATCGGAAGCAACACAGAGGTGGCGGCGATTGGCATCGTCAGTGGCAACTACCGCTATGAGGCAACGCCGCCTAGCAGTGTTCGGGCAGATTACAAAAATGTTCTACCCGTGAACTGGATAGTCACTGATTGCAACTTTTCGATATTGAACCTCAACAGTCAAAAACGCTTCACGTTAAAGACGGTCTACGAGATTACCCGCTTCAGTTGGCCCGAACTGCTGAAAGGTCTAAGTGCAGCGGGTGTTGATTTGAAAGCTGTTGGCCCAACTGAAATCACCTCAGCTCCTTTCGTTCTGATCATTGATGAAATCAACCGTGGCAATGTCTCCCGCATATTCGGTGAACTCATTACGCTGATTGAACCCAGCAAGCGACTTGGTGCGAAAGAGTCTTTGACCGTCACTTTGCCCTATTCAAAGAAGCCATTTGGCGTACCAAAAAACGTGTATTTGATTGGCACAATGAATACGGCTGACAAGTCGTTGACTGGCCTCGACATTGCGCTGCGCCGCCGATTCGTCTTCAAGGAAATGCCTGCTAAGCCTGAGTTGCTGGACAAAGTGAATATTTCTGGACTGTCCGTGGGCCAGATGCTGCGTTCGATAAACCAGCGCATTGAAGTTCTACTCGACCGGGACCACTGCATTGGACATGCCTACTTTCTGCCGCTAGACAAGGACCGATCTATTGAACGTTTGTCGGCAATATTCAAACAGCAGGTTCTGCCACTACTTCAAGAGTACTTTTTTGAAGACTGGGAGCGTATTGGCTGGGTACTGAATGATCACCGTACCAAGGGTGAGCCGTTCATTCGATCGGGTGGTCATGGCTCAACGTCATTGGCAAAACTCTTTGGCTCGGAAGTGGCAGGCGGTCTTCGTGACACACGTTGGGCGGTTAACGAGGCTGCCCTCGCATCCATCGACAGTTACATCAACATTGTTGGAGTTTCAGAGTGATTGTCCAATCAGTTGTGGTGCGCGAACACGCACGTCTCACGACTGAAAAAGTGGATGGCACGTCCATTGAAAGCACGCTTGATCGGGCACAGATCTCACAGTCTGCCTTCGATTGGATTTGCAAGTTAAACCAAAGATTCAGTGCGGCCGGTGCGTCACTTGCGTTAGTCGAGGGGCGGACTTGGTTACGGCTGGATAAGCATGTCGGGGTCATTGAAACCCCGTGCGGCACACGGATTGAAATTCTGCCCAAGCATCACGAATCTGGCGATGTGGTTCACGAAAGCAGAAGCCTCTTACAGCGGATGATTGCGACTTCGTTTGATCTGCCAGCCCGTGAGGTCGGAGCAGCAGACCTGCAGCTATTCAATGCGCCGCTGACTGAGTGGATCATGGGTCGATTCTTGGCTGCGTTAGACCGTATTGTTAAAACAGGCATCCGCTTCGACTACCGCAGAGTTGAGGAAGAACAACGCTACTTGCGCGGGCAATTGAACACCGTGCGTCAAATGAGGCAACCACCGGGCAAACAGCATTTCTTCCATATTCGGCACGATATTTTTGACCCCGATGGTGCGGAAAATCGACTTTTGAAGCTGGCACTGGAGCAGGTATCGAAGACCACTCGGGATGCCGCGAACTGGAAACTTGCCGGTGAATTGCGTAACCTCATGAGTGAGATCGGCTCCAGCAAAGACGTAGAAGGTGATTTCAAACGGTGGCGCAATGAAAGACTCATGAGCCATTACCGCCCGGTCAAACCATGGTGCGAACTTATCCTGAACCAACAAATGCCTTTGTCCGTTGCAGGCAACTGGCATGGTCTCAGTCTGCTGTTTCCCATGGACAAGCTGTTTGAACGGTATGTTGCAGATTGGTTGCGCCGCAGTATTCCGCCAACGATTCGACTACGAAGCCCCGCCGCCAGCGAGTACCTAACAGTGCACGATGGCGACAAGATGTTCAGGCTGGAGCCTGACCTATTGCTGGAGTCCGCCAACCATAAGTGGGTGCTGGATACCAAGTGGAAGAAGTTGGATACCGTAGACCGAGGCAACAAGTACGGTTTGAGCCAGGGTGATTTCTACCAACTGTATGCATATGGCAAGAAATACCTCGCAGGGCAGGCATCAAGCGAGCTTGTGCTTATCTACCCGGTGACCGAATCGTTTTCAAAGTCTTTGCCAGTGTTTGACTATGGGGATGGGATGAAGCTGTGGGTTCTTCCATTTGACCTAACGAATCAGGTGCTAATTGATTCGGAGCAAACGACACTTCCAATCATATTTAATGCATTTGAGAAAAAGGCGGCATAACCCATCGGTTGGCGCTGCTGCCTACAGCGCGCGTGCGGCAGAAGGCTTTTATTCAGTGCTGGCTGCGTGTAAGGGTCAAGTTGCCATAAGCCAATACCTTGTCCCCCGCCCCGTCCCCGTCTGCACCAACACCCCCATCTCGCACATTGCCGTGAGTTCGCGGTAGGCGGTGGCGCGTGACACCCGGCACAGGTTCACGTATTTTTCCGTGCTGATGCCGTTGGCAAAGCCGTCTGGGCCCACGTCATACAGTTTGTTGATGGCCTTGGCTTGTGTGGGCGTGAGTTGCGGGTGTTGCTCGCGCAGCTCGGCCCAGAAGCGGGTTTTGCGCAGAGCTGTTTGCATGTGTTCCCAGGTCGCATCAGCGGCTTTGTGCACGCAGCCCACAAACCATTGCACCCAGGGCGTCACATCCATGTTGGCCTGGCCGGTGGCCGCTTGCAGTTGGGCGTAATAGCCAGCCCTGTCGAGCCACATTTGTTGCGACAAGCTCCACAGGCGTTTGTCGGTTTTGAGGTCTTGTGCCAGCGCCATTTCGACCAAGGCCCGTCCCACTCGTCCATTGCCGTCTTCAAAAGGGTGAATGGCCTCCAGCCACAGGTGCGCCAACGCAGCACGCACCAAGCCATCCGTCTGCTGATGACTGAGGTTGAACCAGTCGATCAGCCGTGTCATCTGCGCATGCACATCCGACGAATCGGGTGCTTGGTAATGCACGATGTCGGGCTTGCCAATGCGCGGCGTGACAATCTGCATGGGTTCGGCATGGTCGCGGTAGGCTCCTGTGCGGATCTTCTGAATACCGCTGCGCCCATTGGGAAACAAGGCCGCTTGCCAGCCATGCAGGGTGTCGTGCGTCAAAGGCTGATGGCTTTGTTCAATGGCCGCTTGCAGTACATCCAGCGTGGCTTCGGTGCGCGCGTCACGCGCCAGCGCTTTTGCATCTTGAAGGCCCAAACGCCGGGCGGCTGAGGCCCGCACCGAGTTGATTTGCAGAATTTCGCCCTCAATCTGGGCGGTGGCAATGGCCTCGTCGGCCCAGCCTTGCAGCTGCAGGTCGCCCAAGTCCATCACTTGAAGATGGCTGGCCAGCCCCATGGCCCGCCCTTGCGCGTAGCGCGCAGCCGCAAGCGCGGGTTGTAACGCGGTCAGGTCAACCTGAAATTTAGGCCATTGGAGGGATTGCCAGAGGTACATGAAGCGTATTTTATGGATTTACGCTTCAATTGTGAAGCGTAAATGGCTTTTTTACGCTTCACGCGGAACACCCATCAATGACACGCAAATGCGACATTGACACACCACCACCCGTCCACACAATAAGCATGCGGATTAAAATATGCGCACGTTTCAATGCGCATGGAGATCGCTATGCAACCCAGCCCAACCATCGCCCCTCGCGTGCGCACCAGCTCATCTGGCAAGCGCGCGACCAATCTGAGCCTGAGCAGCGATGTGCTGGACGCTGCGAAGCACCTCGCCATCAACATCTCTCAGGTCTGCGACAGCCACCTGCGTGAAGTGGTGCGCCGCGAACAGGAGCGCAAATGGCGCGAGGATCATGCCGATTTCATTGCGGCGTACAACGCCACCATCGAGGCGGAAGGCCTGCCATTGGATGAGTGGAGAAGTTTCTGATGGCTCGCTTTGACGTCTACGCCAACCCTGGCAGCCATGCGGCCTCCACCCCTTACCTGCTGGATGTTCAGAGCGACCTGCTCAATGGGCTGGACAGCACAATGGTGATTCCCTTGCGCAGCCTCCAGCACTTTCCCAAGGTCAAGTTGTCGTCTCAACTGACACCGATTTTCACCATTGAAGGTGAAGCGTATCTACTGGAAACACCCAAAATGGGCGCGGTGCCACAGCGGGTGCTGAAGTCGCGCGTGACCTCGCTTGCTCAAGCCCAAGACCAGATCACCGCCGCGATGGATTTTTTGTTCCAAGGCTACTGAATAGCGCTTATTTGACCTTTGTCTTGAGGGTTTAGGCACACTCAAGCGAAAAAGGCATGGACCCCGGATCAAGTCAGGGGTGACAAGTCTTCAAAACCCAGGTGACAAACCTTCAATTCCTGGGGGACAGACCTTCACCGCCTAAGTGACAGCCCCTCCATCCCGGGGGCCGCCTGTCCGAGCCGATCATCACGCCTGCTTCAAAGGCACGATTTCCTGCTCGATCGCGCCAAACAGGCTTTCGCCGCTTTGGCCTTTCATCTCGATGCGGATGGTGTCGCCGAACTTCATGAATTCGGTGCTGGGTTTGCCGTCCAGGATGGTTTCGATGGCGCGTTTTTCGGCGATGCAGCTGTAGCCTTTGGGCCAGGTTTTCTGACCATTGACGTCTTCGCTCTTGTTGCTCACCGTACCACTGCCGACGATGGCGCCTGCGCGCACATTGCGGGTTTTGCAGATGTGGGCGATCAGCTGGCCAAAGTGGAAGGTCATCTCGGGGCCGGCTTCGCACATGCCCACTTTGCGGCCATTCCAAGTGGACTGCAGCGTCAGGTGCACACGGCCGCCTTGCCAGGCGTCGCCCAGCTCGTCGGGCGTGATGGCCACGGGGCTGAAGGCGGTGGCCGGTTTGCTCTGGAAGAAGCCAAAGCCTTTGGCCAACTCGTTCGGGATCAGGTTGCGCAGGCTCACGTCGTTGGCCAGCATGACCAAGCGCACAGCGTCGATGGCGTCGTCGGCGCTGGTTTGCATGGGCACATCACCTGTGATGACGGCGATCTCGGCTTCAAAGTCGATGCCAAAGGCTTCGTTGGCGCACACCACCGGGTCGCAAGGGCCGATGAAATCATCGCTGCCACCTTGGTACATCAAGGGGTCGGTGTAAAAGCTGCTGGGCACTTCGGAGTTGCGGGCCGCACGCACCAGCTCGACGTGGTTGATGTAGGCCGAGCCATCGGCCCATTGGTAGGCGCGGGGCAAAGGGGCCATGCACTGCTCGGGGTCAAACGGGAAAGCATGTCGCGCTTTGCCCTGGTTGAGCGTGGTGTACAGGTCTTCGAGTTGAGGTGCCAGAAAGTTCCAGTCGTCCAACACTTGCTGCATTTTGGTCGCGATGCCGGTCGCATAATGGGCTGTGCTCAAATCACGCGAAACCACCACCAGTTGACCATCGCGTGAGCCGTCTTTGTATGTCGCCAATTTCATATTGTGTGTGTCCGTTCGTGTCGCGATGCGCTACAGTGAGCCAGCGCGCAAAATTACGCATTGTTAAACTCGTTTAACTAAACGAAACTTGATTCTAGACGATATGGTCACAGACACCAAGCCCACAGACGATGGCAAGGAACGCGCCGGCATCCAGTCGGTCGAAGTGGGTTTTGCCCTGCTGGACGTGCTGGCCCAGGCCCCCGGCCCCCTGATGCTGCGCGACCTGGCCTCTGCCGCCGGCATGAGCGCGGCCAAGGCGCACCGCTATTTGGTGAGCTTTCAGCGCTTGGGGTTGGTGGTGCAAGACAGCACCAGCACCCGCTACGAACTCGGTCCCGCCACGCTGCGCCTGGGCTTGGCCACCCTGTCGCGGCTCGACGCCGTCAAGATGGCCCGCGAACGCCTGCCCGCCCTGATGGAGCAAACCGGCCACACCCTGGCGCTGGCCGTCTGGGGCAACCACGGCCCGACCCTGGTGCACTGGCAAGAGTCGCCCATGGCGGTGCCGGTCAATTTGCGTTTGGGCGACGTGATGCCTTTGCTGTCCTCGGCCACCGGGCGCTGCTTTGCCGCCTTTGTGGGGCATGGCGGCGGCGCAGACAAGGCCCAACCCAAGATCGAGGCCGAACTGGCCCTGACGCGCAAACTGGGCCGCAGCGATTTGCCCAGCACCGCCGCCGAGGTCAACGCCATCTTGAAGGAAACCCGCGAGCAAGGCCTGGGCCGTGTGGTCAACGTCTTGCTGCCCGGCATTTCGGGCTTTTGCGCCCCAGTGTTCGACGCCGACGGTCACCTGGCCCTGGGCGTGGTCTCACTCGGTTCATCGGCCACCTTTGACACCGACTGGAACGGCCCCGCCGCCCAAGCACTGCGGCACTTCGCCACCCAACTGTCCACCGATCTGGGCTGGCGTCAGTCCTGACCCGCATCTGCCTGAAAGCCGTGCCGCACCGCACCGACATCACCCCAAGGCCCCCAGCGTCAGGCCGTCCCGCCCCCCGCACGCTGCTGTGGCTGACGGGCACCGCGCTGGTGTTGCACCTGCTGCTTTTGCTGGGCATTTCGGGGGCGCTGGATTTTGAGTTGAACCCGCTGCCTGCCCGCGTGAGCCCTTTGCAAACCCGGATGCTCACCGCGCCTGCCCCTGCCGCAGCGGTCGCCCCAGCACCGGCCGTGCAACGCCCACGCACGCGCATCGCACAGCAAGTCCAGACGCCCGTACCTGCGCCTGAGGTGGTGCCTGACAAGTCCCCCGACACCAGCGCCAGCCCGCAAGCCGAACCGCCGCGCACCGAGGCGGCCGCTGCCACCGACACACCCGCCACGCCAGCTGCCGCACTGCCCGAAGCTGCGGCCCCAGCGCCGACCGAAGTCAGCACCGCACCACCGGCCATCAGCATCCCGCCCGGCGAGTCCTTGCCCAACATGGCCCTGGGCGCATTGCCCCCGCCGAGCTTGTTGCGTTATGACCTGACCGGCCAGGAAAAAGGCCTGACCTACTACGCCAGCGGGGAACTGAGCTGGCAGCACAACCCCCAGGCCTACGCCCTGGCCCTGTCGGTCAAGGCCTTTTTGGTGGGTTCCAGACATTGGCGCAGCGTGGGCGACATCACCGCCGCAGGGCTGGCCCCTCGGCGCTTTTCGGACAGCTGGCGGGGCGAACGCGCGGCGCACTTTGACCGCGACAAAAACCGCATCGTGTTCAGCAGCAACGCCCCCGAAGCCCCCTTGCTGGCAGGCGCGCAAGACCAGATCAGCCTGTATGTGCAACTGGCCGCCGCCATGAACGTCTCACCCGAGCGATTTGCGCCGGGCACACGCTTGCAGATCCAGACCATCACCTTGCGCGACGCCCTGCCCTGGACGCTGACGCTCGAACAAAACGAAGCCCTCACAGTCGAGGGTCAATCCGTGATGGCCACCAAATGGGTGTGCCAGCCACGCAACCGCTTTGATGCCAAAGTGGAATTCTGGGTCACGCCGCAGCACCATTGGCTGCCGGTGCGCATCCGCATCACGCAGGTCAGTGGCAACTACATCGACCTGAATTTGCGCAGCCACGAGTCACTTGCTGCGCTGGCGACCACTGAAAAAGCCACACCACCTTGAGGTTCATCAAAACAACCCCATGTGTTGATCAGAAGTTGAGAGAGAATGAAGACATGACCCTGTTGTACGAATCTGAAGCCTTTGCCGTGATGCACTTGCTGGCCAATGCACCGGCTGAATCCGCGCCCGTGACCAGCACGCCCTTGCTGGAGCGCCATGGTTTTGAAATCGTGGACAAACGCTCGGGCAAAGAGGTCTATCTGGACGGCTCCTGGGCAGAAATGTTCCAACAACAAATCCAGGCTTGGCAACAACACACGCCCACCCAAGAAGAAGTCGAAGACACGCTGGAAGGCTACACAGGCCTGGCCCAGCAGCCGGTAGTGGTGCACTGAAAACCTCTTGCCCGCAGGTCGGCGGCTTCAGCCCCGACATGGGGCCTGAGCGAAACCCATATCATCGGAGCTGAAGCTCCAACCTGCAAAAACCGCCGTCAGGCAGTTTTTTTGTGGGCGATCACCCACTGAAACAAGGGCCCCACCATCAACAGCACCGCCACCAGACGACACACCTGAAACGCGGTCACCACGGGCACGCCCAACTGCAAGACCTTGGCCGTGATGGCCATCTCGGCGATGCCGCCAGGCGCAGTGCCCAAGATCAAGGTGGCCGGATGCAAACCGGTCAACCAAGCCATCAACAAGCCAAAGCCCAAAGACAGCGCCATCATCACGAAGGTGCCACCTGCCGCTGACAACAACCACTGCGGCGCGGTGTGAATGAACTCCCTGCGAAAGCGCACGCCCAAGCTCACCCCGATCACCAGCTGCGCGGCGTTCGACAAGTCGTTGGGCACAGCCGACCATTCCACCCCTGAAAGCGTCAGTGCCATCGAAGCCAACAAGGGCCCCATGAACCACGGGTTGGTGCGCTTGATCGCGACCATCAAGCCCGCACCTGCGGCGGTGACCAGCGCCAGCCACAACAAACCCGGCCACTGCGCTACACGCGGGCCTGGCAGCAAGCTGGCATCCACATGCAGGCCCCAGCGGTGCTGCGCCCACTGCATGCCAAAGGGCACCGCGATCACCACGCACAGCAGGCGCACGCTGTGGGCCGCTGCCACCAAGTCGGTGCGGGCACCGTGGCGCTCAGACAGCAGCGTCATCTCGGAGGCGCCGCCAATCGCGCTGGAGAAATAGGTCGTGGCCCGCAAGGCCCGGGGCGACAAGTGCGCAAAATCAGCCGCGTGTTGGCGATGCAACCACCCGCCAAACAAGGCCCCCAGCAGCAGCGCCCAAGCCACCGCCAGCACAATCGCCCACCACAAGCTGACCACCAGGGCGCTGACCTGGGGCGTGAAATACAAACCCAAAGCCGCGCCGATCACCCATTGGCCTGCATTGCGCAGCCAGCCCGAGCTGCGCGTGGGAAGACCCGACATCGAGGCCAAGGCCGTGACGATCAAAGGCCCCAGCATCCATGGAATCGGGGTGCGCAGCCACAGACACAGCTGCGCCGCGCACCAGGCGGCCAGCAGCGTGGCCGTCACCCGGCCCCAAGCTCCCATCCGGGAGCCCTCACGCATGCCGGCGGATGCTGTCGGCAAGGGTTTGCACGATCTGGTCGATGTGCGCGTCTTCCACGATGTAAGGCGGGCAGATCACCAGGTTCTCGCCCGCAGGACGCACCCACACCCCTTTGTGGAAGCAGTCCATGAAGATGTCGTAAGCCCGCTTGCCGGGCGAGCCCGCGATGCTGGCCAGCTCCACCGCACCGGCCAGGCCCAGCGTGCGGATGCCGATCACGTTGGGCAAGCCCTTCAAGGCGCTGTGCATGGCATCGCCCAGCACCTTGCCCTGCTGGCCCGCGCGGGCAAACAGGTTTTCTTCCTTCATCAGGTCCAGCGTGGCAATGGCCGCTGCGCAAGCCACGGGGTGACCCGAATAGGTGTAGCCGTGGAAAAACTCAATGGCGTGCTCGGGCGCATTGGCGTTCATCATCGCGTCGTAGATGAAGTCGCGGCAGATCACGCCGCCCAGCGGGATCACGCCGTTGGTCACCGCCTTGGCAAAGTTCAGCATGTCGGGCACGACGCCGTAATAGTCCGCACCAAAGTTCACGCCCAGTCGGCCAAAGCCGGTGATGACCTCGTCAAAGATCAGCAAGATGCCGTGCTTGTCGCAAATCTCGCGCAGGCGTTTCACATAGCCCTTGGGCGGGATGTACCAGCCCGCGCTGCCCGCGATGGGCTCGACGATCACGGCGGCCACGTTGCTGGGGTCGTGCAACACCAGAATGCGGTTTTCCAGCTCCAGCAGCGGGTCTTCAGCCCACACAGGTTCTTCGTGGTGGATGTAGGCGTGGTTCACCGGATCATGGATGAAGCGCATGTGGTCCACACGTGGCAAGAGCTGCGCACCGTACACCTTGCGGTTGGCCGGCAGGCCACCCACGCTCATGCCGCCAAAGTTAACGCCGTGGTAACCCTTTTCGCGGCCAATGAACACGTTGCGGTGGCCTTCGCCGCGGGCGCGGTGGTAGGCCAGCGCCACTTTCAGGGCCGTGTCGGCGGCCTCCGAGCCGGAATTGCAAAACAGCACCTTGTTCAGGTCGCCAGGTGCCATGTCGGCGATCATCTGCGCCGCCTTGAAGGCCTTGTCGTTGCTGGCCTGAAACGCCGTCGCGTAGTCCAGCGTGTCCAGCTGCTTTTTGATGGCCTCGTTGATGGGCTTGCGGTTGTGCCCCGCGCCCACGCACCACAGGCTGGAGATGCCATCGATCACCTTGCGGCCATCGTGCGTGGTGAAGTGCATGCCTTCTGCGCCCACAAACACGCGCGGGTCCTGGCGGAAAGTGCGGTTGGGCGTGAAGGGCAACCACTGGTTGTCCATGTTGAAGTCGGTCTGGGCCACTTTGTTTCTCCTCTGGATGCGATCAGGCGCTCAGTTTAAGGCCGCAAGCCGGGCAGTCGGGGCCTGCAGGTGACAGCCCCGGCCCTCTCTACAATAGAGCCCGACCCGAACTTGCAGCATCCACCCGGAGTGGAACGCAGACATCTGAACATTGCCCCCCATGACCACCACCTACATCTTGACGCTTTCTTGCCCTGACCGCACCGGCATCGTTCATGCCGTGTCGGGTTTCTTGCTGGAGCGCGGCGGCAACATCGAAGAAGCGGCGCAGTACAACGACCACGACACCGGCCTGTTTTTCATGCGGGTGCAATTTGCCTGCGACCAGATCGACGGTGACGGCCTGAACGCCCAGTGGTCCGCTTTTGCCCAGACCTTCGAGATGAAGTGGGACCTGCACGCCACCACCCAGCCCATGCGCACCGTGCTCATGGTCAGCAAAGAGGGCCATTGCCTGAACGACCTGCTGTTCCGCTGGAAAAGTGGCTTGCTGCCGCTCGATATCCGTGCCATCGTGAGCAACCACCGCGAGTTCTACCAACTGGCGGCCAGCTACAACGTGCCGTTTCACCACATCCCGGTGACCAAGGACAACAAGGCGCAAGCCGAAGCGCGTCAGTACGAAATCATCCAGGCCGAAGGCGCTGAGCTGGTCGTGCTGGCCCGCTACATGCAGATCTTGTCTGACGACCTGTGCCGCAAACTGGCCGGGCGTGCCATCAACATCCACCACAGCTTTTTGCCCAGCTTCAAAGGCGCCAAGCCTTATTACCAAGCGCATGACCGGGGTGTGAAGCTGATCGGCGCCACCGCCCACTATGTGACGGCCGATCTGGACGAAGGCCCGATCATCGAGCAGGACGTGGCCCGTGTGGACCACAGCAAAACCGTGGAAGACCTGACCACCATTGGCCGCGACACCGAAAGCCAGGTGCTGGCCCGCGCCGTCAAGTGGCACAGCGAACACCGCGTGCTGATCAACGGCCACAAAACCGTCATCTTCAAATAAAGCCTGCCATGTCCGTCGCCTCGCGCATCCCGCCCATTCAATGTCTGCTGACGTTTGAAGCCCTGGCGCGTTTGCGCAGCGTGACCCAGGCGGCCGAAGAGCTGTGCGTCACCCCCAGCGCCGTCAGCCACCGCGTCAAGCAGCTGGAACAAATCATCGGTACCAAGCTCTTTGGGCGAGCCGACTTTTCGCTGACCACCGAAGGCATTGAATACCTCGCCCATGTGCGCGAGGGGCTGGTGTCCTTGCAGCGCTTTCCCAGCGCCAGCCACACGCCTGGCCGCCGCAAGCTGCGCCTGGCGGTCACGCCCACCTTTGCCCGCTCGGTACTGATGCCGCGCCTCAAGCACTTTCTGGACGCCTACCCCGAGATCGACATCACCATGCAAGTCAGCATTCCCCTGCTGGATGTGGTGGCTGAAGACGCCGACCTGACCGTGCGCTTTGGCACGGGCCGCTACTCGGACGTGGAACACGTCTGCCTGGCCAAGGACGAGATCACCCCCTTGGCCTCGCCCGCGTGGCTGCGCGAAAACGGCCCTTTTGCCAGCGTGGAGGACCTGCAAGGCCAGTCCCTGCTGCGCAGCCCGCTGGAGCCCTGGCGCACTTGGTTTGCCGCGCACGACCTCGACTGGCCAGAGCCCACCGAAGGCTCGTCCTTCAACGACATCGGCCTCATGTGCGACGCGGCCGCCCAAGGCCTGGGCATTGGCCTGATCCGCACCAAACTGGGCGCACCCTGGCTCGAAAGCGGCCAGCTCGTGCGACTGTTCGAGCGCAGCGTGCCCAGCCCACACGCCCACTACCTGTGCTGGCGCACCGGCACCATGGAACGCTGGGAATGCGCCACCTTCGCCGACTGGCTCAAAAGCGCCCTGGCCTAAATTCACACGGTCATCAAAGTTTCTTCAGCCCCACGCGCCGGGCTTGGGCTTACAGTTGAGCCATCCTTTTTCCGGTCTTGCATGCCATGAGCGCCAACACCCCTTCCGAAACCCGCGAACTGAACGCCACCGAACGCAACGAGCGCCAACGCGCTGTGGTGCAGGCCTTGGGGCGCGTGTTGCCAGCCGACGCCATCCTGTACACGCCCGAAGACACCACGCCGTATGAATGCGACGGACTGACCGCTTACCGTGAGCGCCCCTTGGTGGTGGCCCTGCCCGAAACCGAAGCCCAGGTGCAAGCCGTGCTCAAGGCCTGCCATGCGCTGCAAGTGCCGGTGGTGGCACGCGGCGCGGGCACGGGCTTGTCGGGTGGTGCCATGCCGCACAAGCTGGGCGTGACACTGTCGATGGCCCGCTTCAACCAGATCAAAAACATCGACCCCGTCAGCCGCACCGCCGTGGTCGAATGCGGTGTGCGCAACCTGGCCATCAGCGAGGCGGCCGCGCCCTATGGCCTGTACTACGCACCCGACCCGTCGAGCCAAATCGCCTGCACGATCGGCGGCAACGTGGCCGAAAACTCGGGTGGCGTGCACTGCCTCAAATACGGCCTCACCGTGCACAACGTGCTCAAAGTGAAGGGCTTCACCATCGAGGGTGACCCGATCGAATTTGGCAGCAACGCGCTCGACACCGCTGGCTACGACTTGCTGGCCGTGCTGGTGGGCAGCGAAGGCATGCTGGCCGTGACAACCGAAGTCACCGTCAAGCTGGTGCCCAAGCCCCAACTGGCGCGCTGCATCATGGCCAGCTTTGACGACGTGCGCAAAGCGGGTGACGCGGTGGCCGCCGTGATTGCGGCAGGCATCATCCCCGCCGGTTTGGAGATGATGGACGGCCCCATGACGATTGCGGTGGAAGACTTTGTGCACGCCGACTACGACCTGAGCGCGGCGGCGATTTTGCTGTGCGAGAGCGACGGCACGCCCGAAGAAGTCGAAGAAGAAATCGGCCGCATGAGCGAGGTGCTGCGCGGCTACGGCGCGACCGCCATCACCGTGAGCCGCGACGAAGCGCAGCGCATGAAATTCTGGAGCGGCCGCAAAAACGCCTTCCCCGCGTCGGGCCGCATCAGCCCCGACTACATGTGCATGGACTCAACCATCCCGCGCAAGCGCTTGGCCGACATTTTGGAAGCCATCTCCGAGATGGAAAAGAAATACGCCCTGCGCTGCCTGAACGTGTTCCACGCAGGCGACGGCAACCTGCACCCGCTGATCTTGTTCGATGCCAACGACGCCGACCAACTGCGCCGCTGTGAGCTGTTTGGTGCCGACATCCTGGAAACCAGCGTGGCCATGGGCGGCACGGTGACGGGCGAGCACGGTGTGGGGATCGAAAAAGTCAACAGCATGTGCGTGCAGTTCAGCCCCGAAGAAAACGAACAGATGTTCGCCGTCAAACGCGCCTTCGACCCGCAAGGCCTGCTCAACCCCGGCAAGGTCATCCCGACCCTCAACCGCTGCGCCGAGTACGGCAAGATGCTGGTACGGGCGGGGGCGATCAAGCACCCGGAGCTGGAACGCTTCTGACAAAACCCTTTCGATTGGTTGCGCGCGCAACCAATTGAACCTACAATCCGGCCAAACATCGATTTGGCCGATGAACACCCGCGCAACACCCAAGCCCTCTGCACAGCCCAGCGATGCGCTGGACCGCACGCTCACTTACCGTCTGCACCTGCTGCACAAGCTGACCGACGCGGACAGTCAGGGGGCGTACCCCGAACACACCGGACTCACCCTCAGCGATGGGCGCTGCCTGGCCACCATTGGTCAGTTTGAGCCTTTGTCGGTCAAGGACCTGGCCGCGCAGTCCAACCTGAACAAAGGCCAGGCCAGCCGCGCCGCACAAGCGCTGGTGGAGCAAGGCCTGGTGCGCAAAGAGGACCGGCCCGATGACGGCCGTGGTGTGGTGCTGAGCCTCACGCCTGCCGGGCGCAAGCTGTTCAAGCGCACCATGCAACTGATTGCCCAGCGCAACGAGGACATCTTTGGCTGCCTGAACGCCAAGGAGCAAGCCACGCTCAGCGCCTTGTTTGACCGACTGATCGCACATGCTCGCCCGCAGAGCAACGCCGACTGAAACTCTGGAGTCCCCATGCACCAACCCGCGACCGAAGCCCGGCCTTCGATTTACTACAACTACGAAGTGTTCAAGCCCTGGCTGCCTTCGGAACACCCCCAGCAGCCGCGACACCAAGTGGCCATTGCAGGGTCTGGACCAGCGGGCATGGTGACGGCGCTGGAGCTTGCACGGCACGGTGTGCCCAGCGTGGTGCTGTCGGCCGAACTGCAGTTCTCGCAAGGCAGCCGGGCGATCTGCTTCACGCGCCGTTCGATGGAGATCTTGCAACAGGTCGGCGTGGCCGACCGCATGACCGAGGGCGGCTTGCCCTGGCGCTTTGGCAATTCCTTTTACCGGGGCCAGCGCGTGTTCCGCATGGAAGCGCCGCACGACCCGGACGACCGCTTTTTTCCGATCATCAACGTGCAGCAGCAGTTCATGGAGGAGTACCTGCACGACGCCTGCAAGGCCAACCCGCTGATCGATTTTCGCTGGGGCAACAAGGTCAACGCCGTGGTCCAAAAAGACGGTTATGCCGAAGTGGAGGTGGACACGCCCGAAGGCCCTTACACGCTGGAGACCGATTGGTTGATCGCCGCCGACGGGGGCCGCTCGGGCATCCGCAGCGCGATGAACTTGCAGATGGAAGGCGCTTCGTACGAAGGCTTTTTCGTGATCGCGGACATCCAGATCGACCTGCCCTTCCCGACCGAGCGCCGTGCTTACTTTGACCCGGAGTGGAACCCGGGCAACACCATCTTGATGCACCGCGAACCCCACGGCATCTGGCGCGTGGACTACCAGCTGCCGCCCGGCGAAACGCCCGAAGACGCGCTGCGCCCCGAATCGCTCAAGGCCCGCATCGACGCGCAGCTGGCCATGATCGGCCACGCAGGCACGCCCTGGAAGATGGACTGGTCTTCGGTCTATTCGGCCCGCACGCTGACGCTGCCCGACTTTGTGCATGGCAGCGTGATCTTCACCGGCGACGCCGCGCACCTCTTGCCCATCTTTGGTGTGCGCGGGGCCAACACCGCTTTTCAGGATGCGCAGTCGCTGGGCTGGCACCTGGCCTATGTGGTCAAAGGTTTGGCTGGCCCCAGCCTGTTGAAAAACCACAGCACCGAGCGCGTGGGCGCGGCCCGCGAGATCATCGAAGAAGCGGGCAAGAGCACGCGCTTCATGGCACCCCCAAGTGCAGGTTTTCGGCTGCTGCGCGATGCGGTTTTATCGCTCTCGCTCACGCAAGACTTTGTGCGCCCGCTGTACCACTGGCGCACCTCGCGACCGCACGAGTACACCCATTCGGCGCTCAACAGCCTGGGCGACGACAACGGCTTGTTCAAGGCCGGTCCGGCCCACGGCGCACCGCCGCAAAACGTGCGCTTGGGAATCAACGACTTCCTGCTCGACCATCTGGGCGGCGGCTTTGACTTGCTGTACTTCACCGATGCTGAGGCTTTGCCCGCCGCACTGCGCAGCGTGATCGACGCGGCTCGCCAAAAAGGCATGCCGATCCAAGTGATCGCGGTGGGTGCTGCGCAAGCCGTGCAAGGCGCGGACAAGACCTTGCCCGATGCCGACGGCCACCTGCG
>Ga0228699_1000970_pt1 | contig 16881 bp, 16 predicted proteins | sample McNCre217_Aug_MG_FD_178016 | JGI IMG/M metagenome (GOLD analysis project Ga0228699, IMG submission 178016) | Freshwater microbial communities from McNutts Creek, Athens, Georgia, United States - 2-17_Aug_MG | ecosystem: Environmental > Aquatic > Freshwater > Creek | place: USA: Georgia...
GGTTGCCGCTCGGGTAAGCTCTGCCTCTAGACATGACTTACTCGCTCAATACATTAAAGAATGACCCGCGCGCCTCTGCTGCCGACGCGGACCACAAGCCCACAGGTTTTCGCCGCTTTGCGCAAGAGATTGCGCTGACGGCGGGCTTTGTGTTCATGACCTTTTGGTTCCTAGCGCTGCTGACCCATTCGCCGCTGGACCCCGCATGGACCACCTCGGGTGCGGGCAACACCGTGCGTAACTTTGGTGGCCGTTTGGGTGCGTTGTTTGGTGACCTGAGCTTTTTCTTGCTTGGCTATTCGGTGTGGTGGTGCTATGCCGCTGCTTTGGCTGCGTGGCTGGCTGCGTTGGCCAACCGTTTGCGTGATGAAGACGAGCCCGCCCCAGAGCACACGGGCTGGCGCTATACACGCTTTGCGTTTTGGGCTGGCTTGGCTTTGCTGTTGATTTCCAGCACAGGCTTGGAGTGGACGCGCATGTACCGCTTTGAAGACCGCTTGCCCGGCCACAGCAGTGGCGGTGTGTTGGGCTACTTGGTGGGGCCATCCAGTTTGAACTGGTTGGGTTTCAATGGTTCGGGTTTGATTTTCATTGTGTTTGGTGTGGTCGGTGCTTCGTGGGTGTTCCGCTTTTCATGGGGACAAACCGCTGAAAACATTGGTGCTTTGCTAGACGGCATGTATGAGAAATGGCGCGAGCGTCGCGAGCGCGAAGAAGACGTGGCCTACGGTTTGGTCGCTGCGCGCGAGCGTGAAGAAGTGGTGTTTGAAGAGCGCGTAGAAATCAAAGAGCATCCGCCCATCACCGTGCACATTGAGCCCGAAGTGATTGAAGTGCCCAAGAGCGCGCGCGTGGCCAAAGAACGCCAAAAAACCTTGTTCAGCGATGCTGCGACCGACTCACGCTTGCCGCAGGTCGACTTGTTGGACGACCCATTGGCTCGCCAAGACACCGTGGCCCCCGAAACGCTGGAAATGACCAGCCGCATGATTGAGAAAAAACTCAAAGACTTCGGTGTGGAAGTGCGTGTGGTGGCGGCTTCCCCCGGCCCTGTGATTACCCGCTACGAAATTGAACCTGCCACCGGCGTGAAGGGGTCACAAGTGTTGAACCTTGCTAAAGACTTGGCGCGTTCACTCTCGCTGGTGTCGATTCGCGTGGTCGAAACCATTCCAGGCAAAAACTACATGGCGTTGGAGTTGCCCAACGCCAAACGTCAGTCCATTCGCTTGAGCGAGATTTTGGGCTCGGATGTGTACAACGAATCCAAGTCTTTGCTGACCATGGGTTTGGGCAAAGACATTGTGGGCAACCCCATCGTGGCCGACTTGGCCAAGATGCCCCACGTGTTGGTGGCGGGTACTACGGGCTCGGGTAAATCGGTGGGTATCAACGCCATGATTTTGTCCTTGCTCTACAAGGCCGAAGCGCGCGATGTGCGTTTGCTGATGATTGACCCCAAGATGTTGGAAATGTCGGTCTACGAAGGTATTCCGCACTTGCTGGCCCCCGTGGTGACCGATATGCGCCAAGCTGCACACGGCCTGAACTGGTGCGTGGGCGAAATGGAAAAACGCTACAAGCTCATGAGTAAGTTGGGCGTGCGTAACCTCGCTGGTTACAACGCCAAGATTGACGAAGCCGCTGCGCGTGAAGAGTTCATCTACAACCCCTTCAGCTTGACACCCGAACAACCTGAACCCTTGCAACGGCTGCCCCACATCGTGGTGGTGATTGACGAGTTGGCCGACTTGATGATGGTGGTGGGCAAGAAGATTGAAGAGCTCATTGCACGTTTGGCGCAAAAGGCGCGTGCAGCCGGTATCCATTTGATTTTGGCCACGCAGCGTCCGAGTGTGGACGTCATCACCGGCCTCATCAAAGCCAACATCCCCACGCGTATCGCGTTCTCGGTGGGCTCCAAAATTGACAGCCGCACCATCCTTGACCAAATGGGCGCTGAAGCGCTGTTGGGTATGGGCGACATGCTTTACATGGCCAGTGGCACAGGCTTTCCCGTGCGTGTGCACGGTGCGTTTGTGAGCGATGAAGAAGTGCACCGCGTGGTGAACTACTTGAAGAGCCAAGGCGAGCCCGACTACATCGAAGGCGTGCTCGAAGGTGGCACGGTCGATGGTGACGGCAATGCCGCAGGCCCCGATTTGTTTGGCGATGTGCCAGCTGAGAAAGACCCGATGTACGACCAAGCGGTTGAGGTGGTTTTGAAGAACCGCAAAGCCAGCATCTCATTGGTTCAACGCCACTTGAAGATCGGCTACAACCGCGCTGCACGCTTGGTGGAAGACATGGAGAAGGCTGGCATGGTCAGCGCCATGAGTAGCAACGGCCAACGCGAAATTTTGGTGCCCAAGCGTGATGAATAAAAACACTGTTGTGAATCGCGCCATGCGTCGAATGGGCGCGGGTTTGGCCATCGCAACATTGAGTGCAGGTGTTACGTTTGCCAGCAGCCTCGACACGCTGGAAACGTTTTTGAAATCCACCAAAAGTGGCCGCGCTGATTTCACGCAAGTGGTCACGTCGCCTGCCAAAGCAGGGCAGACCACAGTGCGTAGCAAAACATCGACGGGTCAGTTTTCATTTGTGCGTCCCACGCGTTTTCGTTTTGACTATGTCAAACCGTTTCCGCAAGTCATCGTGGCCGATGGCCAAACCTTGTGGCTGTATGACGCCGACCTAGAGCAAGTGACCGCGCGCAAACAAGCGCAAGCCTTAGGTAGCACGCCTGCTGCTTTGGTCGCGACGGCCGTGGATTTGAGCACCTTGCAAAAAGAGTTCAGCTTAGAAGCGCAAGCGGATACCGATGGTTTGCAGTGGGTGCAAGCCACGCCCAAAAACCGCGAAAGCACCATCCAATCGGTGCGCATCGGCTTGCGTGCTGAGGGGGCGCAAGTGAGCCTCGGTAAGCTCGAAATTTTTGATGCCATGGGCCAGCGCTCGGTGCTCAGCTTTGAACGCTTTGAGGTCAACCCCGCCAGCTTGGGGGCCGCGCAGTTCAACTTTTCAGTACCCAAAGGCGTGAGCGTCATCCGCCCTTAAGCGTCGACATGACATCGGCCGCGCCCGTGTTGCAAGGCTTACCGCCTTTGCTGGATGCCAACACACGCTTGGTGGTGTTGGGCAGCTTTCCCGGTGTGGCCTCGCTGCGCGCGCAGCAGTATTACGGCCACCCGCAAAATCAGTTTTGGAAAATCATGGGCACGCTGTTGTCTCCCAATCTCGCAGACGTTTTGGCCATGCCTTACGCTGAACGTGCGCAGTGGTTGCTCAGCCAAGGTGTGGGCTTGTGGGATGTGTACGCCGCCTGCGAGCGCGAGGGCAGCCTAGACACCAACATTCACAACGCGCAACCCAACGACTTGCAAAGCCTGCGCACACGTTGCCCGGCGCTCGTGGCGATTGTGCACAACGGCGGTGAAAGCTTCAAACACGCCAAGCTCACACGTGCTTTGGGCTTGCCTGTGCATCGTTTGCCGTCGACCAGCCCTGCGCATGCGAGCTGGACCTTCGAGCGTAAATGCGAGGCGTGGCGTGAGGTGTTTGACGCCGCAGGCTTGTTAGGTTGAATCACCTTCTGTCGCGAGGCCAAAGCCAAGCCCTTCGCTACACTCTGAGCCTGTACAAATCAAAGCCTTTTTAAGCGTGTTCTCCACCCACATTCCCCTTGCCGAGCGCTTGCGTCCACGGACGCTAGGCGACGTCATTGGTCAGCAGCATTTGCTGGGCGAAGGCATGGCGTTGCGGGTGGCGTTTGAGTCGGGTCAACCGCACAGCTGTATTTTGTGGGGCCCGCCCGGTGTGGGTAAAACCACCATCGCCCGTTTGATGGCCGATGCGTTTGATGCACAGTTTTTGTCCATCAGCGCGGTGTTGGGCGGTGTGAAAGAAATCCGCGAAGCGGTGGAGTTGGCCATCGCGGCGCGTGATTCACTTGACCCCAAACGCACCATCATGTTTGTGGACGAGGTGCACCGCTTCAACAAAAGCCAGCAAGACGCGTTTTTGCCGCATGTTGAATCAGGACTGTTTACCTTCATAGGCGCGACCACCGAGAACCCGTCGTTCGAGGTGAACTCGGCCTTGCTCTCGCGAGCGGCGGTGTATGTGCTGCAGTCACTCAGCGTGGACGACCTCACGCAAATCATTGCCAAAGCGCAAGCCATTGGCGCAGTGCCTGCGTTGGAAGACGCAGCGCTAGAGCGACTGATTGCGTATGCCGATGGCGATGCACGTCGATTGCTCAACACGCTTGAAACTTTGTCCGTTGCGGCCAACCGCGAGAAGTTAGAAGAAATCAGTGATGCATGGCTCATGCGTGTGTTGGGTGAGCGCATGCGCCGCTACGACAAAGGTGGCGAGCAGTTTTACGACACCATCAGCGCGCTGCACAAATCGGTGCGCGGCTCTGACCCGGATGCCGCTTTGTATTGGTTGGTGCGCATGCTCGATGGTGGGGCCGAACCCAAATACATGGCGCGCCGCCTGATTCGCATGGCGGCTGAAGACATTGGCTTGGCCGACCCGCGCGCCTTGCGTTTGGCCTTGGACGCGACTGAGGTGTATGAGCGTTTGGGTTCACCCGAGGGCGAGTTGGCCTTGGCCGAGTGCGTGGTGTATTTGGCGGTGGCGCCTAAATCGAACGCTGTGTATAAGGCCTACAACGAAGCCAAAGCCCTCATCAAAAAAGACGGCACGCGCCCCGTGCCCATGCACTTGCGCAACGCGCCAACGAAGATGATGAAAGACATGGATTGGGGCAAGGGCTACCGCTACGCCCACGACGAAGAAGACGGTTTTGCCGCTGGCGAAAACTACATGCCACAAGGTTTAGAGAATACGGGCTTCTACCGCCCTGTCGAGCGCGGTTTAGAGATCAAAATCGCCGACAAGTTGCGCCACTTGCGCGACAAAAACAAACAAGCAGGTAAATAACACATGGACGTCTTGCTTCAACAAGTCATCAACGGCTTGGTGCTCGGCAGCATGTACGCACTGGTGGCTTTGGGTTACACCATGGTCTACGGCATCATCAACCTCATCAACTTTGCGCACGGCGAGGTGTTGATGGTGGGTGCTTTGTGCAGCTGGTCGGTCATCGGTCTTTTGCAACCCCTCATGCCCGACACACCAGGTTGGCTGTTGTTGCTGATGTCGATGATGGTGGCGTCTATCGCCGCCGCCGCATTGAACTACACGATTGAAAAAATTGCGTACCGCCCGTTGCGCAATGCGCCCAAGTTGGCGCCGCTCATCACCGCGATTGGCATGTCCATCTTGTTGCAAACGCTGGCCATGATTGTGTGGAAGCCCAACTACAAGCCTTTTCCAACGCTCTTGCCCACCACGCCGTTTGAAATTGGCGAAGCCGTCATCACGCCCACGCAGTTGATGATTTTGGGACTCACGGTGGTGGCCTTGGCTGTGTTGTCGTGGTTGGTCAATCGCACCAAGCTTGGCCGCGCCATGCGCGCCACCGCTGAGAACCCACGCGTGGCCAGCCTGATGGGCGTCAAGCCGGATGTGGTGATTTCGGCCACCTTCATCATCGGCGCGGTGTTGGCCACCATTGCCGGTGTGATGTGGGCCATGAACTACGGCACCGCGCACCATGCCATGGGCTTCTTGCCCGGCCTCAAAGCATTTACGGCTGCGGTGTTTGGTGGTATTGGTAATTTGGGCGGTGCGGTGGTTGGCGGTCTATTGCTCGGCTTGATTGAGTCGATTGGCTCAGGCTACTTAGGCGAACTCACGGGGGGCGTGCTGGGCAGCCACTACACCGACATCTTGGCGTTCATTGTGTTGATCGTCACGCTCACGCTGCGCCCTTCGGGCTTGTTGGGTGAGCGCGTGGCAGACAGGGCTTGATCACCATGACACACAAACTCTTTTCTAACCGTTGGCTCATGGCCGTTGTGCTGTTGGCTTTGCCACTGGTGTTGCAAAGTTTTGGCAACGCTTGGGTGCGTATTGCCGACATGTCACTGTTGTACGTGTTGCTGGCGCTGGGCCTGAACATCGTGGTGGGTTACGCAGGCTTGCTCGATTTGGGCTATGTGGCTTTCTTTGCCGTCGGTGCGTATTTGTTTGGGCTTTTGGCTTCGCCGCATTTGACCGAGGTGTTTCCGTGGATTGCCACCATGTTTCCCGAAGGTTTGCATCTCAGCTTATGGTTGGTGTTGCCACTCGCTGCAGGCTTGGCTGGCTTGTTTGGTGTGCTGTTAGGCGCACCCACCTTGAAGCTGCGTGGCGATTATTTGGCCATCGTCACCTTGGGCTTTGGCGAAATCATTCGCGTGTTTTTGAACAACCTTGACCACCCCGTCAACATCACCAACGGCCCCAAGGGCTTGGGGCAGATTGATGCGGTGAGCGTGTTTGGTTACCCGTTGTCCAAGCGTTTGGATTTGGGTTTCATCGAGCTGTCTTCGGTCACTTTGTATTACTACCTGTTTCTCACGCTGGTGGTGGTGAGTGTGGTGGTGTGTCATCGCTTGGAGTATTCACGCATTGGCCGCGCTTGGATGGCGATTCGCGAAGATGAAATCGCTGCCAAAGCCATGGGCTTGAACACGCGCAACTTGAAGCTCATGGCCTTTGGCATGGGTGCCACGTTTGGTGGTATTTCGGGTGCGATGTTTGCGGCCTTCCAAGGTTTTGTGTCGCCCGAGTCTTTCAGCCTCATGGAGTCGGTGATGATTGTGGCGATGGTGGTGCTGGGTGGCTTGGGGCATTTGCCCGGCGTCATCTTGGGGGCGGTGTTGTTGGCAGGTTTGCCTGAGGTGTTGCGCTATGTGGCCAGCCCCTTGCAGGCTATGACCGATGGCCGTTTGGACGCCGCCATCTTGCGTCAACTGCTGATTGCCTTGGCCATGATCACCATCATGCTGTGGAAGCCGCGCGGTTTGTGGCCCACGCCCGAACATGGCAAAAACCTCAACCCACAAGGAGGTGCGCGATGAGCGACCTCGTGCTGAATGTCTCTGGCATCTCCAAACGCTTCGGTGGTTTGCAGGCCCTGACCGATGTGCGCATGCGCATTGAACGCGGTCAGGTCTATGGCCTGATTGGCCCCAACGGTGCTGGCAAGACCACCTTCTTCAACGTCATCACAGGGCTGTACACACCCGACAGTGGTAGCTTTGAGCTGGCAGGCAAGCCGTATGAACCCACCGAGGTGCACTTGGTGGCGCAGGCAGGCATTGCACGCACGTTTCAAAACATCCGTTTGTTTGCCGAGATGACCGCGTTGGAAAACGTGATGGTGGGCCGCCATGTGCGTACGGGTTCTGGCCTGCTCGGTGCAATTTTCAGAACGAATAAATTCAAAGCCGAAGAGTTGGCGATTGAGCAACGCGCGCGTGAACTGCTGGACTACGTGGGCATTGCCAACTTGGCCGACTACAAAGCTCGCACGCTGAGCTATGGCGACCAGCGCCGCTTAGAAATTGCGCGCGCCTTGGCCACCGACCCACAACTCATTGCACTGGACGAACCGGCCGCTGGCATGAATGCCACTGAGAAAGTGCAGCTGCGTGAGTTGATTGACAAAATCCGCCACGACCACCGCACTGTGCTGTTGATTGAGCATGATGTGAAGTTGGTCATGGGCTTGTGTGACCACGTGACCGTGCTCGACTACGGCAAAGTGATTGCCCAAGGCACACCCGCCGAAGTGCAGCGCGACCCGCAAGTGATTGAAGCCTATCTCGGCACGGGAGGGCACTGAGATGAAACACAACAACGCAAGCGTGCTGTTGAGCGTCCACGATGTGAAGGTGGCCTACGGCGGCATTCAAGCCGTCAAGGGCGTGAGCCTAGAGGTGCGCGAGGGCGAGTTGGTCTCACTCATCGGCTCCAACGGCGCAGGCAAAACCACCACCATGAAAGCCATCACAGGGCTGCTGCCTTTGGGCGGCGGCCATATTCAGCTGGCTGGCAAAACCATTGACGGTCAAGGCCCTTGGGATTTGGTGCAACAAGGCTTGGCCATGGTGCCCGAAGGTCGTGGTGTGTTCACGCGCATGACCATTGTGGAGAACTTGCAAATGGGCGCGTACATCCGTGATGACCACGCTGCGATTGCCGAAGACATTGAACGTGTGTTCACCACTTTTCCGCGCCTCAAAGAACGCCGCAACCAATTGGCTGGCACCATGTCCGGTGGTGAACAGCAAATGCTGGCGATGGGCCGTGCGTTGATGAGCCGCCCCAAAGTGCTGTTGCTCGACGAGCCTTCCATGGGCTTGTCACCCATCATGGTGGACAAGATTTTTGAAGTGATTCAAGACGTGTCCGCTCAAGGCGTGACGATTTTGTTGGTGGAACAAAACGCCAGCCGAGCCCTGCAAATTGCAGACCGTGGCTATGTCATGGAGTCGGGCTTGATTACTCTGAGTGGTGATGCGCATGAGATGCTGCATGACCCGAAAGTGCGCGAGGCTTATCTGGGCGAGTAAGCCTGCGTCTTAAGGCGTGGATGAGGGCTTAGCCCTCCATGATCCAAATCAACACTTGCTTGGCCACAAAGCCGAGCATGCCAAACGCCAGCACCAAGAACAACACGAAGGTGCCAAACTTGCCAGCTTTGGATTCACGCGCGAGCTGAAAAATAATGAACAGCATGTACAGCATGAAGCCGCCCACGCCAAAGGTCAGCCCGAATTGGGCGAATTGTTCTTCTGTCATAAAAACTCAGTGAACCGAGGGGTCGTAAGCAACCAAGTCTCGGTAAGCATGCCAGCTGGCATGACCCAACATGGGGACCACAGCGAGCAGCCCCAAGAACGCAGAGCCAATGCCCAGCGCTGTGAACAAACACAAAATGCCTGCCCAGCACGCCATGGCGAATGGGTTCAGGGCCACCACACGCCAGCTGGTGAGCACGGCTTGTTGTACGGTGAGGGTGGGGTGGTCCATCAACAAAGGGATGGTCACCAGCGTTGAGGCAAACATCGGGGCCGCAATCAGGGCGCTCATCAGCACCCAAATTTCAAACAAACCAAAGTCCGGTTGCAGTACCACCAAACGAATGAAGTCGGCGGGGGTGTGGACGGTGGCGGGCAGCATCCAATGCACCAAAGCGGCAGAGCACACCATCCAGCCTGCACTGAACAGCGCCAAGAAAAAACCAAATTGAATGAGGCGTTTGTCACCGCACGTCCAGATGTGAAATGCATCCGCTAAGGTGGCTTCTTCGTTGCGCTCTAAGCGACGGCTGATGTCATACAAGCCCATGGCGAGCAACGGCGCCACGATCATGCTGGCGGACAGCATGGCGGCAATCCACCAAAAATCATGGCGCGCAAACCAAAACAAACCACCGCCGATGATGGCGAGGATCAAACCATGCGTCACCCCTGCTGTGGGGCAGCGTTCCATGTCTTTCCATGCCAGCGCGAGCCAGTGCATGGGCCTGAACATTTCAATGTCAATGGCTTCCAGATCGGGGTGTGGGGTGATGAGGTGCATGGGGTTTAGTCTACGCGTGCCCCGCTGGCTTTCACCACGGATTCGTATTTTGAAAGTTCAGACGCCATGAATTGGCCAAACGCAGAAGGTGTGCTGGGCACGGGTTCAGCCATGAGGCTGGCGAACCTTGTTTTTGTTTCTGGTGCGTTCAAGGCTTGCACGAAAGCTTGGTTCAAGCGCTGAATCACAGGGGCAGGCGTACCCGCTGGTGCGACCAAGCCCCACCACGTATCGACCGAGAAATCTTTCAGACTCTCGGCCATCGCGGAGACTTCAGGCAATGCTGCACTTCGTGTGGGTGTGGTCACTGCCAAGGCCAACAGCTTGCCACTTTTGATGTTAGGTGCAGCGGTCGCGAGGTTGTCGAAATTGAAATCCACGTGGCCTGCGAGCAAAGCGAGCTGCGCGGGGTTGCCACCGTTGTACGGAATATGCACCGCAAAAATACCCGCCCGTGTTTTGAATAATTCGCCCGCCAAGTGACCAGCACTGCCATTGCCGCCCGAACCGTAGTTGAGTTTGCCTGGGTTGGCACGTGCATAGCGCAAGAAATCTTGCAGCGTGGCAATGTGCAGGCGTTTGGCGGTGTCGGTGTTCATCACCAACACATTGGGCACGCGCAACATTTGTGTGATGGGCGCAAAGTCAGTGGCCGCGTTGTAGGGCATCCGGCTGTAAAGCCAGGGGTTGACCGCATGTGTGGCTGTTGCCGCAATGCCAATCACGCTGCCATCTGGCGTTGCTTTGGCAACGGCATCTGCGCCAATGTTGCCGCCTGCACCCGGACGGTTTTCGATGATGACGGTGCCTAAGCTGTCTTTGACGCGTTCGGCCAAAGCACGCGCTGTGACATCAATCGGTCCGCCTGCTGCATAGGGCACGATCAAACGGATGGGTTTGACGGGTGTTTGTGCATTCGCTATTTGAGAGCTAAACAGGCCAACAACGAGTGCAGCTGCCAACTTCGTGGCGGTTGAATTAATCAATACGTGCTCCCGAGCGTTTGATGATGGGTGCCCATTTGATGGACTCGTCGTGAATCAACTTGCCAAATTGCTCAGGTGTGCCACCCACAGGCTCAAGGCCAGCTGCTTTGAGGCGTTCTTTCACGGAGGTATCGTGGATGGCTGCGTTCAATGCACTGTTGATGCGATCCACCACATCGCGTGGTGTGCCTGCGGCCACCAACACACCGTTCCATGCCAAGGCTTCAAAACCTTTGAGCTCAGGCACGCCGCTTTCAGCCACAGTGGGCACGTCTGGCAGCAGCGGATAACGGTGTGCGCTGGTGACGGCCAAGTATTTCAAGCGACCTTGCTTGACCTGCGGCGCAATCACGGTGGGCACCGAGGCTGTGAACTGTGTTTCGCCGGATATGGTGGCAATGACGGCAGGCGGGCTGCCGTTGAAGGGAATGTGCACCGCGAAGGTGTTGGTCACGGCCTTGATGTACTCCATCGTCAAATGCGACGAGCTGCCGTTGCCTACCGATGCGAAGTTGTATTTGCCAGGTGAGGTTTTCAGCAGTGCGATGGCTTCGCGCATCGAGCTCACCGGCAGCTGAGCGTTGGCCGCAATCACGTTGGGTTGTGAGGTGGTGGTCATCACCGGCTGCAAATCTTTCAGCGGCTGATAAGGCAGCTTGGGGTACAGATACGGCGCAAACGACAAAGGGCCGTTGTACGACATGACCCAGGTGTAGCCATCGGGGGCTGACTTGGCCACTTCGTTGGTGCCCAAGGTGCCGCCTGCTTGTGGCTTGTTTTCAATGACAACGGTTTGGCCCAAGTTATCTTTGAGCTTGTCTTGCATGGCGCGCGCAATGACGTCCAATGACGAACCCGCGGGGGCCACCACGATCCAACGAATTTGTTTGTTGGGAAAGTTTTGCGCGTGTGCGCTTGACATGCAAAGCCCTAGGCCCAAGCTCATCAATGTAGGCAAAAGGCGAAGCAATTGACGGCGTGGAGATGTGTGAGGGCCTTGCATGGTCTTCTCGTGTTTAGGCTTTGTCCGCCGCAGAGGTGAAGGAGTCTGCATAGAACTCGTCCGCTGGCAAACCCGCTTGGGTGTAAGCCGTGCGGGCTGAGTCCACCACGATGGGCGCGCCGCAGGCGTACACCTGATGGCCGCTGAGGTCGGCATGGTCTTGCACCACAGCCGCGTGGACGAAACCTGTGCGGCCCGTCCAGTTGTCTTCAGGCAATGCGTCAGACACCACGGGGATGTAGGTGAGGTTTGGCATGGCAGCGACTTGCGCTTGCACCCAGTCGTGCATGTACAAGTCGGCAGGGCGGCGGCCACCCCAGTACAGCGACACGGGGCGTGTGATGCCCTGATGTTGCATGTGTTCCAAGATGGCTTTGATGGGCGCAAAGCCTGTGCCAGACGCCAAGAACACCAAAGGTTTGTCAGAGTCCTCACGCAAGAAGAAGCTGCCTTGTGGGCCTTCAATACGTTGGATTTCTTTTTCTTTCATCGCGCCAAACACGTGGTCGGTGAACTTGCCGCCGGGCATGTGACGGATGTGCAGCTCAATCGCAGGTGCGCCTTCGGCCAAGGTGTGCGGTGCATTGGCCATCGAGTAGCTGCGGCGGTCACCGTCGCGCAACAAAAAGTCGACGTACTGGCCGGCGTGAAATTTCATAGGGTCGGTCGCAGGCAATTGCAGCTTGACCACCATCACATCGTGTGAGGCTTTCTCTAAAGAGATGACGCGCACAGGCATCTTCTTGATGGGGAAGGCGCCTTCTTCCACCACTTGGCGCGATTCCAACACCACATCGCTGTGTGCGGTGGCGCAGCAGGTGAGCACAAAGCCATTGGCTTCTTCGTCAGCACTCAAAGCTTTTTCTTGGTGTGTGCCATGGGTCACGTCTCCTGAAATCTTTTTGCATTTGCAAGAGCCGCAAGCGCCGTCTTTGCAGCCGTAGGGCAAGCCAATGCCTTGGCGCAGGCCAGCGGCCAGCAAGGTTTCGTCAGAAGTGGCGGTGAATGCGCGGCCGCTGGGTTGGACCGTGATGTTGAAACTCATCTTTGGGTATCCTTGAACTTTTATAGGGTGTATTTTGCCTTCCAATCAATCCCCCCTCGGCGCTTTGCCTTCTCGCTTCAAACGCGAGCGTTTGCTCATCATCGGCTGCGGTGATGTGGGCCAGCGTGTGGTGCGCTTGCAGCGCCATGTGCGGGTGGTGGCGCTCACCTCTAGCCCTGCGCGCGTAGCGGCTTTGCGCGCCCAAGGTGTAACGCCCATCGTCGGTAATTTGGATGTGTCAGCCAGCCTGCAACGCTTGGCAGGCTGGGCCACGCGGGTGTTGCACTTGGCACCGCCGCCCTTGCAGGGCAACACCGACCCTCGCACTTTGGCTTTGACCCGATTGTTGATGCACCGCAGCGCCCCACTCAGTGTGGTGTATGGCTCAACCAGCGGTGTGTATGGCGATTGCGCGGGGGCATGGGTGGCTGAAAGCCGCACGGTCAAGCCCATCACGCCCAGAGCTCAACGACGTGTGGATGCCGAAGCGCGTGTGCGTCATGTGGGCCGTTTGCGCTCCAGCGCGGTGCGGGTGAGTGTGCTGCGCATCCCCGGCATCTATGCGCCTGACCGTGAAGGCGGCACGCCGCGTGAACGCCTGTTGCGCGGCACGCCGGTGCTGACGCGCGAGGACGATGTGTTCACCAACCACATCCACGCCGATGACTTGGCGCGTGCTTGTCAGCTGGCGCTGTGGCGTGGTCAAGCCCAACGCGTTTACAACGTGAACGACGACAGCCAGATGCTGATGGGTGATTACTTTGACATGGCGGCGGGCCTGTATGGCTTGGCCAAGCCGCCGCGCATCAGCCGAGCGCAAGCACAAACCGAGCTGTCCGCCATGCAGCTAAGTTTCATGAGCGAGTCACGCCGCCTGGTGAACACGCGCATGAAGCGCGAGCTGCGTTTGCAGCTGCGCTATGCGAAGGTGGAAGACGGGTTGACTTAGTCGAACTTGATGTTGCCTGCCTTGATGGCCTTGGCCCAACTGACGGTGTCGCGCTCTAGCAGCTTGGTGGTGTTCTCGGGCGTGAGGTAACGCACTTCCACACCTGCGGCATCGGCGCGTTGCTTGGTTTCGGCTTGCTCCATGCTGCGCTTCACATCGGCTGACAGCTTTTGCACCACGTCTTTGGGGGTGCCGTTGGGCACGTACAAAGCCACCCATGATTCCAACTCAAACCCACTCAAACCAGCTTCTGCAGCGGTGGGCACTTGGGGCAGTTGTGGGTGACGTGTTTTGCCCGTCACCGCCAATGCCTTGAGTTTGCCGCTTTGCACATGGCCCATCACCGACGGTGGCGTGGTGATGAACACTTGCACTTGGCCTGCCAACACGTCTTGAATCGCTTGGCCCGACCCCTTGTAGGGCACGTGCGTCATTTCAATGCCGGTTTGTTGTTTGAAGATTTCTGTGCCGATGTGCGACACCGAGCCATTGCCCTGCGAGGCGTAGTTGAGTTTGCCTGGGTTTTGTTTGGCCCATGCGATGAACTCTTTCAAGTTGTTAGCCGGCACAGAAGGGTGAACCGCAATCACGTTGGTGGCCACGGTGATGAGGCCCACGGGGGTGAGGTCTTTCAACTCCCAGGGCAGCTTGTCCATCAGGATGGGGTTGGCAATGTGATAGCCCGAGTACGACACCAACACGGTGTAGCCGTCTTTGGCGCTGCGCGCCACGTTGGAATAAGCCAAGTTGCCGCTGCCGCCGGGTTTGTTGTCGACCACCACCGATTGGCCTGTGACGCGTGCCAAAGGCTCGCTGACCAAACGTGCCGATGTGTCGACCAAACCACCGGGTGGGTTGGGCACCACCAAGGTGATGGGTTTGCTGGGGTAGGCGTCGGCTTGCGCTTGTGCGGCGATGGGCGCTAAGAATGCCCCCGTGCTGATGACCGCGGTGACCACTAGGCTTGCATGAAGGCTGCGACGTGTGAGGTGTTTCATGTTGTCTCCTGTTTATCTTTTATCGTGACCGTGATGGGTTGCGTTTAGCGCTGGCCCATGTGCACTGACTCAAAAATGCCTTGCGCTTCACGCGGCATGCAACGCCAGTACTGTGGGCTGGCTTGTACTTTGCCGTGCAAGGCGGCAGCGGCTTCCCATACCCAGCGTGGCTTGTAGAGGAAGGCGCGAGCCATGGCAATCAGGTCGGCATCGCCGCGGGCCAAGATGTCTTCGGCTTGTTGCGGTTCGGTGATGAGGCCCACGGTGATGGTGGGCATGCCTGTCTTTTGCTTCACCAATTTGGCGAAGGGCACTTGGTAGTCAGGGCCGATGGCAATCTTTTGCTGTGCGGCCACGCCACCTGAGGAGATGTGCACAAAGTCGGCACCTGCGAGTTTCAAGCGCAACGAGAAGTCGGCGGTTTCTTCAGGCGTCCAGCCGTTGTCCACCCAATCGGAGGCTGAGATGCGCATGCCCAACGAGCCTTTGAAAACGGCGCGTACCGCTTCAAACACTTCCATGGGAAAGCGCGTGCGGTTGTCAAAGTTACCGCCGTAGGCATCGGTGCGATGGTTGGCGATGGGCGACAAGAACTGGTGCAACAAATAGCCGTGCGCGCCGTGCAACTCGATGGCTTCAATGCCCATCGCCTCTGCGCGTTGAGCGGCTTTGGCGAAGGCTTGTTTGATGCGTTCTAGGCCTTGGGCATCTAACTCGTGTGGGGCTGTTTCTTGCGACAGGTGGGGAATGGCTGATGGCCCCACCGTTGGCCAGCCGCCTTGTTCGAGTGGTAGCAACTGCCCGCCTTGCCAAGGTACAGCGCTAGACGCTTTGCGGCCTGCATGGGCGAGTTGAATGCACACAGGCACCTTGGGCGCCAACTTGCGTGCACGATGCAGCTTGTCTTGCAAGGCTGCAGCCGTGGCGTCATCCCACAAACCTAAGCACAGCGGTGTGATGCGTCCCTCTGGCACCACAGCCGTGGCCTCGATGATGAACATGGCGGTGCCGCTGTTGAGCATGTTGGTCCAATGTGCCAAGTGCCAGTCGGTGGCCTGACCGTTCTCGGCTGAGTATTGGCACATAGGCGCGACGATGGCACGGTTGGCTAGGGTGAGTGGACCACGTGGCGCGGTGAGGGTGAATTCAGAAAAGAGATGGCTCAAGGGAACTCCAGAAACAAAAATGCCTGCGGGTCGGGCAGGCATGGATCGTAATCAGGAAGAGGCCAAAGTCATGGCATCTGGGTGACAAGTGTGTCAGTCGAGGTCAACGTGGAAGTCTTCTGGGTTGCCTTTGACCAAGTTGGCATCTTCTTTGTGCACTTTTTCTTCAAAGTCGGACAGACGGTTGTTCAGTGCGTCCACGTTGTGCTTGATGCCCGCCACACGGCCATGAAACTCGTCCATCATTTTTTCGCGCTTGAGCTTGGCTTCTTGCTGCGCGGCGGCGGTCATTGGCGCGCGCGGTGCTTGGCTCGGCTTCATTGCTGGCTTAGTCGCTGCTTTTGTATTGGCTGGGTGGCCAGTGGGGCTTGAGAAATCCACCTTTTTACGAGCGACCTCACCCGATGGCAAGGTTTCAAAATGCGACTCAATCTTGCCGTTGTCTACGCCCTGACGGTTGGGGCCGGGTGGGGCGTCTTGTGGCACTGCTTGACGGTTGAGCGTGGGGGCATCCGTGTCAATGGCTTGGTTGTTGGGCGCCATGCTGGGTGCTGGGGCAAGCCCTTGGCGATTGGTGCTGAAGCTGTCTTGCGCAACCGCTTGTTGGTTGTCTTGCACACCTAACTTGGCCAGTTTTTGCTCATTCGTGCTGATGCTGTCTGTGGGAATGCCTTGCTGATTTTTGCTGTCGTTGTCTTGGCTTAGCGATTGTCGATTGGCCGCCACATCGTCTTTGGGTAAGGCTTGCAAATTGGGGGCTGCCGCAGGGCCGTTGTCGAGGGCCTGGCGGTTGAGCCCCAGTGTGTCTTGTGCAATCGCTTGGTTGTTGGCGGAGAAAATCGTGCCGCTGATGTCTTGCACGTTGGCTGCGATGCCGCCGACAGGAATGTCTTGCACATTGGATGCGATCACATCCGTGGGGATGCCTTGTCGGTTCGCTTCAATCGCTTTCTCGCCAGCGATGTTTTGTGTATTGGCGGCAATGTTGCCTCCACCCACGTTTTGCTTATTGCTTGCAATTCCTTCGGTCGGAATGCCTTGCATGTTGGCGGCGATGGCTTTGTCGCTTGCCAGCTTTTGCTGATTGGCTGCCATCACATCTGCTGAAATGTTTTGCACATTGGCAGCGATGCCTTTGCCATTACCCACCGACTGGATGTTGTCTTGAATCTTGTCGGTTTCTACCTTTTGGTGATTGGCTTCCAACACATCGGTGGAAACGCTTTGAACGTTGGGCTTGGCAGC
>Ga0228699_1000974_pt1 | contig 16809 bp, 17 predicted proteins | sample McNCre217_Aug_MG_FD_178016 | JGI IMG/M metagenome (GOLD analysis project Ga0228699, IMG submission 178016) | Freshwater microbial communities from McNutts Creek, Athens, Georgia, United States - 2-17_Aug_MG | ecosystem: Environmental > Aquatic > Freshwater > Creek | place: USA: Georgia...
CGCCGTTCCTACGACGCTGATCCTGGATGCCCAGGGCCGGGTAGCCGCGCGCATCCTGGGACAGCTGCGTGACCCATCCATTCTCAGCACGCTCATCAAGGGCGTTGCAGCCGAGGGTACGTCCTAGCCAATGGATGGAGTTGGCGGGATCGTCTACAGCGGGCAGCTGCTGGTTGCCGTGCCTCTTGCACTTCTCGCTGGCCTGATCTCGTTTGCCTCACCGTGTGTTCTTCCCCTCGTGCCGGGGTACCTCGCCTACGTCGGGGGCATGACCTCGGTTGATGACAAACGAAGTACGCGCCGGCTCTTGCTGGGAGTGCTGCTCTTTGTGCTCGGGTTCTCGGTTGTGTTCGTGGGGCTGGGCATCGCATTTGGTGCGCTGGGCTTCGCCTTGAAGCCGTGGCTCGATGTGATTACCCGGGTGATGGGTGTGGTCATCATCGTCATGGGCTTGGTGTTCATGGGCATGTTCACTCGCTTTCAGCGCACAGCCAAGCTCCAGATCACTCCAGCAACCGGCCTCATCGGAGCGCCCTTACTCGGCCTGGTTTTCGGCCTCGGCTGGACGCCCTGCATCGGCCCGACTCTGACCGCCATCTTCTCGCTGAGCTTGGATGCTGCATCACCTGGCCGCGGCGCTCTGCTGGGTGCGGTGTACTGTGTGGGCTTAGGGATTCCCTTTGTTTTACTGGCATTGGGCTTCTCGTGGGCCACGCGATCGGTTGTATTCCTTAAACGGCATATACGTACAATCAACATCATTGGCGGCGTCATGCTGGTGGTTATGGGCACGCTCATGGTCACCGGATTGTGGACCGCATGGATGTATCAACTGCAGGAGGTGATTGCGAACTTTGTCCCGTCCCTCTGATCACTATGACTCCGATGCCCGCGTTGTGAACCCCACGCTGGGTGTCGTCGGATGGCTGCGTTGGTTCTGGCGCCAGCTCACCAGCATGCGTACAGCACTGCTCCTCTTGCTTCTCCTGGCGATCGCCGCTGTGCCCGGTTCGCTCTTCCCGCAGCGCAGCTCCGACCCGAACGGTGTCACGCAGTACTTCCGCGATCACGCAGATACGGCACCCACCCTCGATAAGTTCCAGCTCTTCGACGTCTATTCCTCGGTGTGGTTCTCGGCGATTTACCTGCTGCTGTTCATCTCGCTTATCGGCTGTGTCATCCCCCGCACCAAGCACCACATCGTTGCCCTGCGCACGCCGCCTCCTGCAACCCCGGCTAACCTCTCGCGTCTGCCGGCATTCGTCTCGGCCACGCTGAAGGGCGTCACCGCTGAAGAGGTGCTCGAGTCTGCTCGCAAGGCGCTCAAGGGCCAGCGCTATCGCGTGGTTCGCTACGACCGCGACGGCGCCATCACGGTTTCGGCAGAGCGCGGTTATGCCCGCGAAACCGGAAACCTCATCTTCCACTTCGCTCTCGTGGGCGTGCTCATCACGGTGGGCTTCGGCAGCGGCTTCGGCTTTGCCGGCCAACGCGTCATCGTAGAGGGGCAGGCCTTCACCAACACTCTGCTGGCCTACGACTCGTTCAACCCCGGACGTTTCTTCCAGGCATCCACCCTTGTGCCCTACACAATCACGCTCGACAAGTTCACGGCCAAGTATGAAGAGACGAACAAGCAGGCCATCGGTCAGCCGGTCGACTTCACAGCGGATGTAACGACGCAGATGAAGGGTGAAGCCCCGCAGCAGACCACCATCAAGGTCAACGATCCACTGCGCATTGGCGGCACCGATGTGTACCTGCTCGGTAACGGATATGCACCCCAGGTGACCATTCGCAATGCCAAGGGCGAGGTCATCTTTACCGACATCATCCCCTTCTTGCCTCAAGACAAAAACCTCACGTCTCTCGGCGTCGTAAAGATTCCGGATGGCCTGGCCAAGCAGATTGGTTTGATCGGGTTCTTCTACCCCACGGTCAGCCAGGGTCACAGCGGAGCATCCTTCTCGATCTACCCCGACACGATCGACCCGCAGCTCACCTTTGATGCGTACCAAGGGGACCTCGGCCTCGACGCTGGCGTACCTCGTTCGGTCTATGCGCTCGACACCGGCAACATGACCAAGATTGCTGGCCGTAATTCCCCCAACGGCGCACTCGAGATGCGTCCCGGTGAGACGGTGCAGCTGCCGAACGGTTTGGGTTCGGTCACTTTCGATGGCGTTAAGCGTTTTGCCTCCCTCGACATTCACCGCGACCCCACACAGGGATGGGTGTTGTTCTTCGCGCTGGCGTCGCTCGGTGGTCTGCTGATTTCGCTCTTCATCCCTCGCCGTCGCATGTGGGTTTCCGTCACCCAGAAGACCAAGGGATCAGTCACTGTGGAATGTGCCGGACTGGCCCGTGGTGACGACCCAACCCTGGAAGGGGCCGTCGCTGCCCTCGAACAGTCCATCGAACGCGACTTAGGATTAACCCGTGACTGACGTTCTTTCGCAGTACTCCGTTCTGGCCCTCTACTCGGCCATGGCCATCTACGCCATCGCCTTCGTGCTGTTCACGCTGGACTTGGCAGGCGTCCTGCCCAAGTTCCCCAAGCTTGCTCGCATCGCGATGTCGCTGACAGTACTCGGCTGGATTCTTGAAGTTTCCGCCGACGTGATGCGCGGGATCGCTGCCGCACGCGTGCCGTGGGCCAACATGTACGAGTTCGCCATGACGGGCACCAGCGTGATGGTCGGTGTCTTCCTGCTGGTCAACATCAAGTGGGACCTGCGCTTCCTCGGCGCATTCATGACCGGCTTCGTGCTGCTGTTGTTGGGCCTGGCCGCCACCCGTTACTACGTTGAAGTCGTTCCACTTCCTCCTGCTCTGCAGTCGTACTGGTTGGTCATCCACGTCTTCGTGGCTACCCTCGCCACTGGCTTCTTCGCACTCGGTTTCGCACTCTCGCTCACCCAGCTGCTGCAGGCCAGCCGCGAGTCCGCCGTCGAGAATAAAACCAAGACGCGCCTGGGCTTCCTCAGCCGTCTGCCCGATTCGGTGACGCTCGAGAACTACGCGTACCGCATCATCATCATCGGTTTCGTGCTCTGGACCTTCACCCTGATCGCCGGCGCCATCTGGGCCGAAAAGGCCTGGGGGCGTTACTGGGGTTGGGACACCAAAGAGGTGTGGACCTTCATCATCTGGACGATCTACGCCGGATACATTCACGCTCGCTCAACGCGCGGTTGGCGCGGTTCGCGTTCGGCATGGTTGGCCATCGTGGGCTTCTCGGCCGTGATGTTTAACTTCACCGTGGTGAACATCTTCTTCAAGGGCCTGCACGCTTACTCAGGCCTCTAAGCCGTCGGCTCGTTAGTTCGAGGCAAGCAGGGCGTAACAGCGCTCGAGGCGTTCATGCCACCACTGCGTGCGCTCGGGAGATGCTGCGAGGCGATCCAGCCGCTGGATGCTGACCTCAGGCCTGCGCACAGGTAGTTCGCCGTTGATGGGCGTGAGGGGTTCATCCGTCACGTCGTCGGTGAGTAGGGCCACTGTTGCGAGGCCGCAGTCGTAGGGCAGCTCGTCTAGGGCGGCAGCGGCGAAGAGGCCCATCGTGATACCGATTGAGGTGTCGAGCGCACTGGAGAGAACGACGGGCATTCCGATGGCGTGGGCGAGTGTGACCACCTGATTGGGGCCACCGAGAGGCTGCGCCTTCAGCACGAAAACGTCGGCCGCTTCGGCCTGGGCGACCTCGAGGGGATCGCTGGCCTTGCGAATGCTTTCGTCGGCGGCGATCAGAACATCCATGTAGTGGGTACGGGTGCGCAGTTCCGCAAGCTCGGCAATCGTCGCGCAGGGCTGCTCGATGTATTCGAGGTCAAACTCAGCCATCGCGTGCATCGCGTGCTCGGCTTCGTCCACGTTCCACGCACCGTTGGCATCGAGGCGGATGCGCCCCTCAGGCCCCAGCACGCGACGAACCTCGCGCACGCGGGCGACGTCTTCGGCCAATGTTTGGCCCGCTTCGCCGACCTTCACCTTGGCGGTGCGGCAGCCAGGGAAGCGGGCGAGCACATCAGCAACCTGATCGGGCTCAACCGCGGGAACAGTCGCGTTCACGGGCACGGAAACACGAAGCGCGGTGGGTGCTGGGTTCCAGCCGAAGTCGAGTGCAGCGCTGAGCCAGCTGACTGCCTCGGCGTCGTCGTATTCAACGAAGGGGGAGAACTCGGTCCAACCCTGAGGGCCGTGTAGCAGTATCGCTTCACGCGAGGTGATTCCCCGAAAGGGCACGGCAAGCGGAATCGAGACCACGCGGGCGGTGGCAATCAGCTCGGCAAGTGAGGGCAGCACGTGCTTAGTCTCGCACCCCATCCGGCGCATGCGTAGGCTAAAGACATGGTTGCTCCCGTTTCAGAGATCTTCGACCCCAGTGAATGGGTTGTTGCTCCCGGCTCCGAAAACTTCACCGACATCACGTACCACCTCGATGTGCGTGGTCAGGTTGCTCGTATCGCGTTCAACCGACCCGAGGTGCGCAACGCGTTTCGCCCCCAGACCGTCGACGAGCTCTACCGCGCGTTCGATGACGCCCGTCAGAACACCAAGGTGGGTGTCGTTTTGCTCACGGGCAATGGCCCCAGCGAGAAAGACGGCGGCTGGGCCTTCTGCTCCGGTGGCGACCAGCGCATTCGAGGCAAGGCCGGCTACGAGTATGCCGACGGAACAACCTCCACCGGACGCCTGCACATTCTTGAAGTACAGCGCTTGATTCGGTTTATGCCCAAGGTTGTCATTGCCGTTGTTCCTGGATGGGCTGCCGGCGGCGGGCACTCGTTAGCTGTTGTGTGCGATTTGGCGATTGCCTCACGCGAGCAGGCTCGCTTCAAGCAGACGGATGCTGACGTGGGATCGTTCGATGCCGGATACGGAACGGCGTACTTTGCCCGTCAGGTTGGTCAGAAGTTCGCCCGTGAAGTCTTCTTTCTCGCTGAGGAATATAACGCCGAACGCGCTTACGAGATGGGCATGGTTAACCGGGTTGTAAACCACGCCGATCTCGAGACCGAAGCCCTCAAAATGGCCCGCACGGTGATGACCAAGTCACCCACGGCAATACGTATGCTCAAATTTGCATTTAATGCCATCGACGACGGCATGGTTGGCCAGCAGGTCTTCGCCGGTGAGGCTACGCGCTTGGCATACGGCACAGATGAGGCTGTTGAGGGCCGTGACTCGTTCCTTGAAAAGCGTGAGCCAGACTGGTCGAACTACCCCTGGCACTACTAACCATGCATAAGCTGCGCATCGTTGATGGTGGTGCTCCGCGTGGGGTGATGGTCGCTCTGCGCGAGGCGCTCTCGGGTGGTCCGGCGCTCACCGTGCACGATGCTCGTGCGACTCGTCTCGCTGCGCAGGCGGAGCCTTCGGGAGCAGAGCAGGCGCGGGTGCCTGTCGGCGTCGCGCTGGTCATCCAGACGTCGGGATCTTCGGGTGCCCCCAAGGCGGTGGCTCTAACCAACGCAGCTCTTCGTGCAAGTAGCGATGCTGCCCATGCTCGACTCGGTGGCGAGGGGCAGTGGTTGCTTGCGCTGCCCTTGACGTACATCGCCGGGCTCTCGGTTCTGGTGCGCTCAGCCGTCGCTGGAACTGAGCCTGTGGTGATGCCACCTGGCCCCTTCGACGCGGAGCTGTTCTTGCGCGCGGCGGCAGAGCTCTCCCACGAGCGCCGCTATTCATCGCTTGTCCCCGTGCAACTGCAGCGTGTGCTCGATTACGTTGCTGAGGGGCGTGACGACGACAAGGCGACACTTCAACGCTTTGATGCGATCTTGATCGGCGGCCAAAAGCTTGATCCTGCGCTGCGGCAGCAGGCAGAGAGCGCAGGAGTGAACGTCATCGAAACTTATGGTTCGAGTGAGACGTGTGGGGGATGCGTGTACGACGGCGTTCCTCTGGATGGCGTTCATGTTGAAGCTGACGAGGCCACGGGCGAGCTCATGATCGCCGGTCCCGTGCTCGCCGAGGGCTATCTAGATGCCCCTGAACGCACAGCCGAAAAGTTCATTGAGCGCGATGGTCAGCGTTGGTATCGAACGGGTGATGCAGCAACCGTTGTGGGCGGGACAGTCAGCGTTTCGGGCCGGCTTGATCGCGTGGTTATTTCAGGCGGTTTGAAAATCTCACTCGAGGCAGTGGAAGAATCCGCAGCTGAAACGGTCGGTACAACCGACGTCTTCGCAGTACATATTCCAGATCTGGAATGGGGTTCACGTGTGGCCCTGGTTTCCGTCGGCGCTGCGTCTGAAGAGACAGAAGAGCGGCTGTATGAATGCGTCGTGTCCAAGCTCGGTCGGGTGGCAGCCCCCAAGGTCATCGTGTTTGTTGAGCATGCACCGAGGCTCAGTTCGGGCAAGCCTGACTACGTGGCGATGACGGCGCTGGCCACTCAGGCCGCGAGCCGAGCATCCAGCGCTGGATAGAGTTTGAGCATGGCTTCCACGGCAGGCAAAAAGAACGCTGGTTCGGCGACAGCTCGTGAATGGATTTCAGGCGCACGACTGCGCACCCTGCCACTGGCGGTTGCACCGGTTGCGATTGGTTCGGGTGCAGCTCACACTCTGCACGCGTTCAACGCTCCGGTCGCGTTGCTGTGTTTGATTGTTGCCCTCAGCCTGCAAATCGGGGTCAACTACTCCAATGACTATTCCGATGGTGTGCGTGGAACGGACGACTTCCGCGTTGGCCCTGCTCGCCTAACCGGTTCGGGTGCAGCAAACCCCCAGCGCGTGCTGGCTGTGGCTCTGGCCTTCTTCGCTCTTTCGGGACTAGCCGGGGTGATCATCGTGCTCGTCACCGGCGCTTGGTGGATGCTCGCCGTCGGCGCGGCCGCCATCATCGCGGCATGGTTCTACACCGGTGGCAAGAACCCCTACGGCTATGGCGGCTGGGGGGAAGTTTTCGTCTTTATTTTCTTCGGCCTTGTCGCCACCCTGGGCACCACCTACGTTCAGGCCGGGACGCTCAACGATCAGGCATGGCTGGGTGCGATCGGCACCGGCTTTATTTCCTGCGCCGTGCTCGTTGTCAACAACATCCGCGACATCGATACCGATACGAAGGCGGGCAAGAAGACGTTGGCCGTGCGCGTCGGGCGCATCGCATCCGTCGTGCTTTTCTGCTTCCTGCTGCTCTCACCCTTTGTGATCGCGGCCTTTTTGGCGCTGTTCTACCCCATCGCGTGGCTCGTGCAGTTTGGTCTACTGCTGGCACTGCCTGCCTGCCTCATTACCGCGACCGGTAAGTCGGCGAAGGAGTACATCCTCGCGCTGAAGCTGGCGAGTTTCGCCGGGCTGGTCTTTGGTGTGGGGATCGCCTGGGCTTATTTCGCCTAGGTCAGCAGGCTTTGCCTGGAGGCGCCAGCTAAGGGCAGACGTTAGTTTTCGGACGCCTCGTCGACGGCCTTGTCTTCAACTTCTTCATCGCTCGTTGCCGAGGGAGTGCGGTGAGCGCGGGCATCGTAAATTTCGGTTGAGACGGCACTGCGCCAGCGTGCAAAGAAGATGTATGAAACGCAGACGCCGATGATTGCGGCAACAACTGCAGCAGCCCAAGGAGCCAGACCAACCCACAACAGAATGAGCAGTGGGATGGCGAATGCGGCTAGGCGGATGAGGGTGTACCAAATCCAGGCGGGAGTCTTCTTCACGTATCCCAATCTAAACTAAGGACACTATGACTCGGCTGGTAATCATCGCGGTAGTGCTTGCGCTCGCCGTTGTGCTCTACCTCATCGTGCGCGGCATCATGAAGGCTTCAAGAAAGCGTGCGCGGCCTATGGGTCCGGATGATGACCCCGACTTCTTGCGTGGCCTGAACAATCCACCTAGCGACGGCCCGAACAATGGCTGAGTTGGTGCCTGCCAGCGAGTTCGCGTCTGAAGTGTTGGCACGACTGGTTGACCTCGGCGTTCGGCATGTGGTGCTCTCGCCCGGAGCCAGGTCGCAGGCACTCGCGCTCGCGGCTGCAGAGCTGGAGTCGCGCGGAGACATTGAACTGCACGTGCGCATCGACGAGCGCGTGGCAGGTTTCATCGCTCTGGGCATCGGACGCGAGAGCGGTAAGCCCGCAGCCGTAATCACTACCTCAGGCTCGGCCGTCGCCAATCTCTACCCTGCCGTGCTCGAAGCTCACCACTCGGGTGTGCCCCTCATTCTTCTCACTGCCGATCGACCCGAAGAAGCGCGCGGTATCGGAACCAACCAGACCACCGACCAGCGTGACATCTTTGGCTCGGCCGTGCGCTTGAGCGTTGATGAGCCCGCGCCCACGCATGGTGCGGGAACTGTGCGCCGAGCATCCGAATTGGCCGGCCTGGCTTGGGCGGCAGCGACGGATGCCCACGCTCCCGGTCCGGCACATCTCAACCTGTGCTTCCGCGAGCCACTGTCGGGCCCCACAAAAGTGCGCGCCATTGTGCCTGCGACCGAGGTCGCCGAGGTTGCTCCTGCTGCCGAGCTTGTTCTTTCCCGCGGCCCCCGAACTCTCGTCATCGCCGGGGCGGAAGCCGGACCGCGCGCTGAAGAACTCGCCCACGCCGGCGGCTGGCCTCTGATCGCTGAGGTCACCAGTGGATCTCGCTTCGGGCGCAACCTGGTTGGTGCCTACCGAGAACTGCTCAACCGCAGCGAGCTAACCGAGAAGATTCAGCGCATCGTTGTTTTCGGACACCCCACGCTCAGCCGCGAGATTCCCCGCGTGATTGGCGACACCAGCACGGGCATCGAAACAATCGTGGTGCGAGGTGCGGCAGCTGAGGGCTACAACCCCGGACACAACGTTGCTGCATTCACCGACGAGGTTTCGGTGGAGCCAGGCGAGATCGACACAGACTGGCTGGGCCTCTGGATGCGCGCCTCACGTGATGCGGTTGCCGCACACGAAGCTGCCCTGGCCGAGGTCGCGGGTGCTGCACTGACGGCGCCGAACGTTGAGGCTTCTCGCTCCGAGAGCATGGATGACCGGCGCGCATTTGTGGCGGCCGAACTCGCCGCCTCGCGCACAGTAGTCACACGCGAGCTGCTCGTCGATGCCCTCTGGCGCTCAAGCTGGCCACACGATCGCCTCGTCTTTGCTGCCTCACGTCTGATTCGCGTGGCCGACAGCACCGTCGGTGGCAAGAAGATCCCCGTGCACGCCAACCGCGGTCTGGCCGGAATCGATGGCAACATCTCGACCGCCATCGGAATCGGCCTGGCCGCTCCCGCAGGCACGCTCACTCGCGTGCTTGTCGGCGACGTCGCCGCTCTGCACGATGCTGGCGCACTGCTGCTGGGTGAGGGAGAGCGCATCCCTCGTATTCAGGTTGTCGTCGGTAACGATGGCGGCGGCACAATCTTCGACAAGCTCGAGGTAGCGCAGAGCGCTGAGCCATCTGCCATGGACCGGGTCTTCCTCACGCCACAACGCGCAAACCTGGAGGCCCTCGCTGCCGCATATGGCTGGACGTACCGCGCGGCATCAACCGTGGGTGAGTTGGAACGCGTGATCACCGGTGCCGGAGAAGGCCCTGAAATCGTTGAGGTTACGCTCGCCCGCTAACCCCAGCAAACCGCGCGCGGGCTCAGCTCAGGGCATCCACTATGGGGCGGAACTTCATCTGCGTCTCAGCTAATTCCATTTCTGGAATGGAATCTGAAACTATTCCTCCACCGGCATATGCGGTCACGCGATCACCGGCAACTTGGGCGCAGCGCAAAGCAATAGCCCACTCCCCGTCGCCATCGGCACCGATCCAGCCGACTGGCCCGGCGTAGCGTCCACGGTCGAATGGCTCGAGTTCATCGATCACGGCGACGGCAGAAAGCATCGGTGTTCCGGCTACCGCAGCCGTGGGGTGCAGGGACGAGACCAGGTCAAGGGAGCTCGAGCCGCCGGTGAGTTTGGCAGAGATGTCGGTCGCGAGGTGCCACAGGTTAGGCAGCTTGAGCGTGAACGGATTGTCACTCGCCGTCAGCTGCGTGGTGAACGGGCCGAGGGCTTCAACAACAGAACGGGTGGCAAAGCCGTGCTCGTCGAGATCTTTCGCACTCGAGGCAAGGGCGGCTGCGTTGGCGAGATCAGTCGCCGAGTCGGCACCGCGGCGGGCAGTACCGGCAAGAACACGAGCCGACACTTGCTGGTCGTGCACGCTGACAAGCGTCTCGGGGCTCGAGCCGAAGAGCCCATCCACGGCGAAGGTCCAGCAGTCGGGGTAGCTGTCTACGAGATGGCGCAGGTTGGGTGCCAGGTTGTGGCTGCGCTCGAAGGTGCCGGTGATGTCACGTGCCAGCACCACCTTCTCCACTTCACCCGCGTTGATGCGGTCAACAGCCTTCGAGACCGCGGCGCTGAAATCGTCCTGACTGAGCTCGCCTTGACTGAAGCGCACCACGGCCCGACTGGAGTTCCCGTTGGCGGCAAGTGCATCAGCGGCGAGCTGGGCAACAAGCTCTGTGGCCAGAGCTGGCGTCAGGGCATCCGCCTGCTCACTGGCCGGGCGAATGCGGGTGAGCCAGCCCACGCCCTCGCGCACACCCACAACAAGGCGAGGTACGACAAGGCGAGAGGCATAACCAGAGGAAGAACGGAAAGCGAACGTGCCCCAGGCGATGAGCCCAGAGCCGGGAACCGTCACAGCATCGCGAACATCGGCATCAGCAACAACGGATGCCCACAGCGAGCTAGCCTCGGACACCCGCCCACGACCCGAGAACTCAAAAGAAGCGGCAACGCCAAAGCCCACCATGCCGCTGCCACGACGCCACCACAGCACAGGGTTTTCGCTCGAAATCAGAGCAAGCACATCGGGCAGCTCAGACAGGGCTTCTGTCTCGGCAATCAGGCCGTGCGCGGAGGTCGGGCTCACCCGCAACAGCCTACGCCTGCGCGCGTAGACTAACCGCGTGACCACTGCAGACCTGTCTAAGAAGCCCGAGGCCGTCTCGGCCATGTTCGACGACGTCGCCGAAGGGTACGACCGCACCAACAATTGGCTTTCGGCTGGGAACGCGTACCTGTGGCGCATCGCCACGACCCGCGCCATCAATCCCCAGCCAGAGGAGCGAATCCTCGACCTAGCTGCAGGCACCGGAACCAGCAGTGTTGCCATCGCGAAGTCGGGCGCACACGTGGTTGCCGCTGACTTCTCTCCGGGAATGATCGAGGTGGGTAAGGCCAAGCACGGCAAAGACCCCCTGGTTGAGTTCGTGCAGGCAGACGCCACCAAGCTTCCATTCGCTGACAACAGCTTCGATGCGGTGACAATGTCTTTCGGTCTTCGGAATGTTGTGGAGCCCAAGAAGGCACTTGCCGAGCTGTACCGCGTGACCAAGCCCGGCGGCCGCATCGTGATCTGCGAATTCTCAACGCCGCCCAATGGTGTGGTGCGTGCCGGCTACAACGTCTACCTGCGCAAGGTGATGCCCCTGGTTGCCAAGGTTTCCAGCACAAACACCGATGCCTACACCTACCTGGCTGACTCCATTGAGGACTGGCCCGCTCAGGCGACGCTCGCGACCTGGATTCGCGAGGCCGGTTTCTCGCAGGTGGCCTACCGCAACCTCACCGCCGGAGTGGTGGCGCTGCACCGAGGCGTCAAGCCACTGGCCTGAGCCCGGACATCCGCGAAAAATCACAGGACTAGGCTGAACGAATGAACGCGAGCGCTGCAGATACTGCTACCGGCATGGTCGGTCGCTTGAGCCTGCACCAGCGCCTGTTTGCCTCGGCTGACACCAAGAATCTCGCCGCCACGATCGATGCAGGTGTCGCAGCCGTCGAGGCCCAGCTGGAAACCGAACTGCACTTTGGTGACGCGCTCGCCGATGTGAGTGGCCGCTACCTCTTTGAAGCTGGGGGCAAGCGTGTGCGTCCCATGCTCACGCTGCTCATTGCCCAGCTCGGAAACGGTGCAACACCCGAGGTGCTTACGGCGGCAACCGCTATTGAGATGACGCACCTGGCCTCGCTGTACCACGACGATGTGATGGACGAAGCGCCCCTGCGTCGCGGTGTTTCGAGCACACATGAGGTGTGGGGAAACTCGGTGGCTATCCTCACGGGTGATCTGCTCTTCTCGCGGGCCAGCAGCTTGGTGTCACGCTTGGGTGAGAAGGCCATGCGTCTACAGTCCGAGACCTTTGAGCGTCTGTGCCTGGGGCAACTGCACGAGACCATCGGTCCCCGCGAGGGAGAAGACCCCGTCGAGCACTACATCGACGTGCTCGCCGACAAGACGGGCTCGCTCATCTCTGCCGCTGCTCGTTCGGGTGTGGTCTACTCGGGTGCTCCTACGGAGTACGAAGAGGCCGTCGTGGAGTTCGGTGACAAGATCGGTGTCGCTTTCCAGCTTGCCGATGACGTGATTGACCTCGACCCTGCCTCGAACACCACGGGTAAGAAGGCCGGAACTGATCTGCGCGCCGGTGTTCCTACGCTGCCCACTCTCTTGCTTGAGCGACAGGGCCTCACCGACCCAGCCGCCGCTGCCCTGCTTGCGCGCATCCGAAGCGATGCCGATGAGCACTCGGCTGAGGCGGATGCCGACCTCGAGTTGGCCATCGTTGAACTGTTCAACCACCCGGTGACCCAGGCCACCCGCGATGAAGCTCGCCGCTGGGCATCCGAAGCTGTTGCTGCTCTCGCCCCTCTGCCCGCTGGGCCCGTGAAGCAGGCACTTTCCGCATTCGCCGATCACGTCGTGAGCCGCACCGCTTAGGTCACATCATGACTGAGCAGCACAACTGGCAACCCGATATTTTGGGCCCGGGCTTCGAGCAAACAACGCTGCACCTGCGCCCGGACGCTGAGGGTGATGTCGTGGCCACCCTGGTGCGAGCAGACCCGCCCGCACCCCGCAGTTTTTTTGATCGCTTCCGCAAACTTCCGCATCAATCAGCGTCGAACACAGATGTTCTCTACGTTCACGGATGGCAGGACTACTTCTTCCAGAAGCACCTGGCCGCGTATTGGCGTGAGCAGGGTGCGCAGTTTTACGCGATGGATCTGCGCAAGTACGGCCGGAGCATCCGCCCTCATCAGACGCCAGGTTATGTCGAAGATTTGGCAACCTATGACGAAGAAATCGAACTGGCCCTGGAAGCCATGGGGCACGGCCGCGGAAGCAACTCCACTCGCAAGCTGATTCTGGTTGGGCACTCCACCGGTGGTCTGGTGCTGAGTTTGTGGGTTGCCCGCAACCCTGGCCGCATTAGTGCGCTCGTGCTGAACAGTCCCTGGCTGGAATACCAACTCACCTCAGCCGTGCGCAAAGCTGCGGCGCCCGTCCTGGGCATTCAGGCCAAGATCTCGCCCAAGGCTCAGCTGGTCAATATCGACTTCGGTCTCTACAACCGAGCGACTTCCATCCACCGCGATGGCGAGTGGGAATTCAATGAAGAGTGGCGCCCCGCCGGCGGCTTCAGTGTGCGCAGCGCATGGATGGCCGCGATTCTGGCCGGCCACGCGGCGGTGGCGAAGGGCCTGGGCATCATCGAGCCAGTTCTGGTGCAGCTCTCAGACAAGAGCCTGCTGGTTCCACGCTGGCACCCTGAGATGATGCACTGCGATGTGGCCATCGACGTGGACATCGTCGCCGCCCGCTCGCGTAACCTGGGAAATCTCGTCACCATCGCGCGCATTCCCGGAGCGATGCACGACGTCACGCTCTCGCAGCAGCCTGCCCGTCAGCTGTCGTTCGATGAAATCACTCGCTGGCTGCACGCGTACCTGTAGACAGCGTCCATCTCAGTTCTGCCTGGCCTCGCTAGAGTGAGCCCATGAGCGCTTTCACCGATGACTCTTTGATTGTGCACACCACTGCTGGTGCTGTGCGCGGAGCCCGTGACGGCAAAACCAATCGCTGGCTGGGTGTTCCTTATGCGGCACCCCCCGTTGGCCCACTTCGCCTGCGTTCGCCGCAGGCACCCGTGCCCTGGGAGGGTGTTCGCGATGCCCTGCATCTGGGACCAGCTGCTCCCCAAGAGCCCACCAAGGTCATCCCACTGCCTCCAGGTGTGACCATCGATGAGGACTGCCTCGAGCTCAATATCTGGGTTCCCGAACGCGTCGAAGAAGATCACAAGCCTCGCCCGGTCATGGTGTGGGTGCACGGCGGCGCCTACTTCATTGGCTTCTCCGCTCAGCCCATCTACAACGGTCGCTCACTTGCTGAGAACGGCGACGTGATTGTTGTCACCCTCAACTACCGCCTCGGCGCATTGGGCTTCCTCGACTTCACATCACTGTCGACGCCCGAGGTCACATTCGAATCCAACCTCGGTCTGCGCGATGTGATGCAGGCCCTGAGTTGGGTGCAAGAAAACATTGCGGCCTTTGGTGGAGACCCCAACGACGTGACCCTCTTTGGTGAGTCAGCCGGCGGTGGCGTGGTCACCACACTGATGACCGTTCCCAGCGCCCACGGACTGTTCCAGAAGGCCATCGCGCAGAGCTCGCCTGCCACCAGCGTGTACGGCAAAGAGCGCGCTCGCGGTGTAGCCCTGGCGTACCTCAAGCTCTTGGGTGTGAGCGAGGCGGATGCGCCCACCGCGCTGCACGAACTGGACGCCGTGAAGATGGCCTCGGTCACCACAGAGCTGCTCAACCACGTCGCGCTCACCGCACCCGGCACGGTCGCATTCGCTCCGGTGATCGATGGTGAACTCATCGTGGACTATCCAGTCAAGATTTTCCGCGAAGGCAAGGCCGCGCGCATCCCCCTGATCATCGGCACGAACCACGATGAAGCTGCGCTGTTCAAGATGATGAAGTCGCCACTGATGCCCATCTCGTATGAGGCCGTCAACAAGATGTTCGCGCTCGTAGGCGAAGATAACCCGAAGCTTGCCGGCATCGAGCCTGGTGTGACGGCGGCCTACCCCGAGTACCCCAAACAAAAGGGTTCGATGGCGATCTCGCGCGATGCCGGATTCCTGATGCCCTCCATTTGGGTAGCCGAAGCCCACTCGCGCTACGCCCCCACCTGGATGTACCGCTTCGATCAGGCGCCACCGCTGATGAAGCTGTTGGGTATCGGCGCCAGCCACGGAACCGAAATTCCTTACGCCTGGGGCACGCTGCCCAACAAGCTCTCCGAACGCAATGGTGTGCTGTTCCGCCTGGGTGGTCTCAAGCTCGCGCTCAAGATTTCACGACGGATGCAGGCGCGCTGGTTGAGCATGGCTGTCAGCGGTGACCCCCAGACAACGCATCCAGACACAGGTGCTGAACTGGTGTGGCCACGCTACGACGAAGCCCTGCGGGCAACGCTGATCATCAATGCTGTCGACACGATCGAGAACGACCCCGACTCCAAGATTCGTAAAGCATGGGGCGAGAGGGTTCTCGGCTTCAAATAGCCGAGGGTTCAGCGAGCGGCGGGTTCGTTAGCGGAAGTTGACGAACTGCAGTGCGACGTCGAGGTCGGCGTTCTTGAGCAGTGCCATGGTCGCCTGCAGGTCATCGCGGCTCTTTGACGAAACGCGAACCTCGTCACCCTGGATCTGTGCCTTGACCGACTTGGGGGCCTCGTCGCGAATCAGCTTGGTGACCTTCTTGGCGTCTTCCTGATTGATACCTTCTTTGAGCTTGGCTTCAATGCGGAACTCTTTACCGCTGGCGAAGGGCTCACCGGCATCGAGGCTGCGCAGCGAGATACCGCGCTTGATCAGCTTCTGCTCGAACACCTCGAGAACAGCCTTCACGCGCTCTTCGGCGCTGGCCTTCATCAGAATCTTGTCGCCGCTCCACTCGATCGATGCACCCACGCCCTTGAAGTCGTAGCGCTGCTCGACCTCTTTCACGGCCTGGTTGAGGGCGTTGTCCGCCTCCATTTTGTCGACCTTGCTTACTACGTCAAACGATGAATCTGCCATGCCTCCATGCTACCGATGACGGATGCGCTGCTCCCCGCGCACGCCTCGGGGAGTTTGCCAGGCAGAGCCGGAACAATGGAGCGATGGTTTCTCGCAAGGTCCGCAGACGCCGGCGAACGCTGGCGTTTATTGTGCTGCTTGCACTCGGAGCCTGGTGGTTCGTCTCGTGCTCGGGCATCAGTGTGCGCTCGCTGTTTACGGCACCCTCAGCGGCTACGAGCATGCCTGCCTTCGCGCCACCCATCGCACTCCCACCTCGTGCTGCAGGGCTGACGGATGCTGACCTCTCGCATAATGCGGTGCAAACTCTGGCTGATTCCGCCTGGGTGGCTTCGACGGCAAAGGCCACGGGCATCCCAGCTCGCGCCCTCGCCGCCTATGCGGGGGTCTCGCTGGGAATGAGTGTGGTGAAGCCTAACTGTCAGCTCAGCTGGAACACCCTGGCGGGCATCGGCTGGGTGGAGTCGCACCACGGCACGATCTTTGGCGGGAGCATCCAGCCCAATGGCAAAGCGGTGCCCGACATTTTCGGCATCCCTCTCGACGGCAAGAACAATACGCAGGCAACACCTGACTTCGATCACGGCGATTTTGACGGCACCGCCGAGTTCGATCGCGCGGTGGGGCCGATGCAGATTGTTCCGCGCACCTGGGCGGCTTGGCACTCCGATGGCAACAACGACGGAGAAGAAGACGGCCAGAACATTGATGACACCGCGCTCGCTGCCGGACGCTACCTGTGCTACTCGGGTGGCGACCTCTCAACCCAGACCGGATGGCAGAAGGCGATCTGGAGTTACAACCAGGTGCCCAAGTACATGACGGATGTCGCGAACAAGGCGAACGAGTACGCGAAGGCCGCAGGCGCGAAGTCGTAGCGAAGCTGGATTTTCACCGCGGGGCTGCGACCGGTATTGTTTAGGGGCGCACTCGTGCGTAGCC
>Ga0228699_1000975_pt1 | contig 16793 bp, 12 predicted proteins | sample McNCre217_Aug_MG_FD_178016 | JGI IMG/M metagenome (GOLD analysis project Ga0228699, IMG submission 178016) | Freshwater microbial communities from McNutts Creek, Athens, Georgia, United States - 2-17_Aug_MG | ecosystem: Environmental > Aquatic > Freshwater > Creek | place: USA: Georgia...
ACAGCGCCAGCCGATCGGCCCAGCTGGCCTTCGCGCACACCGAATCCGGGGCGCCATCGACCCACCCGCCGTCCGAGTACCCCTCGGGCTTTGGCGGCGGCTCGTCGTTTGACCCGAAGACCGGGCGCAAGCGCTACGTGGGGTCTTTGCGCTGAGGCCGCTCAGGCCACCAGCCCGGCTTGCGCCAGCCACTGCATGAACACCGCCTGCGAGGCTTGGGCCAGCGCGGGGCCCCAGCGGCGTGCGTCGGCCCGCAAGGCGTGCAGGTCGATGCCGGCACGGTCGAGCTCCATCGTGTGGCCAATGAGCCAGCGCTCCAGTTGGTCGGGCTGGGCTTCCAGGTGGCATTGCAGGCCCAGCACGTGGTGGCCGATGGTGAACACCTGGTGCGGCACCAGGTCGGTCGAGGCCAGCAACTGGGCGCCGTCAGGCAGATCGAACGTGTCGCCATGCCAGTGCAGCACCTGCATGTCGCAAGCCTGCAGGGCGCTCAGGCACGAATCGCGCCCCGCCTCATTCAGGATCAGCGGCTTGAAGCCGATCTCTTTGGCCGGGCCGGGGTAGACACGCTGGCCACTGGCGGCCGCGATCATCTGCGCACCCAGGCAGATGCCGATGATGGGCTTGCCTGCGGCCAGGCGCTCGCGCACGCGCGCCAGCTCGTCGTGGATGAAGGGGTAGCGGTCGGCCTCGTAGACGCCGATGGGGCCGCCCAGCACCACCACCAGGTCGGCATCGCGCCAGGCCTGTTGGGCTTGCGGGCTGCTCAGGTCATCCACGCCGGCTTGCAGCGTGTGGATGCCAAAGCCCAGTGCGCGCAAGATGGGCTCGAGCGTGCCCAGGTCTTCGAAGCTGAGGTGTTGCAGGGTCAGGCAGGTTTTGCTCATGAGACGTCCGTTGGGGCTGAGGTGGCGTTGCGCAGGCTGAGCAAGAAGTCCACCGCCTCTTGCTCCACTCGCGTGCGCTTGAACGGCGGCAGGCTCTGCCAGATCCGTCGGCCATAGGGCTTCTCGACCAAGCGGGTGTCGCAGATCATCAGCACGCCGTGGTCGGACTCGCCCCGGATCAGGCGGCCGGCACCCTGCTTGAGCGCGATGATGGCCTGGGGCACCTGGTGGCTCATGAACGGGTTGCCGCCTTGCTGGGCCAGCAGCTCCAGGCGTTTGGCCAGCACCGGGTCATCGGGGGGGGCGAAGGGCAGCTTGTCGATCACCACCAGCGTGAGCGCATCGCCCTTGACGTCGATGCCTTCCCAGAAGCTGTGGCTGCCCACCAGCACGGCATTGCCCGCGCGCTTGAACGCATCGAGCAGGGCGGGGCGGGGCACCTCGCCCTGGGCGAGCACCGGCAGGTCGTCTTGAGCGGATTGCAACTGGTGGCGCAGGCGCTCGGCGGCCCGGGTCACCGCCCGCAGGCTGGTGCACAGCAAGAAGGCGCGGCCACGGTTGGCGCGGATCAGGGGCAAGGCGGCGTCCACCACCGCATCGGTGTGGCGGGCATCGTTGGGCGCGGGCAATCCGGCCGGCACGTACAGCAGGCCTTGGTTGGGGTAGTCGTAGGGGCTGGACCAGCTCTGGCAGTGCGCGTCTTCCAGGCCCAGCGCGGCGGTGAAGTGCGTGAAATCTTGCTTGACTGCCAGCGTCGCCGAGGTGAACACCCAGGCCTGGCGAGGGCGCTCGGCTTCAACGGGCGGGTTGCCCTCGCTGCCTGCAGCGCCACCGGCCTTCACCGGCGCACCTTGATCTGCTGAGGCATCGTCATCGTCATCGCCCGCATCCAGCGCGGCCAGCGGGTCGTCTTGTGCCATGCGTTGGGCCCAGCTGCCATCGGCCCCTTTGGGCGCTGCAGGGGCAGCGGCTGAGGATGCCGCTGAGGGTGCTGTTGCGGGTGCCGTGGCGTCATCCCAAGCGGGCTCGTCGTCCACCATCAGCTCGGCATCCAGCCCCAGCCGGCGGCGGCGAAACACCTCGGCCACCGAGATCGGCGTGCGGTTGAGCTGCACGCCGTGTGTGCCCACGTCCACCCAGCACAGCTCGGGCTGGCTGGCGCGCTCGGGGGCCCCCCAGGCCACCAGCTTTTGCATCAGGGCATCGGCGCGGCGGTGCAGCTGGGCGAGGTCGGGGCCACGGTCGGCATGGGTGGCGAGGGCTTCGCGCACGTCGATCAGGGCTTCGCGCAAGGCCTCGATGGCCGGCAGCAGCGGGTGGTCTTCACCCAGTTGAGCCTGAGCCAGGCGTTGGGCCGTGGGGCCAAAGCACAGGCGCAGGTCGCGGGCGGCGCGCTCCAAGGGGGCCAGCGTGTCGTTCCAGTTGGTGGCGTCGCGGGCCTGGGTCTGGCCGATGGCCAGGGTGTCGCGCACCAAATCGAGCAGCTGCGCCACCGACACCGAGTCGCCAAAGAACATCGTGGCCGTGTCGGGCAGCTGGTGGGCCTCGTCGAAGATGATGGTCTGGGCCTGCGGCAGCAGCTCGGGCACGCCTTCTTCTTTGAGCATCAGGTCGGCAAAGAAGAGGTGGTGGTTGACGACCACCACGTCGGCATCGAGCGCTTCGCGGCGGGCCTTGACCACGAAGCAATCGGCGTAATGCTTGCAGTCGCTGCCCAGGCAGTTCTCGCGGGTGGAGGTGACGCGCGGCCAGATGCTGGCGTGCTCGGGCACCTCCTGGCACTCGGCGCGGTCGCCTGTGGCCGTGAGGTGGATGAAGCGGTTGATCACGCTGAGGTCGCGCACCTCGGCGCGGCTGCCCAGCAGCGTGGCATCTTGGTTGGTGCGATCGAGGTGGTGCCAGCACAGGTAGTTCGAGCGGCCCTTGAGCAAGGCGGTGCGCACGGGCACGCCGAGGGCGTCGCGCACAGCGGGCAGGTCTTTTTGGTAGAGCTGGTCTTGCAGCGCCTTGGTGCCGGTCGACACCACCACCTTGCCACCTTGCAGCAGCGCGGGCACGAGGTAGGCGGCCGTCTTGCCCACGCCCGTGCCGGCTTCCAGCACCACGGTGCTGGCCTCGGTGATGGCCTGCTGCACCGCCTGGGCCATCTCGATTTGCTCGACGCGCACGCGGTAGCGATCCAGCGAGCGGGCCAGCGGGCCGTCGGCAGCGAAGAGGGCGGGCAAATCCATGAGCGGTGGGGGCGGCAGGGTGGGGCGAGCGGTGCGCTCAGCCCACCATTGTCGCCGCTGACGGCGCCGCTTTGCCTGTGGCCCTCAGGCCCCTGAGCGGGTGTGACGCCGCCCCCCATCGGTTGGTTGTCGGATGGTTGTGGGGTGGTGGCGCGCTGTGGTGCGCTGGCGGTGCCTCAGCCACTCAAGGTGATTGGCGGGACACGTTGGCCTGCAGGGCCGTGCTCAAGGTCTGGATGGCATCGAGCCGGTGGGCCTCGGCCGTGCTGTCTGGGCCGCCGCTGTGCAGCGCCTTGAGGTGGGCCAGCACCCGCTGGGCCTGGGCGCGCGCCAGTGCCCGCACGTCGGCGCGGCCACTGCTGCCGCGCACCACCCCTTGGGCCAGGCGGATGACGTGCTCGCGCTGCAGGCTGCGCCAGGCGGGCATCGAGGCGTCTTGCTGAGGCGGCGTCAGCCAGATTGCTCCGAACACCCGCTTGTTCAAGGCCTTGAGCGTCAGCGGCTCGCGCTCGACATCGCGCACCTTGTCGGCGTTGTCCAGCAGTCGCTCGGCCAGGGCCTCAGACGTCAGCACATCCAGCAGCGGGCGCTGTAAGGCCAGCAGCTGCTCTTGCCAAGAGAAATCAACGCCTGCGAACTGCCCTGATCCGTTGTCCACGCGGTCGAGGTAGTCCGGCGCCAGGCGCCGTTGCAAGGCCGCCGGCAGGCTCAGGGCCTCGGGGTTCAAGAATTCGGTGAGCAGCAGCTCCAGCGCAGCCCGTTGCTCGGTGGCGGGCACCGGGCTCAGCGCATCGCCGCCCGCTTGCGCCGGTGCGCGGCGCGCCACCACGCCACCCACCTGGCGCAGCACGATCTGGCTGGTGCGGGCCAGCTCGCGCAGGCCGTAGCTCACGCGGCGCCGCGCCAGCGAAGCGTCGTGCTCGGGGCCGGGCGTGGCGGCAGCCAGTGCCTGCTTGCCGATCAGCTCGCGCACGATGGCCAGCCGGGTCTGTGCAAAGGCCAGCGGGTCGCGCCCCAGGTCAAAGGCTTGCACCTCGGGGTCGAGCCCGAGTGCCGCGTCCTCGTCGGTGCCAAAGGCCAGGGCATCGGCCTCTTTCGGATCGGCAGCGCGGTCGGCCACGGCCTTCAGCTGTGCCCGGGCCTGCGCCGCGTCACCGGGCAGGTCACCATAGCCGTAGGCGATGGCCCAGAAGTCGTACGGCCCCAGCGTGGCCTGGAACGGGCTGCCCCCGGCCTGTCCCGGCGGCGGCAGGTTGATCGCCGAGTAGTCCATCACCGAGGCGCTGTTGCCGCTGCTGGCCGTCAGCTGCGCGTCGAGCAACTGCGTGGGGGTGCGCCAACGCGAGGCCCGGAAGTTGTGCCGCAGGCCCAGCACATGCCCCACCTCGTGCATGGTGGTGTCCTTCAGGTAGGCCAGCACGAAGCGCTGCACCTCGGGGCTGTCGGGGTCAAGCCCCACGCCCAGGGCCTCCAGCCCCAGCGTGAGTTGATCGAAGCCCAGCTCGCCGTGGGCACAGTGGTCATCGTCCAGTGCCGTCGCTTGGTTGACCAACTGGGCCCGTGTCGTGCGGATGGCCCGCGACGACAGGCTCTCCAGCCCGATGTGCGCATCGAGGATCTCACCCGTGCGCGGGTCCACGTGCGAGGGCCCGATGGCGCCAAAACTCGGCTGGCTGTTGGTCATCCAGCGGATCGAGGCATGGCCCGTCTCGAGCGTGTCGACGCTGCCATCGGCGGGGGCGGGCCGCACCTCGATGGCCCGCTGGTAGCCAATGGCCTCGAAGGCCTTGTTCCACTCGAGCACGCCGGCGGTCACCGTTTCGCGGTAGGCCTCGGGGATGCTGGGGTCCAGCCAGAACACGATGGGCTGCACCGGTGGCGACAACTTGACCTGGGGATCTTGCTTGCTCAGGCGCCAGCGGTTGATGAAGCGCTGGCGGGGCGTGCGTGGCAGGTCTTGCGTGAAGTCGTTGACCGTGCTGGTGAAGTAGCCCACGCGGGCATCGGCCTCGCGCCGCGCCATGGGCTGCTCGGGCAGGGGTGACAGCGTCAGGTGCAGGGTGACGAACAGGCTGCGTGGATCGGGCTGGTTGAGCGGCACGGTCGAGGGCGGCGTGCCCGGCGCCGCAGGGCCCGGTGCCGCGATGCCATTGGTGCCGAAGTGCTGCAGCAACTCGAACACCGCCGTCTTGGGCGAGGTGCGCGCCGTTTGCAGCAACGAGTTGCGCGGGTCCATCGCGTAGCTCTGGCGGTAGGTGCGCTGCAGGTGCTGGGCCAGGCCCAACCAGTCGCCCATCAGCAGGGCCTGGGCGTCCACCAACAGGCCGCCTGTGCCTGGGTGGGGCGCGCTGGCCAGGGGCACCGCCGACAGCAAGCTGGGCGAGTAAGCCGCCTTCACAGATCGTGCGGCCGGGCTGCCCGTGTTGGCCACGAAGCTGGCGTTGATGGCCAGCATCTGGATCTGCTGGTTGATGCGCCGGAACTCCACCCATTGCGGCCGGCCCACCTGCGCAAAACGGCTTTGCATCAGCCCACCGAACACGCCAGCCTCGCCGATGCCCGTGGCCAGCTTGGGCGACAAAAACAGTGGTTTGCCCAGCATCTCGGGGCGCAATTCGAGCCACACCTTGTCGCCACGCCGCCACAGGGGCAGCAAGCCGGCTTGCACCTTGGCCTCCTTGATCACCTGATCGAAGGCGGTGAGCCCGGCGAAGGTGGCGGCTGACGCGGCAGCCGCTGCAGGGGCTGAGCCAGACTGCGTGCCGGACGCAGCAGCTGCCGGTGGTGCAACTGCCGGTGATGCAGCAGGTGCTGTCGATGCTGTCGATGCCGCGCCACTTGCAGACACGCTCAGCACAGGTTGCTCGCCCGCCGCACGGGCAGGCGCACGCGACGACAAACTGCCACAAGCCGACAGCACACACAGGGACAAGACAGACAGGCCAGGCAGCCGCAGGGCAGGTGGCATGGGGCACTCCAGAAGGATGACGACAGCACCTTAGCACCGCACGGGGGCCGTCCATCGCCAGGCAAAGCCATGAAAAAACCCGGCTGGGCGTAGACCTCAGCCGGGCTCAGGGGCAGGGGGCAATCAGCTGGCCGTCATTGCGCAGGTTTGGGGAACCAGTCGGCAACCACCTTGAGTTGCGGGAAGTCGTGCACCGCCAGTGGGCCAAATGACACCACCACCAGGCCGATGGTCATCACCACCAGGGGCAGGATCCAGCGCTCATAGCGACGGTAGAAGCCCAGGTGCTTGACCTCCGAGTCCGCGATCGTGACTTCTTCTTCGCCGATCACCTGACGGGTCAGCAGCTGGTTGATGGCCACCGGCGGCAGCAGGTAACCCAGCTCGAAGGCCACCAGCACCATCATCCAGAAGTGCAGCGGATCGATGTTGTTGGCGTAGGCGATCGGGGCCAGCGTGCCCGACACCAGCACCACGGCGCCGAACGGGTCCATGATCATGCCCAGCACCACCTTGGTCACGACCAGGAAGGCCATCGCCGTCCAGTGGTTCTCGAACACCTTGGGGAAGAAGCCCATCACCTCGGAGCGCTCGATCACGCCGCCCATGGCCAGCGACAGCGTCATCAGGCTCAGCAGCGCACCGATGTGACCGATGGTCTCGTTGGTCGCGTAGCGGATGGAGCGCTCGACGCCTTCTTGGCGGTGGCTGGCGTAGTCCGGGGTCAGCTCGGCCTTGCCCTTGTTGCTCATCTTGTCGAAGACCAGCACCAGGATCAGGATGACCGGCATGATGGTCGGGGCCGTGATCTCGTTGAGCTTGGTGTCCAGGGCGAACTCATAGATCGCCACGATGGCCAGCACCATCAGCACGTACGGCACCAGCGGCAGCATCTCACGCAGCATCGCGGGCAGGGCCACGCTGGGCGAGGTGAGGTTGGCGCGCTGGGTGCGCAGCGCCTGCGACACCAGGAAGAACAGCGTTGAGGTCAGCAGGAACACATAGAAGCCCCAGTGGTAGAGGCCCGATGTCGTCACCTGCTTGTTGAGCGCCGCGATCATCACCACCAGCAGGCAGGGGCGCAGCACCACGCCCAACGAGCCCGACATGGCCGTGGCCGCCAGCGCGTACTGGCGCGAGCCACCCGAGGCGCGGACCTCGTGGTAGATGATGCCGCCCGCAGCGATCACGAACACGCCAGAGGCGCCCGTGTAGGCCGTGGCCACGGCCGCACCCAGCAGCACGATGTAGGTCAGCAACTGCGGCGACATGCTCCAGGGGCGCAGCGTGTTCATGAACAGGTCAACGATGCGGCTTTGCTTGAGCAGCATGCCCGACCAGATGAACAGGCCCAGGTTCATGAAGATCGAGGGCAGCTCCATCAGCTGGTTGATGTAGATCGCCAGGCCCGCATGGTGGCCGTTGATCAGGAAGTACACGCCCGAGATGATGGCCATCTGCGCATACAGCGGGATGGCCAGTGCAGCCTGGCCCCAATCGCCTTCACCGTGGGGCGACTTGACGGGCATCACCACGCGCTTGAGGTTGATCAGCAGCAAGATGGTGAACAGCCCCATCCAGATGTAGTGGATGAGCGGGTGCTCCACGGCCACGCCCGACCCTTCCAGGATCTGGTAGTAGCGCACGGCCGAGAACAGCAAGATGGCCGAGGCGATCGCCTGGAACACCGACTGCAGGTAGTAGTCCTTGGTGTAGTGGCCCGGGCGGATGCCGATGTGGTGGAAGCCCAGCGTGGTCGTGATCGCCGAGATGGCCACCATCAGCAAGAGGATCAGGGGGCGGTTGTCCGTGCCGATCTGGAACAGGCCAAAGAAGCTGGTCTCCAACGTGCGGTAGGCCTTCACCTGCGGCGTCTGGTGTTGCAGCACCTTTTGATAAAGGTCGTGCTTGGCCTGACAGATGGCTTGAGACTGGATCAGCGACTTGCGCAGCACGGCCGGATCGGTGGCCTTGCCCGCATCGTCGCCGAACAGGTTGTCGATGTCGTCGCCCGACTTGCCGCCCTGGGCGCTTTCGGCCATCTGGCGCTGAACCTCAGCGTCGATGTTGATGTTGAGTTCGCAGTCTGGCTTGCTGGGCTCGGCGCGCAGCATGAAGTACTGCACCTGGGCTTGGCTGTCGCCGAACATGGCTTCGCCAGCCTTGAGCAGCTGGCCGTGCACCATTTCACCGGTGCCGATGATCAGCGTCAGCAGCAGCAGGGCAAAGACCGGCAGGCTGGAAAACCATTCCAGGTAGCTGCGGCCCAGGATCTTGCGGGAGTCTTCAGAGGTGTTCATGACGGGGGCGTGCAGACCGGTGGCCGCACTGGGGCCACCGCAGCAGAGAGATAGACGCAGGGGTGGGGACGGGTACTGCGGGTGGAGCCCTCAGGCCACCACCCGGTCTATCACTTCCACTCTTCTTCGGACTTGGTCGCGCACTCAGGATCAGCCGCGTTGATCTTGCAACGGATCTTCTTGATGATCTTCAGGCCGCGCTTGTCGTACATGCCCTTTTGAGCCAGGTCGATGCGCGACTCACGCAGCATCAGCGTGTACTTGTACGAGTTTTCGGGCGACAGCTCCAGCCAGGTGCTCGGTGGCACGCTGGCGTCGGCCTGCTTGATCAGCTGCAGTGCACGGTCAAACTGGCTCGACCAGTACTCGCGCGACTTCTCGCCGAAGTTCTCAGGGAACTTGGTGCGGTTGAGCACGACCTGGTAGGTCAGGATCATGATCGGGAAGCGGGCCATGGCGCCGTTCTTGCCGATGCCCTTGTACAGCTCCAGCGGCTTGTACGCCATCGTGGGCGCTGCGACCATGTCCACTGCGCCGTTGTTGAACTTCGTCGAGAAGTTCGTGATGTCAGCGGACACCGGCTGCGCACCGATGCGCTGGATCATCGCGGCCTGGGCCTTGTCGTAGTCGAAGGCGGCAATGCGCTTGCCGGCCAGGGCTTCCACGGTGTTGATCTTGCGGTCGTTGACGACCGGGTAGGCCGCACCCAGCGGGGTGATGCCGCCGATCTCGTTGTTGCCGTCGATCATCAGCTTGGAGGCAGCCGGATCGGCGAAGGTGCGGATCACGGTGCGCACCACGTCGTAGCTGGCGGCGATGTCGATCTTGCCGTCGCGCACGATGGTGGTCGAGCCCAGGGTGTCGATCGAGCCGGTCACCGAGTTGAATTGGCGCGTGCGGAAAGCCGTGGCGATCACGCCATCGCACTGACCGGTGCGGTAATCCTCGGTGGCCACACGTTCGTCCGTGTAGCCCTTGAGCTCGATGTTGGCGCCGTACTTCTGCATGGCGACCGCATAGTCTTTCGACATGTTGAACAGGTCACCCGCTGCACCGAGCAGGTCATACACACAGATCCGCTGCGCAGCCTGTGCCGAAGACAGGGCTGCCATGCTCAACGCCACCACCGTGCTGGCCTTGCCCAGCGTGCTCACCAACTTCATGCGCTTTTCTCCTTGGTCCCAGAAAAACACCAGGGGCTACGGTAGACGCGCCCCTGGCTGTTTGGTTCTTCCATACAGCTGAGTATGGTTGAAACAAGAGGTTGATTTTGTGACGAGATCAGGGGGATTGCTACCTCTGGTTAACCCGGCTCATGCAGATGGGGGGAAAGGGATTTCCCCTTGATGGCGTCACGTTCAACGTTTGTTTGGATCACTTCAACAGGCTGTCGACATCGAGGTCCGGGCCCGATTTTTCGTCCCAGAACTTGCCCAGGCTGGCGATCGGCGTGCGGGTGCCAGTACCTTGGGTCCACATGCGGTCAGAGATGTTCTGCAGCTGCACCTGGGCCACGCCGTCGATCAGGCGGTAGTTGTCGTCGATCTTGAAGTCCTTGGCGTTGACGAAGCGCTTGATGATGGCGCGCACGCGGGCGGTGTCATCGGCCGAGACGGCCGCCACAGCGGCCATCACGTGGGCCAGGCGCACGCCCTTGGCTTCACCAATGGCCATGCTCTTGTCGAAGGTGCCCTTGATGTCCTTGCCGTCGCCGCCGCCGGGGATGATGCTCCAGATGGTGGCGCGGGTGGCCTCAGGGGCGCCCCACCACTTCTTGTTGTCCAGGCACTTCATGCCCTTTTCCACCAGCGGGGCGGTGTCGGTGGGCACGCCCACCGATTGCTGGGCGGCGATGTCGTTCTGCATGGCTTGCAGGCCGGCCACCGAACCGAGCAGGTACACGAGTTCATCGAAGTCGCGGCGGAAGGCCGGGCAGGTGCTGCCGTACTTGAAGAAGTACTTCTGCTCCAGCTTGGTCTTCATGCGGTAGAAGGCCGTGTACTGGCGCTCAGCGGCGATGGCCAGCGTGCGCTTTTGCGCAATGCGGGCGTCTTGTGCCTCGTCAGAGCGCTTTTCGCGCGATGCGCGCATGTAGCGCATCTCGTCGTTCAGGGCCTGGGTCTCGGCGCAGGCGCCGGCCGACGACAGCAGCACAGTTTCCATCAGCGAGGGGTCGCCGTAGAAATTGCGGGCGGCGCCCACCAGTGGGCCGTTGGCCATGGCGAAGCTGCAGGCCAGGTCCACATCACCCATCTTCAGGGTGGGTGGGGTGAAACCGTCTTCCAGGATGCCCAGCGTGGTGCCGGCGACGTTGGATTCGATCAGGGCGCAACCGCTCATGCCCAGGGTGGACAGGGCGGCCACCGAGGCCGCGAGCACGAGCTTGATCCGAGAGGTCATTGAAATTGTCTCCAAGGCGTTCAGGTGGGCTCCAGCGCCAACACCAGCTTCTGATCCTGTTTTGCCGCCATGTGCGGCGGCCACTTGAAAGGGCACTGGCATCTTCTGCCAAACCTTTTCCATCGTTTCAAATTCTAGCCCTGAGCATGTGCCGCCCCCAGCAGGCGTCACCTAGGGATAGCCCCCGAGTTTCCCCGGCTTCCCCACTCAGGGTGAGGCGGTGCGATGTCCCAAGAAAAAAGCCCGTCCAAGGACGGGCTTCGTGCAGCGGAGTGCGTGGCGGCTGATCTCAGCGGATGGGCTTGAAGCGCACGCGCTTGGGGCGGGCGCCTTCTTCGCCCAGGCGCTTCTTCTTGTCGGCTTCGTACTCCTGGTAGTTGCCGTCGAAGAAGAACCACTGCGAGTCGCCTTCGCACGCCAGGATGTGGGTGCAGATGCGGTCGAGGAACCAGCGATCGTGGGAGATGATCATGGCGCTGCCGGCGAACTCCAGCAGGGCGTCTTCCAAGGCGCGCAGGGTTTCGACGTCCAGGTCGTTCGACGGTTCGTCGAGCATCAGCACGTTGCCGCCCTTGGCCAGGGTCTTGGCCAGGTGCAGGCGGCCGCGCTCACCGCCCGAGAGGTTGCCCACGAGCTTTTGCTGGTCGTTGCCCTTGAAGTTGAAGCGGCCGATGTAGGCGCGCGAGGGCATCACGAACTTGCCGACGATGATGTTGTCGAGGCCGCCCGAGACGTCTTCCCACACGGTCTTGTCGCCGGCCAGGCCTTCACGGCTTTGGTCGACGAAGGCCAGTTGCGCGGTCTTGCCGATGCTCACCTCACCGGTGTCAGGCTGCTCGACGCCCTGGATCATGCGGAACAAGGTCGACTTACCGGCGCCGTTCGGGCCGATGATGCCAACGATGGCGCCGGCCGGCACCTTGAACGACAGGTTGTCGATCAGGCAGCGGTCGCCAAAGGACTTGGTGACGTTCTTGAACTCGATGACCTCATTGCCCAGGCGCTCGGCCACGGGGATGAAGATCTCGTTCGTCTCGTTGCGCTTTTGGTATTCGACGTCGCTCAGCTCTTCGAAGCGGGCCAGGCGGGCCTTGCTCTTGGCCTGGCGGCCCTTGGCGTTCTTGCGCACCCATTCCAGTTCCTGCTTCAGGGCCTTGGCACGGGCGTCTTCGGTCTTCTGTTCGGCTTCCAGGCGCTTTTCCTTGGCGTCCAGCCAGTCGGAATAGTTGCCCTTGTAGGGGTGGCCGGCGCCGCGGTCGAGTTCGAGGATCCACTCGGCGGCGTTGTCCAGGAAGTAGCGATCGTGGGTGATGGCCACCACGGTGCCCGTGAAGCGGCTGAGGAACTGCTCCAGCCAGTCCACCGATTCGGCGTCCAAGTGGTTGGTGGGTTCGTCGAGCAGCAGCATGTCGGGCTTGGACAGCAGCAGGCGGCACAGGGCCACGCGGCGCTTTTCACCGCCGGACAGCGGGCCGATCTTGGCGTCCCAGGGGGGCAGGCGCAGGGCGTCGGCGGCCAACTCCAGCTGCAGGTCGGTGTTCTCGGAGCCGGCGGCGGCGATGATGGCTTCCAGTTCGCCTTGTTCGGCGGCCAGGGCATCGAAATCGGCGTCCGGTTCGGCGTAGGCGGCGTACACCTCGTCGAGGCGCTTCTTGGCGGCCAGCACGCCACCGATGCCTTCTTCGACGGCTTCACGCACGGTCTGTTCGGGGTTCAGCTCAGGTTCCTGGGGCAGGTATCCGATCTTCAGGCCGGGCATCGGGTGGGCTTCGCCCTCGATGTCCTTGTCCACGCCCGCCATGATCTTCAGGAAGGTGGACTTGCCCGAGCCGTTCACGCCCAGCACGCCGATCTTGGCGCCCGGGAAGAAGCTCAGGGTGATGTCTTTGAGGATCTGCCGCTTCGGGGGAACGATCTTCCCGACGCGGTTCATGGTGTAAACGTACTGGGCCATGGGGTCTCTGACTCGGCAAAAAGGGTGGCGCCATGCGCGGCGCCAAACCCCGTAGTGTAGCCAGTCAGCCGGCGTGCAGCTCGCTTTCGTCGTCGATCGGTGCGGCTTCGTGGTGCTCGCTCAGGCCTCGGTCGGCGCTGTGGCCCCAGGTGGCCGAGCCAGTGAGCGCTGTCCACCAGCCGAGCATGGCGCCCAGGTGACGCAGCAGCTGGAAGGTCAGCGGCTCGATGATGGAGGCCAGCAGCGCGTGGCCGATGTGGCCCCGGTGCGGGTCACCCGTCCAGCGGCGGTAGAGCTGGATGGACCACAGGTGGTAGGCCAAATCGATCAGCACCTTGATGCCCATGATGGTGAACACCGGGCCCACGAACTGGGTGTGGCCGGTGAGCACGAAGCCGATCAGCAGCAAGAAGGCGGTGATGCCGTAGAGCGGCTGCAGGGTGTCGAGCGCTTTGACAGGCAGCATCAGCAGACCGAGGGCGCCCATGCGCGGGTTGGCGACCATGTCGCGGTACCAGAACTGCGTTTGCAAGAAGCCGCCAAACCAGCGGCGGCGCTGGCGCAAGAAGGTGCCCAGGGTGCTGGGGGCGTCGGTTTGGGCCTGCGCGTCGCCGAGCACATCGACCCGCCAGGGCAAACCCTGGTCGCGGGCGTGGCGGTGCAGGCGGTGGATGAGTTCGTAGTCTTCGACCAGGCAATCGCCATCGAAGCCGCCCACCGTCAGCACGGCATCGCGGCGGAAGCACGCGAAGGCGCCCGAGACCAGCAGCAGGCTGTTGAGGCGCGACCAGGCGTAGCGCGACAGGAAGTTGCGGATGTACTCGTAGGTCTGGAACCACTGGAAGATGCGACCCTTGAGGTCGCGGCTGCAGACCGGCGTGATGATGCCGGTGGCGGCCACCAGGTGCGGATCGGCCGCGAAGGCGCGGCGCACGGCAGCGATGGCCTGGGCGTCGAGCAGGGTGTCGCCATCGACGGTGAGCACCACGTCGGTTTTCACGCGGGTGAGGGCGTGGTTGAGCGCGGTGGCCTTGCCGCCATGGGGCAGCCGCAGCCAGCACAGGCCACGGTGGCGGGGGCTGCTGCCGCTGAGCTCGCCCGGCTGCGGCTCCAGGATGCCCCAGCGGTCGCGCAGCAGGCGGGCCGTGCCGTCGGTGGAGCCGTCGTCGGCAATGATGATCTGGTCGGGGCGGTCGGTCTGGTCGAGCAGGGCCTGCAGGGTGACGGGCAGCACAGCGGCCTCGTTGTGTGCCGCGACGATCACGCCAATGGTGGGTTTGCGGTGCGGGTGGCGCTGCAGGGGCAGGTGCGCGGCGGGGCGCGCAGTGTTCAGCAAGCGCCAGGTTTGCGTGGCCACAAAGGCCAGCAACAGGGTGTCGTAGGTCACATAGGCCACGCCCAGCGACCAGGCCATGGCGCCGCTGCCCATGCCCATGCTCATGCCCATGTGGCCACCTTGCACCCAGGCCTCACGCAGCAGCGCGGCCCACAGGCCCAGCACCAGCACGTGGATCAGCACCGCGCGCCAGCTGGAGCGCGCACCTTGGTGGCGTGGCGAGTGCAGAACAAGCGCTTGCCGCAGCGCCGCTGGGGTGGAGAGTTTCATGGACAATGGCTCAAAGCGGCTGCCATGTTGCCGCAATTCGGGCCTTGCCGCGCGGTGAACACAGGTAAAGCGAGGTCCTCAGAAAGGGTGCCTTACACATGTCTCCGTACCGATACACGAAAGTGGCCGTCGTCCTGCACTGGCTGGTGGCCTTGTTGATGATGGGCAACGTGGCCCTGGTGCTGGTCGTAGACCTGATCCCCGAAGAGCGCATCCGCCTGGTCATCGACACCCACAAGTCCATTGGCATCACCGTGCTGGGGTTGGCGCTGATGCGCATCTTGTGGCGCATCGGGCATCGCCCGCCTGCTTGGCCCGATGGCGCACTTACGCCAACGGAGAGCCGGGTGTCTCACATCGTGCACGGCTTGCTGTACCTGCTGATGCTGGGCTTGCCGCTCAGCGGCTGGATGCACGATTCGGCGTGGAAGGCCGCTGCCGAGCACCCGATGCACATCTTCGGCCTGATCGAGTGGCCGCGCATCGGCTGGATCATGAACCAGGCGCCCGACTTCAAGGAGCACCTGCATGACCTGTTCGGCGAAGCGCATGAGGCGCTGGGCTGGGGCTTGTACATTTTGGTGGGCCTGCACATCGCCGGGGCCCTCAAGCATCAGCTGATCGATAAGCAGCCGACGCTGGCGCGGATGTCCTTGCGCAAGGGCTGAGGCATGTCGCCGCGCCTGGAGCCGCCGGGAGGCGTGCTCCGGTGGGGTGGGCAGATCAGCTGCGCAGGCGCATCAGCAGGTTGTCGGCCTCGGTTTGGGCATCGCGCTGGGCGGCTTCATCGGTCATGAAGGCCAGCTCTTGCAGCGACATCTTCAGGTTCATCAGACCATCGCGCAGCGCGAACAGCGCCGATTGCACTTCCAGCAGTTGGGTCTGGCTGGGTTCAGGGTGGGCGGGTGTGGTCATGTGCGAACTCCGAGCCCCTTTGTCCTTCTGTATCCGGGCTGCCATGCGGGGCGTGTCGTGACAGCCATGTGACGGACTTTAGTCCTGGGGTTCATGGTTGCACAGCGCCCGATCAGGGGGCTGTGGGCGCTCGATTGAGGGGGACGGCGAGAGGGCCAAGCCGCATCACGAGATCAGGCCGGGCGGAGGTGCTCAGTCGCTGTCAGATGGCGCATCTGGGTTGCGCAATGCGGGCTGCGAAGCCAGCCAGTCGGCCACCTGCGCGATGGGCAAGTCAAGCTGCCACTGCTTGCGTCGGCTCGTGTCGCCGCGCAGCAGTTTCACCTGGTGGTGGGGGATGCCCAATTGCTGCGCCAGCCACTTGCGCAGCGCCTCGTTGGCGGCGCCATCCACAGGTGGGGCCTGCAGCCGGATGCGCAGGGCACCATCGTGCCAGCCCACCAGTTCGGTCTTCTTGGCGTTGGGCGACACGCTCACGTCGATCACGGTGTGGCCTTGGGCGGCGCGCAAGCAGGGCCAGGCCGGTGCGGTGGCTTGGGGGCGGGGCGCAAGTGCCGGGGTGGGGCGTCGGGTGGCCATGGGCTGAGGGCAAAGAAAAAACCCGGCACGAGGCCGGGTTGGTGATCAGGGCAGCGGGTGGCTGCCCTGTCTGACAGGCCTGGAGGCCAATCAGGGCTTGTTGCCCGTCGGGAAAGGCCACGCGGCTTGGGGGCTCAGCGTGGTCTTGGCGGCGGGAGCAGCGGCCTTCTTGGGGGCAGGGGCAGGCTTGGCGGCAGGCTTCTTTGCAGCAGCCTTCTTCGCGGGGGCCTTCTTGGCAGCAGCCTTCTTGGCCGGTGCAGCCTTCTTCACTGCAGCCTTTTTGGCCGGTGCGGCCTTCTTGACGGCAGCCTTCTTGGCCGGTGCAGCCTTCTTCACAGCGGCCTTCTTGGCCGGTGCTGCCTTCTTGACGGCAGCCTTCTTGGCCGGAGCGGCCTTCTTCACGGCAGCCTTCTTGGCGGGGGCCTTCTTGGCTGCAGCCTTCTTGGCGGGTGCAGCGGCCTTCTTCACAGCGGCCTTCTTGGCGGGGGCCTTCTTCACAGCAGCCTTCTTCGCTGCCACTTTCTTCGCAGTTGCCATACGTATCTCCTTGATCAAGTTGCAAAGAGCACTGTGCAGCGCCTTGCGGCACAGCGATTCATCACCCAACGCCCCCTAGGATCTGGACGCGGTGTGATGAATGGGGGCCAGGGGCAGCGCATGTTCTGGTGTGATCCTGTGGGTGCTCTTTGCGGCAGGGGATCAATCCCAGGACAGGGCACCGCCCGACTGGTATTCGATGACGCGGGTTTCGAAGAAGTTGCGTTCCTTCTTCAGGTCGATCATTTCGCTCATCCAGGGGAAGGGGTTCTCTTCGTTGGGGAAGAGCTCTTCCAGTCCGATCTGGGTGGCGCGGCGGTTGGCGATGTAGCGCAGGTAGCCCTTGAACATCGAGGCGTTCAAGCCCAGCACACCGCGCGGCATGGTGTCTTCAGCGTAGCGGTATTCCAGCTCCA
>Ga0228699_1000976_pt1 | contig 16789 bp, 14 predicted proteins | sample McNCre217_Aug_MG_FD_178016 | JGI IMG/M metagenome (GOLD analysis project Ga0228699, IMG submission 178016) | Freshwater microbial communities from McNutts Creek, Athens, Georgia, United States - 2-17_Aug_MG | ecosystem: Environmental > Aquatic > Freshwater > Creek | place: USA: Georgia...
CAGCTGCTGCAGCTGAAGGCCGGCTAGGCCGACTCCAAAGATCAGAAGAAAGATGGCAGCCGGGAGCAATATTGCAAATTCGGCGGTGGCCATTCCTTGATTTGCTTGGATTCGGCACCAGAATGAGGCGCCTTTGGCGGCTCTGGCTAAAGCGGAACGGTTAGCGCCTGATGAACTAGGTCTAACAGCCACTGGCGAACCTCGTTTCCCTTCAGTATGGAAATCAGAAGCGCCGCAAAACCAACCGCAGCGATCGTGGCAATCACGTATTCGGCAGTGGCGGCACCGCGGTCGGATTTGTGGTTTAGGAGTTGTTTCGGGTGCATGATTTACCTCTCATATAGTGGTGTGGCCAGAACCGAGGACACCGAGTAAAACCGGGCCTAATACCATGCCCATGAACGCCGGTAAAAGCAACAAGCCAACCGGTACTAGCAACTTGATTGGAAGCATGGCCACCTCGAGTTCTTTGAGTTCGCGAACCTTGCCGCGACGTTCTTCGGCAAGCCTTTCCAAGTAATCCGCAATTGGACTTCCCTCTCGGATTGCCAGCGCCAGTTGCTCCTCAACCTCCCAGGCTGCACCCGTATAAATGGCTTCCATCCGACGGCGATGTTCCCCGCCAAAACCGCCCCAAAATCTGAGGGCGATAGCTACCCGAGTAGCTCCGACACCATCACGCAACGCCTGAGCCACGGCCGCAAACCAAACACCAGGGTCGGTGGGGATTTTGGTCACCTTACCGTTGAAGCGCTTGAGCAACTTGCCGGTTCCCACACTCAGCAGGCCAGCGTAAACCAACAGTCCCAGCCCGAGTGGATTGTGCGTTAGCGAGTAGAGCACGTTCATACCCATTAGTTGCTCACCAATAACCAAAACCAGCGGGGTCCATCGCAACAGGTGGCCGGTGGCTCGAATTGCAACGTTGGCGCGATTCACCTGATGGCGAATGTCATTTTCAAACCTGTTGTGTTCTTCAATCAGCCGGTTCAGAGGTTTGACCCTCATCCCAACCTCTGCCGCGAAGTTCATCAGGAGAGTTTGACCGTCAGTGTCTTTTGTCATTTGCGCCCTTCCATTGGATCTTTACAATGTGGCGAAACGGCTTCGACTCAAGTTGGATTACGGCATCAACCGCATGCCGGAAGAGTTCGTCGAAGACCGCCGCACCGATGCCCGCCTGCCCAGCCAACCCACGCAATCTGGGCACTACGGCATCAAGCGAGTTGGCGTGAAGGGTACCCGCCGAACCGCTATGCCCAGTGCTCATCGCCTGAAGCAGCACTGCGGCCTCCGCCCCGCGCACTTCCCCAACCACTAGCCGATCCGGTCGCATTCTTAGCGCCTCACGCGCCAGTTCCTCCAGGCCGATAAAGCCGGCGCCTTCTACGTTTGCTTGCCGCACCTGAAGCCCAAGTACGTGACCAGACATCGGAACAAGCTCGGCGGCATCTTCAACCACAATGGTGCGCAATTCTGGATCCTGCGCAAGCATGGCCCGCAGCAGGGTGGACTTGCCAGATCCGGTGGGACCGCAAATTAGGAAGTTAGCCCGCTGTTTGATGATTATTGAAAGTTGCTGCAACTGGTCCTGGTCAACCATGCCGGTTTCACAAAGCTGTTCCAGGGTAAAACCGCCAGCCCGATGCACCCGCACCGAAATCAGGGTTTGATCGGTGACGGCGGAGGCAAGGGCTAGGTGCACTCTTAGGCGCGCGACGCCGTGCTCTGCCAGCAACGCAAGCTGTTGTGAACCTAATGACACATCCGCAACGGGCACGATTTGATCAAGATGCCGGTCACCGAGTGCGGCAATCAGACGGGCTAGGTGGTTGAGTTCCCGCTCGGGAATTCCCGGCATCTCGACTGGCTTCAAACCTGCACCGGAATCCACCCAGCACTCCTGCGGACCGTTAACCAAAACATCGGTGACGCCAGATGCCAACGCCAGAGTCAGCAGCCATTCGAAGTGCGGCCGCACATCGGGTTTGGCAAGTTGCTCCAGGACAAGGTTCACCTCAACAGAATGAGCCACCGACGAATCAGAACGGTCCTTGAAAATCAAAAGTGTGACCAACCCAAGAAAAACCAGTTGTGGATTAGCGATTTGCTTTGGCAAAACCGAGGGTTCGGATGAAACCGGCTGGCTCGAAATAGTCCGGTTAAAAGAGGAAGGCGGCTCTGGGGGGAGAGCCGCCTTCGGCGCTATGCGACTGGGGGGAGTCGCTATAACGCGGGTTGGCATAAAGCCAACTCAAAAATGATACCTCGTTACCGTTCGGTTACAAAGCATTTTAGAAAATTCAGAAAAAACTTCAGAAATCTTCCAGTAGTTTGGAAACTGTATCTTCAATGACGAGGGACCGAAATGACCGATCAAGGATCGCTGGCTAATTTACTGACCGAGGATCGAACTTTCGCTCCCGATCCAGCCTTTACCGCGCAGGCAATTGCCCAGCCGGGCATCTACGAAGAGGCTAAGGCCGATCGCCTTGCATTCTGGGCCAAGCAGGCCAACCAACTTCACTGGCATAAGCCATTCACCCAGGTTCTGGACTGGAGTGACGCCCCCTTCGCTCGGTGGTTCCACGACGGCCAGCTGAACGTTGCCTACAACTGCCTGGACCGCCATGTGCTTGAAGGCCGCGGCGACCGAGTTGCCATCCACTTTGAGGGTGAACCGGGCGATACCCGCAGTTACACCTACGCCCAGCTGACCACCGAGGTGAAGAAGGCCGCCAACGTGCTGGCCGGGCTTGGCATCACCCAGGGTGATCGTGTTGCCATCTACCTTCCGATGATCCCAGAGGCCGCCATCGCGATGTTGGCGATTGCGCGCCTGGGCGCGGTTCACTCGGTGGTATTCGGTGGATTTAGCGCCGAGGCACTGCACACTCGAATCGAAGACGCCGAAGCCAAACTGGTTATCACCGCCGACGGTGGTTACCGCCGCGGTGCAGCCAGCGCCCTCAAGCCAGCAGTTGACGAAGCACTGGCAGACAACAAGTGCCCAACCGTCACGAATGTGCTGGTAGTCAAGCGCACCGGCCAAGAGGTAGCCTGGAACGACAAGCTGGACCTCTGGTGGCATGACGCGATGGCCGGAGTCAGCGAAGAGCACGAGGCACAGGCCTTTGACGCCGAAAATCCGCTTTTCATCCTTTACACCTCGGGCACAACGGGCAAGCCGAAAGGCATCCTGCACACCTCAGGTGGCTACCTGACCCAGGCCGCCTACACCCACCGCAACGTCTTTGATCTGCACCCTGAAAAAGATGTCTACTGGTGCACCGCCGATATTGGCTGGATCACCGGGCATTCGTATGTGGTTTACGGCCCACTAGCCAACGGCGCAACACAGGTGATGTACGAGGGCACGCCAGATTCGCCGCACGCGGGCCGTTGGTGGGAGATCATCGAAAAGTACGGTGTCAGCATTTTCTACACCGCACCAACCGCCATCCGCTCGTTCATGAAGCAGGGTCGCGAGATTCCGGACAAGTTCAACCTGAAGTCGCTGCGCGTACTCGGCTCGGTGGGTGAACCAATCAACCCTGAGGCCTGGATGTGGTACCGCGACGTAATCGGCGGCGGAAAGTGCCCGATTATGGACACCTGGTGGCAGACCGAAACCGGCGCGATCATGATCAGCCCACTGCCCGGACTAACCGCACTCAAGCCGGGTTCGGCCCAACTCGCCCTACCTGGCATCGACATGGCCGTGGTCAACGATGACGGGCGTGAACTAGAAAACGGACACGGCGGCTACCTGGTAATCACCGAGCCTTGGCCATCGATGCTGCGCGGAATCTGGAAGAACCCGGACCGCTACAAGGAGGGGTACTGGGCGCGATTCCCGAGCCGCTACTTTGCCGGCGACGGCGCCAAGCTGGACGAACAAGGCAATCTTTGGGTCCTTGGCCGCGTGGACGACGTTCTCAACGTTTCAGGCCACCGCCTTAGCACCGCCGAAATCGAATCCGCGCTGGTGGCTCACGAGTGGGTAGCCGAGGCAGCAGTGGTTGGCGCGACCGACGAGCTCACCGGTCAATCCCCGGTTGCATTCGTGATTCTGCGCACGGATCAGATTGCGGCAGCCGGCGATGACGAAAACATCAACAAGGTGCTACGCAACTGGGTGGCAAAGGAGATTGGCCCGATTGCCAAGCCTCGCCAGGTGCTGGTGGTTCCCGAACTACCAAAGACTCGATCCGGCAAAATCATGAGGCGCCTACTGCGTGACGTGGCAGAGCAGCGCGACATCGGTGACACCACCACACTGGCCGATGTTGGTGTGATGGGCCTGATTGCCAACAAGGTGGTTAACAACACCACCGAGCCGGTCACCAACGTTATTACCTGGCAGAACCAGGCCGATTCGGAGCCAACTCGTAATGCGGTTTCGCGATTCTTCAAGAAGCTGTTCGGTAAGTAGCCTTCAAGTAAAAAGGGCCCCAGTCACCTGACGATGACTGGGGCCTTTTACTGCCTGGGTTGAACCCCAAGCGAAAGTGACTTACTTGAACTCGACGATGAGCTCGACCTCGACGGCCGAATCCAGCGGCAGCACTGGCACGCCTACGGCACTGCGGGCGTGAGCACCGGCATCGCCAAAGACCTGACCCAGGAATTCGCTTGCGCCATTGATCACACCAGGCTGTCCGGTGAACTCTGGCACAGATGCCACGAATCCGACAACCTTCACAACGCGGGTGATGCGGTCGAGGTCACCGATAACGGTCTTGGCTGCCGCGAGGGCGTTCAGAGCACACTGGCGAGCCAGGTCCTTGGCAACAGCAGGGTCAACTAGGTCATCGCTCATACCTACCTTGCCGGTGGCAGGCAGGTGGCCGTTTACGAAAGGCAGCTGGCCGCTGGTGTAAACCAGGTTACCGCTGACTACTGCCGGCACGTATGCGGCTACCGGCTTGGCAAGTTCCGGAAGCGGGTGACCCAGTTCTTCCAGACGGGCTTCAATCTTGGACATGATTCCTTCTTTCTAAGTCTGTGTATAGGTTCGGCTGTATTGGCCGATTAGGCAGCTGGCCGCTTGAAGTAGGCGACGAGCCCACCCTCGGGGCCGGTCATGACCTGAACTAGCTCCCAACCCTGCACCCCAAAGTTATTGAGGATCGCGGTGGTGTTGTGGATCATTAGCGGAGTGGTGAGGTATTCCCACTTCTGCATCTTTAACTCCCTCTCAGCCTTAGGCCAGCGTTATTAGGTAACCTAGAGTAATGCGTGACAAGCCGACTCGAATGTTTGGCAACATCCTCAAATTTATTGGATTAAGTGCCGTCGCGGGCGTCCTCGGAGTGGGATTGCTTGCCCCAGCTGTAACTGTGGGCGGATTTGCCGCGACCACCAGCATTGCGCTGTTTGAAAATATCCCGGACTACATCAAGCCGGTGAACGCTTCCGACGCCTCCAACATCTATGCCAAGGACGGCACAAACGACGTAAAGATCGCCTCGTTCTATGAGGAAAACCGCATCTCGGTGCCGTTTGATCAGATGTCCAAGAACATTGTGAACGCCGTGGTTTCCACCGAGGACCCACGCTTCTATCAGCACAACGGTGTGGACTGGATCTCGCTGATTCGTGCCACCATCACCAACATCGCGACCGTTGGTAATGGTCCTGGTGGTTCCACCATCACCATGCAGTACGTGAAAAACGCCCAGGTTACTGCTGCCGCACAGGCCGGAAACCAGGCAGCGGTTGACGCCGCAACCCAGGGTGGCCTCAGCGGCTTGGGTCGTAAGGTCCAGCAGATTCGAATGGCTCTTGCACTGGAGAAGTCGGTCTCAAAGAAGGACATCCTGGCCGGTTACCTAAACCTGTCGTTCTTCGGAAACCAGATTTACGGCATCGAGGCCGCCGCCAATTACTACTTTGGCGTGCACGCCAAGGACCTAACAATCCCACAGGCAGCCGTTCTGGCCGCGATGCTGAAGAGCCCCAACGACTACAAGCCGGACGTTCCAGCAAACCTGGACCGCGCCAAGAACCGTCGCGACTACGTAATCGACAACATGGTGACAGCCGGTTACATCAGCCAGCACGAGGCCGACCAGGCCAAGGCCACACCGATTGAGACACACCTGACCAATGCCAAGGCCGGTTGTGAGGCGGACCAGCAGACCGCGTTTTTCTGTGACTTCGTGGTTTGGACTGTTCGTAACTCTCCAGAGTTCGGTCCTACACCTCAGGACCGCGAGCAGCTGCTGCGCCGCGGTGGCCTGGACATTTACACCTCTCTTGACGTAAACCTTCAGAAGGTTGCCGACGCCGCGAGCAAAAAGTACGTGCCACCAACCGACTCCTCGCAGGTTGGTTCCGCATCGGTTTCGGTTCAGGTTGGCACCGGTCGCGTTTTGGCTCTGGCCGAAAACCGAATCTACGACCAGACCGCTTCGACCCAGCCCGGGCACACCTCGGTGGATTACGCCACCGACAAGGCCTACGGTGGCTCCAGCGGTTTCCAGGTTGGATCCACCTACAAGATCTTCACCCTTGGTCAGTGGCTGACCGCCGGACACCACCTTATGGACAAGGTTGACGGCCGAGTTCGCAACTACCACGCCTCCGACTTCTCGGCTCGCTGTGGCGTAATTGCCGGAGACTGGCAGCCAAACAACGACGTAAACAACGAGCCTCAGAACCCAACCGTGGTTCAGGCCACCGCAATCTCGGAGAACACTGCTTTTGCCAACATGGCAAGCAAGTTGGACCTCTGTGACATCCGCGATCTAGCAATGCGTTTCGGCATTCACCGCGCCGATGGCACCGAGCTGCTGTACTACCCTTCCTCGGTGTTGGGTGTAAATGAGATCGCGCCGATTTCCGTGGCAGCAGCCATGGCCGGCATCTCCAACAACGGCATGTTCTGCACCTCGGTTGCAATCGACAAGGTTCTGGTACGCGCAACTCAGCAGCAACTGACCGTGCCTCAAACCACCTGCAGCCAGGCTGTGACTCCAGACGTTGCACACGGCATGACCTACGCCATGCACGCGGTTATGACCGGCGGAACCGGTGGTGGTTCGAACACCGGGGATGGCGCGTTCCTGGCCGGTAAGACCGGTACCACCGACTCCGGTGTGCACACCTGGATGAGCGGTTTCAGCAGCACTGTTGCTACCTCTACATGGGTGGGTAACGTGGTTGGAACTAAGTCGATGCGTGGCATCACCATCAACAAAAAGGCTGCCGCGACGCTGCGTCACGACATCTGGCGCACCATCATGCAGACCGCGGACAAAATCTATGTTCCAGCCAAGAGCATGCCTGGCCCGCCACAGGAAATGATCGACGCCTATGGCATTCAGGTCCCGACCGTTGCCGGTCAGACGCCGGATGCCGCGGTCAGTGCGATGCAGGCCGCTGGACTCTACGGTCAGATTTCGGTGAAGCAGGTTGCCTCTGGGCAGCCGACCGGAACCGTTGCAAGCACCAAGCCTGCCGCTGGAACCGTGGTCTCTTCGGGCACAACCGTTGTGATCTACGTCAGCAAGGGTGGCCAGTCGGTTGTTCCTGATGTTTCTGGCAAGACTGTTGCAGATGCCACAGCTGCTCTGCTGGCTGCCGGCTTCAGCGCGGTGAGCGCCCCTCAACCTTCACAGACACAGTTCTTCCAGCACTCCACCACCGTGCCTAAGGGCAACGTGATTGGCACCGACCCACCGGCGGGCAGTCCTGCTGCTGGCACTGGCGCCGTCTTGTTGATCATCAGCCAGGGTCCATAAGGCTCTGATGGTTGGCGCAGATCTGGGCACTGTCCTTTGGTTTGCCATTGGCGGCTTAGCAGTATTTATTGCGGCTCTTGGATTGCTTGCTGCAATTTGGGGCGTCCTTATTGAGCGTCACCTGCGCGTGATTCGTCGCGAAGAACAAACCCTGGCGGTTCTGCCAGCTGGTTCTGCACCAATCCGCGTTTTGCACATCAGCGACTTTCACCTGGCCGGCTGGCAACGTCGTAAGGCGGCCTGGATTGCGCGTCTTGCAGCCTTGGATATTGACCTGGTTATTGATACCGGCGACAACGTTGGGCACACCACCGGAATTCCGGCAGTATTGACCGCTTTGAGCGGATTCGCTGGCAAGCCTGGAGCGTTTGTGAACGGCTCAAACGATTACTACGCTCCCCTGCCAAGAAATCCATTCAGCTACTTGCGCGCGCCATCCGAGCGGGTTTCACAGACTCCCTTGGACACCCAGACACTGGTTAGCGGACTAGAGAACCTTGGCTGGCTAAACCTCAATAACCGGGGTGCCAACCTTGTTGTCAACGGCGTGCGGATTGGCCTTGTCGGCATCGATGACATGCACGATGGGCTTGCGGACCTGGAATCGGTGCCGGTGTCGAAGGCAGCGCTCGGTGAAGTTGATGTGCTCATTGGCGTGAGCCATGCTCCTTATCTGGCGGCCATCGATGCAATGAACGATGCCGGTGTGCAAGTTGTGTTTGCCGGGCACACCCACGGTGGGCAAGTTTGCATTCCAGGTTTTGGTGCACTAGTCACAAATTGTGATTTGCCGCGCAAGGCAGCCAAGGGCCTAAGCAGTTGGAGCCGTGGAGGCCGCCAGATGTGGCTTAACGTTTGCGCCGGCCTTGGTCACAGCATCTACGCGCCGGTTCGATTTGCCTGTCGACCTGAGGTGCGAATCGTCACCCTGGTGGCCGAATAGCCGCCTTCAGGAGCATCCGAACAAACCCGCCGGGCGAAGCAGGAGAAAAAACCCGCCGGGCGAAGCAGGCCGATAAACGGAGCTACTTAGTTGGCTGACCGAGAGCCCAAGCCTTCGGGCCAAGCACGATATAAGAGCCATCCGTGTTTTCACAGCGGGCGGTGTCTACTGCCACATAGCAGTTGAACGGCGCCACGGTGATGCGCTGCCCATCGGCCAAAACCTGAGCACCGGTTGGATCGGTGAAGGTGCTGCCCAGGCAAGGGAAGAAAGCCTGATCGGTGCCGTCAGTTGGTTTGGTATCCTTGATCTCCACCTGGTAGCCGTAGGAGTAGTTGCAGCTGGCAGGCACCGCGACAGGCGCGTACTGAGTCGCGACTTCGCTCTGCTCGCAGATTGCCAATTTGAACTGCGGGCTGATGGTGCACCAGGTTGGTCCGGTGCCTACCTTGAATACGAAATCTCCGGTTGCCTGCTTGTAGCCATCGGCCGCAACATCAATCACCGAGGCCGGAGCCGTCGGTGGAATCAGACTTGGATCAATACCGGAATCAGAAGAATTTGACGGCGTCGCGGAAGATCCCCCATCGGCTGGCGAGCAACCGGTTAGACCCAGCGCGAGTGCCAGCAGTGCCCCCACAACAACTACCTTACGCATGGGTCTAGGCTACTCCCCCAGCATGAGAAAACCCCGCAACTCCAGTGGGTTTCCGGTGTTGCGGGGTTTAGAAATTCTTTAGAACTCCTTGGCCACCAATTCGGCGATCTCGTAGGTGTTCAACGCGGCACCCTTACGCAGGTTGTCGCCTACGACGAACAGTTCGATGCTGTTGTCAAAGTCGAGTGCCTGACGGATGCGGCCAACGAAAGTTGGGTCCTGTCCAACAACCATGTTTGGGGTTGGGTACTGGTTGTTGGCTGGGTCGTCAACTACCTTGACGGTTGGCTGCTGGCTGAGAAGGTCGCGGACCTCGTCGGCGGTCAGCTTCTCGGCGAAGGTTGCGTGGACAGTCAGCGAGTGAGCTACCTGGACAGGAACGCGCACGCAGCTGGCGGCAACCTTGAGGTCGCTGATGCCCAGGATCTTGCGGCTCTCGTCGCGAACCTTCATCTCCTCGCTGCTGTGGCCGCCGGCCTTCAGCGAGCCAGCGAATGGAATCACGTTCAGCGCAATTGGGTAGGCCCAAGGCGAATTGCTGAGGTCGTTACCTGCCGCAGCAAGTGCCGCAGTTACGTCACCGGTTGCAGTGCCAAGCGAGGCAGTCTTGCCAACGACGGCAAGCTCGCTTGCAAGTTCATCGATGCCGGCTGCGCCAGCACCCGAGACAGCCTGGTAGCTGCTGACAACAAGCTCCTTGAGGGTCCACTTGCGGTGCAGTGCACCCATTGCGGCCATCATGGTCAAGGTGGTGCAGTTTGGGTTGGAGATGATGCCCAGCGGACGGTTCTTAGCCTGCTCTGGGTTGACCTCTGGCACAACCAGTGGAACCTGGTCATTCATGCGGAAGGCACCCGAGTTGTCTACTGCAACTGCGCCACGCTCTGCGGCAATCGGTGCCCAGACCTCAGATACCTCGTCTGGTACGTCGAACATTGCGATGTCGATGCCATCGAATGCTTCTGGCGAAAGCGCAACCACGGTGAGGTCCTGGCCGTGAACCTGAATCTTCTTGCCGGCCGAACGTGGGCTGGCAATCAGACGAATCTCGCCCCAAATGTTCTCGCGGCTGTTGATGATGTCGATCATCACGGTACCAACGGCGCCAGTGGCACCGACGAGGGCGAGGTTTGGCTTGCGGCTCATTCGATTTCCTTCCGGGGTGGTTGCAGCGGTTGCTGCGGTAAAACTCTTTGTGATTAGTCCGGCAAATGATTGCCGAGGGTTGGGTGGTTCCTAGCGGCCGGTGCCGGCGTAAACGACGGCCTCGGTGTCACTGTCCAGACCGAATGCGGTGTGAACTGCGCGGGCGGCGGCGTCAAGCTGCTTGCTGCTAGTGACCACCGAGATGCGGATCTCGGAGGTGCTGATCATCTCAACGTTGATGCCGGCTTCGGACAGTGCCTTGAACAGGGTGGCGCTGACACCGGAGTGGGTGCGCATACCGGCACCAACCACCGAGAGCTTGCCGATGTCTGCGTCCTGCTCCAGTTCGCGGAAGCCAATGGTGGTCTTTGCGGCATCGATGGCACCGGCTATCCGACCGAGGTCGCCCAGTGGCAGGGTGAACGAGATGTCTGCGACGCGGTCGGTTACATCCGAACCGGTCGGGTTGTTCTGAACGATCATGTCGATGTTGGCGTCGGCCTCAGCAACCACCTTGAACAGCTCGGCAGCCTTGCCTGGCTCGTCCGGGATGCCGATAACAGTGATCTTGGCCTGGCCCTTGTCGGCTGCTACGCCGGAAACTACTGGCTCTTCCATGCTGGCTCCTTCGGGTTTGGTTGAGTAAACGATGGTTCCTGGGTCTGTGCTAAAGGTAGAGCGAACGCGCAGGTCAACGTTGTGACGGCGGGCGTATTCCACGGCACGAATGTGAAGAATCTTGGCGCCTGCCGCTGCTAGCTCCAACATCGATTCGATGTCGATTGCGTCCAGCTTCTGTGCTGCCGGAATCATGCGTGGGTCAGCTGTGTAAACACCGTCGACGTCGGAGTAAATCTCGCAGACGTCGGCATCCAGTGCCGCCGCAAGTGCCACTGCGGTGGTGTCCGAGCCACCACGACCAAGAGTGGTGATGTCCTTGGAGTCCTTGTTGAAACCCTGGAAACCAGCGACGATGGCGATGTCGCCGGCGTCGATTGCAGCCTTGATGCGGTCAGGGGTGACCTCGCTGATGCGGGCATCGCCATGCTTAGAGCTGGTCATGATGCCGGCCTGGCTACCGGTGAACGAACGGCTCTTGGCACCCATTGCGTTGATGGCGATGGCCAGAAGCGCCATCGAGATGCGCTCACCCGAGGTGAGCAGCATGTCCATTTCGCGAGGTGCCGCGTATGGGTCGCTGGAGACCGACTGCGCCAAATCGATTAGGTCATCGGTGGTGTCGCCCATTGCCGAGACCACAACAACCACCTGGTTGCCGGCCTTCTGAGTCTCGATGACTCGGCGTGCGACGTGCTTAATCTTGGTGGCGTCTCCGACGGACGAGCCACCAAACTTCTGCACGATAAGAGCCAAGGCTTTGCTCCTTGTAAATCAGGGGAATGCTGCCTGGACCATCCACAGGCAAGAGACTTAAGTCTAGCCCAAAAACTGGGGGTGTGAACGGGTAACTTTTTAGCCTGCTTCCCGCGAGGCTCTAGGGCGAGCGCGGTGCTAGCCGGATGGCAAATGCGGGGTTAACTTGGTGCCAGTTTGACCGCAATCGGTCGGTTAGCGAACCTGTCGGCGACCTTCGAATGCTCGACCCAAAGTTACTTCGTCCGCATACTCCAGGTCACCACCAACCGGCAGACCGCTGGCGAGGCGACTCACGGTTATTCCAAGTGGAACCAGCATGCGAGTCAGATAGGTTGCGGTGGCTTCACCCTCAAGGTTTGGGTCTGTTGCCAGGATCACTTCTTGAATGTTTGGGTTACCCAGGCGGGCCATGAGTTCTTTGATGCGTAGGTTGTCCGGGCCAATGCCTTCGATTGGGCTGATAGCTCCACCGAGCACGTGGTAGAGCCCGCGGAATTCCCGGGTACGTTCAATCGCCTGAACGTCCTTCGACTCTTCAACCACGCAGATTGTGTTCTGGTTGCGGCGCGCATCACGGCAGATGTTGCAGCGGATTTCCTCGGTTACGTTGAAGCACACCTCGCAGAAGCGAACGCGGTCCTTCACCTCAAGCAGAATCTGGGCCAATTTGCGTGGCTGGTCGGCATCCGCCTGCAGCAAGTAGAAAGCGATGCGCTGGGCAGACTTTGGGCCCACGCCTGGCAGACGACCAAGTTCGTCGATTAGTTCCTGAACAACGCCCTCGTACACTAGCGGCCGCCCTTGATGTCATCCACCGGCTTGGCACCGAGGATTTCACGAAGCAGTGGCTCACCATAAGACGCACCCTGGTGGACCTTGCCCATAGTGCTCTCAGGCTCTGCCGGCTGGGCGGGCTTTGCGGGTTCGGCCTCTGTAGCCGCTGCTGCTGCAACAGACGCGTCAGTCTCGGCTGGCGCAGCCTCAGGCACTGCAACAACGGGCGGCTTTGCCGGCGCAGCCTTGGAAACCTTAGCTGCGGCAGGAATTGCCGGACCCGGCTCCGGCATTGCCGGAATCGCAGGGCCTGGCGCCGGCATCGATGGCAAGCTCGAGGTCACTTTTGGTGGTAAAACGGCGGCGGCAATCTGTGCCTTGAACTGCGGGTTGATGCCAAAGACATTTTGGATTGCCTGACGCAACTGGCCCGGGCCGTTTGGCGCCTTCTTGAAGGTTTCGCTGTCGGCTGCGGTTGCAAATTCCAGAGTAAGAATTCCGTCGTCGAAGGCTGCAATTTTGATGGACTGGGCCATCACCCAGGTTGAGCGGGAAATCTTGGCTAGGTCCTTTAGCACCTCGGGCCACTGCTGCTGAATCTGAGCTAAATCGAGCGCACCTACTGGACGGCCAACCATGACAGCAGGTTGTTCAGCAGCGGCTTCTGGTTCTGGTACCGCAGCGGCAGGTGACGACGCAGCGGCAGGGGCAGGGCTTGAAACAGGCGCCTTAGCGGCAGGAGCCGGCGCTGGAACAGCGACCGAGCGAGTAGTCGAGGCCGAGGTGCTGGCAACTGGTTCAGCAGGGGCACCCATGCCGATTCGACGTTCCAAACGCTCGATGCGTGCCAGCGAACCTACTTCGGTTTTATCTGCCGAAGGCACCAGAACCTTGGCGCACATGAGTTCGAGGTGAAGCTTGGGGCTGGTAGCACCGCTCATCTCGTTGAGCGCCTCCGAGACCACGTTGGCGGCATGAGTTAGCTCAGACAAACCGAACTGATAAGCCTGAATCGTCATCTTCTCAAGCTCGTCTGCGGCAATGCCGCGCAGCACAGCCTTGGCGTTGTCCCCAGTTGAAACAATGATTATGAGGTTACGCAGGTGCTCGAGCAGATCTTCTACAAAGCGGCGTGGATCCTGACCAGTCTGGATCACACGGTCCACCGCAGCGAAAACCGCCTTTGAGTCACCAAGCGAGAAGGCGTCAACTACCTCGTTCAGCACTTCTGCGTGGGTAAAGCCAAGCAGTGCCGCGGCAAGTTCGTACTCAACTTGAGCGTCGTTGGAACCGGCGATGAGCTGGTCCATTAGCGAAAGCGAATCACGAACTGATCCGCCACCGGCACGAACCACCAGCGACAGAACTCCCGGTGCAACCTTTACACCCTCAGACTCGCAAACCGATTCCAAATACTCCAGCATCTGTGCCGGAGGAACCAAGCGGAACGGGTAGTGGTGGGTGCGGGAACGAATAGTTCCGATGACCTTTTCAGGCTCGGTGGTAGCAAAGATGAACTTGACGTGGGCCGGTGGCTCTTCAACGATCTTGAGTAGCGCGTTGAAACCCTGGGTAGTGACCATGTGGGCCTCATCCAAGATGAAGATCTTGTAGCGATCACGAGTCGGAGCAAAGATTGCGCGTTCGCGCAGGTCACGGGCATCGTCAACACCGTTGTGGCTAGCGGCATCGATTTCAACAACATCCAAAGAGCCGCCACCGTCGCGCGAAAGGTCTACGCAGGAAGGGCAAACTCCACAAGGGGTGTCGGTCGGGCCTTCAAAACAGTTGAGGCAGCGCGCCAGAATACGCGCCGAGGTGGTCTTGCCACAGCCGCGCGGACCGCTGAAAAGATAGGCGTGGTTCACGCGGTCATTACGCAAGGCAGTCATAAGCGGCGCGGTGACCTGAGCCTGGCCAATTAGCTCGGCGAAAGACTCCGGACGGTAGCGACGATAAAGGGCGGTAACCACGCTTGAAGCCTACCTTTCACCACTGACATTTAGTTGGGCGTTTAGTCTGGCGACGAAACCAGCAATTAAAAGAACTCCCCGCACACCCGTCAGAGCCCAGTTACCCTTGCTATCTTTCGATCCTGGGGGAGTTGGCCGAGGTGACGCCGCACGGGGAGTCCGCTGCAATTGTACGCGAAGCTAGGGGCGACCCCTACAAACCGGCAATCGCCGCTTGAGTAGGCGCCTCAAAGAAGCGCAGCTCATGAAGCATGGATTCACCGAATGCCTGTGCCATAAGTGCCAACTCTAGGTCGCTGGCAGTCTTCGCAGCCACGTTGGTGAGTTCGATAACCTGCCTTGTGCGGTCGGCAAAATCTGGGTCGGCGTAAGTGGAAAGCCAGTCACTGTAGGCATGTGCATCGTGGTTATGCTCAACCATCCGCTCCCCAATGTCCGCGTAAAGCCAGAAACAAGGTAGCACCGCGGCAAGCGTCTGGGCGTAGTTGCCCTGATCGGCCACCGAGTGCAGGTGGCTGAGATAAGCCTCCGTGATCGAGGATGCTTTTGGCTCCCACTCTCCGATGCGAGAGCGATGCAAGGCGGTTTCCACGATGCGAGCGCCTTCCGCGCGACCGATCCAGAATTCGCGCTCGGCATCGGTAGGCGCCTGTCCCGCTGCCTTCAACAACACATCAGCGTAACCGCGCAGGTAGAGCGCATCTTGCGCCAAGTACCAGTGGAAGGTTTCCTCCTCAAGTTCACCTTTACGAAGCTGACTCACAAATTCGGTGGAGTCTGCAGCTTGGCGAAGTGACTGGTTGCGAGACCAAGCGATGTCGCACCAAGTTGGCTCCAGGGAGGAGGTCTTCCGGAGTTCCCAGAAATGGTCGATTGGCCCGCTGCCCGTTCCAACCGCTAGAGCATCCGCGTTGTTGATGGCACCCTCTATCCAAATCTTGGCGCGACGCAAGGCGCTAGGCCAGTCCAACCCAGAGGCCGCAAGAGTTGCCATGGCTGAAGACAGCGAGCATCCAGTGCCGTGCGTGTTTTTCGTAGCGAAACGCTTGGCCACAAACTCCTTTACACCGCGAGAATCCACGATGGCGTCCCGCGCGAATTCCTCTTTCAAATGGCCACCCTTGAGGAGCACGGTCGCCCCGGTGGCCTCATTGAGGAGTTTCGCCTGCGCGCAGGCTTCCTCCCAGTCTCCTGCCGGTGGTTGACCAACAAGCACGCCCAGTTCGGGGATGTTTGGGGTGATAAGAGTGGCGGCCGAACACAGACTGCGCAGTGCGTTCTCGCTAGCGGAATCGAGCAGTCGGTCGCCACTGGTAGCAACCATCACCGGGTCTAACACCACGATGGCCGGGCATACCTGTCCCAGCCAGTCCGCCACAGCATTGATAAGCGGCGCCGAGTGCAACATTCCTATTTTTACGGCATCGATCTGCACGTCGTCGGAGACGGCATTCAACTGCTGGGCCAGAAACTCGGTCGGTGGAACGAATATCGACCTCACGCCCTGTGTGTTTTGCGCCACCAAAACGGTAACTACACCCATGCCGTAACCACCCATTGCTTGGATAGATTTTAGGTCGGCCTGCAGTCCCGCTCCCCCGCTCGGGTCCGTTCCGGCAATGCTGAGTACGCGTGGAATATTTGTCATTTTGCGGCTCCTTGAAACCTAAATTCGTTAGCCAATTCATTTGCCGCTGAACGCGGATCCACAGCCGAGCAGATGGCCGAAACCACTGCGATTCCGGTGGCGCCTGCTTCGGCCAGGGCAGAGGCATCGATGGCGGTGATGCCCCCGATTGCGACAGTCGGCAGGTTCACGGATTCCGTGAATGCTTTGAATCCGGTGACGCCAATCACTTCTGGGGCATCGAGTTTGGTTGAGGTCGCGTGGATGATTCCAACGCCCAAATAGTCGATTATGTCGGACCCTAAGAGCGAGGCAATCGCCGCGTGCTCGGTGGTGTTGGCAGTCCAGCCGATCAGCGCATGCGGACCAAGCACATGGCGCGCAAACATCGGATTGGTGTCCGACTGCCCTAGGTGCACGCCATCGATATCGATTCCCTCGCTTCTGAGCACCAGGACCTCATCGAGTCGATCGTTGGCAATGAGCGAGGCCTTTTTACCGACTATTCTTTTCAACTGTGTCAACTCCGCTCGGAACAGGTTG
>Ga0228699_1000980_pt1 | contig 16721 bp, 23 predicted proteins | sample McNCre217_Aug_MG_FD_178016 | JGI IMG/M metagenome (GOLD analysis project Ga0228699, IMG submission 178016) | Freshwater microbial communities from McNutts Creek, Athens, Georgia, United States - 2-17_Aug_MG | ecosystem: Environmental > Aquatic > Freshwater > Creek | place: USA: Georgia...
AGATATGCGCACCAGCACCAAATAACAATGCCCACCCTAGCCATTCGTGTGCATCATGGTTCAAACCACGATCTAGGTGAAAGAACATCAACACGCCTGTCACGGCAAGAACAATGAATGCGCCAGCCGTTAGAGGCGTCGCCCAACTGCGAGTTTGAAACATAGCAAAGAAATTTTTAACGGCTGGAGTAATGTGACCGGTGTGAGCTGTGTGACCGGTGTGAGCTGTGTGAGCGATGCCAAGCCATTAGAAGCCCTGTTTGCTCTGAATTTTTCAAGACAAAATTTAGTTCATCGCCCTGGTCGTTAACAAGCTTAACGATCCCATCATTAGCTGTCACATGTGCAATATTGTTTTGCGAAATTTGTTGGGGCTGCTCATGAGTATCGGCCACCTTGGCGCTCGCGGCGGGCACAACAAAGGCCGCAGCCAGCCCACTGAACAGGTTTAGAAACTTGTGACTCATCCTTGTCTCCTTTGAGGTTTCACAAAAACGGGGTGATCGATTGGCTGTATCCGTTGCGAATCCCAGATGAAAAGAACCCTCCGCATTCATGCTTTCTACGGCAAGGTTCGCACTCCTTGGCAAATTCGTTTTTCCAATCGGATATTGACTTGACGTAGGCGTTCTGGACATCGGCATTGACCAAACACAGGGGGTGGTTGTAGACTGCCGCGTGAATGCCGTAACTGGTAAGAATTCTGACTGCCTCGCTCAACTGGTCCTTATATTCAATCGGATCAACCCAGAGAGTGTCGATGTTTGCCCGAGCAAACCCAATGTGCTCGAGTCCCATCAATGCGACCTGGTCGACAAAGAGTAGATTTCTAGCAATGAAGTTGGCCAGTTCAGGTAGCCCGTCACAGGTCTGCTTGTGGATAACCACTCGAATCTCAACTCGCTGGCGATGACGTTTGAGGTTAAGCACTCCACGCACGGTTTCATCAAAAGCGCCCTTGGCCTGAACTACATAGTCATGGATGCTTGGGTCAGCTGAATAAATCGGAATTCCGACCATCAAATCATGGTGTTCGACGTCGGCATATGCCTTTGCATAAGACTCTTCTGCGAAGGACCGACCGTTGGACAGCACATGCAAACTCGTGTGGGGGAGCCAGCTTTTGGAGTGGTGCAGTAACTTGATGAAGTCAGCTCCATAGACGGTGGGCTCACCTCCAGTAAAACCCAGCTCCTTGGTCTCTCGTGGGATTAGCTTGATGGCCTCAAAAGCCTCTTTGAGCAGCCAGCTATCGTCGATGCGCTTTGGCGGTTGCGAGCACATCAAACAGAAGTTATTGCACTGCTCAGTCAGCAAAATGCTGTTGTGATTAGAGTCCGCCCGAAAGATAGATCGTATTCGACCATCAGGCGATAGGCTTACCACATCTCCGTCGCCAAAATATGAAAACTCAGCGCCAAGATACGTGCTATTTTCTTGGACAAGCTCCGTCGGGTTTGTGCCAGGAAGAACGAAATAATGGAGATACCCAAGTGGGACGGGGCCGCTTTGTTTAATCAGAAAGGCCCGTTTCTCGCGTAGCGGATTGGGTAAGTTGGCGTTGGTCGACAGGCTGTACAGCTTGGCCTCGTTGCCACCAGAGAGCGTAGCTGATTTGGATATGACTCGACCGGAGAGTGTCAGCATCGGTTAGCCCATACCATGAAGATTTCTTTGGCTTTCGGGTCATTTTTCATGCGCTCAAGCAAAAGCCTGACAACACCCATGATCCGCTTGCAGAACTCGGACTCCGGCTTCCTGCCCAATACATCGCCATGCATGGCATGGTGAAACACAGGATCAGTACCGCACCAGTTCTCGAACGCACAATCACTGCACATGGGCGCAGACAAAGTGAACGAATCTTCGAGCGCATTCAAAAGAGCTTCATTCGTGAAGATGTCCTCATACGTGCTTGTCGCTAGATTTCCGAGCTTGAAGGTCGTGTCTCCCATCTCTCTAAGCATGCGGCTTTCGTCAGAAGCATAGACATCGCCGTCGTAATTGAAGACAACAGCCGCAATACCTGCGCCTGATGGGTTCATCAGATCAACAAACCCCGGATCATTGGAGGTCAGCATTTTAGTCAGCAGCAACGCTGCAAACTGCTCCGTGAAGCGCACGCCTTGCTTGTTGAGCTCGATTACGTAGTCGAGTCCTTCGCGGTAAAAATCCAACCATCGGTCGACGTTGTATGCGGCGTAACTTTTGGTTTTTATAGCGAAGCCGTAAGGCGAGAGATGCCGCAAGAAGATGCCATCGAAGCCGTGCTTGAGGTACTCGTCAATGATTTCTTTAACCCGCGTCAGGCTTGCGGGGGATGTTGTCATCAACGCTGACACTGCGTCGTATCCAAGTACATCTCGGGTGCGCCGAAGGCCATCTACGAATCGACCGTAGCTGTCGCGACCCGGTCGAGGCCGATTCTTGTTATGCAAGTCCTCGGGGCCATCGAGCGAAGAGGATAGGTAAATCTTGTGCTCTTTACAGAATGAAAGGATCTCATCAGTGACCATCGACAGCGTAGTTGTGATCACGAATTGAAGATCGCGACTTTGAGTCGCGTTGATTTTCTTGGCCTGGAGGACGATGTGCTTGATCAAGTCAAAGTTAAGCAACGGCTCCCCTCCCTGAAACTCGATCTTGATCGCCGGATTGGGCGATCTGAAGACAATCTCCAGCCCCTTGTCTGCCATATCGGCCGCCATGTCGAATGCGGCCTTGTTCTCTGACTGCCTTGAAACTTGGCAATATTGGCAGCTGTGATCGCATCTGAGTGTGACCACAAAGATATGTAGGTTTGTGAAGTTACGCAGTTTGCTGTACTTGGTGCGGGTCTTCAGGCCAAGAAGCTCGATGCTGGCCGCATCGCCTTGTTCTCTTATGAAATGACGTGAACGCAGCAGCCCATAGGTGCTGCTGCCGGGCTTGAGTTTTTTACTAACCGTATCCTGAAGCTCTCCTCGCGTCACAAAGGCGAATTCGCCAACAAAGTTGGTCAGCACGACATCGCCATCACCCAGTGGCTCGAACTTGAAAGGCAGCAATTCATACTGACCGGCTTGAGGTTCGTATTCTGCAAGGGGGCTGAATTTACTCATCCTTGCAGCCCTGTCCGCGAAAATGCATAGGCCAGAATTAGGTTACGCACCGGTTCAGTCTCTTCTTTAATCTGCTTTCGCAGTTGCTGATCAAGTATTTCACGCTTGAAGTCGGCAATGTGTTCTTCGAACTGTGCCTCATGGCCAACAACGGGATCGATGTTGCATGCCAGCTCATCACCGTCGTTCTCAATCAACACAGTTAGCCGATCGATAAACCGATAAGCAGCTTTCTGCACCGCCTCAAGGCAGTAAATTTCTTTGCTCAAATTCAGCTTCATCATCGTGACCTGCACAGAAAAAAAGTCCGCACGTAGCGGACTGTTGGGGCACTATGAAACAACTATTTTCGGCTGGAGTAGTGCGAACTGTGTGATGCGTGTGAGGCATGCGAAGAGTGTGACGAGTGCCAAGCCATTAAATTGATCGCCCTTTGCATTCGTGGTGGCAATGCTCTCACCCAGCACCGTAGCTTGGGGTGCAGCCATGTTTTGAGCGTCTTGAACCGAAACGTTGTTGGTCGTAGATTGGCTCATGGTTGCGGCATCAGAGGCAAATGCAGCAGCAATACCAGCGAAAGTAGTGAGGAATTTTTTCATGAATCGCTCCTTTAGGTTTTCATTTTATTCGAATTTTCAAAACAGTCAACAAAGAAAAAAGAAATTAAAACTACTAAACAACACTAATTTAACATTATTATAGTTTTTTTGAATTAAAAATTGCATTCGCCATAAATCGCTAACCTCTTGCACTCTGACTACAAACAAAGTGACGACTAAGGGCACCACAATCGTCCGCACCACCACAACCATGCGCTGTGCCACGGCCTCGCCCAGCTCAATCATCGCCATCGCGATTAGCTGTTCCAGTTGAAGCGACCTGGGTTGTCGTGTCAACACGACTTTCGCCCATCGTCCCGTTACTGGACATTCAATCGTTGCACTACGCCAACACGGTTGATTTCGTCGGCTGATCGTTCATATCCACCCAAGGCAATGCACCAGATATTGCTTCCTCCATTTCCAGCGACAAAACTATCAAGTCTCCAACATTCAAAAGATTGCCAAGGATAGGCTGGTCTTGGTGATCAATGCTGATCGTGAGACCGCGCCAATGCACGGGATCAGAATCCTTCTTTGCTTTTTTATGAACTTCGAAATGGACGCGACCATTGTGCGAAAGCCCATTCCTAACGGCCTATGCCATTTGCCATGCATCTGGAAGTTTTGTGCGGTTGCCATGATGCCTCTTGAGCATTTCAATACGGTGCCTTTCATACTGATTGGTTAGATACGGCTGCACCAGCGTATCGAATAAAGACTTGAAGCCAGGCGTCATGAAGTCGTCTGGATTCTGGGCTGTCGCGCGACCAGGCAACACACCAATCCCAACTCCATCGGGTTGATGGTTTGCAAGGGCATCTTCAATCGGCCCATGCAAGGGAAGAACGACACGGGAATCCAAGTGCTTGCATCCAATAACGAAGCCGTCATTGAGATTGAAACTGAACTGCTTCTTCAGTCGTACTTGTATTGCTGCATATATCCCCGCACATGATGCCAGCAGTGGCAAAAGGTCTTGGTAGCAGCTCCGCACTTTTGAAATTTGGTAGCACTTACCCATTTCTGTCCTATCGATTACCAATTCGAGTAGGAAATTTTGGCTCAACCTGTCGCAAGTATCCATATGTATTGTCAGTCGCGGGCCTGCGCCAGCAAGGCGCAGAACTGTCGTGCAACACGACACCTGCACGCAAGGTGTAGCCAATACCTCTACACCCCACACCGCCCTGCCCCAGCGCCCCCGACATTCCCATGCACACGGTCCCTGCTCGGTAAGGAGCAATTTGGCACGCGAACTGCCCATCTGAGCTTGCGCGAAAGCCCCACTCGCGGGTTTGCTACAATCTCGGGCTCTATCTCGGGGTGTAGCTTAGCCTTGAAGTAATATTTTTAGCATGTTTATAAATACCTTATTATTGCTTTATTGAATTATTTCTGTCACTTAGACCATACAACTTTTCCTGCTGTAGTAAGGTCCTGAGTGAACTACAAATCCCAGCTTTTTGTCTCTAAAAATCAACATCTGTCGTCAATTTTCTGTTTCGGTAGTTTGTCATTTCAAAGGACATGCTCTACGAAGAACAAGCGTCCAGTAACGGTACGGTGAGACCCTGCGTTTTCGCTGCCAGATCGTGCTCGGCTTGCGCTATCAGGTGTACTACACAAAAATCAGCAGATGCTAGATTTTTGGGCTCAAAGCTCAGCGAATGAAGCTGAGTTCATGACAGATAGACACAGAACACTACCGATACCTACCTCAATCTCGCCAGTTCCAGGCTATCCCAGCAAATTACGCATCTTCAAGAACCACGCTTCGCAGTACTGGCAGGTGCAGTCGTTTTTCAAGGGCAAGACATACAGGCGTAGCACTCGCACGACCAACAAAGCCGTTGCGCTCCGTGCCGCCAAAGAGTTCTTCCATCTCAAAGTTGCCGAGTTATTCGGCAGTCATGTACCCAAGTCAGAAGATAGCGGAATTTTTTTCCGCAATTTGGTCGATCCCGCGCTGAGCATTGAACAAGCCAGAACCGAGCGTGGCGAGTTCTCAAGTGAGGGGCTTCGCATTCTTCAAAACCGCTTGTACAAGAAGGTCGTGCCGTTCTTCGGTGACATGGTCATCACTGATGTGGGCTACACGCAGGTCAGTGATTTCGTGAACCTGCTCAGTCGGGAGGGCAGTTCAACGACCACGATTCAGCAGTACATGATTGCCATTCGCAAGGTCTTGAACCATGCCTATGCCAACAACCTGATTCCCAATGTGCCCAAGTTCCCCAGCGTCAAGATCAATGTGACACCGCGCGGGAGCTTCACATTGACTGAGTACATGGCACTGGTCAGAACGGCAAGACGCAATGTGGGCATGAAAATCCCTGTGCTCACATCAGTCAGAAAGAAACAGAACGGTGATGGCTTCGCTGATCGCAATGCCTATGTGGGCTTTGATCTAGCGTACTTGATCGTGTTCATGGTCAATTCGTTCATGCGCCCGAGTGACATCAAGAACCTTCAGCACCAGCATGTCACGGTCATTCGGGGCGAGTACACCTATCTCCGTCTGAACCTGCCAGAAAGCAAGAAGCACGACAAGCCCATCGTGACGATGATTCCCGCAGTCAGGGCATACGAGCGACTGAGCACGATCAACAGTCTACGGGGCTATACGAAGCCCACAGACTATGTTTTTCATCCCGAACAGACTGACAGACGCAAGTTGCTTGAGTATCTGGGCTATCAGTTCAAGTTCATTCAAGAAGTCGCGGGCATCGGTGGCAACACGGCGAACGGCAAAGACAGAACCTTGTACAGCTTGCGTCACACCGCCATCACTTTCCGACTCTTGTACGGTGGCAATATTGACCTGCTCACACTGGCTCGCAATGCCCGCACCAGTGTTGAGATGGTGGAAAAGTTCTATGCGTCCAATCTCACGGCTGAGATGAATATTGGCCTGTTACAGGGGAAGCGGCGTCTGTTATAAATTCAGTGCAATTGGAGAGCCATATGCGTGATGTAGTTCGCAACTTCATAACCGTCCTGGGTACAGATGCCGTGAAGGCTACACATCGTGAAGTAATCCGACGCTTGCGTGAGCACAACGGCACTGACCCTTTCACGCACATTGGGGAGGTCCTTTACGGACTTCCTCCAGATAAGGCAAGACTTGGAAAAAAGGAAACACATGCAGACTGGGTTGCATTTTCATTTGACTATGGAGATGAAGATCAACTAGGAATTGATAGTGGGAGAAGTACGCCAAATCAATTACTAAACCACATCGTGTGGTTCTATTCAAAGGTAGATCCGAAATGCGTCCTCTGCAACACCTACGATCATGAGAGCGAGGAATTCCTGGGTGGATCATTCCGTCTGGTGAACAAACAGAGCATCCGAAATTTTGAGAGATTTAGGCACATTTCAGAGACACCTTGTTCGGATGAAGAAATGTCTGAGTTTGACGACTCAGATGCGATCAATCGGATCAGTTGGACTGACTACTGGAATATTCAAGACGAGCTGATTGCAGAGGCAAAAGAAATGATGCTTGCTGAGCATCCCGACAGAGAATTCTTGTTTTGATTAATGTCCTTCGATAGGACAACGCTAGGCGCATGGTGTTTCTTCTTGAATGGCAACAGCGACAGAAGCTCTTTCGTGTCTGTCCGCAATGCCCGCACATCAGTGGAGATGGCACAAAAGTTCTATGCGTCTAATCTCACTGCTGAGATGAATATTGGTCTGTTGCAAGGGAAGCGCCGCTGACGCCATCAATATTTTTATAGTAGTTCAGAGTAAGTTCACGCTGGCATGGAGCACAGCAGGATTCTTGGCAATGTATCGCTCCGTAACGCTGATGGACTTGTGACCTGCGAGTTCTTTCAGGACATGGATCGCGACACCCTTATTTGCCAGATTCGTGATGAATGAACGGCGACCACTGTGGCTGCTGCCGTGCTCAATCTGGCAATCCTTGAACCAGTAATGAAACATCTGGCAGCCAGTGGATGGCGAGAACCCGCGATTGGCGTTTTTCTGATTTGAGAACAATGCGCGGCTTGTGTCCGTCATCGTGACCGCAAGCAAGTCACGCAATCCGAAACGCTCACATAGATACCCATGAACAAGTTCACGCATTTTTTCTGACAAATAGACCGTGCGCCCTTCACGCCCCTTCGTCTGATCCCTCTTTAAATACACCTCAGTGCGAATGCCGCCTGACCTGTCCAGAACATCTGCGATTTGAATGCTGACCAATTCCTTGATACGAACGCCGCAGCCCATGCTGAGCAGAAACATTGCCTTGTTGCGTGATGCGTGTTGCTTCGTATCCAGATAGCGCAATACACGCTCCACATCTTGATCGTTCAATACCTTTGCTTGTGCCATTTTTGAATTTCCTCAGAACTGAAATATTTATGTGATTTCAGTTTGCTGCCTTCCAATTCACTTGACAAGCCTTTGTCAGAACCAAAGAATTTTTACGAAAGTATTGCCTTTTTTACGGACCAAATGAAAGAGTTATTTCCTTTAGTCCTTGAATTGATAACTCCAGCTTAGAGCGATTTATTTTTGTCGCGCATACATCGCATAGCTCAGGCGAGAAAAATCGCTTGTGCGTGATTCTGATAGGTCCTAACGCATTTCACGAGATTGAGCGCGTGCCTGTGCGCTAGCAAATATTTTTCATGCGCTTTTTTTAGCTAGCGCAGCCCCGAGAATTGTGTCTACCTCACGCAACGGTCATTGAAATGTCGGGGTGTAGCCTTGAGCCTGTTGCTCAAGTTCTGCCATGCGATCTTTGTGCTCTTGTTCTTCTTTCAAGACCTCAGCCGAGACGCCCTTGAACCCTGAAATTTGCTCTTCGTCCAGATACCAATACTTGATGCCCGTCACATCTCTGATCCGATGTTCAATCATGTCACGGTCATACCTGCTGACCTTCGTCCTGACAAAGATCGCATCATGTACATTAGCAATAAATTCTTTACCTCGCTGACCAAGTTCATCACGAACCATGTCCATGACAATCGTTTCGGCGTGCTGATACAGATACGCCATGACCTTGCTCTTACTGACTCTGCCCGATTTCGTCTGTAGCTCTGGATCAGTTAGCAATGAAGCATCTGATTCGGTGAAGATTTTGAATATGAATTCATCTAGAATTTTTTGTTCAATTTGGAACTGCTGAATCACATCACATGCGATAAATCGGCGTCTGGCATCTTGATTCGTGATGATGCTGACGATGGCGGGATTGAACTTATTGCCACTCTGATCAATCCAACCATGCTGATAAATCCGTGCGCCAAAGCTCAGTGCGGTCAGTGCCTGCTTGATGATGCCCATCTGAGCATCACTGGTGATATCGCTGTCACCTCCGAATGTCTCGTCACATACATATTCCCTGAACGCCTTCTTGTCTTCCAAATATGCCAGCGTAGCTCCGAAGATTTCATCAGATGGATTTTGAGATTTCATTGACTGATAGCAATGCTCAGCGAATCCCATCTTCCATGAAATCACGCTGGATCGCATGTCGTATTCGTAGCAATCACCCAAGATCGCATGACGCAATGTGCGGTGAACACTCTGAATATTGATGCCGTGATAGTAGTTGCGCCCGAAGTGGCTCGGGTTCTTCTTCATGGGCAGCAAATTGTTGCCCGCTTTTGCGATACGCAAGATGACCAGCGCCTGCCTGAGCATCATCTGCCGTTCAACCTGCGTGATGTGATTTGCTCTATGCGTCAGCCACACCATGTACTGCTTCAATGAGCGTGTTTTCACAGGACACAGGTCGTAGGCGCTTTCAAGCTGTGCTTCAGTCATCGTGCCGAAATCTGGGAACACCCGATAGAACAGGTCCACATCCGTCAACGATGGATCATTGATCAATTGATCCAGTTCATTGATTTTCTTCTTGCGCAATGTGTTGATGTCCATTGCGTCTGTCATCGTGACCAGCTTGGTCAGTTTGATCGTTGATGGGTCTGAGCCTTTGAGTCCTGGCGTGATGACCTCTATCAGTGCGCACCCGTTTTTCTCAAGCCAACTATGTAAATATAGTTTCTTGCCCCCGAATCTGAACTGCCCCACTTCCAGTGACAGCGCATGAGTGCTGACCAAAAAGTGCTTGAAGAACTTGAACATGTTCGTGTCCATGTTCATCAATGAATCTTCCAGCTTGCGAGTCAGGACCGTGATGTACTTTTCCATTGCCCGTTCAGCTTTATCAGTCATGGGCATGGCTGACTTCAGCTTGGCAAGCACAGCAGGATCAACGGTCAAGGTGAGCATGGCTTTCAGTGGCTATTGGGGTGATTGAACGGCTGAAAATGTCTTACACATATAGTAATTCTTTTCAGAAATAGATTCATCACATATCCATCACATGAAATGAATTGAATTTTTTTCTAGACATGTGAACGCATGAAGCGTAGCGTAATGCGTTCACTGATGTGCTGGAAGCACATCGCCACATATTAGTGTGAAATGCGTTCACTCCTGTGACTTGATTGATCTTCATTGCTCACTCCTTTTCTTTTTTTTCATTTTTCTTTTTTTCTGTCCAGCAAGATATTTATTTGAAACCAAAGAGTTGGCAATAAAACCAAATACATCGGTCTAGGAATCAAATGGACATGGCAATAGGCTCAACAGCACTCATCAACACACAAGGAGATTTACATGAGTGCGATTCTGAACAATCTGAAATTCGTTGCCGCAAAGCGCCCCACACAGATTCCCGCTGTGCAGGTGCGCCGCAACAAGCTCAGCAACAAACTGTTTGAACAGATCAAACTGGCAACGGCGTTGCGTGATGGCACTACATATGCGCCCACACACCTTCGCTCTGTGCGTGATCGTCATACAGGCGAAGTCAAGCGCATGGAATTGCCCAAGCGCATTCGTCAGTGGTGGTTCACGGCTGAGAATGGCAAGGTCTGCGTACAGATCAAGTACGGCAGCAAGGCACTTGAAATGGGCGGCAAGGGCAAGACTGCTGTGGAAGTCAGCAGTGGCGATGAACTCATCAAGGTCCTTGAGACGATCAAGTCCGCAGTGGAGGCTGGCGAACTAGATGGTCAGCTGGAATTGGCAGGCTTGAAGCTCAGGGATGGCTTTGCCAAGTGATTGCCAGTGAGTGAGCGTCCAGAGACGGGACGCTTATCTCAATATAATTATTATTTCGGATTCTATTTATATGGAGTCAGCTCAATTGAAGTGGAATATACAGTCAATGAATAAGAATTCTTATTTATCACCATTCCATAAAGTCCATCGTCCGCCGCCGTGATTCCAGAGAAAGTCAAGATGTCATTTGGATATACTTTCCCTAACTTATCAGCAAATTCTTTAGTGTACATGAGTCGAATCGTGTATATTTCTAACGATTTGGATCTACTCATTATGGACGCAGCCACCGAAGAATGGAATTTCTTATAGTCCACTCCAGATTGGCAATCTAAATATTGATATGCCAAACCATTTCTATTGATTGAATAAAAGGGATCTTTAAATCTTTTTGCTATATCTACAGGAATTGAGGAATCGATAAAACATTTCCAACCACGAACCTCTCTGTTCATGTAGAAAGATTTCAATTCCTTTTTTTTCTTTTCAATCTCCTTAAGTCTTTCCTCCCCTTCTCTTGTATTTGAAATTCCATACGCATTTTCAAAATCAAGAGACAATTGCTTTACCTTCGAAGCCAACGTTGACTGTTCGTCCGATTGTTTGCCGCAACCAGCCATTGCCAACGAAGCTATGGTCGCAAAAATCATCAAATAAATTCTGATCTCATCATTCATGGAATTTTCTGATTACGATTATCAATCATTGACCGCACTAGCTTTATAAAACCATTTGTGGGTCACTATATTTCCTCATTTTATCTAATGTCAGAAGTACATTTAGGACATTTTTTTGCTGATTTAGGAATGAAACTCTGGCACTGAGGGCATTTTTTCTTCTCCAATTTCGTGTATACATTGTATGCACCAACAATTAGAAAAACAAAAACCACAAATGGGTGATCCGCCAAATTATCGATGATGTCATTCATGCTATTCCTTTGGTAACTTTCGATTGAATTGAATTCAAAATTTTTCTTGTCTGACGATCAGCTAGAAAGTGCTGGCCTGAAGCTCAGGGATAGATTTGGGAATCGAATTGAATTTCGAGCCATTTTATTTTCAATCAATTCAATTCTTACATACTCCATCATAAAATATTGCTTCCATTGTCTCGTCTGATTTTATTTGTGTCCATGAACCTTTCTTTTCGCCAGAATCAATATCCATATGTCTAACTAATTTTTTCGAACAATTTGCATCAACAATGAGTCTGCCAACAGTGCCTTTTTGCCTTCCTATGCCAACGACCCATACGAGCCCAGTAAATGTGCCATCATTATTATCTCGTACATAAATTCCTTTTTGATTAGATGATCGATCTAGAAGATAAAATTTAAAGGATGGAAGTTCTTCAAATAGCTTCGCATTTGGCGGAAGATTTTGAGCGACCACCTGACCCGATATAATTACTCCCGCTGCCAGCAGAAGCTTTGGTAATGTTGACATAAAAGTTTCTCTTATTTTTTGAAATTTATTGAATTTGACGTTTTTTCTTTAATAAAACGAAGGCAGAGTTATTTTTATTTCCATCTTTCGGACAATCTTTTTGCATCACGAGCAGTCATTTCTGGATATATGCCAATATCCTCCTCCACCGCCCTTCTCATTTCAACTTGAATTGTGACAATGGCGCGTTTATTACCTTCTAATTCGCAAATCTTTTCTTTATACTTCTCTTCCATCTTGTAATAAGCCTCCACTTGATTTGCCAACTTTTCAATATCGCCTTTCATTTTCATAAACTCACCTGCTTTCTTTGCAGAAAAATAAGTGGCCGATCCTGTAATCAGAGCACCTAAAACTGTAAAAAGTCCGTGCTGAATATAAATTTCCATTGTTGACTTTCAGAAAATGGACGCATAATTTGCGATTCGTACAAATCTACCGACAACAGTTTTAGCAGGCTTTATAATTTTTAGGCCAATTTGAAATTGTTGATATCTGAATATTGCCAACTACAAATTGGCAAATGCACTTTTGAAATGCACAAAATGAACTTGTGCAATTTAGACGTGCAAAGTTCAGAACCCAATGGCATCAGATCGCAATGAAACGGAAGCTACAACGCGCGATGTCCTACGGCTGAACTTCAGCAATGCGCTACGGACCGCTCTGGTCAATCGCATGGGCAAGATGCCCAGCTCTACTCACTTAGCCAACCAGTTCAACTTCAGAGCGCACGGCACAAAAGCGATCACACGGGAAACGGCACGCAAGTGGGTGACGGGTCAAGCCATCCCCGAAATTGAGCGGCTGAACATACTGATTGAGTGGCTGGAACTAGACCCGAACAAGTTCCTGGCAAGCGGGGCTCATCAAGCCGCGCACGAGACGGAAGACGACCTGACCATAGAGACCATCGTTGAGCTATTGCGAAAGATGGACCCCAAGATGCGTTCTGTCGTATTGATTACGGCGTGGGCACTGCGCGAGACGAACAGCACCCCGCTTGAACAATTGAACCTTCAAGCCCTCAAGCGCACATTGATCTCAACCTTGACCAGCAAGTGATTGACCGTCCAGCAAAACGACGGTTGTTCTACGTAGAACATGTCCTTTGTAAGTTAATCAGCACCACGATCAAGATACACTTGGCTGCCGTCAAACATCGACTAGTTTGACCTTGCCAATCCCCCCCATGCACACCATCCTGCTCGTTGAAGATGAAGTCTTGCTCCGCGAAGGGGTTCAAGAAATGCTGGAAGCACATGACTACAAAGTCATCGGTGCTGGCGACGGCATTGAAGCACTGGACTGGCTTGAGCAAGTACCAGTGTCCTTGATCATCACCGACCTCATCATGCCTAATATGGATGGCATTGAGTTTGTGGAAAAGGTGCGAGTCAAGTACCCTGACCTTCCCATCGTTGTGATTTCGGGCAGTCCTGGCTCTGTGATGCACCGACTTGGCATTAGCGATATTCAAGTGCCAGGTGCCACCGCCAGCATCATGAAGCCGTTCAAAAGCAAAGACCTACTGATAGTTGTCCAGAAATTGCTGGCGTAAGTGCGTCCCGTAACTGGATGCTCAACTTGTCCGTTAAAAGGACATCCTGACTAGCTGAGCACCGAACTTCATGCACCGATAAATACATGCATGAAGATCAACGAAGTCACCTCCTCACTCAAGACCTACATCGCGTCAGTGCGTGTCGTGCTCAAGCATGGCAGCGTCACAGCACGCACATCGATTGAAGCCGACTCAAGCGCACATGCTTTTGCGATGCTCAGTCGCATGTATGGGCAGGGCAATGTCTTGACGATCAGTGAAGTCATGCGTGAATCACTCAGAACCGAGCAGGACCAGCTACAAGACGACTTACTTAGCTCGACGAGCACGACACACAACTACCAGCAAAAAATCGATTCTGAGCAGGCCTTGCAAGTCCTAGAGACATGGCCGAGAAGCAGGCAGCGACGACGAATATCAAATCGCCCCGTCCCCGCGCAGATCAAGCACGAACTGGTGCAGGACCGACTGACACAGCAGTTCATGCGTCAGAGCAATATCGTCAAACCCACTGCCGATGATGTGCGTATTGCTCGTGGTCGTGCTGAGACCAGATTGAAACGGGCTGATTTGAAGTATCAACGAAGATTGGACGCGGCTGGCTAAGGCTCATGACGCACAGTCCAGTTGCAGGACGATGCATCCCGCAAACAATGAACGCATCGCTGGTTAGCCCAACCTCGAAATACTCTTTTTGTACCAAAGCAGAGCGATTAAAGCGCCTGCGTAGATAAAATCATAGCCTCGTAGGATTGTTGCTTTTCTTTGAGAAATTTTTCCAGCACTTGCGTAGATGCGTCTATGGCATCGCGTGCACCCGTGTTGCGTTCAGCCGCCAGCATCTCACGGTAAAGCCCTGCCACCACAGGAATAGCCCGAGGGTTTGGTTTTCTGCGGACCGAATAGTAACCAAGCACATTGCCAGATGCATCAACAGATGGCGTCACATTAGCAAGTACCCAGTAATAACTTCCATCACTGGAAATATTCTTCACATAGGCAAAGATCTCGTCTCCGCGCTGTAGGGTGTCCCATAAGAGTTTGAAGACCCCTCTGGGCATGTCGGGGTGGCGAATGATGTTGTGCTGGGTGCCAATCAATTCCGATTCAGCAAAACCCGCGTACTTCAGAAATGTGGTGTTTCCATAGGTAATACGTCCCTTGAGATCGGTTTTCGACACGATCATTTCAGCGGCATCCATTACCATTTCACGATCAATGGGAACTATGTTTCTTTTGCTCATGAGAGCACCTATAGAAGTTTCTACGGGTGCAAATTCTCTCTTCCACAAAGCCCTCAAAAATACTATTGTTTATATTCATTGATATTCATCAATACAAGAATACCCTAACTTTTTCGAGCACCATCGTCCCGTTGCTGGACTATCAGCAGGTCGTTGGAGAACGCTAGCACGGTGATGTTCCGAGTTGAAGCAACTCCGAAGCGCCCCGTCATTCTGCTGAACAGTGCCGCACGGCGCCCACACACACGGTCCCTGCACGGTGCAAAGCAATTTGGCACGCGAACTGCCCATCTGAGCTTGCGCGAAAGCCCCACTCGCGGGTTTGCTACAATCTCGGGCTCTATCTCGGGGTGTAGCTTAGCCTGGTAGAGCGCTACGTTCGGGACGTAGAGGCCGGAGGTTCGAATCCTCTCACCCCGACCAGGACACACAAAACCCACAAGCGTTGCCGCCTGTGGGTTTTTTACTTGTGAGGCATGTATTCCATGAGCGCATGCAACCCTTTCATCTCCCGACTTGGCCGCTCTTTGGTGTGCGCTGTGTGCCTGGCCGCTTCAACCGCAGTGTGGGCGCAAGACGACCCCTACAGGCTGCAAGTGGATGTGCGCCAGGTGGGCGGTGCGTTCAACACACAGGCCAGCTTCAAGCTGCCGCTCTCGCTGTGTCAGGCATGGCGCTACATCACCGACTACGACGCGGCCCTGCAGATTCCAGGGGTGGTGTCGTCCAAAACCACGCCGTTGGGTCCGGGCAAGGTGCGTGTGGAGCGCGGTTTGCGCGAAACTTTTTTGCTGTTCCCCATCCGCATGCGGACGGTGCTGGACTTCACCGAGTCTGCCCAAAAAGGGACCGATTTCGTGCAAGTCGAGGGCGAAAGCAAATCGCACAAAGGCTCCTGGCGACTCGAACCCGCCGGTGACGGCACGGTGTTCCACTACCAAGCCACGTCCGAGCCGGACTCGACCATTCCGATGGCGGTGATCCGCTACTTTCTGGACAAGCGCCTGCGCAGCAGTTTCGCGGCCATGGCTCAGCAAGGCGCACAAAGGGCGGGCACCGACTGCCCGTCCTGAGCACGGCCTTCCGCAGCCCTTTACAAACGCTGCAGTCAATCCGATCATATGAATTCCTTTGTTTTCAGATTGGAGGCAGCCATGGCTGAATTGCAGGGTGCAATGGTGCGCACGGGGCCGCTTGAGGACGCGCCCGTGGTGGTCTATGTGCAGCAACTGCTGGAGCAAGCCGTGGCCCGGCACGCCTCTGACCTGCACTTTGAGCCGTACGAACACCATTACCGCGTGCGTCTGCGCATTGACGGCCAGTTGCACGAGGTGGCCACCGCGCCTTTGGCTTACCGCGACCGGTTGGCTGCCCGCATCAAGGTCATGGCGCGGCTGGACGTGGCCGAAAAGCGCCTGCCGCAGGACGGGCGCATCAAGCTGACGCTGCAAAACGGCCATGCGCTGGATTTGCGCGTGAGCACCCTGCCGACCTTGTTCGGCGAGAAGGCAGTGGTGCGCGTGCTCGATGCCCGACAAGCCCAGCTGGACCTGGCCGCGTTGGGCTACGAAGCGCAAGACCTGGCCTTGCTGGAGCAGGCCATATGCCGCCCGCACGGTATGGTGCTGGTCACTGGTCCAACCGGGTCGGGCAAAACCCAATCGCTT
>Ga0228699_1000985_pt1 | contig 16679 bp, 17 predicted proteins | sample McNCre217_Aug_MG_FD_178016 | JGI IMG/M metagenome (GOLD analysis project Ga0228699, IMG submission 178016) | Freshwater microbial communities from McNutts Creek, Athens, Georgia, United States - 2-17_Aug_MG | ecosystem: Environmental > Aquatic > Freshwater > Creek | place: USA: Georgia...
CCACGGGCGAGATCCAAGCGATGTCGTTGTCCAGGCGGGCCGGCACGCCAAAGTTGTTGACGATCGAGCCCAGCGTGCGGGCCGTGAAGTCGACGTTGCCGCCGCGCGTGAAGATGGCCGTGTTCTGGCGGCCCAGGCGCAGCTCGCCCGCCGAAGCCGAGGCCAGGCCCAACCAGGCTTGGCGGTCGAAGAAGCGGACCGTGGTGTCGGCCTGTGCGCCCGTGTCGGCCGACAGCCCTGACTCCAGCGTGAACTTCACGCTCAGGTCGCTCGCGAGGGCTTCGCTGCCCTTGAAGCCGATGCGGCTGCGCAGCACCGCGCCGTCAGACACCGCGGTGAACGATTTGCCTGAGCTGCTGCGCATGTGGTTGAGGTACTGCTCCACGTCGCCATAAAGGGTGACGTTGGGGGCGATGTTGGCCGATTGGGCGTGGGCCAGCGAGGCGGCCAAGCCGCAGGCGGCAGCCAGGGTGTGTTTCAGCGTGGGGCGGATCATTTTGGGAGGTCTCCTCATCGGTGGGGCGTAGCGGGGAGGGCTGGCTCACGCCTGCTCGGCGTCGTCGGCCCAGGCTTGCGCATTGACCGGGCCGCCGGCCACCGAGTACAGGGCGCCCGGGGCGTTGCGGGTCTTCTGGAAGTCTTCGAGCGACTGTCCGCGCATGGCGGCGTACACGTGCAGGTTGGAGGTGCCCACCACCGCGGCCAGCTTCTCCAGCACGAAGAAGATGGCGCCGTGGTGGATGAGGCCGCGCCAGTCGCGGCTGCGGATCAGCGCGCGTTCCGTGTCGCTCAGGTCGGCGGCGGCCAGGCAGCCGACTTCGTCGGCCTGGAAGGCCGCACGGTGCGCTGGGATCACCAGGTCGTGCAAGAACTTGTTGACGCGGTAGGCCTTGACGCTGCGCTCCAGCGTGTAGGGGTAGGTGCCCTCGAGGGCCTCAGCGCCCGCCAGCTGCGCGCCCATCATTTGCGTGTGGCGGGCGATCTCGCCGGCGATCACCGGGCTGGGCGTGTTCTCGTAGATGGCCGTGGCGATGCCGGTCATCGAGGGCAGGTAGTAGGTCTGGTGCACCTTCTTCACCTGGGCGTTCAGCGCGCCGCGCATGATCAGCCACATGATCACCTCGGCGCCCTCCATGCCACCGAGCTGGGCGTACTCGGCCTGCGTGAGCTGGCACAGGCGCTCAGGGTCTTGCTCCAGCAGGTCGAGGAACTGGGCATCCCACGCGGTGTTGTTGAAGCCGGCACGCTCGCCATGCACCTGGTGCGACAGCCCGCCCGTGGCCACGATGGCCACCTTCAGGCCTTGCGGGAAGCTCTCGATGGCGCGGCGCAGGGCCTGGCCCAGCTTGTGGCAACGGCGCGCCGTGGGGATCGGGAACTGCAGCACGCCCACCTGCAGCGGGATGATGGCCGCCGGCCAGTCTGTGGCTTCAGGCTGCTTGAACATCGACAGCGGCGAGAAGCAGCCGTGGTCCAAGGGCTTGCGTTGGAAGAACGACAGGTCGAACTCCTCGGCCATCAGCGACTGACCGATGTGACGCGACAGCTCCGCATGGCCAGCCACCGGCGGCACCTTGCGTGCGCCACCGCCTTCATCGGCCACCGCGTACTGCTCGCCCACGCCCAGTGCAAAGGCCGAGTAGTGCTCGAAGAAGAAGGACGTGATGTGATCGTTGTAGATCATGAACAGCACGTCGGGCTGCTTGGCGCTCAGCCAGTCGCGGATCGGCTGGAAGCCTTCGAAGATGGGCGCCCAGACCGGGTCGTGCTGCTTGCCCTGGTCAAGCGCAAAGCCGATGGTGGGGGTGTGCGAGGCGGCGATGCCGCCGATGATGCGAGCCATGGAGGTGCTTTCAGTGGGTCATTGCGCGGCCAGCTCGGGCGCGGAGGGGGCCTGACGGCTGGCGAAGATGGCGATGGCGGCCAGCGCAGCGGGGATGGCCAACATGCCGAGGATGTGACCGAAGCTCCAGCCCAGGCCCAGCAGCACGCCGCCCACCATCGAGCCGGTGATCGAGCCGAAGCGGCCCATGCCCAGCATCCAGCTCACGCCGGTGGCGCGAGAGGCTGTGGGGTAGCACGATGGCGCGTAGGCGTTGAGGCCGGTTTGCGCGCCGCTCATGCAAAAGCCCGCCAGCGTCACCCACAGCGCCAGGCTGCCCATGCTGTTGGCCGCCAGGCCGAGTGTCACCACCGAGGCGGCGCCGCCCAGGTAGGCCAGGCTGATGACGCGGGTGGGGGCCAGGCGGTCCATGAACCAGCCCACGATGACCGCACCCACGGTGCCGCCGAGCTGGAACATCGCGGTCACGTTCGCCGCTTCCGACATCGACAGGCCGTTTTCCTTGAACAGCGTGGGCAGCCAGCCGGTCAGCAGGTAGATCACCATCAAGCCCATGAAGTAGGTCACCCACAGGGCCACGCTCATGCCAGCAAAGCCCTGGGCGAACAGCTGCTTGACCGGGGTCTTGCTGACCTGGGCGATCTCGGGCGAGGTGAAGGTGGTGCCCGCCGGCAATGGCTGGCCCGCCACCTTGCCCAGCACCTGAGCGATCTGATCAGCGGCGTGCTGGCGCACGGCCATGAAGCGCACCGATTCGGGCAACAGCGCCCAGATCACCGGGGTCAGCAGCAGCGGCAGCACGCCACCCATGACCAGCACCGAGCGCCAGCCATGCTCAGGCAGCAAGGCCGCAGCCATGAAGCCGATGGCGGCCGAGCCGAGGTTGAAGCCGGTGAACATCAGCGTCACCAAGAAGGCGCGGCGTTGCTCCGGCACGTACTCGGTCAACAGGGTCGAGGCGTTGGGCATGGCGGCGCCCAGGCCCACGCCGGTCAGCAGGCGCAGTACGGCCATCGCACTCACGCTCTGGGCAAAGCCCGTGAGCAAGGTGAACACGCCGAAGGTGGCCACCGAAGCCAGCAACACCTTCTTGCGGCCCACCCGGTCAGACAGCGGGCCGGCCACCAAGGCACCGATGACCAGGCCAAAGGGCGCGGCACTCATCACCATCCCGAAGGTGGCCTTCGAGATGCCCCACTCCTTGATCACGGCCGGGGCCAGAAAGCCCATGATGGCCACGTCCATGCCGTCCACGGCCACGATCAGGAAGCAAATGGCCAGGATCAGCCACTGATAACCGGACATCGGCCGGTCATTGATGAATTGTTTGACGTCCACCGTCGCATTGGTCTTCACGCTTGTGTCTCCATCGTCTGGGGCGATTGGGCTTAGGATGTCGATGCCTTCGGTGTGTGCGCCCGTCAAGACAGCATCACCAGGCATTCGGCGCGAAGCGAAGTCTAGGAAGCCACCCCAGCCCGGAGAAGATCCCGGGAAGCCTGGCGCTATAACCATTCGTTATCGTTGAAAACCATGAAGCTGAATGCTTTGCGTGCCCTGATCCTGGCCATCGACACGGGCAGCCTGCGCAGTGCGGCCAAGAAGCTGGGCGTGTCCCAGCCCGCGCTCACCAAGATGGTCAAAGAGCTGGAAGCCGAGTTGGGCGCGCCGCTGCTGGAGCGCTCGACCACGGGCGTGATCCCCACGGCCCAAGGCAAGATCCTCCACGCCCGGGCTTGCGCGGCCACGCGCGAGCTCGACGAGGCGGCACAGCAAATCGGTCAGATGGGCGGCAAGATGGTGGGCGAGCTCAGCGTGGGCGCGGTGCCGCTGGCGCTGCTGATGCTGATCCCCGAAGCCGTGCGCACCTTCAGCCGCGAGTACCCGGGGATCATGTTGCAGCTGCGTGAAGAGCTGTACGTCGAGCAGCTCTCGTCGCTGCTGCAGCGTGCGGTGGACGTGGTGGTGGGCCCCATCCCCAAGGACATGCGCCCGGGCGAGTGCCACATCGAGCGCCTGATGCACATCGACATGGCCGTGGTAGTGCGCCGGGGCAACCATGCCGCCGCGCGGGCCACGCGGCTGGCGCAGCTGCAAGACGCACGCTGGGTCTACACCAGCCTGTCGGGCCACACGGGCTACGTGCGCACGCTGTTCGAGGCCCATGGCTTGCCGGCACCGCCGCCGGGGGCCATCGTCAACTCCACGCTGGGCTTGCTGTCGCTGGTGGCCTATGGCGATTGCGTGGGCCTCATGCCCCTGCCCATCGCGCAGCACCCGGCGGTGCAGCCCTACCTCAGCATCGTGCCGCTGCAAGAGGGGCCGCTGTCGCTGGAGGTGGGCGCCATGGTGCGCAGCGAGGCCATGCTCAAGCCAGCGGTACGCAAGTTCTTGGTGCACCTGCACCGCGCCTCGGCCCACCTGGTGCCGCTGCAGCCGCCCACGGGCTGAGGGGGCTGAGCGACTGAGGGGCTTTGCACCATGAAAAGACTGAGGGCGATTGGTGGTCTCTGGCCGCGCCCGCACACATCCACCACCGGGCCGCTACAGTGCTCGGTTTTCTTGCGACGGGATCAACCTTGCTGGGTTCTCATTACCGTGAGTTGATGGCGCACCGCGCCTTCATGCGTTTCTGGCTGGCCCGCCTGACGGGCATGATGGCCAACCAGATGTTGATGGTCGCCGTGGGTTGGCACATGTATGACCTCACGCGCAGCGCCTGGGACCTGGGCCTGGTGGGCCTGTTCCAGTTCGTGCCTGCGCTGTTGCTGGTGTTGCCTGCGGGCCAGGTCGCCGATCGGCGCCACAAGGGCCGCATCATGGCGATCACGGCCACGATCCAGGCGGTGGTGGCCGTGTCGCTGGTGCTGGGCACGCTGACCGATCACGTCAGCCGCGAGGGCATCCTGGCCTTGTCGGTCATGCTGGGTGTGGCGCGGGCCTTCCAGATGCCGGCGCAGCAGGCGATCACGGCGCTGCTGGTGCCACGCGCACTCTTGCCGCGTGCCGTGGCGCTCAGCTCCACCGGCATGGAGTTCGCCATCATCGTCGGGCCCGCGTTGGGCGGCCTGCTCTACACCTTCGGCGGGGCCATCGTTTACGGCCTGTGCGCGACGCTGTTGACCACGGCGGTGGTGCTGGCCCTGGGGGTGCAGTACGACTACAAGCCGGCCACGGGCAAGGCGCGCGCTGCCGAGCTGCTGCACGGCCTGCAGTTCGTGTGGCAGCGCAAGGTGGTGCTGGGCGCGATCTCGCTCGACCTCTTTGCCATGCTGCTGGGTGGGGCCTCGGCGCTGCTGCCCATGTTCGCCCGTGACATCTTGCACACCGAGGCCTGGGGCCTGGGCCTGCTGCGGGCCGCGCCCGCCATGGGGGCGATCACCATGTCGCTGGTGATCACGCGCTGGCCGCTGGAGCGCAAGGTGGGGCCGCGCCTGCTGCTGTCGGTGATGGCCTTTGGCCTGGCCACCGTGGTGTTCGGCTTGTCGCAGTCGTTCTGGCTGTCGATGTTGGCGCTGGCCTGCACCGGCGCGGCCGACAACATCAGCGTGGTCACCCGCCAGACCCTGACCCAGCTGGAGACGCCGGACGACATGCGTGGCCGCGTGGCCGCGGTCAACTCCATCTTCATCGGGGCGTCCAACCAACTCGGCGAGTTCGAGTCAGGCGCCACGGCCCACATGTGGGGCCCGGTGGGCTCCGTGGTGGCCGGCGGTGTGGGGGCCATGCTGGTGGCCGTGTCGTGGCGCTGGCTGTTCCCCGAGCTGGCACAGCGTGATCACATGGTGCCGCCCGAGGGCCAGGCTGCTGCACGCGTGGCCTGAGCGAGGGGCCAACGCGGGATCAGCGTGCGATCAGCGCCGGATCAGCGCCGGATCAGCGTGGTGGGCGGTCCGTGGGCTCGGCCTCGTCGCCGCGCACGGTGCGCTCGCGCCAGGCGTCCAGCACCTCGCTGAGCTGCGCATCGTTGCGCGTGAAGGCACGGCAGTGCACGCAGATCATGCGGTGCAGCCGTGCCTGGGCCCGTGTGCCCAGGTCGGCCTCCTGCAGGCGGCCCGAGGTCAGCTCGAAGATGTAGCGTCGGCAGTTCATCATCGCGCGCCCTCCATGAACCAACGTTCGTTGAGACAGAGCTGGATCTGCTTGCGCGCCCGGCTCATGCACTGCCAGTAGTCGGCCTGGCTCAGCCCCAGCGTGCTGCACACCTCGGCGGGCTCGCACTCCAGCAGCTCTTTCATGCTGAACACGCGGGCGGTCTTGGCCGGCAGGCGCTCGATGCAGGCGTCCACCACCTTGAAGAACTGCTCGGTCTGCAGCTGTGAGGCCGGGCAGTGCCAGGTGGCCGGGGCCACGTCGGCTTGCCAGTGGCCGCGCTCGTCGAACAGGGCCTCGTCGAGGCTGTCGTCGTCATCGGTGACCAGGTGCCGACCGTGGCGGTACTTCTGGCGCAGCCGGTCGGTGATCTTGTGCTTGAGGATGCCGAACAGGTAGCGGCGTGGGTCTTCGGGCGATTGCAGCAACCCGAGCGCCGCCACCAAGGTGTCCTGCACCGCGTCTTCCGCCTCTTCGCGCGGCTGGATGTGCAGCATCGCGAAGCGCAGCATGGGTCGCATCCACTGGTGTGCCCAGGCATGGGGGTGTTCGGTCAGCGGGCCGAAGGCGGAAGGGGGCGCAGGGGTCATCGTTGCAGTCGACGGGCAAGCCAAGTGTCGAGTGCATATTGTCCAGGCCCATGTGTCAACAGCACGACCAGCATCAACCCCAACATCAAGGGCACCTTGAAGCCTTGGCCCATGTCCGTGTCGATCTGGTTCCAGCCCAGCCAGCCCAGGTCGAAGTGCACGGTGTAGACGGCCACCCAGGTGATGAACAGCAGGCCCAGTGTGGCCACGCGGCTGCACAGCCCCAGGGCGATGGCCAGGCCAAAGCCGATCTCGCCCAGGCCGGCGATCACGAAGTTGGCCTGCAGTGGCAGCCACGCGATCACCGCCGGAAAGTGCAGTTGGGCGAACCACTCGGGCACGTCCCAGCCGCTGCCGATCTTCATCCAGCCGGCGGTGATGAACTCTTGCGCCACGAACAGGCGCAGCAAGAGCGGGCCGATGCCAGAGAGCCATTCAGGTGCCTTCGGCTGCACGAGCCAGGAAAGTGCGGAAATCATGGGCGAGGTCTCCCAGGTAAGGTGAGGTCCATTGCGAGTCGCGCACGAAGGCGCGCATCAGGGTGTCCCAGGCCTCTTCGCCCAGTTGCTCGCGCAACTCGGGGAAGTGCGCCTCCACCGTCTGGCTGGCGCCCAGGTAGACGAGGTGGCGGTACAGGCGCATGCCGGGCTCGGCATAGCCTTCGGGCACGGTGTCGGTCAGGCCGCGCACGTAGTCATGGAACGCAGCCATGTCAGCTCCTGCTCAAGGGTGTCGGGCTCGGGGATGTCGTGGTCGCGCTCCAGCAGCAGTGGCAGGCCGTGCTGGGCAGCCAGTTGCGCGGCCAGGGCGGCGGTGTCGGGCTCGACGGCCGCGCTGTGCGTGTCGACATGCAGGCCAAAGCGCGCATCGAACTCGTGGCCGGCCACATGCAGGCAGCGCAAGCGGGCCGGGTCGACACGGGCCACGAAGTCCTGCGGGGTGATCAGGCCGTGGTTCTTGAAGTTCACCGCCAGGTTGTTGAGGTCGAGCAGCACGTGGCAGTCGGCCCGCTCGACCACGGCCGAGAGGAACTCGGGCTCGGGGATGGGGCCGATGTTGGTGTACCAGGTCGGGTTCTCGATGGCCATGCGCCGGCCCAGCAGGTCTTGCACCTGGGCGATGCGGTCGGCCACACGCAAGGCCTCGTCCCGAGTGAAGGGGATGGGGAAGAGGTCGTGCAGCTGGTGGGCATCGCCACTGGCGGCGAGGTGGTCCGAGTACAGCGGGCAATCCAGCTCGTCCATCAGCTGGCCCACCGCGCGCACAAAGGCCACGTCGATGGGCCCCGTGCCCCCTAAGTTGAGCGACACGCCATGCAGGGTCACCGGTTTGCCCAGCGCCCGCCAGTCGTGCAGGCGCTGGCGGTCGCGGCGCAGCCAGTTTTCGGGCGCGACCTCGATGAAGTCGGCACCCAAGGCGGTCAGGTCCCAGTCCGCCATCTCGCGGCGATAGCCCAGTCCCAGCATGGTGTGTGCTCCTGTGGTCAAACGTGAGGGGTCACTTCTTGCTGCAGCTGGCTTCCTTCTTGGAGCACTTGGCTTCCATGTCGGCCTTGTCGCCCTTCTTGCTGCACGAGGCTTCCTTCTTGCTGCAGTGGGCGTCAGACGCGCCCGAAGCGGAGGCCATGGCGGCCTTCTTGCTGCACGAGCCGGCGCCGCACTTCTTGTCCTTGTGCTCGCCTGCGATGGCGGTCGAAGCGATGAAGGCGGTGGCCAGGGCGGCGATGGTCTTGATGTTCATGGTGGGTCTCTCTTGAAAAGTTAGCGCACACGACGTGCACACCTGACCTGTCGTGGCCACAGGTGGGTTCCTGACAGCCCTGGCTGAAAAAAGATGTAACAGCCGGGCGGGGTGGGAAAATCGCGGCCATGAGCGACCCCACCCCCACCATCCGCTACCTCAACCCCGAGGCCCGCTACAGCGATGCGGCCATCTACGGCCCGACGGTCTACCTGGCCGGCCAGGTGCCGGCCGATGCCACGGCCGACATGACCGCGCAGACCTTGTCGGTGCTCGAACAGATCGATGCCTTGTTGAAGGAAGCGGGCAGCGACCGGGGCCGCATCCTGATGGCGCAGTGCATCGTGCGCGACATCGCCGATGTGCCGGCCATGAACGCGGTGTGGGAGCAGTGGTTCGCGGGCGTGACCGCCCCGCCGCGCGCCACCTTCCAGGCCCCGCTGGTCAACCCCGACTGGCGCATCGAGGTGATCGTCACGGCTGCGCGCGGCTGAGCCGGCGCACCGGGTCAGCGCAGGGTGCCGTCGGCGGCCAGCAGGTCGCGCGTGTGCAGCGCCAGCATGGCCTCTTCGTTGGTGGGCACCACCAGCACGCTCACGCGGCTGCCGGGTGGGCTGATCACCGTGGCGTGGCGCGCATTGGCCTCGGCGTCGAGCTGCAGGCCCAGCCAGCCCAGGGCCTGCACCACGGCCGCCCGCACTGGCGCGGCGTGTTCGCCGATGCCGGCTGTGAACACCAGGGCATCCAGCCCACCGAGCACGGCGGTCAGGGCGCCCACCTCGCGCACCACGCGGTGGTTGAACAGGGCCACCGCCTCTTGCGCTTCGGGGGCTGGGCTGGCCAGCAGGGCCGCCATGTCGGCGCTCAGCCCCGACACGCCCAGCAGGCCCGATTCCTTGTAGAGCAGGCGGGTCAGGGCAGCGGCATCCAGGCCCTGGCTCTGCATCAGGTAGAGCAGCACGCCAGGGTCGAGGCTGCCGCAGCGCGTGCCCATCATCAGGCCATCGAGGGCCGAGAAGCCCATGGTGCTGCCCACGCTGCGGCGCCCATGCAGGGCACACAGGCTGGCGCCCGAGCCCAGGTGGGCCACGATGACGCGGCCCTCGGCCCGCGCGCCCAGCAGGGCCGGCAGCTGCCTCGCGATCCACGCGTACGACAGGCCATGGAAGCCGTAGCGGCGCACGCCTTGCGCCGTCAGTGCGCGGGGCAGGGCCAGGGCTTGCTCCACCCAGGGCTGGTCGGCATGGAAGGCCGTGTCGAAGCAGGCCACCTGGGGCAGCTCGGGGTGCAGGGCGGCCACCGCACGGATGGCCGCGAGGTTGTGGGGCTGGTGCAAGGGCGCCAGTGGGCACAGGGCATCGAGCTCGGCCAGCACGGCGGGCGTGACGCGCACCGGCGCGCGGTGGTGGGCCCCACCATGCACCACCCGATGGCCCACGGCGGCCACCCCGCCACCCAGCTCGGGGTCGTGCTCGTGCTGGCTCAGCCAGCGCATCAGCCAGGCCAGGGCCTGGTCGGCGTCGAACTGGTGGCCGCCTGGCTGCTGTTCGTCGATCAGCACGCGGCCATCGGCAGCCTGGGCCCGCAGCGTCAGAGCGCCTTCGTGCCAGGCCAGCTGCCCATGCAGCAGGGCCGTGGGCACCTGGGGTGCGGCGGTGGGCAGGTGGCTCGCGAACTTGATGCTCGACGAGCCGGCATTGAGCACGATGATGCTGGGCATGGCCTGTTGCTCACGCGTTGTTCTGGCTGCTGCGGGCCTTTTGCTCGGCAGCTTGCTGCAGGTGGTGGCTCATCAGCAGCGCCATCGCGCACGAGGCCACGCGCTCGGTGGGGCCGTCGGCGCGGCTGGTGAGCACGATGGGGACGCGCGCACCCAGCACGATGCCAGCGGCCTGCGCATCGGCCAGGTACTGCAGCTGCTTGGCCAGCATGTTGCCAGCCTCCAGGTCTGGTGCGATGAGGATGTCGGCCTGGCCCGCCACCGGCGAGACGATGCCCTTGTCTTGCGCGGCACGCTGGTTCACGGCGTTGTCGAAGGCCAGTGGGCCGTCCACCTGGCCGCCGGTGATCTGTCCGCGGTCGGCCATCTTGCACAGCGCCGCCGCATCCAGGGTGGAGGGCATGCGCGGGTTCACCGTCTCGACGGCGGCCAGCACGGCCACGCGGGGGCGAGCGATGCCCAGGGCCTGCGCCAGGTCGATGGCGTTTTGCACGATGTCGCGCTTGGCCTCCAGGTCAGGCGTGACGTTGATGGCCGCATCGCTGATCAACAGGGGCTTGGGGTAGGCGGGCACGTCGAGCACAAACACGTGGCTGATGCGCCGGTCGGTGCGCAGGCCGCCCGTGGGCTTGACCACCTCGCCCATCAGCTCGTCGGTGTGCAGGCTGCCCTTCATCAGGCCGCCCACCTCGCCCCGGTGCGCCATGGCCACGGCTTCGGCCGCTGCGGCATGGCTGTGCGGCACGTCCACCACGGGCCAGTTGCCCAGGCTCAGGCCGGCAGCCTGGGCCGTGGCCAGCACCTTGTCGCGCGGGCCGACCAGCACCGGCGAGATCAGGCCCAGCGCGGCCGCGTCCAGCGCCCCCTGCAAGGCTTCGGCGCTGCAGGGGTGCACCACGGCCGTCTTCAAGGCGGGCAGGCCGGCCGTGCGGGCCAGCAGGTCCTGGTAGCGCTTTTGCGGGTTGGACAGGCGCACGTGCGCCGGGGCCATGCGGGGCCGGCGCACCTTCTCGGTTGGGGCCATCACCCAGGCCTCGCCGGCCATCACTTCTTTGCCTTGCTGGTCCACACAGCGGCAAGCCAGGCGCACGCGGTGGCTGGCGTCCACCTTCTCCAGCACCTGCACCTGCACGCTCAAGGTGTCGCCCAGGTGCAAGGGCCGCTCGAACTGCAGGCTCTGGCTCAGGTAGATGGTGCCGGGGCCCGGGTACTGCGTGCCCAGCACGGTCGAGATCAAGGCGCCGCCCCACATCCCGTGGGCGATCACGCCGTGAAAGCGGGTCTGCTGCGCGTAGTCAGGATCGACGTGGGCCGGGTTCACATCGCCCGACATGGCCGCGAACAGCGCGATGTCGTCGGGCGTGAGGGTGCGGCTCAGGCTGGCGGTGTCACCCACCTGGATCTCATCGAAGGTGCGGTTTTCGATCCACTCGGCGTTCTGGGGGTGATCGGTCATGGCGGTGCAGCAGGGCAGGCGGGCGGGGCAACAGCCCGATGCTGCAGGATTTTGCACCGCAACAATTGACCCGCATCAAGCAAGTCACCCGCCCCCCAGTCCAGCACTCACGGCAGGGCGGTCAGCGTAGGCAGCAAGGCGGCCACGTTGGGACTGCCCAGGCCTGTCGCCAGGTCGTAGCCCGCGAGCGTTTTGCAGGTGGCACAGGTGCCGTTGCTGCCCGAGGTGATGTCGAGGTAGTTGGCGCGGTAGCTGCTGGCCGCGGCTGCGCCATACACCCCTTGCTGGAAGCCCGTGCCCGTGAAGGCTGCGCGGCCAGAGAGCGTGCGCACGGCATTGGTCACGGCCACCAGTGCGGCCCACTGCGGCGTGCCTGCGCTGGTGCCGCCGATGCTGTACCAACCGCCATTGGTGTAGACGTAGTGCCCAGACAAGGGGCTGGCGTTGTAAGCCACATCCGGCACGCCCCGGCGCAGCTTGCCGGCGTTGGCGGCGGTGTTGGCCAGGTTGCCCGGGATGGTGACGCTGTTTTGGAAGCTGGGCATCTTCTCGTAGACGCTCAGGCCGCCACCACTGCCACTCCAGCCCAATTCAGCACGGGGCGACAGCGTGGTCAGCTGGGTGCCGCCCACGCCCAGCACCACCGGCGAGGCCGCCGGCCACGACACCTGTGCACCGTTGTCGCCCGAAGCGGCCACCCAGGTGGCCTTGCCCGTCATCACGCCATCGAGCTGGGTGACCCCGGCGTATTCGGTGGCGCCAAACGACATGCTGACCGACGATGCGCCCAGCTGGGCGGCGATCTGCATGGCAGCTGCAATGGCCGAGCCCGATGCGGAGGCCGCCTCGATCAACACGATCTTGGCCATGGGGGCGATGGCGTGCACCCATTGCACATCCAGGTCGATCTCGGTCGCCCAGCTGGCATTGGTGGCCGGCGGCGTGCCCACCACGGCACCGGTGGCGCTCACGTACACCGTCTGGAAGCTGCAGCCGTCGCCCGCCTTGGGCGCCGTCACCATGCTCGCGAGCGTGGCGCCCGCCTTGTAGGTGTTGGCCAGCAGGGTGCAGGCGGGCAAGCCGAAGCGGGTGGAGAAGGTGTTGAGGTTGGCGCCCGCAGAGCCATTGTGGTACGCGTTGACGATCACGATCAACTGGCCCGATCCTTGGTAGGCGCCCTTGTTGGTGGTTGTGGCTGCGGGCAGGCTGCCCAGGCCATAAGCCTGTCGGATCTGGGCTGGGGTGTAGACCGTGCTGGTGGTGGTTGTGGCAGCCGCCTGGAAGGTGCGGTCGCTGGTGTCGCCATCGTCGCGCTGCACCGTGTTCACCGGTGTCGGGGGCTGTGCGGCTGAGCCATTGAGGCCGCCCACATCGGCATCGCCAGGTGCTTGCACCGCCACCTTGTGCAGGGTGGGCAAGCGTGGGGTGGGCATCTTTGCGGCAGCAGCCCATTGCTGTGGGGTGAGTTGCGCCTGGGCTGCGCTGGCCGGGCCATCGGTCGGGCCGTTGTGGGCGCTGTTGTTGGCGCCGTTGGTGGGATCAGCAGGGGCTGCGCTGTCCGCATCCTCCGTGGGGCGCACATCTCCTGCCACCGCGTCTGCAGATACTGGTGCTTGGGCGACAACGCGGGTGCGATCTGTATGGGCTGCCGCTTCTGCTGGCGTGGACAGCGCGGCGAGTTGCTTGGCGGGGCTGGCCTGGCGCTGAGCGTCTTGTGTCGGACCCTGCGCATCAGAGGCCTGAGCTTGCTGCGGCGTTGACGTGGGGACGAGTTGCCACCAGGCACCGAGCCCAATGCCGCTCGCGGCCAGCGCCACCGCCAGACGAGCGTGGCCCGCGGCATGCAAGCGGCGGAGAGAAACTTCGGTGCGACGGTGCATGGTGCGGCCCTTCAAAAGCGTGAAACAAGCTTGGGCACGCACAGCCGAGCGCGCACGCTGGCGCCTCGTCTTTGGCAACCCCGCTGGCATCGGCCTGTGGCCCTTAGCCCGGAAGCTTTGCGTCCCCGCCTTTCGACGGGTTTGCCCATGGCATCGATTGTCCCGGGAGTCACCTCCGCTCACAAGTGGCTGCCGTCGCCCCTGGGCGTGAGGAAATCACGGCAGCAGAGCCGGCGTGGCAGCTTTGTCAGTTTTGCCGGGAATGCCATGGGCCTGGGCCTGGTCAACCGCGCCGCCCTCATCCTGATGGATGAGCGCAGACTGGGGGGGCTCAGCGCGAGCGCGCAACCGCGTTAAGCTCAGGTGTGTCGGCCCGCCAGCAGGGGCCTGCGGCAGTGGGGACAGGGAGGCCCCCAGGACATGCGCGCCTTGTGGATCGAGGATCACCAGCTCATCGGCGACTCGCTCGAGATGCTGCTGTCGGTGCTGATGCCCGAGGTCAGCCTGGACAAGGCCCGCAGCCTGGACGCGGCCTTGCAGTTTGCCCAGTCGTTCCGCTATGAGGTCGTGCTGATGGACTGGTGGCTGGGCGACACCGACGGCGAGCACACCATCAGCGCCTTGCGTGCCGCGCGCTGCCAAGCGCCACTCATCGTGGTCACTGCCGATGAACGCGAGGCGGTGATGCGTCGGGCTCAGGCCATGAAGGTGGCCGGCTACATCACCAAGACGGCCGATCCCATGGCCCTGGTCACCGCCATCCGTCAGGTGGTCGAGGGCTTGCGCGCGGCCGAGCCGGTGCCAGCCTACACGGCGACGACGGCCCATGGCCCTCTGCCCAGCCTCAGCTTGGAAGACGTCTTCCCAGAGCTCACCGCTCGCCAAGCCGATGTCTTCCGTTGCCTGATGCGCGGCATCTCGGACAAGCAGATCGCCCGCGAACTCGACATCTCCGAGACCACGGTCAAGACGCACGTGCGCGCCATCTTGCAACTCGTGGGCGCCGCCAAACGTGGCGAGGCGGTTTACCAGGCGCGGGCCAGGGGGGCCGGTGAGCGCTGAACCCAGCCTGCTCGTGTCGCCTGCGGAGCAGCAAAGGCTGTTGCAGCGCGAACAGGTGGCCCTGGCCGTGCAGCAGGTGCGCAAAATGCCGCTGCCACATTTCCTGACCGATGTCGGCGCGACGGCAATCGCCTGGATGGCCGGTGCAGTGGGCCCCGCCCTCATCTGGTTGGCGCTGATGACGGTGGTGCAGACCGGGCGCTCGTGGTTCGTGGCGCGGCAACACGCGCGTGGCACATGGCGTGATGACCGCATGCTGAACTTCCTGTCTTGGTCGCTGGCCTTGCAGGGCTTGGTGCAGGTCAGCATCGTGGTCATCATCTTCAAGCAGCACAACCTGGTGGCCCAGTACGCGATTTCAGCCGTGATGCTGGGGATTGCCGCAGGCGCCATCGCTCCCGCGGCAGGGCACACCCCCACCTTTGTGCGCTGGTCCATTGGCTTTGGCCTGGTCTTGGGTGGATGCTGGGTCAGCGAGCAGACCTTGATGGGGGCCGTGCTGGCCTTCCTGCTGGCCAACCTGCTGGCGCTGTTCGCCCGTTATGTGCGTGACCAGGGCCGCACCATGCACAAGATGGTTGGGCTGACCGAGAGCCTGCGCCTTGAGCGTGACCGAGCCGAGCGTGAGCGCTTGCGCGCTGAGGCGGAGAGCCAGAGAGCCCATGCGGCCAACGAGTCACGCACCCGCTTTTTCGCCGCAGCCAGCCATGACCTGCGCCAGCCCTTGCATGCCCTGGGCATCAATGCAGCCACCGTTCAGGTCCTCGCCCAGCAAACGGGCCATGCCACCTTGGGGCAGGTGGGGCAGGTGATCAGCCGGGCCTTGGCCGAGTGCCGAGGCCTGCTCGATGGCCTGCTGGAGATGTCGGAGCTGGACGCCGGTGCCGTGCGCGCCGACCGCGAACTGATCGACCTCGGGCAATTGCTGCAGCGGGCTGCCGATGATTGCCGGCCTCTGGCCGAAGACAAAGGCCTGGTGTTGATGGGGCCCGCTGCCACGCCCATGACCGCGTACCTGGCGTTCACCGATGCGGCCTTGCTGTCGCGCATCTTGCGCAACCTCATCGGCAATGCCATCAAGTTCACCGCCACAGGCGAGGTTCGCCTGGCCATCCACGCGGACCCTCAACTGGCGCGACCGATGTGGGTGATCACCGTGGCGGACACCGGCATGGGCATCCCTGCTGAAGACCTGCCCCACATCTTTGAAGAGTTCTACCAAGTGGGCAACCTCGAGCGTGACCGCAGCCGAGGCCTGGGGCTGGGCCTGTCCATCGTCCAGCGCCTGGCGCACCTGCTGGGCGCAGCAGTGACGGTCCACAGCGAGGTCGCGCGCGGCACCACCTTCTCGGTCAGCATCCCGCAGGCGGATGACGCTTCACGCGCGTCGGCCAGGGCAGCGCAACGCCACGAGCCCGGCAACGTGAACTGGCCCGTGGCAGCCACTCAAGCCCGCAAGGTGCTGGTGATCGACGACGAGCGCGAGGTCCGCGCCTCGCTGCAGACGTTCTTGAGCGTCACGGGCATGTCGGTGCAGACCGCCGCCAGCGCCCAAGAGGCGTGCGGGTGCATCGGCGCGGGTTGGGCGCCTGATGCCCTGGTGCTGGACTTCCGGTTGCGTGCAGGCGAATCAGGGCTGGATGTGCTGGCCACGTTGCGCAAAGCGGGGTGCACCGCTCCTGCCGTGATGGTGACCGGCGACACGGCCCCTGAGCGCATCCAAGCCGCGAAGGCGGCCGGCTTGCCGCTGCTCTACAAGCCCGTGGACGGACAGCAGTTGCTGACTGCGTTGCACGAGCTCTGGCTGGCGCAGGGGGAGCGGCCGGCGCACTGAGTCACGGCCAGGCATGGGGCGCCGGTGCCCAGGTGACATCGTGCCCCTGCGGGTGAGCCAGCACGTAGCGTGGGGCGACCGACCACTGCCCGTCGGCGTCTTGCAGCGTTTGCACGGTGACGAAACCTGGCCAAGGTGGCGCGTACTCGCTGCGCACCTCCACGCGGTAGGCCCTGGCCGTGCCCGAGCCATCTTGATGGACCACCTGGAATGCCCCATCCGGCTCAAAGTCTTGTGCCTGTGCGTTGGCCACGGGGTAGGGGGCATAGCATGCCGGGGCGTGCACCGACAGCCAGGTGTGGGCCGCATCGGGTTGGCCTTGCGGGGCGACCGTGATGCGGGTGACGATGCCCAGGTGCTCATCGCCCGACAGCAGCACCAGCTTCACGTCGCGGTGGCGGTAAAGCACATCGATCAGCCAGGCCAGCGAACTGGGGTAGCCAGGCCAGGCGTCTTCGAAGA
>Ga0228699_1000986_pt1 | contig 16671 bp, 9 predicted proteins | sample McNCre217_Aug_MG_FD_178016 | JGI IMG/M metagenome (GOLD analysis project Ga0228699, IMG submission 178016) | Freshwater microbial communities from McNutts Creek, Athens, Georgia, United States - 2-17_Aug_MG | ecosystem: Environmental > Aquatic > Freshwater > Creek | place: USA: Georgia...
CTGTGGCGCCTGGGGGCCAAAGACGATGCCGACGCCGTGCTGCCCGCCGCCCAGCGCTTTGCGCCCAAGGGCATGGCTGTGCCGCGCGCCACCTTCGAGGCCCTGCCCGGCCTGAACCTGCACGATTTGATGCTGCTGCCGATCTCGCAGCTGCAGCGGTTTTTCGCGTTCGTCACCCTGCCCAGCCGGGGCCACAAAGACTCGGGCGAAGAGGCGCTGCAGCTGCTGCTCGACGAGATCCGCACCCGCCTGAAGTACCTGGTGGACGTGGGCCTGGGCTACCTGACGCTCGACCGCCAAAGCCGCACGCTGAGCGGCGGCGAGGTGCAGCGCATCAACCTGACCACGGCGCTGGGCACCTCGCTGGTGAACACGCTGTTCGTGCTCGATGAGCCCTCGATCGGCCTGCACCCGCGCGACATGGACCGCATCAACCTGGCCATGCAGCGCCTGGTGGACGCCGGCAACACGCTGGTGGTGGTGGAACACGACCCCGCCGTGATGCTGGCCGCCGACCGCGTGATCGATCTCGGCCCCGGCCCGGGCCACCAGGGCGGGCGCATCGTGTTCGACGGCACGCCCGAGGCCCTGAAGCAGGCCGACACGCTGACCGGCGCCTACCTGGGCGCGCGTCGCCGCATCGGCATGGGCCAGCGCCGCCCGGTGCAAGACAACACGCCCAAGCTCATCGTGCAAGGCGCGCGTCAGCACAACCTGAAAAACCTCGACGTCGCCTTCCCGCTGCAGCGCCTGGTGGGCGTGACGGGCGTGAGCGGCTCGGGCAAATCCACGCTGATGCAGGACATCCTGCACCCTGCCCTGCTGCGCCACTTTGGCGAGGCCACCGAAAGCCCCGGCGAGCACGACGAGCTGCTGGGCGCCGACTGGCTGAGCGCGGTCAACTTCGTCGACCAGTCGCCCATCGGCAAGACGGCCCGCTCCAACCCCGCCAGCTATGTGGGCGCCTTCGACGCCGTGCGCACGCTGTTTGCCGTGACGCCTCTGGCCAAGGAACGCAGCTACACCGCCGGCACCTTCAGCTTTAACGCGGGCAACGGGCGCTGCCCCAGCTGCGGCGGCTCGGGCTTCGAGCACGTCGAGATGCAGTTCTTGAGCGACGTGTACCTGCGCTGCCCCGACTGCGACGGCACGCGCTTCCGCGCCGAGGTGCGCGAGGTGCTCATCGAGCGCCTGAACAAGAAGCTCAGCATCTCGGATGTGCTGGAGCTGACCGTGGCCGAAGCCATCAAGCTGTTTGGCCAGGACGTGGACGTGGTGCGCGCCCTGCAACCCCTGGCCGATGTGGGCCTGGACTACGTGAAGCTGGGCCAGCCTGTGCCCACGCTGTCGGGCGGTGAGGCGCAACGCCTGAAGCTGGCCGGCCACCTGGTGGAAGCCGCCGCGCAAGCCAGCAAGAGCGGCCAGCGCGCCGCGCGCAAGGGCACCTTGTTCCTGTTCGACGAGCCCACCACCGGCCTGCACTTCGATGACATCGCGAAGTTGATGCGGGCGTTTGGCAAGTTGCTGGATGCGGGCAACAGCATCATCCTCATCGAGCACAACCTCGACGTGATCCGCGCCTGCGACTGGCTGATCGAGCTGGGGCCGGAAGGCGGCTCGGGCGGCGGCCAGCTGGTGGCCACGGGCGCGCCCGAGACCTTGAAGCTGGGCAGCACCCACACGGCTGTGGCCTTGCGCGAGTACGAAGCCGCGCTGGGCCTGGCCGATGAGCCCGTCGCCGAAGCGCAACCGGCCGCCCAGAAGGTGAGCAAGGTCAGCGGCAAGGGCAAGACCACAGACACCACGGCCCTCACGGCTGCCGAGCGCACCGCCACCTACGACTTGAGCCCCAGCGTGCAGCCACCGGCCGAGTCCGCCGAAGGCAGCTCGCTGCAAGCCATCATCCAGGCCCGCCGCGCCGCGCGCCGCACCGCTGCCGCGCAAGCCCCAGGCGCCAACGCCATCGAGGTCATCAACGCCCACGAGAACAACCTCAAGGGCATGACCGTGCACATCCCGCGCGGCAAGTTCAACGTCATCACCGGCGTGTCGGGCTCGGGCAAGTCCACCCTGGCCTTCGACATCCTCTTCAACGAAGGCCAGCGCCGGTACCTGGAATCGCTCAATGCCTATGCGCGCTCGCTGGTGCAGCCCGCTGGGCGGCCCGAGGTCGATGCGGTGTACGGCATCCCGCCCACCGTGGCCATCGAGCAGCGGCTGTCGCGCGGGGGGCGCAAGTCCACCGTGGGCACCACCACCGAGGTGCACCATTTCCTGCGCCTGCTGTACGTGAAGCTGGGCGTGCAGCACTGCCCCTGCTGTGTCGATGAAGACGGCCAGCCCATTCCCGTGCTGCCGCAAACGCCCGAGGCCATCGCCGCCCAGTGGGTCCGCGATTTCCGGGGCCAGCACATCGGCCTGATGGCGCCGCTGGTGGTCAACCGCAAGGGCGTGTACACCGAGCTGGCCAAGTGGGCCTCGGCCAATGGCTACGACCACCTGCGCGTGGACGGCGAGTTCCTGCCCAGCGCAGGCTGGGGCACGGCCAAGGGGCCGAAGCTCGACCGCTACCGCGAGCACACCATCGAGCTGCCCGTGGGCGATGTGGTCGTGTCGCCCGAGAACGAAGCCCGCCTGCGCGAGCTGCTGGCCGATGCGCTCACCCACGGCAAGGGCGTGGTGCACCTGATCAGCGGGCTTGAAGGCCTGGCCGATGCGCTGGAGAAGGGCAAATCCACCCGCCACATCGGCCGGGTGAAGGTGTTCTCCACCCAGCGCGCCTGCCCCAGCTGCGGCACCAGCTTCCCCGAGCTGGACCCGCGCCTGTTCAGCTACAACAGCAAGCACGGCTGGTGCCCCGACTGCGTGGGCACGGGCCTGGCGCTGACCCGCGAGCAGCGCAAGGTGCTCGACGACTCGCAGCAAGACGACAACAAGGGCCGCGAGCAGACCTTTGCCGAGCCCGATGTGGACGACGTGAGCGACGCCGAATGCGGCACCTGCCACGGCGCGCGGCTCAACCCTGTGGCACGCGCCGTGCGCTTCCGCGGCACCTCGATTGCGGCCGTGTCGGCCCAGTCGGTCAAGGACGCCCGCAAGTGGACCGAGAAGCTCAAACTTGACGGCCGCGAAGCCACCATCGCCCGCGACATCGTCAGCGAGATCAAATCGCGCCTGGCCTTCATGGAGCAGGTGGGCTTGGGCTACCTGAGCCTGGACCGCGCTGCGCCCACGCTGTCGGGTGGCGAAGCGCAACGCATCCGCCTGGCCGCGCAGCTGGGCAGCAACCTGCAGGGCGTGTGCTACGTGCTCGATGAGCCCACCATCGGCCTGCACCCGCGCGACAACCAGCTGCTGCTCGATGCCCTGCACACGCTGGGCCAAGAGGGCAACACGTTGGTGGTGGTGGAGCACGATGAAGACACCATCCGCCGCGCCGAGCACGTGATCGACATCGGCCCCGGTGCCGGTGTGCGCGGCGGCACGGTGGTGGCGCAAGGCACGGTGGCCGACATCATGGCCAGCGAAACCTCGCTGACCGGCCGCTGCCTGCGCCAGCCCATGGTGCACCCGGTGCCGCGCTACGTGAAGCCGGCCCCTGTGGAAGCCGCCGCGCCTGTGCCGGCCAAGAAGGCCGCCAAGAAGAGCAAGAAGGCCCTGGCCGCCGAAGCCCCGGTGACCCAAGCCGCGGCCGACGCCGTGCAAGGCCCCGACACCACCGGTGCGCAAGTGGCCGCCACCACGCTGACGCTGACCCACGCCCGCCGGGTGGTCGACGCCGCCACGTCGCAGCTGCTGGTCAAGCAGGCCCGCCTGCACAACCTGAGCAGTGTGGACGTGGGCGTGCCGCTGCAGCGCCTGGTGGCCGTCACTGGCGTGTCGGGCTCGGGCAAATCGACCCTGGCGCGTGACGTGCTGCTGGCCAATGTGCAGGCGGCCGTCGCCATCCCCCCGAAGCAGCGCGACACCACGCGCCCGCAATGGCAGGGCTGCGCCGGCATCGAAGGCTGGGGCCATGTGGACCGCGTGCTCGAAGTGGATCAGACGCCGATTGGCAAGACCCCGCGCTCGTGCCCGGCCACCTACATCGGCTTCTGGGATGCGATCCGCAAGCTCTTTGCCGACACGCTGGAGGCCCGCGCACGCGGCTGGCAGGCCGGCCGCTTCAGCTTCAACACCGGCGAGGGCCGCTGCCCCGAGTGCGAAGGCCAGGGCATCCGCACCATCGAGATGGCGTTTTTGCCCGATGTGAAGGTGCACTGCGACGCCTGCAATGGCATGCGCTTCAACCCCGAGACGCTGGCCGCCACCTGGCGAGGCAAGCACATCGGCGAGGTGCTGAAGATGGAGGTCGATGAAGCGGTCGAGTTCTTCGGTTCCATGCCCAGCATCGCGTGGCCGCTGAAGCTGCTGCAAGACGTTGGCCTGGGCTACCTCACGCTGGGGCAGCCCTCGCCCACGCTGTCAGGCGGCGAGGCGCAGCGCATCAAGCTGGTGACCGAACTCAGCAAGGTGCGCGACGACATCACCCGCCGGGGCGCCAAGGCCCCGCACACGCTCTATGTGCTGGACGAGCCCACCGTGGGCCTGCACATGGCCGACGTGGAGCGCCTCATCAAGGTGCTGCACCGCCTGGTGGACGGCGGCCACAGCGTGGTCGTCATCGAGCACGACCTCGATGTCATCGCCGAGGCCGACTGGGTGGTGGACATGGGGCCCGAGGGCGGTAGCGGTGGGGGCAAGGTGGCGGGCGAGGGCACGCCCGAGGCCATCGTCAGACAAGGCACCCACACGGGCAAGGCCTTGAAGCCGGTGCTGGCGCGCACCACCTCGGCGCCAACCTGAGTCAAAGCGGCGTCAAGGCCAGCAGGCGGGGCCTGCGGCGTGACGCTTGTCACGCGGCTTCCCCAGCGATTCAGTCAAGCATTTGAGCCAACCTCCGAGCCCCTGGGTGCTCCATTCACGCACCCAACCAAGGATCGGCCATGCGTCAGAACCTGCCCGTTTCGCAGAAGGAATACGAGTTTCCCGACAACGCCACGCTCATGTCGAGCACCGATGTGCACAGCCACATCAGCTACGCCAACGAGGCGTTCATCCAGGTCAGCGGCTTCCAGCGTGAGGAGCTGATTGGCCAGCCGCACAACATGGTGCGTCACCCCGACATGCCGCAAGAGGCGTTCGCCGACATGTGGCGCACGCTCAAAGATGGCATGTCGTGGACCGCACTGGTGAAAAACCGCCGCAAGAACGGCGACCACTATTGGGTGCGCGCCAACGCCACGCCCGTGGTGCGGGGGGGCAGCGTGGTGGGCTACATGTCCGTGCGCACCAAGCCCAGCAAGGCTGAAGTGGCCGAGGCTGAGACCACCTACCGCGAGTTCCGCGAGCAGCGCGCCGGCAGCCGTGCCTTCCACCGCGGCCTCATCGTGCACACGGGGTGGATGGCTTGGCGATCGATCCCGCAGACCATGTCAGTGCGCTGGCGCCTGCGCCTCGCCTTGGGCATCACGGCCTGCATCGCGCTGCTCACAGCCCACCTGTTGGGCTTGGACGACAAGGGGCTGATGAGCCTGGCGGCCGTGCTGTTTGGCGGCACCTTGGTCAAGATCCTGTGGCTGGAGCAGCAGATCGCGCGCCCGCTGGATCAGGTGCTCAAGCAAGCCTTGGCCGTGGCCGCCGGTCAAGCCGGTGAGAACCTGCATTTCAACCGTGTCGACGAGATCGGCATGCTGATGCGGGCGGTCAACCAATCCGGCCTCAACCTGAAATCGCTGGTAGACGACGTCGGCGGTCAAATTCAAGGTGTGCGCCACGCCAGCCAGGACATCGCATCGGGCAACGAAGACCTCAACCACCGCACCGAGGTGACAGCGGCACAACTGCAACAGACCGCCAGCTCTCGCCGCATCGCCGACATCATTGGCGTGATCGACGGCATCGCGTTCCAGACCAACATCCTGGCGCTGAACGCCGCAGTGGAGGCCGCCCGTGCGGGCGACCAAGGCCGCGGCTTTGCTGTGGTGGCTGGGGAGATGCGCAGCCTGGCGCAGCGCTCGGCAGAAGCGGCCAAGGAGATCAAGAGCCTGATCCAAGATCAGCGTAGAGCGCGTGGACGCAGGCAGCCAGCAAGTCGACCAGGCTGGCCGGGCGATGGACGACATCGTCAGCAAAGTTCGGCAGGTGACCGACCTCATCGAGCAGATCAGCGACGCTTCGCGCGAGCAGATCACCGGCATCGAGCAGGTGAACATGGCCGTCAGCCAATTGGACGACGCGACCCAGCAGAACGCCAGCCTGGTACAGCAGTCCGCCCGCTCGACCTCCAGCCTGCAGGACCAGGCGAGCCGACTGGCCGAGGCCATCGCGGTGTTCAAGGTCAAAGCCTGACCGTCATCGCAACGCAGACACGGCAAGGGGGCAACTGGGCAGGACTGGCGGCGCTACTCCGGGCTTGGGGCCCTCGACGAACGCGGCACACTGGTGAAGGGTCACGCACACCGCTTGACCTCGTCCCTGCCCGCCCATGGACCTGATCGCCCTGTTGCGTCACCTCCGCCTCCTTTCTGTCGTCGAGCGCCTGGCCCCTTGGGTCTTCGCGGGCCTGCTGCTGCACCACGCCCTGCGCTATGCCTGGGTGGCGGAAGACGCGTTCATCAACCTGCGCGTGGTGGCCCAGGCCCTCGACGGCTGGGGCCTGGTGTGGAACCAGGGCGAGCGCGTGCAGGTCTACACCTCGCCCCTGTGGCTGCTGCTGACCCTGGCCACCTCTGCCGTGGTGGGCGACCCGGTGCAAGCCGTCGTTTGGCTGTCCTTGGCCACGTCAGCCATGACGGTGGTGCTGCTGTGGCAACTCTGTGGCCGCGATCGCCTGCTGTGGTTGTGGCTGACGCTGTTGTGGTGCGCCAGCCGCAGCATCCGCGATTACCTGTGCTCGGGCCTGGAGCCGCCCTTGGTGATGGTGGCCATCGCCAGTGCCGCGCTGGTGTGCGCGCCACGGCAGCAGGATCCCCCCCGGCCCGTTTGGCATTTCGGCATGCTGATGGCCATGTGCATGCTGGTGCGCCATGACCTGCTCTTGCTGCTGGGCCCCCTGGTGGTCCATGCCGCCTGGCGGACCTCGCCTCGCCTGAGCCAGCTGGTGCGGCCACTGGTGCTGGGCGGGTGGCCCTTCCTGCTCTGGAGCGTCTGGGCTTGGTTCTACTATGGCTCGCCGCTGCCCAACACGGCCCTGGCCAAGATCATCGATGGCTGGAGCGGGCCGGCCCAAGCCTGGCACTACTTCAGCTTCATGCAACATTTCGACCCGCTGGTGCTGCCGTTGATGCTCGCCTGCCTGGCCCTGCTGTGGGCCTGCGAAAGCCCCTGGTTCTGGCCCGTGTGCCTAGGCGTGGCCGCCTTCCTGGGCTACCTCGCGCGCGTGGGCGTGGACTACATGGCTGGCCGCTTCATGGTCGGGCCACTCTCGCTGTGCATCTTCACAGCCGCACACGCCGTGTCGCACAGGCTGATGCTGGCGCACGGTCGCGCATCAGGCGACCATGCCCCCTCCCCTCCGGCATGGCAGCGCTTGAGCGTGTCAGGCCTGCTGGCTGGCGTGCTGGCCTTTGCCGCCATCACCACCTACCCCGATGAGGTGTCGTTCCTGCACCTGCAGCGGACCGACCTGCTGCACGATGTGATCGACACCCGCCAAAGCTTCTGGCGCATCTCAGACCTGGAGACGCTGCGCAGCCAAGGGGTGCCTCACCACGTCGTGTACCGGCGCAACGCAGACGCCATCATCGCGGACCAGGCGCGGGCCGCCACGGCAACGGACGCGCCCCGCGTCTACGTGACCTGTGGCCTTGGCATCACGGGCTACCACGTGCCTCGCAGCGTCCACATCGTCGACCCGCTGGCCCTGAGCGACCGCTTCCTGGCGGGCCTGCCGGTGGTGCAACACCGTCCCATGGTCATCGGGCATTTTGAGCGTCCGGTGCCCAGGGCCTACCTGCAGGCGCTCACCCACCCCGGACAGGCCTTCGCGCAGCCCCTGCTGGCCGCGTACTTCCGCGATGTGCAGACCGTCACGCAAGGCGAACTGTGGTCCTGGCCCCGCTTGCAGGCCATCTGGCGGCTGTCGAGTGGTGCGCACCAGGCCGAACTCCACCGGTGGCAGACCGTGGCCAGGGCCGATTCGGCCGTGGTGCCCTGGCGGTCGCTGGACCGCGAAGGCGATCCCCCGCCGCGGCTCGACAGGCCCGATGGCTGCATGGGGATCGGCCACCGCCCGGCATCGGTGTCGCCCGACGGCGATGGCTACAAACTGCGCATCCTCACCCCCGCGCCCTACGCCGTGCCCGACTGACTCGCCCCAGAGGTCTGCGACTCAAGTTCATGAGCCAGCGTCCGATACACGCAGAGATGAGTGTCTCCGCCCCCCGATCAGCCTCAACTGTCCCTGGCCGCAATTCGGCCAGAGCATTCTGGCAGTTGATGCACCACATCGCCGTCGCGGCAGGGTTGACGCACCTGGTCTTCATCGGCTTGTTCTACAGCCTGGGCGCGCCAACCATGGCCTGGGTCAACGTGGGCAGCGTGTTGCTGTTCGGGGCCAGCCTGGTGTGCCTGCGCCGACGCCGCAACCTCGCGGCTGTGGCGCTCATCGTCACCGAATTGATGATGCACGCCGTGCTGGCCGTGCGCTCCTTGGGCTGGGACAGTGGCTTCCACTACTACCTCTTGGACGCCACCCCCGTGCTGGTCATCAGCCGCATGCCCTGGCGCTGGATCAAGCCGGCCTTCCTGGTGGGTTTGGTGTTGCTCTACTTGGGCATGGACCACTGGATGCGTGAGGTGCCGCCTTTGGACCAGGTCTCCACCCGCACCCTGAACACCGTGCGGGCCTTCAACATCTTGTGCACCTTCGCGCTGCTGGCCTTCCTGGCCCACACGTATTTCAAGCTGGTGCGGCGTGCCGAGGACGCCATGCGCAAGCTCGCCACCACCGACCCACTGACCGACCTGCTCAACCGCCGCAGCCTGTTGGAGCAGGCGGCCAGCCTGTGCGCGCGCAGCCCCAGCCAACACACCGACCTGGCCTTCATCCTGGCCGACATCGACCACTTCAAGGCCATCAATGACCAACACGGTCATGCCGCGGGTGATGCCGTGCTGGTGGCGGTCAGCGAGGCACTGCAACGCGCCGTGCGCGCCGATGACAGCGTCGCTCGCTGGGGCGGAGAGGAGTTCCTGGTGATGATGCCCGCCACCGACTTGGCCACCGCCCACAACGTGGCCGAGCGGCTACGGCAAGACGTGGCGGCCATCGCCGTGCCCTTTGAAGGCAAAGTGCTGAATGTCAGCATGACCCTGGGCGTGAGCCACCTGCGGCACGGTGAGGCCCTGGATGCGCCGGTGCAGCGTGCCGATGCCGCGCTCTACCGCGGCAAGATGGCCGGACGCAACCGCGTCGTCGACGAGTCCCTGGGCGACGCCGCATCCTCCAAGCCCGCCACCGCGCCAGCCTAAGGTTTCAGGACAGGCGCCGCCGCCACTGCCCCCGGATTTGCCCGCACAGGGCATGAACGTGTCAGCGCCGACACGAACCGTACACGGATCCGCAAACCGCCGTCCGCACGATGTGTGCGAGTTGCACCCTTCCAGCCGAGCCTCCACCGGCCTGGGCGGGCGCGACCACCCGGGCCCTTGGGCCATTCACACACACATCGAGACAGGACGACACCATGAGCACCCCGAACCGGCACCCTCAACCCGCTGACGCGCACGACCACGGCCTGCAAGCCGACCTGGACACCTTGCGCACCCAGATCGACCGCCGCCAGGCGCTGCGCTGGCTGGGCATGGGCAGCGTGGCCGCCACCCCACTGCTGGTGCCTGGCAGCGCCGCAGCCGCCACCAGCACCTGGTGGACCAACTTCCTGGCCACGCTCAAGAAGAAGTCGAGCACCACCACGGGCTCAACAGGCTCCACGGGCAGCACCGGCACCACCAGTGGCGCCTGCAGCGTCGTGCCCGAAGAAACGCAAGGCCCCTACCCGGGTGACGGTTCCAACACCGCCAACGGCAGCGTGGCCAATGCCCTGGCGCTCAGCGGCATCGTGCGCAGCGACATCCGCAGCTCCATCGCCGGGGCCACGGGCGTGGCTGCAGGCGTGCCACTCAAGCTCATCATCAAGCTGGTCAACGTCAACAGCAGCTGTGCGGCCCTCGATGGCTACGCCATCTACCTGTGGCACTGCGACGCCGTGGGCCGCTACTCGATGTACAGCGCGGGCGCCACCGCCGAGAACTACCTGCGGGGCGTGCAGCCCACCGACAGCAGCGGCCAGGCCACCTTCCAGACCATCTTCCCGGGCTGCTACTCAGGCCGCATGCCGCACATGCACTTCGAGGTCTACCGCAGCAGCACCACGGCCACGAGCTTCAGCAACAAGCTCAAGACCTCGCAGCTGGCCTTCCCCAACGAGGTGAGCACCGCCGTGTACGCCGACAGCCGCTACACAGGCAGCGCCGCCAACTTCGCCAAGGTCAGCTTCGCCACCGACGGCATCTTCAGCGACGGCTACAGCCTGGAGATGACCAGCCTCACCGGCGACGCCACCAACGGCTACTCCGCCACGATCACCGTGGGCATCTCGGTCTGACCCCAGCCCGCGCGCCCCACTGACCGACCACCGCTGCACCCACGCACACCATGCCCAAGCCCTCGCCCTCTGCCCCCGCCCTGCCCCACGCCCAGCAAGCCAGCCTCGATGCGCCCCACCCAGGCGGCCTCTTGCATGACCTCGAAGTCATGCACACCCGGCGGCAGGCCCTGCGGTGGCTGGGGGGCGTGGGCAGCTGGGCCAGCGCTGGGGTGCTGCTGTCGGCGTGCGGTGGTGGCGACACGGGCAGCGCAGACCCGGCCAGCACCAGCAGCAGCTCCACCACGACCACCACCAGCAGCAGCTCGGCCTCTGGCAACAGCACGTCGAGCTGCTCAGTGGTACCCGAGGAGACCCAAGGCCCCTACCCTGGAGACGGCTCCAACACCGCCAACGGCAGCCTGGCCAATGCCCTGGCACTCAGCGGCATCGTGCGCAGCGACATCCGCAACTCGGTGGGCAGCGCCTCGGGCACGGCCAGCGGTGTGCCCGTCAAACTCGTCATCCAGCTCGTCAACGTCAACAACGGCTGCGCGGTGCTCGATGGCTACGCCATCTACCTGTGGCACTGCGACGCCCAGGGGCGCTACTCCATGTACAGCTCCGGCGTCACCAGCGAGAACTACCTGCGCGGCGTGCAGCCCACCGACAGCAGTGGCCAGGCCACCTTCCAGACCATCTTCCCGGGCTGCTACTCAGGCCGCATGCCGCACATGCACTTCGAGGTCTACCGCAGCACCAACACGGCCACGAGCTTCAGCAACAAGCTCAAGACCTCGCAGCTGGCCTTCCCCAACGAGGTCAGCGCGGCCGTCTACAACAGCGACAGCCGCTACAGCGCCAGCATCAGCAACTTCGCCAAGATCAGCTTCGCCTCCGACAACATCTTCAGTGACGGCTACAGCCTCGAGATGACCAGCATGAGCGGCGATGCCACCAACGGCTACACCGCCACCATCACCATCGGCATCTCGGTGTGAGTGGCCAACGGCGCAAATGGGCGCCCGCACCGGCGCAATTCCAGGAAACCGCCGCGCCGAATTGACCGAGAGTCACGGGGTCGCCCCCTCTTCGGCCAAGGCTGGCTGCACCTTCATGCCTGTTGCACCCTCGACGGCCCGCCTCGTGCAGCGGCTGGCCGGTTGGGCCATGTTGGCCCTGCTGTGGCACCACGCCAACCAGTACGCTTGGATGGCGGAGGACGCCTTCATCAATTTCCGCGTCATCGACCATGCGCTGCATGGCCTCGGGCCCAACTGGAACCCTGGCGAGCGTGTGCAAGCCTACACCTCGGTCGCGTGGATGGCGCTGTCGATCCCCGTGACGGCGCTCACCCATGACCCGATCGGCGCCACCTGGCTGCTGTCGATGGCCTTGTGCGCCTGGCTCTTGGGCATGTTCTGGCTGGCCTCAGGCCGGCTGACCTGGTGGTGGATGCTGGCGGTGCTGATCTGGGTCAGCAGCCGCAGCGTGCGGGACTACCTTTGCTCCGGGCTGGAGTCACCCCTGGTCATGGCGGCGACGGCCACACTGGTCGTCCTGAGTGCGCGTGAACGCACGCGGTCTCCCGAACGCCAAGCGATCTGCATGGCCATGGCGTTGGCCCTGTGCGCCTTGGTTCGCCATGACCTGCTGCCTCTGCTGGCCCCGCTGGCCGTTGACCGCATGTGGCGCGACCTTTCGACCAGCACCTCCCCGGCCCGCCAGACCGCTTGGAGGCTGTTGCGCTGCAGCCTGTTGGGCGCCTGGCCCCTGCTGGCCTGGTCGCTGTGGGCCTGGCTGTACTACGGCTCGCCGCTGCCCAACACCGCAAGCGCCAAGATCGTGACCGGCTGGGATGCCCACCGCCAGGCCCTGCACTATTTCGCGTACATGCAGACGTTTGACCCCTGGGGCTGCGGCGCGATGGCCATGAGCGCGGTCGCCATCTGGTGGAGTGGCAGCCGCTTGCTGTGGCCCGTGCTCGCCGGTCTCGGTTTGTACGCGGCCTACTTGCTGGCCATCGGCGGTGACTACATGGCAGGGCGCTTCATGGTGGGCCCCATCACCTTGTGCATGTGTGCATGGGCCCTGTCTTGGCGAGATGTGCCCGGAACGCGGCCACCTGTGGGCTGGCTGCAGCAGCAAAGCCCACGCACCGCCACCGCTGCCTCGCTGGCCACGTTGTGCGTTTTGGGCGCGGCCACGCTGAATGTCAGGTCTGACGTCGACACCGCCGTCCACCTGCCATTGTTCGTGCACGGCATCACCGACGAGCGCTTGTTCCATGTCCAGCAGACGGACCTGCACACCTTGCAGACCTCGGGCGTGAGCTCCCGGTGGCGCCAGCAGGGCCGCCTGATGGGCGAGCTCCTCAAGGAAGAGCCCACTCGCGGCCCCTTCATCCTGTGCAACATCGGCATGGCCGGGTACTTCGCCCCCAGCCAGGCCGTGATCATCGACCCTTTGGCCTTGGCAGATCGTTTCCTGGCCGGGCTGCCACCCGCCGCGCACACCGAGCTGCGCGTGGGGCACATGGAGCGACCCATCCCACGCGAGTACATGCTGAGCCGCCTGAGCGGCACCAACCAGTTCTCAGACCCGCTGCTGGCCGCTTACTACGACGATGTGCAGCTGGTGACGACAGGTCCCCTGCTGGCCCCTGCGCGGTTGCAAGCGATCGCCCGGCTCAATTTGGGCACCTACCGAGCCCGGCTGCAACGCTGGCAGCCCGACGATGCGGGCGGTCGACTGCTCGTCGCAGCCGGCGCCACCCCCAACCGAGCCAGGTATTGCCTCGGCAGTGGCGGAGAGCTGATGGGCACAGCGCAAGCGCAGGGCCAACTCACGGTGGTGACCTTGCCGCAACTCAGCCACCAGCCCCCGCAGGCCGCAGCCCCAGCAGATGCGCCCAAAACGCCAGCGACCCCACCGCCAGGGCGGTCGTCAGGAGGATGATGCGCGGCACGGCCGGCGTGCGCACCCCTTCTCGTTCAGCCAGCATCGACACGTTGCTGGCCGATGGCAGCGCAGCGGCCATGATCAGCGCAGCACCACTGGCGCCCAATCCGCCCACAGCGGCCACCCCAGCCCCAACGAGCAAGGGGTGCACACACAGCTTCAGGGCCACAGGCCAACTCAACGCGGCGGGGCCCAATGGGCGATGGGTTGCGACATCGGCATCGGCATGTGCAGGCCGCACCAGGATGCCCCCCAGCGTGAACAGCGCCACCGGGGTGGCAGCCAAGCCCAGCAAGCGCAAGGTGTCGTCGATCGGTTTGGGCACCGCCATGTGGGTCTGCCCCCAGGCCAGCCCCAGGCCCATGGACCACAACAGGGGGTTGCGCAACGCGCCGCGCAGCGACTTCGCCGCCGCGCGCCAGGCGCCATCCTCAGGGCCATGGCCCTGGCTGTGGGCCCACGCCAGGCAAACCGAGCTGAACAACAGCACATCGACCACGATGGTCGCAGCCAAGACGCCAGCCGCCTGCGCCCCCATCAATCCAGTCAGCAAAGGGATGCCCAGGAAACCCGTGTTGGGGAACACGGTGACCAAGCCCGCCATGCCGCCATCGAGGCGGTCGAGTCGGCGCTGTGCGGCCCAAGCCAGCGCCGCCGCGAGCACCAGCACACCGGCAGCGGCGTAGATCACCAGCACCTGGGCCAGTGCGGGCTGCAGCAGGGCACCGCTGGCCCCCAGCCGAAACAGCATGGCCGGCAAGGCCATGAACAGCACGAACGCCGTCAGCGCCCCCAGGCCCTCGGGGGGCACCCAGCGGCGCCCAATGGCCAGGCTGCCCAGCGCCACCAGCAGGAAAAACGGCAGGAACGCTCCGATCAATGACCACATGGGCACATTGTCGATCACCGCGGCAACAGCCACTTCCACAAGCTGCCCGCACGCATGGCGCGCCAGCCCAACAGCACGGCCAACACGGCCGCATAGATGAGCACCTCGTCGGTGTCATGTTTGGCCGACTTCTTCCAATAGAAGTGCAGCAGGATCAGCATGGCGATGAGGTACGCCAGCCGATGCAGCCAACGCCAGCGAGCCCCGCCCAGCGCTCGGATCGCCGCGTTGAATGAGGTCAGCGCCAGCGGCAACATCAACACGAAGGCGACCATGCCCACCAAGATGAAATTGCGCTTGAGCACATCCCGCACGATGTCATCAAGCAGCCAGCCCTTGTCAAAACCCGCGTAGCACAGCAGGTGCATCAGGGCGTACAGGAAAGCCGCCACCCCCACATTGCGCCGGAAACGCACCAGTGCGGGCCACTTGAGCAACTCGCGCAAGGGCGTGATCGCGAGGCTGAGCCACAACCACCGCAAGGCCCATTCGCCCGTTTGGTGAATCAGGTGCTCGGCCGGGTTGCCGCCCAGGCGGTTGTTGAATGCCGCCGCCATGAGCCCCAGCGCAGGCAAGGCGAGCGCCAACCACAACACGGGCTTGGCCCAGGGGTGGAGCAACAAGGGCGTGGTCAGTGTGCTGGGCTGTGGCGGTCGGGACATCGGATCGGCAGGCCTGGTTCGTCAGGCTTGCATTGTGCGCCGTCGTGCCTGCCAACGCGCGGCCACCACCCCCACACTGATCAGCGCCCAGGTCATCAGCAGGGCATCAAAGGGCAGCCGGAAGCGGATGCGCGTGAAAAACAGCGCCATCCACAACGAGGTGCACAGGTACATCAGGCCGAAGAAGCGCTCCAGGCGGCTCAGCGGCACGTCGCGACACCACAGGCAACGCACGGCCACGATGGCCAGCATCGGGTAGTAGCTCACGGCCATGACCACGTCCTTGATGATGCTGTGCCCCTGCTCGGTCACCAAGTTGGCCTGGAAATTGAAAAAATTGAGCCACTTCTGCACGTACAGCCAAGCGGCATGAACGGGGTGGGCGCTCATCCAGCCCAGGGCGAAGTGCACGAAGATCCGGTCCTCCTCAGGTTCCGACACGTAGGGCGGCAGCATGGCCTGGAAGTAGCTGATGGGCAGGCTGGTGCCGGTGTTGGCGCCGGCCATGTCGTTGTTGCCCATGGCCAGGTTGATGCCACCGTTGGTGGACACGGGGATCCACGCGCCCATCACCAGCCAGTTGCGCAAGGTCCAGGGTGCGATCACCAAGGCCATGCCCAGGCCCAGATGGATCAGGCCGGGCAGACCAGGCCGGCCTTGCAAGCGCCGCGTCTGGAACAAGTGCCAACCCAGCACCGCCGACAACGGCAGGAAGGCGGGCACCGCCAGCACCGCCAAGCCGGCCAAGCCACCCATGAGCACACATGCACGCGGGCTGACGCGCTCATCTTGCTTCGCGAGCAACCACACCATGCCCATCAGCAGGGTCATGAACAGGGGCTGCGGGTACAGGGTGGACACCGTGAACGTCCACACCGGGTAGGCCAGCCCCCCGGCACCGGCCAGCCACGCCACCTTTGGCGACTGCCGACGCACCAGCTCGTGCATGAACCACAGCGCAGCGCCCATCAGCGCCACGTTCAACAGCTTCATCAGCAGGACGCTGCCAGGCACCAGCACCCAGGGCGCCAGCCAGAAGGGATAACCGGGGGGCCGGTAGGCCGAGGACATGAAGGCATCGTTGACATAGCCCTCGCCAGCCACCAGGTGACGGGCCAGATCCAGGTAGGCGACCTCATCCGGGAAGCGCAAGGCCTGGCCACTCCACAGCACCACCACGGTCGCCACCAAGAGGGACACCGCACACCAGGCCCAGAATCGGCGCGACGCCGGCGCAGCCACCGCACCCGAAACTGGCGATTCACCCGGCTGTGCTGGCAGGCGCACACCTGCGTGTTGCGGCAATGAAGAGAGGTCGGCAGCGGACGCAGGCGTCCGCCGTACTGCTGGTTCTGCAGCCATGGTATCCCCTGGATTTTTGGTGTTCTGGGCGTGAGGCCTCACGCGCAGTGGAGCAGAAGTCTACGTTGCCGACAACCGGCATCGCCCTGGGATACCCGCGAATGAACGATCAGGTCAGAAGAAGCGTTTGAGGTCCAGCCCCGCGTAAAGCTGCCCCACCTGGGCCTCG
>Ga0228699_1000988_pt1 | contig 16616 bp, 19 predicted proteins | sample McNCre217_Aug_MG_FD_178016 | JGI IMG/M metagenome (GOLD analysis project Ga0228699, IMG submission 178016) | Freshwater microbial communities from McNutts Creek, Athens, Georgia, United States - 2-17_Aug_MG | ecosystem: Environmental > Aquatic > Freshwater > Creek | place: USA: Georgia...
ATGGGCAGTTTTTGGGGGAGAAGCACTGCTATGTTGCGCTGAACCCAGATTGGTTGTTCAACTGAGCAGCGTTTGAGAAAGTGGCCTGTCCGACAGGAATCGAACCTGTGACCCACAACTTAGAAGACTATAGTGGCAGGAAATTACCCTTATAAATCAACATGTTGCAAGCACAAAATTTGACTGTGCTAAAAACTGTGCAAAAACCAGCGGGTTGCTACGGGCAAGCAGTTATGAAAATTGGTTTTGGTTTAGTCTACCAGCAGCTGGCACCAAAACGCCAACTTGCATAGTGCAAGTTGGAAGCTGTTAACCTGCTCAGCATGAGCAAGCGAACAAAGACAATTGACCCTTACTACTTAGAACTAAATGAAACGGTGCTCAAACACATTTGCAATGCGATCAGTAGTTATAGCTTTGCTGGACACAAATGGGACGTGCCAGACGACTTAACTCCGCTGGCTGCAATTGTTGGTGCAACAGAAGTGGCAAAACTAAATGCTGTAGCAGACAGCGCAGAAAAAAACATTCTCTTGCGCTCCATACTAAGCAAGCCACTTAAAGATTCAAACAAGGAACTCCGCTTAGCAGCGATGGAATGGGTTGTGTATGACTGGGGGCACGTCAGACAAGCAATTAGTGAAAAACACAAAACATGGCCCAAAGCACTTGGCAATTACTCAGAAGATACAGTGGAAATTTTCATTGCAGAACGCTATGAAGATCGAGTCGCATCGTGGAGCAAGGTCTTAGCATTCGCTGACGCTTCCAAATACGCAATTTACGATGCCCGCGTAGCGATGACATTAAATGCAATGGTTGACGAGATAAATTACCCCAACAGGTTTTATCTGCCAGAGCCTAGCTCTACTGTGCTCAAGAAAATTTTCCAAGATATACGGGACTTCGTGAGAAACAAAGATGACAAAGTACAAAAATACATTGGCTACTTTGACTATATGAAACTGTTACGTGAAATCGTAAAAAGGGGTGCTGCAAAAAACGTACTGGAAGTAGAAATGAAACTATTTGCTAGCGCCTATGAGTACGCTGAAAAATATTCAAAAAAATATAACCTTGACGTTGACTTCACAAGATCTAAAAAACTCAGGTAACTTGCAATTTGCAAGTTCGCAGCTAGTGAAAGCTGTGCTCAAAGCAGTGGCGCAGCTCATGCCCAAGTTGATGTTGTGTGGGTGTTTTACTTGTGACGATGGTGCAAGTTGCATCAGTCCAAAAGCTGCAAGCAGCAACGCCATAGCCAAAGCCCCCTAGCCCACGCCTGTAACTCTCAGCTTCACATGCAGCTTGTACGTTTGGAGCAATTACCCAGCTAACAGCAATTTGCTTAGCGTGTTTGGATTTGGGTGTGAACGCAGCATCACCATCACGCCAGTCACCACCTAGCGCAGCACAAGGGACAAGCAGCGCAGCAAGAATGGTTTTGGTTTTTGGTTTCATTGCTTGCTATCCAGCCGTTTTTTCAAATAGGCGGCTGATATAACGTTGTCCATTAGCCAGTCCACTACGTCCATAGTTAGCCAGCGTGGTTGCTTGCCTAGGCGTACAGGCGCAGGAAAAGTACCAGCAGCTATTGCTTTGTCCAATCCAGCTACATCAAAGCCAGTCATTTTCAAAACAGTACCACGTGCAATCTTTTTGGGTGCGCGACTCATACCTAGTACTCGCTTGGCAGCATTGCTACCCAGCCATCACCAAACCAGCTGCAATACAGCGTGATGCTTGGTAGTGGAAAGTCCGTGTACTCAACAAACTGTGATGCCAGAACGTTGTCGTTGCCGTCCTCAATTGCAACGTATGCAGAGCTTTTCTGCACAGTCATTTTGAGCACGGTGAACTCGTTTTCGCTAGGCATGATTGACATGATGTGCGACCAGTACAAGTCAAACAGCCAAAAGCACTCAGCTTTCTCAGCTAGGTACTTAGCTCCATCAGTCAAATAAAAGTTGGCGTACATGCGGTGATAGCCGCTAGTGCCTGTGTATTGAGCCAAGTCGCTTATCAGCTGCTGCTGATTAGGTTGGGCATTGCACATCAAAATTCTCCTGCTCTACTTTCAGCATCCATGTGTCATCCTCGTAAGCGCAAGCAGTCAGCTGGTAGCTAACAATTGCACCTTCGCGGTTTACTTTATTTGCTTGCCTAAAGTTGTCGGTAAAGACAGCTAGCTCAACCCAGTTTGGACGCACGACTGCAATGCCAATAACAACATCACAGTCGTGGCCTGCGCTAAGCATGTGGTTTGCAGCTGCACGTACAAGCCAATAAAACTCGTCGTTACGCACAAAGGGCTTGCGAAAACGTCTGGCGCTGCGACGCACTTTTGGACTTGTAATCCGCATAGCGTCGCCAATAAAAGGTGCCATGCCCACTTCGTACTTGAGGGCATTAGCACCAATCAATTCAGCATCCATGATTAGCGTTCAAAGCCACCACGAATTTGAGTGGACACAGCTTCAATCTGTGCATCCAACTCCCCTGCCAGAACTGCTGTGTTTACTGTTTCCAGCGCACCAATCAATGCGTCAGCGTTAGCGCACTCAACAGCATTGCTTTTGCCGTTCAGCATTAAGGTCTTTGCACCGTAGCGCACTTGCAGCAAAACCTTATTGCCATCTGCAAACCACCAAGGCTTGATGCGTTTGGGCTGATTGACTTGAACACGCTCACCTTCTGCGTTAGTAACAGTTTTGATGCGTGTGGGTGCATAAACCTCGCCAGCGTTCAATGCACGTGCGTAATGCAGCTGCTCAACCACCTTTGCGCTGAGCTTGGCGCGGCGATGCTGCACTGGGTCTTTTTGAGCTGGTTTCTTTGCTGCTACGAGCTTGAGTGAAGTAAGTGTTGCCATTTGCGTTTCCTTAAAAAGTTGTTTGGAAACACAAATTTATTTTCAGTTGCCAGCACGGACAACCTAATTTCGCCAAAACGAACAGATTGCACCCAGTTTCTTCACGTTTCATGTTCAGTCTGCATAAATAAATGCATGAAACACAAAAAGAAACTTACCCACGCACAGTTTGCAATTGGCAACAAAACCCTACGCGATACAGCCAGAACAGATAGCTGGCTAAAGCAAAACGGATTAAATGCAGCTGTTTTTACAGAGGTATGCAGCGAAGTTCTCATTGCTCAAAAAAAAGTTCATGAGCTTCTTAAGCTATACCCAAAGCTCTTCAGCCCAGAGCAACTTGAACAACTCAAAAAGTTTGAAGAACGACTGAGCAACAAGAAAAAACGTAAAAAGATCAAACCAACATCTGCCTATCCAATACTAAACATTTGCATAAAGATTTCCAGACAGGCATACAGAAATGAAATGCTTGCGAAGCAAAAAATACAACAGCTTCGCAATAAACAATAACAACCTTTAAGGTAAAAACGCGGGTTGCAATATGACGGTTAATGACCCCGCCCTGCACATGTTGCTGGTAACAGCGTGTGACTACAGGTGATGCCGCAGAGCAGTACGCGAAAGCGTATTGAGAGTTTCAAACCATCAGTCTCTATTGGGCACCAAAACTGGTTCTCATCTCTGTTACCAACGTGAAGCGAAACGATACTCAGATCAAATCACGAACGGCGGCTAATAGCACCAAGGCTCAGTCCTCGTGCTATAGCCGTCGTTCGCTCACTTAATCTTGATCAACTCAACAACACCACTTGCTACTGCGTAGCAAGCGGCTTTAGTTCAAAATTGAAATCAAGTGCAAAGCAATGTGAGTGAGCGAATGCGAAACGACACATTGGTGCAGCACAAGCGAACGCTAGTTCGCTCTATTACTTGTACTTCCTACGTGAATGAGCATCAAATGTGCTCTTGTGCTTCTCAATAAAACCACGCCAATCACTTGCTGCAAATGCTTCATCAATTAAGTCAATGCAGTCCAGAAATAGCTGTGGGGTGCATTGATGGCGATTGCTTCCAAAAGCACTTTCATTTGCCCTCTGCACAGCATCCAGTGTTACCCACATGTTGTGATTTGACAGGAGCAACAGGCTAACGTTGTCATATTGCCGCTGGAAAAATGCATCCCAATCCTGCACATTCAAATGCCCAATAGTCATCTTGTCGCCAATTGCTGAGCTGAATGGGAACGGGTCAGTGCTACCAATTTTCTTGTATGACTGCGGACTAGCTTCAGCAGGTAGCACCCACGTGTTGGCGTTAGTTGTTAGCACTGGGCTGATGTAGGCATTTTCACGTCTCATACCCTGCTGGAACACGCTACTGGTGTCAAAGCTCATAGTGAGCTTTGGATTGGATTTGCGAAGATTGCGTTGGATAGCAGTCAAAACAATTGCCCATTTCAGCTGGGAAACTCCAAGCGTATGCACCCAATCCAAGCCTTCAACAAACGCTCCATCATCACGCATTAAAAGCACAGCGTGAAGCAACTGAGCTAGTCCACCACGGCTACCTGCACCACCAGCTAGCGCCCATCCACTCCATCTGTATTTCTTAACTGCATTCCACCATTGCTCTGTGGCTGCGTTGTCAATGCCCTGCACTACGTTCAGCCATTTCGTGTGCCCTTGCCTACGCACGTCAATGTATTGCAAGTTGTTCAGGGTCATTTGCAGCAACTGATCACGGCTGCAATTGCTGAATGGTGACTTTGTGTTTTCCTCAGCAGCCCACAGCGGCATATCAATGCTCATTGCATATGTGGAGTTAGCTTCAAGCCATCCAAAAATCCAGCTACGCACATCATCAGCAGCATCCCATGCAGCTATTGCCTCATCAGCTGGCATGTGCGCGGTTAAAGCGTCATAGCCAACCAATGTGCCTTTTCCAATTTGGAAGCCACCACTGTCGCCAATAACAACTGCTGTATTTTTGTTTGCCCTTGTTACAGCGTTATCTGGGTTGCTGCCAACTTTGTAGCTGCCGATGGAGTGCAGCAAATATGGGTAGTGCCACAACTTGTTGTTTTCATTCCAGTATTCCAAGTCTGCAATATCAAGACCCGCAGGAAATGGACGACTGCCTAGCTTTTCAGTTACCAAGCAACGAGCATAGGTATCGTTGATTGCTGGCAAGTAAACAGCATAGTCTGTGATGTTGAAATCACTACGCATGGCAGTACACGGGCATTAAAGCATTTTCATCAGCAGGCAATGTGTGGTTGGCAGCATTTGCATGGCTAATGTATGGCTTAGGTTGATACACAACAAATGCTTTTTCACTGCGCTTTTTGGATTGCTTGCTGACAGTAGGAATCGCTGTTGTGTAGCTTGCTACGCCAGAGCTGTACTTGAACACAATCACATTGTCATCAAGCAGTACCTCCACATCACCAACTAACTGCAATGCGCCCATGCCACTAAGCGCAGGCATCAAGTCCCTGCACTTGAAATAGTGCTTGTAAGGAGATGCAAGTTTTAACTTCTTACCAATTGGACAAACAGGGTCAGCACCTATGTCTTCCTTCTTGTCAAAAATCTCAAACTCAAATGCATCAGCAGCAACTGCAAATGTGCAAAGCTCGTTTTCAGGTCGGTTGGCGTGATTGCCTTTTAGTTTCAGCCACTTGTCAGCGTATTGCTTTGCCAACTTGTGCATCACACCAGAACTCACTTTGACTTTTGATTTGATTGCTGAAATGTATTTTTCATTCAGCGCAACTTGGCTGTATTCCTTGCTCTTACCAGTGCTTGCAGCAAACGAAACAATGTCAATGTATGCAAAGTCAGCTGGCATTGCTTTGTTTGACAGCTTCATCGTGTAAACAACGCATGGCGCTTTGTGCATTGCCATGACATTGGGAACAGATGCCACTGCAAACTGGTTAATGTCGTCATTGCTAAGCAGTCTGTTGCTCAAATAAAACATGCAATGCATTGGCAAGTAAAAATCACCATCAACAACATTGAGATACTGACTTGATGGCACAGCTAGCGTGACTACACCAGACTTGCTACTGACTGGACTAAGCAGCAATTGATTGGCTGCTGGAATGAAAATTACACGTTTGAAAATCTCAATTTTCTCGTTATTGCTGTTCACGTGAAAGCCAAGCTCTGGAACCTTTGCTAACTGCGCTGCAACCTTGCCGTCAATAAACTGTGTTCGCAGCACTTCAAGCAAGCAACGCAAATTTTTTGGAACTGATGCAAACTGCTTGCGATACGAAGCAAGCAAAGCAGCTTTAATAATTTGCTCATCAATGCTTGAGTTGATGACAGCCAGTTTTTCACCATCAACACGCACCAATGCAAGTGAATATTTGCGCTTGTTAGCTTCAATACCAAAATCCAAATCAAAGCTAGCAATGCCGTTTGCTTTGCGCCAGTAATCTTCTGCGTCATCAAGCAATGCATCTTTGCGATGGGTGTCTGTAATGTCTACGTGTTGAGGTCGGCCTCTACGCCTTCTTTGCTCTTGAAACTCAAAACTTGTTGCACTATCCTCGTCATCAGTTGCAGCAATAGTAGCTTGCTCTGCTTCGTGCTCATTAAGTGCTATATCAGTTTTAATGTCTTCACTTGGCGTTGCTGCTGGAGAAATTTTTGCCTGCTGTTTTGCTAGTCCAGTTACACCCTTGTTCTGGTCTATGTAGTTAGCCAGCTTTGCAATGTCCTGCTTGTACAGCTTTGGCTTAGCTTGCCACTCGTCATGTATAGCGTTTAGCGCAGCACTCATCCTGCTTCGCTTTGTGTCATCAAGTGTGTTGACGCCGTAGAACAAGCGAAGCACGGGGCCAAAATTAAACTTGTCGGTTGTGTTTCTTCTTTGCTCTGGCGGTAAGTGAGCTAGCTTTGCGAAGTAGTAAGCGGGTATCTTGTACGCTTCCTGCCACCAGTAGTAGATTTGAGCAAGGTTTTCACGCTCTTGCTGCTGCGACACGTAGTGCATATGCACCCACTGCACACAACTATTCTGCAAAGCATCCAGCTTTGCATCCAATTGCTTTTCTGCTTGCGTTAGCTTGCTCTTGTTGGTTGCCATGTCATACCTGCGCTAAGTATTTTTATTCCACACAGCATAGCCTGTACCTCCCACGCTACACAACTTTTCAAAAGCGCAATCAAACAGCGTTTTTGAATCAAAAACTAGGTTTTGCAGCCACGCCACTAGAGCCGTGAAGAGTTCTTCTAGTTTGCTGGGGCTACGCTCTACTGCAACTGGCCCCGCTGCTGCAACTGTTTGGTTTTGGCTTTTGGAAATAGGCAAAGTATGTTCAACCCCAGTCAGATTGGGCGTACTTGCCTTGAGGTAGTGAATGGGCTAACTTGCAAAATGCAAGTTGGGCTATAGACGCAAAATCACCAGACTGATTTGACAAGTACTTCCCCAAAATTTTTCACAGCGCAGATTTTTATGGGCGCAGGACCCATTCGTAGCCAGCGCAGCAAGGCGTCAAATCAGCCCTACAACGCGATTTTTTGACAAGAGCGGCAAGCTGCCAAAGCATCTAATGCAGATTTTACAAATACTGCAAAATTCTGAAATCACTGCTAATCGGGCTACTCGTGACTTGCGCTTACACTTTATCCACCAGCACAGATTTCAGCATTCGACCCATTACAGCCATATACCATTGTCATCTAGGCCTCAAATACAGCGCTGGCGGACCTTTAGTGCACATCTCTTAGCTTACAAAGCTCGCCCCAAACATTTACGTGAAAGGAGAGCTTACTCATTTGTAACAACTTGAAAAGAAAGAGCAAGCTTTAAAAAACTTTAAACTAATTGATTGAACAACGTAAGGTAACCTGCAAGCCTCCCATATCTGAGGACTTGCTCAGCTGCACATTGATTTGTTGCAAGCTTGCAATACGACGCACGATAGACCAGCCCAAACCGCTACCCGTGGCTGCTGTGCCAAGGACGCGAAAGAAACGCTCACCTAAGCGAGCCATGTCTGCGCTAGAGATGCCTGGGCCACTGTCTTGCACCGTTACTTGCACATAGGCTGAATCTATACGATTTGCATCAATACGAACTACCGCACTATCTGGGCTGTAACGCAATGCATTGTCAATTAGATTGCGTAGCAAGATCTGCCAAAGCGTGCTTTGACCTTGAATCAATAAGGCCTCTGGTGCCAACAGCTCTAGCGTCTGGCCCCGACGTAAGGCCTCAGGCGTAAGGTCAGCTATGACCTGTTGTACCAATTGATCTAGGCGAAAAGGCTCAGAGACAACATCCTGAGGGCCTTCCATACGAGCTAAGGTGAGCAGCTGTTCGACTACACGCGACGCGCGGTCACAACCGACTATGGTGTCCTGCAAGGCTTGTTGGCGCACGTAGTCGTTAGTGACCGATGTGAGCGCCACTTGCGCTTGAGCGCGAATGGCAGCGATGGGTGTACGCAATTCGTGAGCTGCATCCGCAGTGAATCGACGTTCAGTCTCCATGCGTTGCGCCAAGCGCTGTAACAAATCGTTGAGCGCATCTAACATTGGCTGCACTTCTTGAGGTGTTTCGTTCAGATTGATGGGTGTAAAAGTTTTAGTGTCTCGCTTTAGCAGGACTTGTCGCAAGCGCTGTAAAGGCTGCAAACTTGAACGTATATTCCACCAAAGACCAATTAGCAAAAGAGGTAGTGCAACAGCCAGTGGCGGCAAAAACCCCCTCATCACGGCTCGCAAAATCTCGTCACGGCTGTCTGTCCGTTCCGCTACATAAATTTGCACATCATGGTCGCGACCCGCTGTGGCAAAGATGCGCCACAAGTTGCCATCGGGCAAGATCAGAGTTTCAAAGCCTTCTTTGTGTTGAGCCATTGGCGTGTGTGCCACATTGGGAGAATGCATAACCAATCGGTCTTCATCAAATACTTGGTATGCCACGCGATGCGCGTATTTGTGGAGGGTCGGCGCATCTAAAAATGGCTCCTCGTCTTCAGGCGTAGCGTTTTGTTGCACTACTAACAAGGCGGCCGATTGGGTTAAGTGAGCGTCAAGCAATTCATCCACTTCATGCTGAGCCTCAAACCATACAAAAGCTGCAGTCGCTACCCAAGCGAGCAAAACACCGCCTAATGTGCGGATAAGAAGGCGTTGCTTAAGAGAAATTTTTTGGGACATGCTGCTGGTCAAATTATCAAGGCATGACGATATAACCTACGCCGCGGACGGTATCGATCAGTCCAGCTCCCATCTTTCGGCGCAGGTGGTGAATGTGAACTTCGATAGTGTTGCTCTCCACCTCATGCCCCCAGCGATAAAGGTGTTGTTCCAGCTGCTCGCGCGACAACACGCGTCCTGCATTGAGCAACAACGCTTGCAACAAATCAAATTCACGGGTGGACAAGCTGATAGCTTCACCTGCAAGGGTTACATGCCGTGCGCTGGGGTCCATCACCACATCTCGCACACTCATTGAACTGTTTGTTTTGCCATGAGCACGGCGCACCAAAGCATGCAAACGAGCTGCAAGTTCGTCCAAGTCAACAGGTTTGACTACATAGTCGTCAGCACCAAGGTTAAGTCCTTCGATGCGCTGTGCCACTGCATCACGTGCGGTCAGTATCAGTACGGGGGTGTCAATGTCGCGTGCACGCACAGCTTTCAAAACAGCCAACCCATCTTGGCGTGGCAGACCAATGTCCAGAACCGCTGCTTGGTGCTGAACGCCCAGCAGCTCACGCTCAGCGGCGATTCCATCGCGCACCCAGTCCACTTGAAACCCCCGCTGGTCTAGGCCCGCACGTAGACCGCTGCCTAACAGCTCATCATCCTCAGCCAGAAGTACTCGCATAGCCTCGCCACATTGGTCGCAGGGCTTGTGGTCCACGCCATATGCGCAGTATCAACACCAACCCTACATGTATACACACCATACCCATAACCATGTTGCCCAAGCCTTCGTGCATTTCTTGCAGGGCATCGTTCAACACACCATCACCTAAAAGTTCATTGTAGGTAGCCCAGCCGCTGACAATTGCAACCGCGCTGAACGCATAGATACCTAGCACCGCACAACTCAACATCCAACTACTAGCGCCCACCCAAAAGTTCCGAGTCAACCATTCGCCTTGCTTGATTTTGTTGGTCCACACACGCCACATGCTCACTCGGCGCAGCAATAATACCCAACGCGCCGAAGCGGGACCGACCCAACCCCACACCAAGCGAAACACTAAGACTGTTGCCAAGCTGTAACCGCTGTACACATGGACCAAGCGCCAGTACTCCGACTCTGACGTGGCATAAGAAATAAGAAATGCCAAAGCCATACTGGCATGGGCCAAACGAGTGCCAAAATCGACTACGGGTTTCCGCTCTAGTGGAGCGGACGTCGCTGTTATCCCAGTCGCTTGCGTTGTGTTCAAAACGGTGTGGTTCATTTTGGAATCCTTACGCGATCTTCTTCAAAGTCGCCATGCGCCGCATCGCGGTGACAGGCTGTGCAATTTGCAGGGCTTTTGATGGAGGCACGCTTAAAGGTAGCGCCACTCACCTCTCGGTGTTTGCGCTCGAACCAAGCCGAGCGGGTAATTCGGTCTTGCGGTGGCTCTTCACGTGCACGCTTACCTTGACCTCCGTGCGCCTGTAGCCAAGTGTCAATTTGATTTTGTGTGGCCACATCCAATGACGCATCGCTGCCGTAATGTTTGTCTAGGCCGTTCATTACACGTTGCCACGATGTTTTGGGTAGCAAATTGGGGGGGAATGCCAAATGGCAACTGCCGCACTCTTGGGTATACACCGCAGGTGGTAGTGGGCCTTTGTAGCTATCAGCCCACGAAGTCGTGACGCTTAAGAAGCTAGCCACCAACAGCATGCGCATTAAATGGGAATAAAGTGAATGCATGACCAAGTCCAATCAGCGTAAGGTGATGAGCCAAGCCAGCACATCAGCTTTTTCAGCTGCGGTGCACTCACGTGCCAGCACATCTTTGCAATTGCGGCGGAACCACTTCTCAACTTTGGCGTTATCTGTGAAACGCTTTGGATTAGCAGCAGGAGCAAGTGCCTCAATCGCTTTGTCGGTGCTGGCATGACGCCCGCCTACCGTTGGTGATTGGCCATGACAGCTGGTGCATTGCCAATCTTGACCGTGATTGGCTTTGAAAAAAGTTTCACCCTTAGAAGCATTGGCTGATTGACCTGATTGCGAGACATAGCCCGCCAGCAGCTCGGCAGGCGTTGCGGCGCAAGCGTTGACTGTGACAAAGAGCAGCAGCGTGAAGAACTTTGAAAGCATGGTTTTGTTCCTTTGAAGACCGATGCTATTGAGTGCTTCTTAGGGTTTTCTTAAGGCATCCACGCTGATCCTTAAGAAATTCTTAATGTTAGGACTGCACACTTCTTAGATCGATTTTGATTTTTAGGGGTTGTCATGTCACATACGAATTTGAAATCCAAATTAACTGCTTTAACGTTGGCTGTATTGGGCACCTTGACGGCATGCGGGGGCGGCGGGGGCGGCAGTTCAGCCGTGAGTGCAGTAAATCGTCCTGTGGCGGGTACAGTGAGTGGTCTGGGTTCGATCGTTGTAAATGGCGTTCGTTATGAAACGATTGGTGCTTCTGTTGTAGATGCTGACGATGGCGCATCTATTAGCTCTCCCATGGGGATGGGAATGACAGTCAGTATTGATCCTTTATCTACAAGTGCTACGACGGCAGGAACCATATACATACAAACAGGTATCAAAGGTGTCACGTCTGTCGTCGACAGCAATGCAAAAACCCTGAATGTCGCAGGCTTGCCTGTGACCACAGATTCCGCAACTTTCGTAGTTACCTCCGCAGGTCTAGTAGGAAGCTTTGCTAATTTGAGCGATAACTTGAACGTCGAGGTGTATGGTCTTCCTCAGACCGACGGAACGTTCAAAGCTACGCGTGTCGAAATTAAAGCGACAACTCAATTCGTTCAGCTTGTTGGAACGGTCTCAAATTTAAACACCACAAACAGCACATTCATTTTGGGCAATGGAAGCAATACGGTGACAGTCGCTTACTCTGGGGTGACCGTACCCTCAGGTTTAGCAAACGGTTCTGTAGTTTCCGTTCACACCTCGACCCTATCAAGTGCTGCGCAGTACACGGCAACCAGTTTGTATTTGCGTTCACAAACCGCCTCAACTTTCACACAATACGCCACAAATTATGTAGGAACGTCCGGCCTTCAAAATGAAGCAAACGAGCTTTATGGCATGGTTTCTAGCCTCACACAATCAGGCTCTAGTTGCTCTATGCAAGTACAGGGAGTGCCAACAACCGTCAGTAGCGCTACCTTGTGCGCGTCGATACAAAACGGTGACTATGTAGAGGTGAAAGGGTTGCTGGCTAACGGCTCACTTACCGCTTATCGAGTGGAGTTCAAAACTGCAGGAGGCGACCGTGCTCTTAATGGCTACGTCGATGATGAGAACGACAGCAATCATGACAACCTGAAGTATCGTCGACAATTCTCGTCAACAAATACAGGCAGCTACTACTCAAGCGACAGCCACTCGTCCTACGAAATCTACGGAACTCTGAGCGCCTGCTCAGGTAATACATGTAACCTAACAAGTGGCGGTAATGTTTTGACCGCCGATCTAAGCACGGCTTATTGGGAGCATGGACAAGTATCAAGTGGATTTGTCGAGGCTAAGGGCTACATGACCTCTTCGAATACGTTCAAAGTAACGAAAATTGAGGCTAAGTAGTTAGCCGGACAGCCATGAATCAGAGTGATTTTAGCGACTGCTTACAACGCTTGCAGGGCTTGTAACTTGCATTCTGCAAGTTAGCTGCCAATCCGTGGCGCACAAGCCACGCTTGCCCGCTAAATACAACACAACATGTTTTAAGAAAACTATGTTCAGTCGCGCTAAGTCATTGCTAGCGTTGACGAAATTTAGAGGTAGGAATTTTGGACAACAGAAAACATACTCATTGCACTTTTTTCACATCAGCAAAGGAAGTGCAAATGACAAAACAAGCCCGTACATTGAACGAGCGCGAGCTGCAAAAACTGCTTGAGTTCGTATCCAAAACCAAAAGCCAAAGGCGCAACCGCGCAATCATCCTGCTCACGCACCTTGCAGGTATGCGTATTGGCGAAGTTGCAGCCCTGCGTTTTTGCGATGTGCTTGCAAGCGATGGAACTGTTCGCAATGAAATCTCGCTCAGCGCAGCCCAAACAAAGGGAAACAACAGCCGTGTAGTGCTAATCAGCCAGCGTATGCAAGCAGAGCTAGCTGCCTATGTGCAAACAATCCGTGTGCGCGATCAAAAGCAACCCTTGTTTGCTACCCAGCGCAGCGCAGGGTTTACTGCGAACACGCTGACACACATTGTGAATGGCATTTACAAAAAAGCTGGTTTTGAAGGCTGTAGCAGTCACAGCGGACGCCGTGGGTTCATCACTAACCTAGCTGACAAGGGCGTTAGCACACACGTGATGATGAAGCTAGCTGGGCACAAAAACATGAGTACCACACAGCGTTACATTGACTTTCGCCCAAGCATCCTGCGCAATGCAGTGGAGTTGATTTAACTGAGCGTGTCGCTATGCGAGACGTTCAAATACTTTTTTTTATTACCCAGTTAAGGTACGTTCTTCGTGTGCAAATTAAAAAGTTCACACACCAAAACAACAAGCGCGGAATAGCAACATCCAAAAGAATAATGATTGCAAGCCAATGAATCGTTAGCAGCACCTCGCTATCAACTACAAAGTTAAAGTACGAGTTCTCTTCAAGCGGATGCATCAAATATGTGATTGCTATTGCAACAACAACAAACGCACCAAGAACCCTTTTGGTTGTTTTGTACCCAAAAATCTCTATTGCATCTTCTTTCAAAATCCCAAAGTCTTGTTTGCCATAGCCGTCAAAGTAGCTAGAGCGATTTAGGGGTTCGTTTAGCGTCCTTCCGAAGACGTTTTTTAGGAGCCACTTAGCTATGTCGATCAACTTATCCAGCAAACTGCGAGGAATTATGTGAGCAGCTTGTGCTCCCCTGAACGACAAACCCTTTACGGGATGCACAGTTTTGCAATGTGCATCGTATAGCTCATTCAGAATTGATACGCCGCTAACTGTGTTTCCTTCAACATCAACCAAGCTGTAAGTGTGGCGATCAAAAAAATATCCACCCTTCTGACTCAACTCCATTGGTTGCGGTGTCGATTTGCTTAAGGCTACTGATTGAGCCGTTGGTTTATCTTCTGCGTCATCGTCTTCGTCAAAGCCTACTCTCCCCCTGTACTTGCTCATTAACGCAATACGGAGACGGATTGGGATTAGTGTGTTTTTGTCGCTTTCGCGTTTGTCCTCGTACACCACCCAAATGCAAGCAACGCTATCGGGTTCGCCTTTAGTCGTTAGAGCTGGCTTAAATCTAATGTCACTAGGGTAGTAGCGTTGGATTGAAAACCCTGCTTTGGTATCAGTCAGCGGTACTGGATTGAAGTATCCAGAATCTAAGATTTGTCCAAACAGCTTTTGAAGGTCACTGCTGTTTTGCGGGTAGCCCATCTCAATTCCTTGCTTAAGCCATCGCAGCAAGCATCATCTGGTTGCTAGCAGCGTCTAGTGCCTCTTTGCTGGTTACTTTGGCGCATTGCTTCGTGTCGTACTTCACTTCAAACGTAGCACCGCTTGTCTTAATGTTGGCAACAACAACACCATGCTTGGTTGAGATTTGGTATTGCACATCGTAGCGAGGGACAGCTTCAACCTTGTTGTAAGTTGAGTTGACGATGGCTTTGATTTTGGAAAACCCTTCAAAAGCCCAATACCCAGAAACCAAATCCGTTTCGCATCGCTTAATCAAGTCCTGCACAACTGTCAGCGCCGTTGCCTTGTCTACTGCCTTGAAAGCTGCTAGCTGCGTTGTCATGTCTTCACCTGCTTTCAGCCTGTACAACACTTGCTCAAAAAAGCGCATGTCAGCCACACGCTTTGCAGCCTTCTCCAAAGCGCCATCCACTTTGGTTGTGAGGTAGTTGTGCAGCTGCGTTGACATGGCTAAATTTTAGTCGTGGCTGTAGGTTTTTGTAAAACGGTTGCCATTTTGATTAGCTCTTTGCTTGCTGCAAAAGCTCTGCTTCAAGCTCTTGTGTGCCTTCTTCGTTCTGCTCATGCAGAGGCAGATAAATGCCAGTTGCAACGCCTAGCAAACTCATCATGTTTGCTCGCCCAGCATTCATATATTTGTACACCTCGCCATTAGCCTCGCCTGCACCACCAGCAAGCTCTTCAGCGTACATGTGCGGCTTGATGTGCCCATAGTGCCTACGAATCATTTCAGGGCTTGTGCCCATCTGCTCAGCCAGCTTTTCAATTGACATGTTCTCGTACAGTCGCTCTGTTGCATAGTAGTGCCGCAAGCTGTAAAGACTGCGTTTGTCATCATCACGCCCGTTCGTCAACATCCCAGCTTCACGGACTGCATCGCCAAACGCATTCACAAAGTTGTAGGGGCACTTGCCGTTACGCATCCTGAACACATTCTGCTCGCTCTTGCTAGCAACAAGCTCGTCAAGGGTCATGCCATCAAACTCAGCATGGAGCGCACGTAACTTTTCCAGCACAACCCAAAGCTCATTTCTGGCGATCAGTTTGCGTGGGCCTTTCTTACCCTGCGGCAAAGAGATTTCAATTACTCGCATGGTCGGCTTTTGAATGAACTGAAAGTGCTTCCATTTCAGCTCCTTCAACTCCGTGCCAGGTCTAGCTCCAGTACACGCGACAAATGCAACATACAAGCACAACAGTTCACGCAAATGGCGCGATTTTTCAACCGTGCATTCCTCTGCCCACTTTGTCAAAAACGCTTGGAGTTCCAGCAGCTCTGTATGCGTAAAAAATCCACGTGCTTCACCTGTCTCACCCGTATTTTTGAGCGAGGGACGCATGAAGTCCGTCATGTAACCAAGCTCCACAGCCTTGTCAAAAATCTTGCCCAAAGCAATGTTGTGTGTGTTCTGCGTACTCTGCTTTAGCTCCCGCCCAACTTCATTGCGCCGCCAAACATGGAAACGTGTAATAAGTGGGCTGTTGATGGCATCAATGTTGTATTTGCCAAAAAACGGATTGAGGTAACGCTCAATAATTGCGGGGAATTGGGCATACAACTTTGCACCCGTGCCATCTACTGCGTGTTGGGCACACTCAGCACTAACCAAATCAGCAACAGCTTTGAACTTCTTGCTCACAACGGGAAAGCCACGGCGCTCAGCTGCACGTATGTCTGCCACCCAGTCTTCAGCAGCAATCTTTGCTTCGTCAACGTCAGCAGTCCCAGCTGACTTGCGCTGCCACTTTTTGAGTGACGGGACTTTGTAATGGATTTGCCAATTGCCCGTACCAAAGCGTTGCACTAGGTACAAAGACTTGTTGCGAAGCACAACAGTGGTTTCAGCTTTTTTAGGCACAGCAGGATTTTGAGCTATTGGCGTAAATTTTACAACCAACAATCAAACTGTGCAAAAACTGTGCAACGGATTTCAGCACCTACAAAAAGTGCTGAAACCCGCTTAGATATTGGCCTGCCCGCTTGGAATCGAACCAAGGACCTACAACTTAGAAGGTTGTTGCTCTATCCAACTGAGCTACGGACAGAAATGAAAAAAGGCCTCGGTAAATGAGGCCTTTTTTGCTTTTGTGGTCGGGGCGATAGGATTCGAACCTACGACCCTCTGGT
>Ga0228699_1000990_pt1 | contig 16563 bp, 13 predicted proteins | sample McNCre217_Aug_MG_FD_178016 | JGI IMG/M metagenome (GOLD analysis project Ga0228699, IMG submission 178016) | Freshwater microbial communities from McNutts Creek, Athens, Georgia, United States - 2-17_Aug_MG | ecosystem: Environmental > Aquatic > Freshwater > Creek | place: USA: Georgia...
GCGGTCGGTGTTGAACAGGCTGCTGCGGCGCTTGATGCCATGCACCTCGTAGCCTTTCTTCAGCAGAAACTCAGCGAGGTACGAACCATCTTGGCCGGTCACACCGGTGATCAGGGCTACTTTTTTCTGGGTCACAGTTCACCTAACAAACGACAGGGATCGATCCCGAATGCGGCCACAGGCCTGATTCAGGGCCATAGATTGTCCCCGAGCACAGGGGGAAAGTTCCCCTCAAATACCCTCAGGAAAACCTTCGGTTTTCAAAGTCCAGCTTCGCATCTCGGTAGATGTCGAGCAACTGGCGCAGGTTTTGATCGGGCGAGTAACGCTGCTCGTACAGTTGCCGCGCCTTGCGGCCCATGACCACCATTTCAGCGGGATGGCTCTCGGCCCAGCGCAGCTTGGCAGCCAAGTCGGCCTCGTCGCCAGGGTTGAACAGCAAGCCCGTTTCGCCATCGACCACCACCTCGGCCAACGAGCCGATGCGGCTGGCCACGACGGGCACGCCGGCCGCATATGCCTCCACGATGGTGCGCGGAAAGCCTTCGTACCAGACGCTGGGCACCACCATGTAGGCCACACCAGCGAGGATGCCCGCCACCTCCGCCGCCGACTTGAAGCCCAGGTAGTCCACGCCAGCGGTGGCGCGGACCCGCGCCTCCAGATCTCCCCCGCCCACCACCTTGAGTGGCTGGGCGGCACCGACCTCGGGCCATGCGGACATCAGGTGGCCAACCCCTTTTTCAGCCGTCAAGCGCCCCAAATAGAGCCCCTGCACTCGCTCAGTCCACTGGGGCTGCTGAGGTGCATCGACAAAGTTCGGCTTGATCACGATGCGATCGGCAGGCAAACCCGCCTCGATCATCTTGCTGCGGCAAAACTCGTTGAGCGCGATGAACCGATCGACCTTCTTGTGAGGGGTGCCGAGGGCCTTGTGCAAGGTCAGGGTGGCCGCCACGACGGCCGTCTGCGCACGCGAGCCACGGTAACAGGCATGCATCACCCCCCGCCAGGGCACCCGCCCCAGGCAGTCCTCGCAGACCTTGCCTTCGCGCACAAACATGGCTTGCGGGCAGGCCCAGCGAAAGTTATGCAGCGTCTGCACCACCGGCACGCCGATGCGGTGGGCCGCCCAGAACACGGCAGGCGACAGCAGCGGCAAGGTGTTGTGCACATGGATGACATCAGGCCGGAAACGTGCCTTGAGGTCGGCGAGGTCGGCCAGCGTGCGGGGCGACCACAAGGTCTGCAGGGCCAGTTGCGGCAGCGACAACTGACCCACGTCGTTGTTGTGCCGGATGTAGCGCTCGACCACATGCCCATGGGCGGTCAACAGCGCCGACTCGGCCTCCACGACACTGTCCTCACCTCCCCACTGCTGGTAGGCGTTGTGCGCAATCAGGACGCGCAAGGGCGCTGCACTCATCGCCCAAAGAAACGGGCCCGGACATCCGGCGGCATGGCCGCACTCATGTCCTTGAGGAAACGGTTCTGGAGCGCGAAGTCACCATCCAGTGCGCCGCCTTCACGCAAGCCGCGCAGGGTCGACACGCGCACCAGCATCCCATCCACGATCTTGCCTTGCAAGCCGTAGCGCAGCTGCTTGACCTTGCGCTGCCATCCCGGCAGGGCCGGCTCGTCATTCAAGGTGACCCAGTAGCTGATCGGCTCACGGCGCTCGCCGGAGAAGGCATCCAGCCGAACGGCTTGGATCTGGTGGGTACCCAGGTCCAACGGCGAGACCCCCACCCGGCGCACCACAAAGCCCTGAGCCGAATAGCAGAACTCAGGACGATGCGCCGCCGTGGATTCGGAATTCTGGTTGCGGCCATAGGCGATCGACAGCAACACCCGCTCCCCCGAAGGCCCCACGTACAGGCGGCTCAAGGTCTGCGTGTACAGCGCGTCGATCGCCTTTTTGAGGTTGGGGTCCACCAACAGCACGGCCTGGCTGGGGTCGACCTGCCAACCCGAAAACGAGGTGGGCACCATGGTCTCCAGGGCCACTGGCGGCTTGTCATCGGCCAGGAAGTGGCTGGGCGTCATGCGCAGACCGGCCCATGCGGCCAACGCCATCAACACAGCGGCGACCCAGACCAGCGGCGACACGCGCCAGTCGGCATGCTTGATGGCATCAGTCCACATGACGAGCTCCTTCGGTCTTGTCGAACTGGGCAGCCAGGAGGCGATCCACCCCGTAGATCAGCACCAGGGCCACCGAAAACAGCATCAGTCCCGCGAACTCGTGCACGAAGCTTTGACCCACCTCATCCCCGAAATAGTAGGTGACCAGTACAAGAGAGATCACGCGGGTCACGTTGGCCACGAACGAGATGGGCACGATGAACGTGGCCAAGATGGCATTCCGCCAAGCCGACTGGTATCGCATGATGTTCATGTAGAGCAGCCCCAGCGACTCCAGGGTGAACAACGAGTTCAAGCCAGAACACGCATCCGCCACCAGCAAATGGTATTGCCCGATGGTCAGGGTGACGCCAGTGCGCCCCACAGGGTAATTGGCCCAATACAGCAACTGCTCAGCCACCACGGAGACCGCGTATTTGAGCGGCAAGGTCAATGCCTGCACCAAAGCCCCAGGCAGCGGCACCATGAACAACAAGAAGAAAAACGAAAACCACAGCAGCTTGACACCCGATGCGCCGACAGTGAGGAAAGCCATGGCCAGCGCCACCATGATCATCGAGAAGGTGTCGATCTCCAGGATGCCTTGGGAATGCCCCACCACGTACAGCACCATGGCCAAGCACAGCAGCACGAAGCCCGGCAGCGGCGCGGGTTGGCGCACCACCGAAAACAACTGGCGACGCTTGCTCCACATCAGCCACAGGCTGGCGCCCAGGATCATGGGCCCGTGCCCCTGCTCATCCGTCGACCAGATCTGCTTGTGGAGGCGCTCAAACAGCGGGACATACATCAGCAGGAAGGCTGCCAGCATGACCGCCATCGCGCCAAACGGGTAGCGCGTGGGCCGATCGGACTCAGCCAAATCGGCTGTGGTTACAGAAGAGGACATGGATGAGGTGTGCAAAACAATGGCGCCAGTCGAGGCCCACGATTGTCCCCAAGCCCCAGGGGAAAGTTCCCCAAAATTACCCTTGATCACGTGGCCAAGCACCCGAATGACGGACACCTCCCCACGCAAATCAGAGGGCAGGCGACACCACCCCCAGGAAACCCCTAGCACCCGGAACTTTTCAGCCAGAAGGGCCATCGTAAAAGCGTGAACTGGTGGTCATTCACAGCCCGGTTGCAAAGCTCGTCAAGCGATTTCCCTGAATGCCGAAATAAGGGCGACACCTAAAATGAGCACCATCAACTGGGCGGCCTGCCGCCCTGCTGCACCCGACCCCAGGTGGGCGACATGAGACACCCTGACCCCAACTTCCACTATCCTCCGCTGCCCTTCAATGACGGCGCGCGCATGGCCGTGGATGGCAAGAAACAGGGAAAAACTTTCATGCGCCCTGGCGCTCACGTTCTGGACACGCACATCGACGCCATCAGCTGGGATGACGTGATGAACCGCCTCGTGTCTTGGGCAGGACAGCGGCAAAGCCGCTACGTCACCCTGTGCAACGTCCATTCCGTGGTGACGGCCAGCCAGTCGGCCTGCCACCAAAAGGTGCTGTCGCAGGCCGATTTGGCCCTGCCGGACGGCGCGCCCATCGCCTGGGCGTTGCGCCGCGAAGGCTTCAGCCACCAAGAGCGCATCAACGGGCCTGACCTGACTTGGCGTTACCTGGCAGCGGCTGAGCGGCTGGGGCAGAGCGTCTATTTCTACGGCAGCAGCGACCACACGCTGGCCGAGCTGCGCAAGCAGATCGAGCAAACCTTCCCCAAGCTGCGGATCGCGGGCATGGTGTCTCCACCGTTCCGTGCGCTCAGCGAGGAAGAAGACCAAGCCGACGTCGAGCACATCAACCAGTCCGGCGCCAACTTGGTGTTCGTCGGTCTGGGTTGCCCCAAACAAGAAGCCTGGATGGCGGCCCACCGTGGCCGCATCCATGCCGTGATGGTCGGCGTGGGCGCCGCATTCGACTACCACGCCGGCACCTTGCGCCGCGCACCGGCCTGGATGCAACGCCTCGGCTTGGAATGGGCGTACCGCTTGGTGCGTGAACCCAATCGCCTGTTGCGCCGCTATGCGCAGACCAACAGCGTGTTCGTGTTCCGCATGATCAAGCACCTCCTGGGAGGCAGCAGCGACACCGATGCGCACAGCAGCCGGTGAACCTCGCCTCCACGAATCGGTCCAGCCGCCTCGAAGGCGGCTGTTTCTTTTCCCGTTGACCGCTGCGCTAAGCTGCTGGCCGTCTACCCCAATCAAACACCCAGATGACCGCCCCGACCCCCAACCTTGATGCCAAAATTTTCGTCGCCGGCCACAAAGGCATGGTGGGTTCGGCCATCGTGGCCCGCCTGCAGCAAGCTGGTTACTCGCGGGTCATCACACGTGACCGCAGCCAGGTCGACCTGACCCGCCAAGATCAGGTGCACCAATTTCTGGCCGACGAAAAGCCGGACTACCTGTTCATCGCGGCAGCCAAGGTGGGTGGCATCCACGCCAACAACACCTACCGCGCCGACTTCCTGTATCAGAACCTCATGATCGAGGCCAACCTGATCCACGGTGCCCACCTGGCTGGTGTGCAACGCCTGATGTTCCTGGGTTCGAGCTGCATCTACCCCAAGCTGGCCCCCCAGCCCCTGCGCGAAGACTGCCTGCTCACCGGCGCACTGGAGCCGACCAACGAGCCTTACGCCATCGCCAAGATCGCCGGCATCAAGCTGTGCGAGGCCTACAACGACCAGTTCGGCCGCCAGTACGTGAGCGTGATGCCCACCAACTTGTACGGCCCGAACGACAACTACGACCTCAACAACAGCCACGTGCTGCCTGCGTTGATCCGCAAGGCTCACGAGGCCAAGCAGCGCGGTGACGCGCAACTCGTGGTGTGGGGCTCGGGCACGCCGCTGCGCGAGTTCCTGTACGCCACCGAATTGGCCGACGCCTGCGTCTACCTGATGGAGCAAGGCTACGACGGCAGCTTGGTGAACATCGGCACGGGCACCGACATCAGCATCCGCGACCTGGCCACGCTGGTCAAAGAGGTCGTGGGCTTCCAGGGTGAACTGGTCTTCGACGCCAGCAAGCCCGATGGCACCCCCCGCAAGTTGATGGATGTCTCCAAGCTGCGCGGCCTGGGCTGGGAAGCCAAGTTGCCACTGCGCGAAGGCATTGCCTTGGCGTATGCCGATTTCATCAAGCGATACACCTGAGATGTGATTTACTCAGGGCCTATGAAAATTCTCGTCACCGGTGCCGCGGGTTTCATCGGCATGCATGTGAGCCTGGCGCTGCTGGCGCGGGGCGACGAGGTCGTCGGCATCGACAACCTCAACGATTACTACACGCCCCAGCTCAAACGCGATCGCCTGGCGCGCATCGCGGCGCTGCAACCCGGCAAGCCGTTCCGTTTCGCCGAGATGGACGTGGCCGACACGGCTGGGCTGCTTGAGCTGTTCAAGTCTGAGCGCTTTGACCGCGTGGTGCACCTCGCCGCACAGGCTGGCGTGCGCTATTCGCTGCAAAACCCCCACGCCTATGCACAAAGCAACCTGGTGGGCTTCGTGAACATCCTGGAAGGATGCCGCCACCACGGCGTGCAACACCTGGTCTACGCCAGCAGCTCCAGCGTGTACGGCGGCAACGTCAAGATGCCGTTTGCCGAAAGCGACCCGGTGAACCACCCGGTGAGCCTGTACGCCGCCACCAAGAAGGCCAACGAGCTGATGGCCCACACGTACAGCCACCTGTACGGCCTGCCCACCACCGGCCTGCGCTTCTTCACGGTGTACGGCCCCTGGGGCCGCCCGGACATGGCCCCCATGCTGTTTGCGCGCGCCATGTTGGCGGGCGAACCCATCCAGGTGTTCAACCATGGGCAAATGCGCCGTGACTTCACCTACATCGACGACATCGTGGATGGCGTGGTGGGCGCGCTCGATCACGCACCGGCTGCCGATGACGGCTTTGACCGCGCACAGCCCGATCCGGGTGCGTCGTGGGCGCCGTACCGCGTCTTCAACATCGGCCACAGCGAGCCCGTGGCCCTGATGGACTTCATCAACACGCTCGAATCGGCCTTGGGTGTCACCGCCATCAAGGACTTCAAGCCCATGCAGCCGGGCGACGTGACCGCCACCTTCGCCGACACGTCTCGCCTCGAAGGCGTGACGGGCGTGCACCCTTCGGTGTCGCTGGCCGATGGCATCGCTGAATTCGCGCGCTGGTACCGGGCCTACCACCAAGCCTGACCCCCAAGCTTGAAGGTGTGAATGACACACACCTGCAACAAGGTGTCACGTATGCTCGCGCCATGACGAAAGCCTTGATCCTTGCTGCGGGCCAGGGGACCCGCATCCGTCCCCTCACGAAGGGCATGCCCAAGCCGATGATCCCGATCCTCGGCAAACCGGTGCTGGAGTACCTGATCGAACACCTCGCTCGCCACGGCGTGCGCGAGATCATGATCAACGTGGCCTACCACCACTGGAAGATCGAGAACTACTTCGGCGACGGTCAGCGTTGGGGCGTGGAGATCGGCTACTCGTACGAAGGTGTGCGTGAGCACGGCGAGATCGTGCCGCGCCCGCTGGGCTCAGCCGGCGGCATGCGCCGCATCCAAGATTTTTCCGGCTTCTTTGACGAGACCACGCTGGTGATGTGCGGCGACGCCATCATCGACCTCGACATCACCGCGGCCCTGGCCGAGCACCACGCCAAGAAGGCCATGGCCTCGGTGGTGACGCTGGAGGTGCCGCGCGAGCAGGTCAAGAACTACGGCATCGTGGTGGCCGATGACAGTGGCCGCGTGCGCTCGTTCCAGGAAAAGCCGAAACCCGACGAGGCCCGCTCCAACCTGGCGAGCACGGGCATCTACATCTTCGAGCCGGCCGTGCTGGAGCTGGTGCCCAAGCACCAGGAGTTCGACATCGGCAGCCAGCTCTTCCCGATGCTGGTGGCGCAAGACCTGCCGTTTTACGCGCAGAGCCGCCCCTTCCACTGGATCGACATCGGCCGCGTGAGCGACTACTGGACCGTGCTGCAGCGCGTGCTGGCCGGCGAAATCGCCGACATGAAGATGCCGGGCCGCGAGGTGCGCCCTGGCGTGTGGGTGGGCCTGAACACCCGCATCGATTGGGACAATGTGGACATCACGGGCCCGGTCTACGTGGGCTCGGGCACCTGCATTGAACCGGGCGTGAAGATCGAGGGCCCCACCTGGATCGGCCACGGCTGCCAGTTGCGCGCACACAGCCGTGTGTCCCGCAGCGTGCTGTTCGACTACACCCGCGTGAACGCCGAGAGCCAGCTCAAAGAGGTGATTGCCTCACCGCAGTATGTGGTCGACCGCGATGGCCAGACCACCTACCAAGGCGAAGAGGGCACGCCCTTCCGTTGGGGCGATGCCCGCGGCTGAGGCCGCTGGCGCGCTCACAGCGCGATCTTGACGAACACAAACTCAGGGATGTGTTTGATGATCAGCATGATCAGGCGCCAGAAGCCCGGCGTGTAGACGATGCTGCGGCCGGCATCGATGCCGCCCACGATGTCTTTGGCCACCTGGTCTGGCTTGGCCCACAGCGCACCTTTCTTGAAGGCAGCCGTCATGGGCGTGTCGACGAAGCCGGGCTTGATGGTCATCACGTTGACGCCCAGCTTGCGCAGGCGCTGGCGCTGCCCCGAGGCGAAGGCACTCACCAAGGCCTTGGCGCTGCCGTAGACGTAGTTGCTCTGCCGGCCCCGGTCGCCCGCAACCGAGGAGATCACGGCGATCGTGCCGCGCTGCTGCGCGGCCAGCTGCTCGCCCGCCAGCGTCATCAGCGAAACCACCGAAGTGCCGTTGGTGGCCACTTCGCGCAGGGCGTAGGCCACATCGCTTTGGCCCTTGGCCTGGTCAGTCAGGGTGCCATGCGCGATCAGCACGGTGTCGAGCCCGCCCATGAAGGCGGTGGCCTCGCGCAGCAGTGCCGCGTGGTCATCGAAGGCGTTGGCATCGAAGACGCGGTGGCCCACCTTGTTGGCGCCGCGCGTCTTGAGGTCGTCAGCGATCGACTTGAGCGCAGCCTCACCGCGCGCAGCCAGGAAGAGCATGTCGCCACGCTGGGCCCAGCGGCGTGCGCAGGCTTCGGCGATGGCGGACGATGCGCCCACGATCAGGATCTTGTTCATGTGGACTCCATGACCCGACGCCACCAGCCTGAGCTGAATCGCGGGTCAACATGGGGAAGGAATGCGTTGAGGCGCGGGTAGCCGGCCTTGAACATGGCGCCGCTCATGCGGCCGTCCTTGCCAACGTACAGGCGACCACCGGCGTCGAGCACGATGCGGTCGAGTTCGGCGAACAGGCGGTGGAGCTTGGGGCCTGTGTTGGGGAAGTCCAGCGCCAGCGTGGTGCCCGGCGTCGGGAACGACAACAAGCCCCGCGAGGCCGGCTCGCCAAACTGCTTGAGCACGGCCAAAAAGGAGCCCATGCCGCTGCGGGCGATGGTCTCGAGCAGCTGCTGCGTGGCGCTGTAGGCCTTGGCGGGCGGCACCACGCACTGGTACTGGTAGAAGCCTTTGGGCCCGTAGATGCGGTTCCATTGCTGCAGGGCATCCAGCGGGTAGAAGAAAGGCCGGTAGTGCTGCAAGGTGCGCACCGCATCGGGCACCTGCTTGTTGTAGTACAGCGTGTTGAAGCCCTTGAGCGACACGGTGTTGATCAGCGAAATCGGCGGCGTGATCGGCACCGTCAGGCTGCCCGTGGCCACGCCACTGGGCAGGTTCTTGGGCACGGCACCCGTGTCCATCACCACGGGCGCGTGGTTGGCCCGGTTGAACAGGCCACGGCCCAGGCGCTTGCCGGTGAAGGCGCAATCGATCCAGCTAACGGTGTATTCAAAGTCGCGCTCCGAGGCCTGGCTGAGCTCGAAGAACTCACCGAGGTTGCGGAACTTGACGGTCTCGGAATCCATCAGCGGGTTGGCCACGCGGCGCAGCTGGACCGTGGCCCAGGTGATGAGGCCGGTGAGACCCAGGCCACCGATGGTGGCGGCGAACAGGGCGGGCTCGTCATCCGGCGAACACCAGCGGCGGCTGCCGTCTGAGCGCAGCAGCTCGAAGCCCAGCACGTGGTTGCCGAACGAGCCGACCGCATGGTGGTTCTTGCCGTGCACGTCGTTGGCGATGGCGCCGCCGACCGTCACGTACTGGGTGCCAGGCGTGACGTTGAGGAACCAGCCCTGAGGCAAGGCCAGCTTGATGATTTCTTCGAGCAGCACGCCGGCCTCGCAGCTCAGCACGCCGGTGGCGGCATCGAAGCTGATGAAGCGATCGAGCTGGCGGCCCAGCAGCAAGGCGCCACCCGGGTTGAGGTTGCTGTCGCCATAGCTGCGGCCATTGCCATAGGGCAGCACGGTGGCGGCCACCCCACTTTGCACTTGCGGCAAGGGCAAGGCCTGGTGTCGGCTGGCCAGGCCCAAAGGCTCGTGCAGGCTGGGTGTCACCCGGCCCCAAGAGCTGAAGATTTGCGCAGGCATGGCTGGGCGCTTCAGGCGCGGGCCGCGAAGAACAGCAGCACCGCAGCGGCCACGCCGGTCAGCAGGCTGATGCGGTCTTTGAGCGCGTAGACCAGCGGGTCATCGTGCATCTGGCCCCGGTGGGTCTCCATCCAGATGCGGCTGATCCAGTACAGCATGATGGGCACCAGGCCCCAAACCATTTTGGGGTGCGGGTACATCAGCGCCACATCGGGCGAGTTGAGGTAAAGCGCCAACACCAAGATGCTGAGGTAGCCCGAAGCCGTGCCCAGACTTTGCAGCAGCGAGATGTCTTCGACCTGGTAGCCACGCCCTTTGGCCTTGAGCTTGCCTTGCTGGCGCATCTGGAAGAGCTCAGCGTAGCGCTTAACGATGGCCAGGCTGAGGAAGATGAACACGGCAAACATCAGCAGCCAGAACGACAGCGGGATCTCGGTGGCGGCGGCACCCGCGACGATGCGCACGGTGTAGAGCCCGGCCAACGCGAGCACGTCGAGCATGACGACCTTCTTGAGCCCAAAGGAGTAAGCCAGCGTGGCGATGTAATAGGCCACCAGCACCACAGCAAAACGCGCGGGCAGCCAGGCGCAAATGGCCACGGCTGCGGCCAGCAGCACTGGGGTGGCGCCCAGGCCAAACAGCAAGCTCAGGCGACCCGCCGCGAACGGTCGGTTGCACTTGGAGTGGTGCTGGCGATCGGCCTCAAGGTCGAGCATGTCGTTGAGCAGGTAGACCGACGACGCACACAGGCTGAACGCCGCAAAGGCCAGCAGCGCCTGCCCCAAGGTGCCCAGGTCACCCATGCGGTGGGCTGCCAGCAATGGCACCAAGATCAGGCCGTTTTTGGCCCACTGGTGCACGCGCAAGGCCTTGGCCATCACCTTGACGCCGCCAGGCAGGGGTTTGATCACGTGGTCGACCGTGCACAGGCGCGCGGCCTGGTCCTGCAAGGACGCTGCGGCATTGACCACGATCGCACGCCGTGCATGGGCCCAGACCTTCAGGTCAACGCTGTGGTTGCCCACATAGTCAAAGCCCTTCTCACCGAAACGCTTGACCAGCTCGGCCGCCTTGTTGCTGCCCGCCAAGTTGAGTTGACCGTCGCTGGCCATCACGCCATCGAACAAGCCGACGTGATCCGCCACCGCGCGTGCCAGGCGGTGATCCGAGGCTGTGCACAACCAAATGGGGCGGCCCGAGGCCTTCTGCGCTTCCAGCCAGGTGAGCAGCGGCTTGGTGTAGGGCAGCGCGGCGCCATTGAGCGTGACCCGGCTGGCTATCTCCGCCTTGAGCTTGGCTTTGCCGCCCAGCAGCCAGATCGGCAGCAGCAGCAAGTAAAGCGGGTTGCGCTTGATCAGCAGCAGGAAGGATTCGAGCAGCAGGTCGCTGTGGATGAGCGAGCCATCCAGGTCGACGCACAGGGGCGTGCGGTCAGTCGAAGTCATGACAGGGGATTTTTTTGAATTTTGAGTCGCCACACGGCCAGCCAGCCGATCACCACGGCCAGCCACAAGGTCAGCAAACGGCACACCAGGGTCAGCAAGATGGCTTGCGGTTTGGCGAAACCATGCGCCACGAGCAGGCCCGCCATCACCGCCTCGGTGCTCCCGAGCCCTCCCGGCAAGAAGGACAGTGCCCCGACGATGATCGCGATCGCATAACAGCCCATGGCCCCGGCCAAAGAAATCTGTCCCGGCGCAACGGCATCGGCCACCAGCTTGAGGCCCAGCGCTTCACCAGACCATGCGACCAAACCCAAGGCCAAGCCCACGAGCAACAAGCCTGGGGAGAGGAACACCTGGGCACTGGCGAACATGCGCGCCACGCCCGCACACGCCCTCAGCCATCCGTTGCCCCGAGCATCCAAGCGATGCTGCAGGCCTTGGGACACACCCGTCCACGGCACCACTGCCACGGCAGCCAGCAAGCCACCCACCAGGGCAACGGCCACCCACAGGAATTGCTGGTAGGCCGACAAGTCAGCCAGCACGACCACGGCCAGCAAGATCATCACCAGCAGGTCCAACAGGCGTTCAACGAAAAATGCCCCGGTGACCTGAGCCAGCGGGATGCCCAAGGGCTGGTAGTACCGCGCCCTCACCATTTCCCCCAACTTACCGGGCGACAGGGTGAACGCAAAACCCGCCATGAAGGTCCATGCCACAAAAGGGGTTGGCAAGTGGTGCCCCAGGCGCCGCAGGTAAATCTGCCAGCGGGCCACCCGCAACACGTAGTTGCCCAAAGACAGCAAACCCGCCACCAGCACCGCACTCCACCCCGAGCGCAACGGCGCGAGGTCAATGAGCGCGATGTCCTTGCGGAACGCCGCAACGCACCAGCCCAAGAAGGCCAGCGTGACGCCATAAACCAAGGCCTTGCGCCAGACAGGTGGCGTGGCCACCGGGGCGTCGCTCAGTGCTGAAGTGTTCATTGCCACCGATTATCTGGGGCGAACGCCCCTGCCCACGTTACAAAATCCAGCGGGCACCGCCGGGTGCACCGCCCATTCGGGTGGCGCATCACCCACCTGTTGTCCAGCCCCCGCAGCCGTGGGAAGGGATAGCACCTTGGTTAGCCCGGAAGGGTGACCTCAACCAAGGCGCTGGGGCGAGGGCAGTTCGCACACTTCCAACGACAAAGCAAGGGCTAACCCGGACCAGCGGTGGCACGTTTGGCCGAGTTTCCACCCACCCCGGGGTGTGACGGACCGTGGACCACAGGAAACCTCGGTGACGGCATCGCCACATGCACACTTAATCTCCCCTTACCTTGAAAACCTCAACGAGAAGGGGTGCGGCATCGCCATGGTCACCAAAAACACAATCACCATCGGACAAGCGCGGAGGAAGCTGTCCCTGCTCGCACTGACGGTCGGCATCGCGCTGGCCGGCTGCGACCTGCCCGGCTCCGACTTGCCGCAAAACCGCCTCGAGGCAACACGCTTCCTCAACGAGGCCACGTTTGGCTCGTCAGAGGCAGAGATCAACAACGTGGGCGTGGTGGGCTACACCCAGTGGATCACGGACCAGCTGGCCACCCAGTCAGAGTTCACGTTCAAGGATTACCTCGAAGCGCGCAAGGCGGAAACCGGTGATTCCTCACCACGCGCTACCGACGATTACATCTACGAGGCCTTCTACACGCGCGCGCTCACCAGCAAGGCACAGTTGCGCAACCGCGTGCTGCTGGCCCTGTCGGAGATCTTCGTGGTGTCGATGCAGGACGCCAACATCCTCGACCGACCCGAGTACCTGGCGGCCTACCTGGACCTGCTCGACAAAGGCCTGGACGGGACCTACCGCGACCTGCTGCAGGCCATTGCGCACAGCCAGGCCATGGGCTACTACCTGACCTATGTGAGCAACTCGCGCGAAGACGCCGGCCAGGGCACACAACCCGACCAGAACTTCGCCCGCGAGGTCATGCAGCTGTTCTCGATCGGGCTGTATCAACTCAACCCTGATGGCACGCCCAAGCTGGATGCAGCAGGCAAGCCCATCGAGAGCTACACGCGCGACGACGTGGTGGGCTTGTCCAAGGTGTTCACCGGCTGGACACGCAACCCTGGCAACGTGACGAGCGCCACCCGCTGGGACTGCTTCTTTGTACAGAGCAGCTGCGACGGTGGTCGTGCTGCGGCATACCTGCCGCTGGCCGTCTACCCAGAGTTCCACAGCACCGCAGACAAGACTTTCCTGGGCGTGACCATCCCAGCTTCTGGCAACCCAGATCCCGAAGGCGACATGAAGATCGCCCTCGACACCCTGGCGAACCACCCCAACACGGCCCCCTTCTTCAGCCGCCAGCTCATCCAGCGACTGGTCACCAGCAACCCAAGCCCGGCCTATGTACAGCGCGTGGCCAACAAGTTCACCGCTTCTGGCGGCAACATCGGCGCAACGGTCAAGGCCATCTTGCTCGACACCGAAGCCCGAAGCCTGCTGGCGCCCTCTCAAGGCACCTTTGGCAAACTGCGTGAGCCCATCCTGCGCATGACTGCACTGTTGCGTGCGTTCAAGTTCAACGAGTCGAACCTGTCGCCCACGGGCCAGCGCCTCAATGCAGCAGGCAAGCTGTCACACGTCACCATCGTCAAGACATCGGACCTGGCCACCTCGCTCAACCAGACCCCATTCTTGTCGCCCTCGGTCTTCAACTTTTTCCGCCCGGGCTACGTGATGCCTCAAAGCACCAGCGGTCAGGCCGGGTTGGTGGCACCCGAGTTCCAGCTCGTCTCCGAGTCGACCGTGACCGGCTACGTCAATTTCCTGACCGACTTGCTCAGCACCGGCGTGTACAGCCAGTCCTACGGCGGTGACACCGGCCTGCAGGGCCCGAAGCTGGACGTGAGCGATTTGCGCACGGCCGTCGATGACGCTGCCGTGACCGCTGCGGTGGTCGATCGGCTGCTCGGCGGCAAGGTGTCCGCGGGCCTGCAGCAGGCCATCCTTGACGTGCTCAAGACCATGCCCGTGCCTGCGGCAGGCAGCACGCAAGCCAGCATCGATGCCCGCAATGCGGTGCTGGACCAACGTGCCAAGGCCGCCATCTTGCTGGTGGCTGCATCCCCTGAGTTCCTCATTCAGCGCTGAGCGGAGCCCACATGTCAAACCACCATTCCCGCCGCGACTTCCTCCGTCACGCTGCTGGCTGGGGCAGCCTGGCCTCGGTCCCGATGGCCTTCAACCTGTCACAGGTTCGTGAAGCCAGTGCCCAGTCCACATCCACCGACTACAAGGCCCTGGTTTGCATCTTCCTGGCTGGCGGCAACGATGCGCACAACACGGTCTTGCCCACGGACTCCCACTCATGGGATGTCTATGCCGCCACACGTGACCCAGCTTTGCGCACCGGCTCGTCCACAGGGAACGCGGCGCAATCGCTGGCACTGCCACGCAGCTCGGTGCTCGACATCCCGAACGCCAACAAGGCGGGCCTGAACACAGGGCGCACCTTCGGCCTGCATCCGCAGCTCAAGCAGATCAAGTCGCTCTACAGCTCTGGCAAAGCGGCGATCCTGGCCAACGTGGGTCCGTTGATCGCGCCCATGGACAAAGGCGACTACGTGCTGAACCTGGTGGAGAAGCCGCGCAAGCTGATGTCGCACAACGACCAGACTTCGACATGGCAGACCTTCCAACCTGAAGGCTCTGCGCGGGGCTGGGGCGGGCTGTTGATGGACCAGCTCTACAGCCAGAACACCAACAGGCTGCTGTCGGCCATCGCCGTGGGCCAGCCATCGGTCTGGTTGGCCGGCAACGCCGTGTTGCCCTACCAGCTGGGTTCCACTGCGGTCTACAACATGGGCGGCGACAGCGGGGCCATCCTGGGCAGCAGCGCCTTGTACCAGGCCGTGCGCAAGGTGTCAGGTACCGCAGATGCCAACGACCCGTTCGCCAGCGACTACGCTCAGGTGGTGAGCCGCGCACTGAGCAGCCAAGGCACGCTCAAGGCCACCCTCCCCTCGGCCTTGATGGCCCCGTGGGGCACACCCAGTGCGGGGACGCAATACAACGACCCGCTGCTGAAGTACACCACACCGCTGACCGGTGCGTCGATCTTCAACCCGCTTGCAGCACAACTGCAGATGGTGGCTCGCCTGATTGCCTCGCGCAACAACAGCGCGATCGGCACCCGGCGCCAGGTGTTCACCGTGACGCTCAGCGGCTTCGACACCCACAGCAACCAGATGCCGACACACGCCGACCTGCTGGCCCGACTGGACCACGCTGTGGGCTATTTCTACAACCTGCTGGGCAGCATGCCCGACGGCCTGAACATGCGTTCGCAGGTGACGACCTTCACGGCGTCCGAGTTCGGTCGCGCCTTGCTGAGCAATGGCGACGGCACCGATCACGGCTGGGGCGGTCACCACTTCGTGATCGGCGATGCGGTCAAGGGCGCTGACGTGTACGGCACCTACCCGTTGTTCCTGGGCACAGATGGCCTGGGTGAGTTTTTCAGCCAGGACATGATCCGAGGCGGCAGCCTGGTGCCCACCACCGCACTGGACCAATATGTCTACACGCTGGGACGGTGGATGGGCGTGGCCGACGCCAACCTCAAGGCCATCTGCCCCAACCTGCCCAACTTCGACCCAGCCACGTACAACCTGGGCTTCATGGCCTGATGCCTACTCGCCCGCTGGGCTGTGTGCTCAGCGGGGCAGGCTGATGATGAAGCGGCTGCCGCCACCGTCGCGCGGCTCACAGCGCACGCTGCCATCGTGCTGGCGTGCGATTTGGCGCACCAAGCTCAACCCCAGGCCCACACCGCCGGCGTGCTCAGCATGGCCAGGCATGCGGTAGAAGGGCTCGAAGATGCGCTCGCGCTGGTCTTCCGGCACGCCCGGGCCGCGATCGGCCACGACGAGGTCAACCGACATGGGCCGCGACTCGAGCGTGAGCTCGGTGTCAGGGCCACCGTAGCGGCGGGCGTTCTCCAGCAGGTTGCGCACGGCGCGGCGCAGCAGGCGCTCATCGCCGGGGTAGTGCTGCAAGCCGCCGCTGAGGCTGAGGTCCAGGTTGGCTTGGGTGCGCCCCGCCTCCTCGGCCATCAGGCCAATCAGGTCGACCTGCACGCGCTCGATCTCGTTCTTGGTCTCCAGGCGGCTGGCCAGCAACAGCTCCTCCACCAACGCGTCGAGCTCGCGGATGTCTTGGTGGATCTCTTTCTTGAGTTGCGCGGCGCGCTCGGGCGGCAACTCGCTGAGCATGGACACCGCCATCTTCAGGCGCGCCAAGGGCGAGCGCAATTCGTGGCTGGCGTTGGCCAACAGGCTGCGGTTGGCGGTCACCAGCTCTTCGATGCGTTGTGCGGCCTGGTTGAAGCTCTGGGCCACCTCGGCCACTTCATCCTTGCCCTCCACCGCCACGCGGTGAGCCAGCTGACCAGAGCCGAACGCCTCCACGCCATCGCGCAAGGCCTGCAGGCGGCGCGTGAGACGGATGGCGATGG
>Ga0228699_1000991_pt1 | contig 16549 bp, 17 predicted proteins | sample McNCre217_Aug_MG_FD_178016 | JGI IMG/M metagenome (GOLD analysis project Ga0228699, IMG submission 178016) | Freshwater microbial communities from McNutts Creek, Athens, Georgia, United States - 2-17_Aug_MG | ecosystem: Environmental > Aquatic > Freshwater > Creek | place: USA: Georgia...
CGTGATCGCCCAGGCCCAGGGCGTGATCGCCTGCTGGGGCATGGGCATCACCCAGCACCGCCACGGCGTGGGTGGCGTGCAGATGATCGCCAACCTGCTGCTGATGCGCGGCATGGTGGGCAAGCCGGGCGCCGGTCTGTGCCCCGTGCGCGGCCACAGCAACGTGCAGGGCGACCGCACCATGGGCATCTACGAGAAGCCTTCGGCGGCGTTCCTGGACCGGCTGCAGCAGGTGTACGGCTTTGCGCCGCCACGCCACGAGGGCTTCGACACCATCGGCGCGATCGAAGCCATGCGCGATGGCCGCGCCCGCGTGTTCTTCGCCATGGGCGGCAACTTCGCCGCCGCCACGCCCGACACGCCCACCACCTGGGCCGCGCTGCAGCGCTGCGACCTGACCGTGCACGTGGTCACCAAGTTCAACCGCAGCCACACGGTGCACGGCCGCGAGGCCCTGGTGCTGCCCTGCCTGGGCCGCACCGAGGTCGACCAGCAGGCCAGCGGCCCGCAGCACGTGAGCGTCGAAGACTCGATGAGCATGGTGCACCTCTCGGCCGGCATCAACGAGCCGGCTTCGCCGCACCTGCTGTCGGAGCCCATGATCGTGGCCCGCCTGGCCACCGCCACCTTGCCGCACAGCACCGTGCCCTGGCTGTGGCTGGTGGACGACTACGACCGCATCCGCGACCACATCGCGCAGGTGTTCGACGAGTTCAAGGGCTTCAACGCGCAGGTGCACCGCCCCGGTGGGTTCCGCCTGCGCAATGCCGCCAGCGAGCGCGAGTGGCTCACGGCCGATGGCCGTGCGCACTTCGTCTCGCACGCCATCCCCCAAGACACCTTGGTGGACCAGGCGCGGCGCCAGGCGGCAACCGCATCGGGCTCTGCATCGGCATCGGGGGCAGGCCTGGGGCCCGTGTTCACGCTCACCACCCTCCGCGCCCACGACCAGTACAACACCACCGTCTATGGCCTGGACGACCGCTACCGGGGCGTGTTTGGCCAGCGGCGCGTGGTCTTCATCCACCACGACGACCGCGCCGCGCTGGGCTGGGCCGAGGGCGCCTGGGTGGACCTGCTGGGCTGCGCCCCCGGTGACATCGAACGTGTGGCGGCCGGCTTCAAGCTGGTCGACCACGACATCCCGCGCGGCTGCCTGGCGGCCTACTACCCCGAGACCAATGTGCTGGTGCCGCTGAGCAGCCATGCGGTGGGGGCGCGCACGCCCACGTCGAAGGCGATTCCCGTGCGGCTGCGGGCGACAAAGGCCCAGGCATGAACGCCCGCATGCCTGAGCCGCCCGAAGGCGCACCCGGTTGGGTGGGCGTGCAGGTGCAGCGTGTGCGCCCCGATGCGGACGCCTGGCGTGCCCCGGTGCTGGCGCCCGACCAGGTGATCGACGAGCAAGCCGTGGCGCTGGTGTTCAACGGCCTGTCGCACGTGGTGATGATGGCCACGCCCACCCACCTCGATGACCTGGGCGTGGGCTTTGCCTTGTCGGAAGGGCTGATCCCTGACCTGGCCGCGCTGCGCGACGTGCAGCTTGAGCAGCATGCCCAAGGCTGGAGCGTGCAGCTCACGGTGTCCTCGCAGGCTTTTGCGGCGCTCAAAGACCGCCGCCGCCAGCTGGCCGGCCGCACCGGCTGCGGCCTGTGCGGCATCGACAGCCTGGAGGCCTTCCGTGCGGACTGGCCGCAGCCCTTGCCACCCGCCACCCGCGCGGCCGCGCACGCCCAGTTGCTGGCGCAGCGGCAAGCCGCCATCGCGCGGGCCTCGGCCCAGCTGCCTGAGCACCAGCCCTTGCAGGCGCTGACCGGCGGCTGCCATGCGGCCGCGTGGGCCAACGCCGAGGGCCACATCACCCTGGCGCGCGAAGACGTGGGCCGCCACAACGCGCTCGACAAGCTGATCGGCGCCATGGCCCAGGCAGGACAGTTGGGCCATGGCACGCAAGCTGGACTGGCCCTGGTCAGCAGCCGCGCCAGCTACGAGATGGTGAGCAAGTGCGTGCGCGTGGGCGTGGGCACGCTGGCTGCCGTGTCAGCCCCCACGGCGCTGGCGGTGCAGCTGGCGCAAGCCAGTGGCCTGCGCCTGTTCGGCTTTTGCCGGGGGGCGCGGGCGGTGGCTTACAGCTGAGCGGCCAGCGCGGGCGCGGTGTTCTAAGAACGTGCGCTTGCTGATCTGGCGGGTTTGGCTTTGACTTTGGCCTTGGTGGAAGCCTGGCCTCCTCGGGCGGGCTGGGATGCAGCTGCCCGGGCAGGCGGGCGTGGCTTGGCTTTGGAGGCTGCCGCCGAGCTCAGACCGTCGAGCAAGATCACGTCGCCTTGACCGGTCTTGATGGCCAAGGCCAGCTGGCCGCCCATCGCCTCCACGTACTTGCGCAGCGTTGAGATCAGCAAATCGGAGCGCTTCTCCATCTGGGCCACGGCGTTTTGCTTCACGTTGAGCACGCGGGCCACTTCCTCTTGGGTCATGGCCAAGGCCGTGCGCACGGCCGCCAAGGTGTCGGCATGGCTGATCATGTCCTTGGCCATGCGCTTGGCATTGCGCTCGATGTAGCGCTGATCCTGATCTGTGAATTCTGCAATGATGCTGTGCAGCGACTTGCTCATGATGATGCCTTCCTGGCCGGATGCAGCGACTTCAAGTGCGTGTCAAATCGCCGGTCAGCCGTCTTGATCAAGCGCTTGTAGAAGGCAGCCTCGTCTTGCCCTTGCTTGGCGCCCGCCACGAGCACACAGGCCTGGCGCAACGGATCGAAGGCAAAGGCTGCACGCCAGACCTCCGTGCCCTTGTGGGCGGTGAAGCGCAGCGCTTTCATGTTGTCGTGCCTCGATCCCTTGAGGGTGTCCACGTGGGGGCGACCTGTTCTGGGGCCGGCCAGTTCAATGGCTCGGGCAGCCGCCACCAGCTCGCGGCGCACGTCGGCGTCGAGGTCGCGGAACTCGGGCAAAAACTCATCATGAAAGAGGACATGCCACGTCTCGGAATGCGCTGTTGCGGAGGCAGCCGGCGAGGTGTCTGCCGGCCTGCTGGATCTGCTTGCCATGATTTTAAGGTGATATCACGTCAAAGTGATGATCCAGATCGTGCGCAATTCAGTGTGGCGGGTCCATCCTCCCTAGGGGGCTTGTGTTGCAGGCAGGGCGATGATCGTGCGCCCAGCTCACAGCTGAGCGGCCAACGCCGGCACCGCCGCAAACAAATCGGCCTCCAGCCCCACATCGGCCAGCTGGAAGATCGGGGCTTCCGGGTCTTTGTTGATGGCCACGTCCACCTTGGCGTCTTTCATGCCGGCCAGGTGCTGGATGGCGCCAGAGATGCCGCAGGCCACGTACAGCTGCGGCGCAACGATCTTGCCCGTCTGGCCCACCTGCAGGTCGTTGGCGGCGTAGCCCGCGTCCACCGCAGCGCGCGAGGCGCCCAGGGCGGCACCCAGCTTGTCGGCCAGGGGCGCGAGCACCGCCTGGAACTGCTCGGCCGAGCCCAGCGCCCGCCCACCCGAGACCACCACCTTGGCGCTGGTCAACTCGGGCCGCTCGGAGCGGCTGAGCGCGCGGCTCACGAAGCGGCTGCGGCCGCTGTCGGCCACAGGCGCGATGGCCACCACGTTGGCGGTGCCACCGCTGGCCGCAGCTGGCGCAAAGGCCGTGCCCCGCACCGTGAGCACGCACAGCGCATCGCTGCTGTGCACGGTGGCGATGGCGTTGCCCGCGTAGATGGGGCGCTCGAAGGTGTCGGGGGCCACCACGCGGGTCACCTCGGAGACCTGGGCCACGTCCAGCAAGGCGGCCACGCGCGGGGCCAGGGCCTTGCCGGCGGCGGTGGCTGGGCACACGATGTGGGTGTAGCGGGTGGCGCCACTCTGCTGGGTGTGTGCGGTCACCAGCGCCACCACCTGGGCCGCGAGGTTCTCCACCAGCTGGTGGGCGTGGGCCGGGCCATCGGCGTGCAGCACCTGGGCCACGCCGGCCACCTGGGCAGCGGCGTGGGCCACGGCCTGGGCGTGCTGGCCGGCCACGAGCACGTGCACGGTGGCTGCCGTTTGCGTGGCTGCGGTGATGGCGTTCAGCGTGGCGCTGTGCAGCGCGGTGTGGTCGTGTTCGGCGATGACGAGAGCGGTCATGGTGGGGCTCCTCAGGCGATGGCGGTGGTTGGCTGATGGGGTTTCAGATGCGGCAACAGCGCCGCCACATCGGCCACCTTGATGCCTGCTGCGCGCTGCGGCGGCTCGGCCACCTTGAGCGTGCGCAGGCGCGGCGTGGTGTCCACCCCCAGCGCCGCCGGCGTGAGCGTGGCCAGCGGCTTCTTCTTGGCCTTCATGATGTTGGGCAGCGTGACGTAGCGCGGCTCGTTGAGGCGCAGGTCGGTGGTGACCACGGCAGGCAGCTGCAGCGCCACGGTCTCCAGGCCGCCGTCCACCTCGCGGGTCACGCTCAGCACATCGCCGTCCACCGCCAGCTGCGAGGCAAAGGTGCCTTGCGGCCAGCCGGTCAGCGCGGCCAGCATCTGGCCCGTCTGGTTGCTGTCGTCGTCGATGGCCTGCTTGCCCAGGATCACCAGCTGCGGTTGCTCTTGTGCCACCAGCGCGGCCAGCAGTTTGGCCACGGCCAGTGGCTGCACCTCATCGGTGGCTTCGATCAGGATGGCGCGGTCGGCCCCGATGGCCATGGCCGTGCGCAACGTCTCTTGGCAGGCCGCCGGCCCGATGGACACGGCCACCACCTCGGTGGCCACGCCCTGCTCCTTGAGCCGCGTGGCCGCCTCGACGGCGATCTCGTCGAAGGGGTTCATGGACATCTTGACGTTGGCGATGTCAACGCCCGAGCCGTCGGCCTTCACGCGAACCTTCACGTTGTGGTCGACAACCCGCTTGATGGGAACGAGGATCTTCATGGGGTGCCTGCTGGTGAGTGCGCAAAGAAAGGCGCAATGGGAGAGGGGATGCGGCCCATTGTGGGCAGCAGCCTCGCGCAGCAGGTGCAGCTTCAGTGGAGGTGATGGACAGCTGAAGGCACACTGTCGGCCCGAACACCACCCCATCAGGAAGACACCCCATGAAGACACGCCTGCCGCTGTTGCTCTTGGCCTGCGCCTGCAGCGCCTTTGCGATCGAAGAAAAGCCCAACGTCAAGGTGAGCACGGTGCTCAAGACCGAGACCAGCTGGGACGGCACGCCCCTCGCCTACCCCTCGGGCAAGGCCGAGGTCACCGGCATGGTGGTCGAGATCGCGCCCGGTGCCGAGACGGGCTGGCACCTGCACCCTGCTCCTTCGTTCGGCATGATCTTGGAAGGCGAGCTGGAGGTGCAGCTGCAAGACGGCACGACCAAGCGCCTGAAAGCGGGCGACGCCGTGGCCGAGGTGGTGGGCCGTGTGCACAACGGCCGCAACGTGGGGGCGGTGCCGGTGAAGATCGTGGTGTTTTACGCCGGTGCCGTGGGCCAGGCCACGACGGTGAAGGCGCACGCGCACTGAGCGTGGGGTGTGGCCATCAACGGCCCACCGCTCTTTGCGCCGCCTGCTTGCCACAAAGGCCCGGGCGACGCCTGGGTCCTTTCAGCCGTCTTGGGCCAGACGCACCTTCTCGATGGCACCCCGGCATTGTCAGCGGACAATACGGGCTGCGCTGCGGCAAGCTGTTGCCGTGACCTGGCTGTCGGCCAGCCCGGCTGTCACCCCTGCTCCCATCCCTATGAACCTCAAACTCAACATCACCGTCATCGATGAACTCGCCGATGACGAGATCCGCTCCGTGGGCGAACTCGACCTGGCCAGCGGCGACATCAAGATCCTGCATTACGAGGACCACGACGTGGCCACCCAAGGCCTGCCTGTGCACCGCAAGGACTACGAGTTCACCGTGGGCGTGCTGTCCAACAACGGCCGCGACGTCGAGTTCGGTGTGCGCGTGGACCGCGCCTCCGGCCGCTACAGCGTCACCCCGGACGAACTCATCGAAATCAAAGGCCGTGCGGCCAAGCTGTTTTCGCAGCCGCCAGAGAAGGGCACCAAGCACTGAGGGGTGGCCCGCACGGCGGGCCCCCTCTCGCGCTCACAGGTGATAAGCCTGCTCGCCGTGCGCGCTGATGTCCAGCCCCTCGCGCTCGTCTTCTTCCGACACGCGCAGGCCCAGCGTCAAGTCAGCGACCTTGAAGGCGATGAACGACACCACGCCCGACCACAGCACCGACACGCCCACGCCCCACAGCTGGCTGATGAGCTGGGTGCCGATGCTGTACGGGCCCACGGCATTGGCCACGTAGTCGTACACGCCGGTGCCGCCCAAAGCGGGCGAGGCGAACACGCCGGTGAGCAAGGCGCCCAGGATGCCGCCCACGCCGTGCACGCCGAACACATCGAGGCTGTCGTCCACGCCCAGCATGCGCTTGAGGCCGTTGACGCCCCAGTAGCACACGCCACCGGCCAGCAGGCCGATGACCAGGCTGCCCATCACGCCCACGAAGCCACACGCCGGGGTGATGGCCACCAGCCCCGCGATGGCGCCTGAGGCGGCGCCCAGCATCGACGGCTTGCCCTTGGCCAGCCACTCCACCAGCGACCACGACACCGTGGCCGCGCAGGTGGCCAAGTAGGTGTTGATGAAGGCCAGGCCGGCGGTGCCCGAGGCTTCGAGGTTGGAGCCCACGTTGAAGCCGAACCAGCCCACCCACAGCAGCGAGGCGCCGATCATGGTCATCACCAGGCTGTGCGGCGCCATGTGCGCCGTGCCAAAGCCCACGCGCTTGCCGATCATGAAGGCGCCCACCAGGCCGGCCATGGCCGCGTTGATGTGCACCACGGTGCCGCCGGCAAAGTCGATGGCGCCCTTTTGGAACAGGAAGCCGGCGGTGGCCCCGGCTGCGTCGCCCGCAGCGGCGCTGGTGTAGGCGTCAGGGCCGGCCCAATACCAGACCATGTGCGCGATCGGCAGGTAGCTGAAGGTGAACCACAGCACCATGAACAGCAACAGCGCCGAGAACCGCACGCGCTCGGCCACCGCCCCGATGATCAGCGCCGGCGTGATGGCCGCGAACGTCATCTGGAAGGCGATGTACAAGAACTCGGGGATGGCCACGCCCTTGGTGAAGGTGGCGGCCACGCTGTCGGCGGTGACGCCCTGCAAGAAGAGCTTGCTGAAGCCGCCGAAGAAGGCGTTGCCTTCGGTGAAGGCCAGGCTGTAGCCATAGACGCACCACAGCACGCCCAGCAGCGCGAAGGTCAGCATGCACTGCATCATCACCGAGAGCATGTTCTTGGCGCGCACCATGCCGCCGTAAAACAGCGGCAGGCCCGGCACGGCCATCAGGATCACCAGCAGCGTGGCCACGATCATCCAGGCCGAGTCGCCCTTGTTGACGGTGGGGGCGGGGGCTTGCGCCCAGGCTGTGCCCAGACAGGCGCTGCCCAGGGCGAGCGCAGAAAGAAGGCGTTTCATCGTCGTGCTCCTGTCAAGTTCCGGTGGCGGGCGGCCTCAGAGGGCCTGTTCATCGGTCTCGCCGGTGCGGATGCGCACGGCGCTGTCGAGGGCGGAGACAAAGATCTTGCCGTCGCCGATCTTGCCGGTGTGGGCGGCCTGCTTGATCACGTCGATCAGGGCGTCGACCTGGTCGTTGGCGACGGCGATCTCGACCTTGGCCTTGGGCAGGAAGTCGACGACGTACTCGGCCCCCCGGTACAGCTCGGTGTGGCCCTTTTGACGACCAAACCCTTTGACCTCGGTGACGGTGATGCCCTGAACGCCATGGCTGGCCAGGGCCTCACGCACGTCGTCGAGCTTGAAGGGCTTGATCACGGCGGTGATCAGCTTCATGGCGACTCCACTTGCAAGGAAGGTGTCGCCAGACCATCCGGCGACCGCTTCAGGGGAGCAAGCAACCGATGTGCCAGAGGTTCACGATGGTTAACATTGGTGCACCGTGGGAAACTGCGCGGGAGACAGCGCAGGCCACGCGCCAGATCAGTGCGGGCCCAAGCGCTGCAGGTGGGCCAGGCCGGTGCTCAGCATGCGCTGCAGCAGGGGCTGCAGGCGCTCGGCGCGTTCGCTCAGGTAGGTGAAGGGCGCCTCTTCTTGCATGTACAGCCGCTGGCTCATCTCCAGCTGGATGGTGTGCACCCCATCTTGAGGCGCACCGTAGTGGCGAGTGATGTGCCCCCCTTTGAAGCGCCCGTTCACCACCAGGCTGCACGGGCCGCTGGCGGCCACGTCCACCACGGCCTGGATCAGCGAGGGCGCGCAGCTGCGGCCGTCCGCCGTGCCGAAGTTCAGGTCAGGCAGCTGGCCGTCGAACAGGCGCGGCAGCACGCTGGCAATCGAGTGGGCGTCCCACAGCATCACGGCGCCATGCAGGGCCTTGAGGCGGTCGAGCTCGGCGCGCAGCTGCTGGTGGTAGGGCTGCCAGTAGGTGGCCAGGCGGCGGGCCTGCTCGGCGGCATCGGGGCTTTGCGCGTGGGCGTACAGCGCCTCGCCCCGGAAGGTGTCCACGGGGCACAGGCCGGTGGTGGTCTGGCCCGGGTAGAGGCTCTGGCCATCGGGCGGGCGGTTGAGGTCGATCACGTAGCGCGACACGCGGGCCTTGAGCACCGAGGCGCCCAGTGCCTGGGCAAAGCCATAAAGCCGGTCGAGGTGCCAGTCGGTGTCTTGCTTGAGCGCGGCCACATCGGCCATGCCGGCTTGCAGCTCAGGCGGGATCTCGGTGCCCAGGTGGGGGATGGAGATCAGCAGGGGCACGGTGCCCGGGGTGAAGTCAAAGGTGGGGTCGCTCACAAGGCATCCTCATCGGGACAGGAAAACACGCTGTCGGGCAGCGCAGGCAGGCGTTTGCGGATGGCGGGGATGGTGTCGTGGCGGATGACCTCGCGGGTGACGCGCCCCAACTCGTCGTCGAAGCCCGACCACTCGCCCTCGCGCGAGAGCAAAAAGAAGTGGCGCTGGCCCAGGCGCGCCGGGGGCAGGGGCACCACGCGCACGGCATCCAGGTAATGCCGCGACTGCCACAGGCACAGCGGCGTGCTGAGCGCCCAGCCCAGGCCCGAGGCCACCAGGCTGAGCAGCGGGTCGGTGGCGTCGAACTCGTAGCAGCGCTCGGCCTGCACGCCCACGTGGCGCAGGTAGCGCTCGATCTGCTGGCCGGTGACCGAGCGCTGGCTGTAGCGGATCAGGGGCAGGTGGCCGGCGCTGCCCGCCAGGTTCTTGAGCGTGCTGAGCGCCGGCACAGGGTGGTCTTTGGGGTAGACGGCCACCCAGCTCTCCGAGAACAGCAGGCGCTGCATCACGCGCGGGTCGGGCACGCCGGTGTCGGTGCAGATCACCATGTCGAGCTCGCGGCCCAGCATCTGCTCGGTCAGCGTGGGCGTCAGGCCCGACCACATCTGGATCTGCCGCGCCTTGCCCGACATCGCCCGGATCAGCTGCGGCCCCACCGTGGCGGCAAACGAGTCCACACAGCCCAGGCGGATCTGCGCCAGCTCTTGCCGTGCGGTGGCGCGCACGTGGTCCATGGCGGCGCGGGCCTGGGCCAGCAGCTTGGCCGAGGCCTCGTGCAGCACGCGGCCGGCGTGGGTGGGGCGGGCCGGGCGCACCTCGCGGTCCATCAGCTGGAGCCCCAAGTCTTCTTCCAGCGACTTGATGGCCTGGCTCACCGCGCTCTGGCTCAGGCCCAGGCGCTCGGCCGCCTCGACCATGGAGTGGGCGTCGCACACGGCCACGAAGGTCTCCAGCGCCCGCAGGTCGGGCATGGCCAGCGTGCGGCGGGTGGACGAGGAGGACTTGGACGTGGCCATGGGGTGCATCCTGAGGCTGTGGCTGAAGCGGCGCTTCAGTATTCGAGAAACTGAAGATCAGCAGCAGTATCACTTCACTTGCAAGCGGCGGGCCAGGGCGGCCCTAGGCTGAACCCATTCCTCCTTTATTCCTCCCTCATTCACCCCTTGCAACCCCCTGAAAGGCCACAGATGGAAAGCTTTGACGCCATCGTGATCGGAGCCGGCGTGATCGGCTCCTCCGTCGCTTACCACCTGGCCCGCCTGGGCGCCAAGAAGGTGCTCGTGCTGGAGCGCCTGCAGATCGGCGCGGGCACCAGCACGCAGTCTTCGGGCATCTTGCGCACCCACTACTCGGTGATCGAGAACGTGGAGCTGGCCCGCCGCTCGTGGTCGGTGTTCACGAACTTCAACGACTACCTGGGCGACGACGACGCGGCCAGCGGCCTGGTGAAGTGCGGCTACCTGATCTGCGCCCCCGACGGCGCCAAGCTCAACCCGTTGAAGGCCGCGCTGCAAGGCCAGATCGACAAGGGCATTGATGTGCAGTTCCTCAGCCCATCTGAGGCCCGCGACCGCCTGCCGATTGCCACCTTTGACGATGCCGCGCTGATCGGCTACGAGCCCGAGGCCGGCTTTGCCGACGCCTACCTGGTGGCCACCAGCTTTGCCCGTGCCGCCCGCCGCCTGGGCGTGAAGATCATGGAGGGCGTGAGCGTCGACAAGCTGCTGGTGGACAACGGCAAGGTGTGCGGCGTGGCCACCACCCAAGGCAGCTTCCGCAGCGACACGGTGATCAGCACCCAGAACATCTGGGCCACCGACATCGAGCGCTGGACAGGCATCCCCACGCCCGTGGTGCCCGAGCGGCACACCGTGCTGGCCCTGGAGTGCGAAGGCAGCCCCTACACCTTCCAGATGCCCGTGTTCAAAGACCTGGGCTCGCCGGGCATGCTGTACTGCCGCAGCTACGGCGGCAACCAGATGCTGGTGAGCGAGGGCACAGTGGGCGAAACGCTGAGCGAGCCGAACAACGAGCAGGGCAATATCTCGATGGACTACATCGTCGAGATGGGCGCGCAGGTGGCCGAGCGCTTCCCGGCCTACGAAGCGGCTGGCCTGGCCTCGCAGTGGACAGGCGTGTACGACGTGACCCCCGACTGGAACCCGGTGCTGGGCCGCGTGCCTGGGCTGGAAGGCCTGGTGGTGGGTTACGGCTTCTCGGGCCACGGCTTCAAGCTGTCGCCGGCCGTGGGCCTGGTGCTGGCGCAAAGCGCGCTGAACCTGCCCACCGAGGTGTCGCTGGCGCCGTATGCGCTCGATCGCTTCAGCACCGGCCAGCTGCTCACGGGCAAGTACGGCCTGGGTGCGGTGTCTTGATCTCGAGGCCGCCGGCATGCATGTGATGGCCTTGCCCGAAGGCTGGCGCCGCCTGGCGCTGGCCGACCTGCCGCGTGAGCGCTGGCGCAATGGCGCGGGCTGGACGCGGCCCATCGCCAGCGCTGAGGCCAGCGCCGAGGCTGGTGGCGACACCCTGTGGCGCGTGAGCCTGGCCGAGGTCAGCCAGGCCGCGCCGTTTTCGACCTTTGCCGGGTTGGACCGCACCGCCGTGCTGGCGGCCGGCGGGCCGGTGAGGCTGCGGCAAGTGCAGGGCGCGCAGGGCGTGCAGGGCGTGCGCGGTGGCCTGCAGAGCTGGGACTTGACCACCCCGGGCGATGCCGCACGCTTTCTGGGCGAATGGGTGCTGGCCAACGAGGCGCCCGCGCAGCCGGCGCTGATCTGGAATGTGATGGCCCTCCGGGGCTACGCCCAGGCCGAGGTGATGCGGCTGGATGGGCAGGCCTGGACGGCGGTGCCTGGCGCCGTGTGCTGGGCCTGGGTGCTGCGGGGCAGCTTTGCCTTGGCCTGTGCGCCAGCGGGTGGGGCGAAGGACAGTCTGGATGGCTTCAGCAACCTGGGCCAGCTTGGCACCGGCGAAGGCCTGCAGGTGGATGCCACCCGTGTGCTGCCCACGTTGAGCCCCACCTCGGCCGACGCCAGCCTGCTGGTCACCACGGTGCAGTCGCCCGCGTGACACCTCAGGCGTAAGCCTGGCGTTGCTGCAGCAAATGCGGGCGGTCGATGCAGGCGCTCAGCTGGGCCAGGTCGGCGTCGCCCACACCCCGTGCACGGAAGTGCCGCTGCCAGCCGTTCACCACGCCCACCACCTCGCGGACCAAGGCCAGGGCCCTGGGACGCGCGATGCCGAACTCCGGCAGCTGCGTCAGGGCGTTGTCCAGCGTGGACGCCGCACCTTGGGTGCCCACCACCATGGCCTGGTAGCCCATGCTCAGCAGGCTGGGCACCACGTCGAAGGCGGGCGCGAGGTCGTGGTAGCCGTCCAGGGTCAGGCGCAGGCAGTGGTTGCGCTCATGGTCGTCGGTGTTGTCCATCAGGATGTTGAACACCATGCGCTTGAACAGCTCTTCACGCAGGGCCTGTTGGCGATCGGGGTGGCCCAGGCGCAGCAGCACAGTGGCCAAGGCCCCATAGCTTTCGGGCAGCTGGGCGGCCGTCAACGCCGTTCGCGCTGAGATGCAGTGCACGCGGTAGGCCCCCAGCCGGTCAAAGCGTTGGATGGTCAGGGCATGGCGCGCCTTGCCGTGGCGTGGGGGCAGGGGCAGCACGTCGGTGGTGGCGGCGCGGATGCCGGCCAGCGAGGCCAAGGTCATGGTGGCGTGCTCGATCAGCGGCGTGTCGACCGGGTCGTCGAGCTCGCTGAACTTGATCACGCAGGCGCCCTGGTCGGTCTGCAGCAGGGCCTTGGGGCGTGCGCCGCCCAGCGTCACGCCGGGCTTGAGCAGGCGCTCGACGTCGGGCGTGATCGGGGCCTGGGTTTGCAGCGCCTCTACGGCCAGGCTGAGCTGCTGCACATCGGCCAGGCGTGCGTAGGGGCCCAGCGTGCGCGGCACGTAGCGATCGCTGGAGATGGACACGCCCAGCGCGCCAAAGCGGTCATCGCCCGCCAGCAGCAGCATCTCCAGCACCGACAGGCGCTGGGGTCGGTCCACGTGCTGGATGATGCGCTCGCCCCACCGATCGGGGCGCGCGTCGTCCAGCGCGCCCGGTGCGCTGTGGCGTTGCCCGGCGCTGAAGGTCTGGCCCCCGATCAAGGGCAAGTTTTCGCTCAAGGGGAAGTGCCACCAGCTCGGCGCATAGGTGAAGGTCGCGCAGTCGTGCACCAGGGCCGACAGCTGGATCTCGCCCACCAAGGTGGGGGCGGCCGGGTTGATGAGCGCCCACAGGTAGAGCTGGTCTTGCGGCGTGTAGGTGCGGGGATCGACGCTGGGCGTGTTCATGGGCGCGGCACCGGCTGACCCATGAGCGCCGCCAGGCCGGCGGCCACGCGGCTGTGGTCGGTCGCGGTCACCGCCACGGCAGCCGCCCGGGGCGAGGGCTCTGCGCAGGTGGCCGCTGGCGCTTGCGCTGCCGGGGGCGGTCCAGGCACCACCGCGGCCGCACGCCCTTGCACCCGTTGGACCTCGCGCTCCAGCGCGGTGTGGTCGTTCTGAGGGGCGATCAGCTCGGCCAGGTTGGCGTTCGGGTTGACCAGCCACATGCACATCACGTACGAGGCCATGGCCACGGCGGGGTCGCCCCGCTCGATGCGCGCCATCGTGGGCTGCGACACCCCCAGCTTGCGCGCCCACTGCGCCTGGGTTTCGCGACGGCGCTTGCGCGCGATCACGATGTGTTGCGCGAGCAACTCAATCTGTTGGAGGACCGCTTGGGGGTGGTCCGCAGGCTTGGTGTTCTGGCGAGGCATTCATAGATGTTATCAAATCTGCCGTGGAAGGCAATTCTATGAATGGCGAGCGGAGCCCCCAAGGATCAAAAATTCATAGATGTCATCGTTGGCGACATGGATGCACATCTATGAATGAGCGGGTGGGTGGTCTGTCGCCCTGTTCACCCTGCCTTCACCCTGCCACTTGCGGGTACACGATCACCGACAGGAACCGGATCGGGCATGTCATCAGCTGCTCAGGGCCATGCGGCACCTCGCCCTGGAACGACAGCGCATCGCCCGGCTCCAGCACGTAGGTCTCCTGGCCCACGCGGTACTCGATGCGGCCTTCCAGCATGTAGATGAACTCGGTGCCCGGGTGCTCGAAGCTGGGGTAGCGCTCGGTGTCGTCGGCGATGGTGATCAAGAAGGGCTCGAACTGCTTGATGGGGCCTTGGTCGTAGGCCAGCAGTTGGTAGGTGTGCCCGCTTTTGGTGCCCCGACGCACCACTTCCATGCCTGCACCCTTCTTGATGTGCTGGGCCGAGGTGGTGGTCGCGTCGTACTTGCTGAACAGCATCGACATCGACACGCCCAGCGCCCGTGCGATGCGCGCCAGCGTGTCCATGCCGGCCGTGGTCTGGCCGTTCTCGATCTTCGAGAGCATGCCCCGGCTGATGCCGGCTTGCTCGGCCACCTGCGCGATGGTGAGCCCGTGCTTCTGGCGCTGCTCGCGGATGGCCGCGCCCACGGTTTCTTCCAGCGAAGGGCCTGCTGCGCCCTGGTCCTGTTCCAAGCCTGACTCCTCAAGGTGTGTGCCCACCGTTGCTGGGCAGCAGTGTAGGTGCACGCCTTGGACCAGTCCTCGCAGTCCCCGGCATTCACCAAAATGGTGTTTCCTGGCGGGCACGCGAGTTGCATCACAGGAAACATCGCGCTCAGCTTCGCACCCATGAAGCAGCGTGCAACGACCCTGTAGGAGCCTCACCTTGAACGCTGCCATCCCCCTTGCACTGGACGCCCCCCCGGGCGAGCTGGTGCCCCCGCCCCGCTTCGACACGTTGGAAGCGGCCCAGCAGTACCTGCGCGCCCAAGGCGTGTCGTACGTGCTGGCCCAGTTCGTCGACATCCACGGCGTGGCCAAGGCCAAGTCGGTGCCGGTGTCGCACCTGGGCACCGTGCTGTCTGAAGGCGCGGGCTTTGCCGGCTTCGCCATCAGCGGCGTGGGCATCGAGCCCCACGGCCCCGACTTCATGGCCCGTGGCGACCTGAGCACCGTCTCGCTGGTGCCCTGGCAACCGGGCCTGGCCCGCATCGTGTGCGAGGGCCATGTGGAAGGCGAGCCCTGGCAATTCGACAGCCGCGTGGTGCTGAAAGCCCAGACCGCCCGCCTGGCCCAGCGAGGCCTGACCATGTACACGGGCCTGGAGCCCGAGTTCTCGCTGCTCAAGCGCACGGCCAGCGGTGGCATCGAGCCCTGCGACCCCAGCGACACGCTGGCCAAGCCCTGCTATGACTACAAGGGCCTGTCGCGCACCCGTGCCTACCTGGAGAAGTTGTCGAACGTGCTGCGTGCCACCGGCATGGACGTCTACCAGATCGACCACGAAGACGCCAACGGCCAGTTCGAGCTGAACTACACCTACACGGACTGCCTCACCTCGTGTGACCACTTCGTGTTCTTCAAGATGGCGGCCGCCGAGATCGCCAACGAGATGGGCCTGGTGTGCTCGTTCATGCCCAAGCCGTTTGCCAACCGCCCGGGCAACGGCATGCACATGCACCTGTCGCTGGGCGACGGCCAGCGCAACCTGTTTTGCGACAAGGCCGATGCCCAGGGGCTGGAGCTCTCGCCCATGGCGTACCACTTCCTGGGCGGCCTGCTGGCCCACGCTCCGGCACTGACCGCGCTGTGCGCCCCCACGGTGAACTCGTACAAGCGCCTGGTGGTGGGCCGCTCACTGACCGGCGCCACCTGGGCCCCGGCCTACATCTCTTACGGCGACAACAACCGCTCGACCATGGTGCGCGTGCCCAAGGGCCGCCTGGAGCTGCGCCTGCCCGATGGCGCCTGCAACCCCTACCTGGCCACGGCCGCCGTGATCGCCGCCGGGCTCGATGGCATCGACCGCAAGCTGGAGCCGGGCACGCCGCGCAACGTCAACCTCTACGAGTGGAGCGATGCACAGCTCAAGGAGGCCGGCATTGGTCTCTTGCCGCAGAACCTGGGCGCCGCGCTGGACGCGCTGGAGGCCGACGAGCTGATCACCTCTGCGCTGGGCCCCGTGGCCACCGAGTTCCTCAAGCTCAAGCGCATGGAATGGATCGAGTACCAGCGCCACGTGTCGGACTGGGAAGTCAAGCAATACCTGGAATTTTTCTGAAGAAGGCACAGCACCATCATGTGTGGAATCGTTGGATTGCTCCTCAAGAAGCCCGCGCTGCGCAGCCAGCTCGGCGAACTCATGGTGCCCATGCTCATCGGCATGACCGAGCGTGGGCCCGATTCGGCCGGCCTGGCCGTGTTCACCGAGCCCCTGGGCTCGGGCCTGCGCAAGGTCAGCGTCTATGCGGGCCTGACCGATGAAGGCGCCGGCTACAACTGGGCCGGCCTGCTGGACGCGCTCAACACCGAGCTGAAGATCCAGGCCAAGGCCAGCATCAAGGCCAACCACGCCGTCATCACCTTCGAGGGCAGCGTGGAGCCGGTCAAGGCCTTCATCAAGGCCTACGGCCCGAAGCTCCACCTGCTGTCGGCCGGCCGCAGCATCGACCTCTACAAAGACATCGGCACGCCCGCCGAAGTGGCCGCCCGCTACGCCTTCAGCCAGCTGCAAGGCAGCCACCTGGTGGGCCACACCCGCATGGCCACCGAGAGCGCCGTGACGCCCGACCGCGCCCACCCCTTCACCGCCGGTGAAGACTTCTGCCTGGTGCACAACGGCTCGCTGTCGAACCCCAACGGCGTGCGCCGCATGCTGGAGCCGCGCGGCATCCAGTTCGAGACCGACAACGACACCGA
>Ga0228699_1000995_pt1 | contig 16524 bp, 19 predicted proteins | sample McNCre217_Aug_MG_FD_178016 | JGI IMG/M metagenome (GOLD analysis project Ga0228699, IMG submission 178016) | Freshwater microbial communities from McNutts Creek, Athens, Georgia, United States - 2-17_Aug_MG | ecosystem: Environmental > Aquatic > Freshwater > Creek | place: USA: Georgia...
GCATCGCCTGCCGACTTGGCGCAATTGGTAGCGCACCGCTCTTGTAAAGCGGGGGTTGTGGGTTCGAGTCCCATAGTCGGCCCGAAATGGCTCTGACAGATCGCGACCTCGCCGTACTCACGTTCGAGCGCGACTGGAGCCCCGCATCCGGTTCTAAAGAGGATGCAATTCGTCGCACCTTCGGGTTTTCGCCAACGCGGTATTACCAAGTGCTCACGCGTCTGCTGTCGTCGGCGGATGCGCTGGCGCACGACCCTCAGTTGATTGGTCGATTGGCTCGCCTGCGTGATCAGCGCAAGGCCAGCCGTCAGCGCCGTATCGCACCGAATACTCAGTAAGACCTGCGAGACTAGAAGCATGGCTAGGCGTTCAACTCCCGACCGTTTCGACGCGATCCCCCGCGATACCGCGCGTCACGGTGTTCACCGCGCACCCCGTCGCAAGGGTGCGGGCTGGATCTCCTTCGCTTGGGGAGCGCTCGCCACGGGCATCCTGGTTACCGCAGGTATGGCTGTGCTCATTGCCAGCAGCGACACCATCAGCCTCAAAGATTTCGAATCGATCATCGCGGCCCCTTCCGCCACGCCGACCGCTTCGGCCAAGGCCACGGTTGCTCCTACGGTTGACCCAGCCACCACGGTGAACGTGCTGAACGCCACGTCGACCGCTGGCCTCGCCACGCAGGTGGGAACCAAGCTGACCACCGCCGGCTGGAAGGTGGGCACGAAGTCGAACTCGTCCACCCCCGAGACTAAGACGGTCATTTACTACGTACAGCCGAGCCTGGAAGGAGCCGCCAAGGGCGTTGCTCAGTCGCTGGGGGCAGGCACCATTCAGCTCTCAGATCTTTTCGTGCAGAGCAACGCCGGAATCACCGTGGTTCTGGGCTCTGACTACGTCGCCAAATAGCAGCACCACTATTTCACGCAAGTGGTGTCTAAACGACATATTGGCGCAGTAGTATCAGGCAACGGCACAAGCGTTTTGTGTGTGCCGGTTTGAACACAGCAATTGGAGTAAACATGGCGACTGGAACCGTAAAGTGGTTCAACGCTGAAAAGGGATACGGCTTCATCACCGTAGACGGCGACGAGCAGGACGTATTCGTTCACTACTCCGCTATTGACATGAACGGCTACAAGGTTCTCGAAGAGGGCCAGAAGGTAGTTTTCGAGGTCGGTACCGGAAACAAGGGCCCTCAGGCTGAATCGGTACGACTCGGCTAAGTGCAACTAATTTCGGGCGCGCCCGAACTGACGCCGTTCACCTCTGGTGGGCGGCGTTAGTCTTTTGCCCGTGAGCATCCTTCCTAAAACCCGCCGTGGCCGCCTGACGATGACCATCTCGGTCGCTTCGGTGCTGGTCATCGCCATCGTTGTCGCTGTCGTCGCTGCCACTTCAGGCAAGGGAACCCCGAGCGGTCCCGGATACACCTCCACCTACAAGACGCCCGATCCCACGGTTATCGCGCCTCTGCGTGGAACAGTTGTTCCTGCCAGCCAGGTTGCCGGCCCCGCCATCTCGGTGAAGGTATGTAACGTCGAGCACTGTGAGCCCGAGATCGGACTCAACCAGGCTGACATCGTCTTCGAAGAAATCGTGGAGGGTGGCATCACCCGTTACGTCGCCGTTTGGCAGTCGGATGTTCCAGATGTCGTGGGCCCCGTGCGCTCGCTGCGCCCCATGGACGCCGACATTGCCGCTCCCTTCGGTGGCATCATCGCTTACTCGGGCTACGGCGCTGAGGAAACTCACCAGCTTGCTCTGAACACTGGACTGGTTAACCTCACGGAGAACAACCAGAACCTGATGTACCGCCTCACAGATCGTGTGGCCCCCTACAACCTAGCCCTCAAGGCCAAGCAGGCTGTCAAAGACAACCCTGGCAACCCACCTGCTCAGCAGTTTGCCTACTCCTCGGGTGTTGAATCCTCGAGCGCTGGTGTGGACGGCGCCCCTGCTGGCAACATCAACATCGTCTTCTCTGGCTCGTCGGATGACGAGTGGAACTACGACGCAGCGTCAGGTAAGTACCTGCGCTGGCAGTGGGGTGGCCCAGACAAGGACTCTGACGGCAAGCAGATTGCCGCAACCAACGTCGCCATCATGCGCGTTGATGTTCAGCAGTTTGTTGGCGTTCCCCGCACCATCATGGTTTCCTCGGGCGAGGCTTGGGTTGCCACGGGTGGCAAGGTTGTTCACGGTAAGTGGAGCAAGGCCGGCACCGCCGACCCCATTCGCTTCGTCACCGACGCCGGCAGCACCATCTACCTGGCTCCCGGAAACACTTGGATCGAGATGGTTCCCACTGGCGGATTCGTAACGCCAGGAAGCGTCGCCTTCAAGTAAATAGCAGCCCCTCCCAGCACTTGCACTCGGAGCCTGAGAGTGCCAATATTGGATTAGCACTCGAATGAATTGAGTGCTAATTCCGCAACATCTTCTGACGTCCGGGAGGGACGAAAAACAATCATGGCAAAAATCATTGCTTTCGATGAAGAGGCCCGTCGCGGTCTCGAGCGTGGTCTGAACCTGCTCGCTGACACCGTCAAGGTAACCCTCGGCCCCCGTGGTCGCAACGTAGTTCTCGAGAAGAAGTGGGGCGCCCCCACGATCACTAACGATGGTGTGTCCATCGCTAAGGAAATCGAGCTCGACGACCCATTCGAGAAGATCGGCGCAGAGCTGGTCAAGGAAGTTGCCAAGAAGACGGATGACGTCGCTGGTGACGGTACGACCACCGCAACCGTTCTCGCTCAGGCACTGGTCAAGGAAGGTCTGCGCAACGTTGCAGCCGGCGCTGACCCCATCGCCCTGAAGCGCGGTATCGAGAAGGCCGTTGACGCCATCTCCGCTGAGCTCACCAACAACGCTAAAGAGGTTGAGACCAAGGAAGAGATCGCTGCGACCGCTTCTATCTCGGCCGCTGACAAGGAAATCGGCGCCATCATCGCTGAGGCCATCGACAAGGTGGGCAAGGAAGGTGTTGTCACCGTTGAGGAGTCGAACACCTTCGGCACCGAGCTCGAGCTCACCGAGGGTATGCGCTTCGACAAGGGTTACCTGTCGGCCTACTTCGTCACCGACCCCGAGCGTCAGGAAGCAGTCTTCGAAGACCCATACATCCTGATCGTCAACTCGAAGGTCTCGAACATCAAGGACCTGCTGCCAATCGTTGACAAGGTCATCCAGACCGGCAAGCAGCTGCTCATCATCGCTGAAGACGTTGATGGCGAAGCTCTCGCTACCCTCGTGGTCAACAAGATCCGCGGCATCTTCAAGTCAGTAGCCGTCAAGGCTCCTGGCTTCGGAGACCGCCGCAAGGCCATGCTGCAGGACATCGCGATCCTCACCGGTGGACAGGTCATCTCGGAAGAGGTTGGCCTCAAGCTCGAGAACGTTGACCTCGACATGCTCGGCCGCGCTCGCAAGGTAGTCATCACCAAAGATGAGACCACCATTGTTGAGGGTGCTGGCGACCAGGACCAGATCGCGGGTCGCGTTGCTCAGATCCGTGCTGAGATCGACAACACCGACAGCGACTACGACCGCGAGAAGCTCCAGGAGCGCCTGGCTAAGCTCGCCGGTGGTGTTGCAGTTATCAAGGCTGGTGCTGCTACCGAGGTAGAGCTCAAGGAGCGCAAGCACCGCATTGAGGACGCTGTCCGCAACGCTAAGGCTGCTGTTGAAGAGGGCATCCTGCCCGGTGGTGGTGTAGCCCTGATTCAGGCTGCCAAGACCGGTCTTGAGAAGCTGAAGCTCACGGGTGACGAGGCGACCGGTGTCAACATCGTGCGCGTCGCTATCGAGGCTCCTCTGCGTCAGATCGCCCTCAACGCTGGCCACGAGCCCGGTGTTGTTGTCGACAAGGTTCGTTCGCTCACCCTCGGTTGGGGCCTCAACGCCGCTACCGACGAGTACGTCGACCTGCTGGCCGCTGGCATCATCGACCCTGCGAAGGTAACCCGCTCTGCTCTGCAGAACGCAGCTTCGATTGCCGCACTGTTCCTCACCACTGAGGCAGTTGTCGCAGACAAGCCTGAGAAGGCTGCTGCACCCATGGGTGACCCCTCGGGTGGCATGGACTTCTAGTCCTCACGCAAGACAAAAAAGTGCGCCTCCCCGCCGATTGGGGAGGCGCACTTTGCTTAACCGGGGTGCGGGCTGCGCGGGTTGCCGGGGACTTCGCCTCAAGGCGACACAGCTGGCCCGCTAACCCCGAAACATGCGGGCGGTTGCGGCTTCGATGTCTTGGTAGGTGTTCGCGGCATGCGTGAGCGCCTGCTGGATCGAGGTGAGGTTCTCGTCCACGCGTTTGGCCGTGAGATGCCACTCGCTCACCACGGCTTGAAAGGCGGATGCTGCCGCTCCCGACCACGAACCCTGCAGGTTGCTCAGTTGGGCGTGCAGCCCTGCTACTTCTGCTTGGATGCGCGCGATGGATGCGCTCGCGGCGCTGCTGGTGTGGGCGACGGCGTCGCTGTCGACGTGAAAGGTGGGCATGGTGTCTCCTCGAAGTTGGGGCGCACCCGGATCGGGAGGGGGGAGGACCGAACCGAGTGCGCTCAGCAGGAGAGTAGGTGGGGCCGGGCGCCGAGCATCCGCGTGTATTCGAAGCTGTGGGCGACACCGCTTTTCGGCGGGCTGTGGAGGAAACCTCTGGGGCGGCGCGACTTTCGCGGCTGGTCAGCGGCCGCTCTGCTTCAACTGCGCGGCAGCTGCAGAGAAATGACAGAAGTTACGCGGTTTGCTCGCTGTGCTGCAGGGGAAGCGTGACGCTGAAGGTTGCTCCGCCGCCAGAGGTCTCGGTGACGTCGATTCGGCCGTGGTGGGCGTTGACGATGGATGCCACGATGGCCAGGCCCAGGCCACTACCGCCGGTCTCACGCGTGCGCGAGTTGTCTGCACGCCAGAAGCGTTCGAAGATCTTCTCGCGAATCTGGGGTGGAATGCCGTCGCCGTGGTCGACAATCGAGATGGTTCCCTCGCCAGCCTGGGAATCCGAGCTGATCACGATCTCCAGCGGACTGCCCGAGTTCGTAAAGCGCAGGGCGTTGCCCATCAGGTTGGTTACGACCTGGCGAATCTTGTTTTCTTCCGCGGCAATCTCAACTGAGTCGCCCACGACGGTCACCGTGCGCTCGGGGTCGAAGGCTTGGGCGTCGAGGGCAGCGTCGTTGGCCACGGCCAGCAGGTCAAAGGTCGTGATGTCGAGTGGGCGGGTCTCGTCGAGGCGAGCGAGCTCAAGCAGGTCCTCCACCAGTTCGCCCATGCGAATGGCTTCCTTCTCGATGCGGTCCATCGCCTGCGCGACATCCTTCTTCGTCTTCAGTGCGCCCATGCGGTAGAGCTCGGCGTATCCGCGAACCGAGACCAGGGGTGTGCGCAGCTCGTGGCTGGCATCGCCGACGAAGCGCTGCATCTGATCGATGGTCTTGGCGCGGTCGGCGAAGGCGCGGTCAATGCGCGCGAGCATCACGTTGAGTGAGCGGTTCAGACGCCCGACCTCTGTGTTGGTGGGTGACGAGTTCGGCAGACGCTGGCTGTAGTCGCCGTCAGCGATAGCCACAGCTGTGCGCTCCACCTCGCGCAGCGGCGCAAAGGTCGTGGTCACCAGGAAGCGCGTGAGCAGGGCCCCCACGATCACGACCGCGATGCCCAGCCCCAAGAAGATCGACAGGTAAGTGGTCATGAGCCGGTCGACGCTCGCCGTGGAGAGCGCGATGACGACGGTTCCCACCATGGCGCTGGAATTGGTGAACGTAACCGGGATCGCGATCGCGTGATACAGCGTCCGGTCATTGTTACTGCGGATGGGGAAGACCGCGCCATTCAAGGCGGCCGCATCGGCGGTACTGATGCCGTTGGGCAGGCTGGGGCGGATTGCCTCGGCCTTGTCGTTCCAGTTTTGCTCGAGCAGGATTCCGCTGGCGCTGTAAACCGCGTAGTAGTAGTCGGTGGGGGCTGCCTGGGAGCTCGTTCCGCTGGAGTTGACCGACAGAACACTCGAGAGGTCCTGCTTCACGGTTTGAAGTTGGCTGTCGAGTTGGCCGAGCAGGGCGGGCTTGAGCATCGCCATCGTTCCCACACCAGAGGTGAGCAGTCCGATGGTCAGGAGCAGCACGGTAACGCCGGTCACCTTGGTGCGCAAGGAGATGGCGTTCCAGCGGTCGTTGAGCGATACAGACATCAAGGCAATCCTGTCAGTTATTGCTGGGAAAACGATGCTGGGTCCGCCCGCGGGATGCGGACGAACCCAGATCGTTCAGGCGGGCTAGGAGGCCTTGGCGACTTTGAGCATGTAGCCGAACCCACGCTTGGTGGTGATCAGCGGTTCGGTGGAGACTGCGTCGAGCTTGCGACGCAGGTAGGAGACGTAGGACTCAACGATTCCGGCGTCACCGTTGAAGTCGTACTCCCACACGTGGTCGAGAATCTGTGCCTTGCTCAGCACGCGGTTGGGGTTGAGCATCAGGTAGCGCAGCAGCTTGAACTCGGTGGGGGAGAGCTCGACGGGGGTGTCGTTGACCAGCACCTCGTGAGTGTCTTGGTCCATCGAGATTTCGCCAGCACGGATGAGGGCTTCTTCGTCGGCCTGCATGGTGCGACGCAGAATGGCCTTGATGCGGGCCACAATCTCGTCGAGGCTGAAGGGCTTGGTGACATAGTCGTCGCCGCCAACGGTTAGACCGGTGATCTTGTCTTGGGTGTCGTCTTTAGCGGTGAGGAAGAGGATGGGGGCGGTATACCCGGCCGAGCGCAGGCGCTTGGTGACCGAGAAGCCGTTCATGTCGGGAAGCATCACGTCGAGAACGATGAGGTCGGGTTCTTCGGCGAGGACAGCCGAGATTGCGGCGGCGCCGTTTCCGACGGCCTGCACGCTGAAGCCAGAGAACCGCAGGCTCGTCGTGAGCAGGTCGCGGATGTTGGGCTCGTCATCAACAATTAGGATTCGTGGGTTTTCCATGACTCAAGTATCTGACTGTTTCCTGAATGCTTCCTGAGAGTTTTCAGAAGTCTGCTGGAAGGATGCTGGGCGCGCGTCTGGCTAGAAATCCGAGATGTTTTCGGAGTAGGCGAAGACGCCGGCTTTGAAGGCCACCGTGCGCCGGGCGAGCTCATATTGCTCTGTGATGAAGTCCTCCAACACGGTGAGCTCGATCCGCCACGGGCCTCGGTTTCCCACCCGCAGCGCGGCCAGCTCACCGGTGTCTATCAATTGATGAACGTCCCCCACATTCACGCGCAGCAACTCGGCTGCCTCAGGCACGGTCAGAAAGCGTGCCTCACCCAGATCATCCATCTCTTCAGAGTACGAGCGCGAGCCCGCGCGAAACGGGCCGCGACGGCATTCTGTGGAAAACTTCCGCGCCGGTCATCCGGGGGATAGCAAGATGCTCGGCATGACTACTTCATCGCTTCGGCGCCGGCTCGATCCGCGCCTTGTTGTGGGCCTCGCGCTGGTGTTGGGCTCTGCTGTGGGGGTGACCGCGCTGGTTACCTCGACCAATGCCACCCAGCCTGTGTATGTGGCCACGAAAGCCCTTGCTGCCGGCCACGTGCTCGACCCTTCTGATGTGCGCATCGCCAGCGTGGGGCTAGGAATTTCGGCTACAAACTATGTGCGCGAGGGCTCCCTGACGCCCGGTGCTGTGGTGACGCGGCCGGTGGGCTCGGGTGAGCTATTGCCGGCGGAAGCCATTGGCAGCTCGCGTCAGGCGGCCTCCACCAATGTCGTGGTGCAGCTAAATGCACCGCTGGCTGCGGGCGCGAAAGTTGGCTCCACGGTTGACGTGTGGGCCGCCACCGCGCTTGGCCAAAACAAGTACGGGCCACCCCAGGTGATCATCCAGGGTGCACAGATTGCCGCGATTACCCAGGCAACCGGCTTGGCTGCCTCGAACGGTGGGGTGCGCGTGGAGATTGTCGTGCCGCAGGCGAAGGTCGCCGCGCTGCTCCAATCGCAGGCCGCGAATGACGCAATTTCGCTGGTGCCCACGGTTGGCGGGCTCTCGTGAGCGCCGTCGCGTCGGCACCATCGCCAGGCTCGGCTCGGGGCGCTACTCGTGTCGCGCTGATGCTTTCCGCGGCCCTCGAAGAACGGCTTCTGCCTGAGATTTCCGAGGCTGGCGACGACGTAGTTTTGCGTGCGGCTGCGGTGAGCGAGCTCATCACGCGGGCTGCCGCCGGCGATGTGGACGTGATCGTGGCGCAGAGCATCCGCGGCAAACTGACACCTGAACTCATTGGCTCGTGCGACCTCACCGGTGTGCGCCTGCTGGCCCTGACCTCGGCGGATGCTGACCGCGAGCATGCCGCCTCACTTGCCTTTGCGCAGACGGCAGAGAGCACCTCGAGTTGGCTCGAGATGAAGCGCGTGCTCGCGGGTGAGGTGCTCGACGTTGTGGAGGACGAGTCTGTTCGAGAGGCCCTGCAGCCTGTCGCATCGCGCCTGATCGCCGTGTGGGGACCGACTGGCGCTCCAGGCCGCACAAGTGTGGCCATCAATCTGTCTGCCGAACTAGCGCTGCAGGGGCACCGCACGCTGCTGATCGACGCCGACACCTATGGCGGCTCGGTTGCCCTGGCGCTGGGGCTCATCGACGAAACGCCAGGAATCGCCGCAGCCTGCCGCCAGGCCCACAAGGATGCCTTCACGCGCGAGGAGTTTGAACGAGTTGTGCAATACGCCGACCTTGGCGCGGGAGCATCCGCCCAGCTGGCTGTGCTCACGGGCATTAGTCGCTCGGATCGATGGCCCGAGATTGCCGGCGATCGCATCGCTTCGGTGCTCAAGACCTGCCGCGAGTGGTTCGACGTGATTGTGTGCGATGTCGCCTTCAACCTCGAGACCGACGAAGAAATCACCAGCGATATGTTTGCCCCGCGTCGCAATATGGCCACGCTCGCCGTGCTGAAAGCAGCGGATGCGGTACTCGAGGTCACCGGCAGCGACCCCGTTTCGCTCGCTCGCTACTTGCGGGTTCACCGCGAGCTCACCGACGCGTTCCCCGGCAAGCCCGGCTTTACCGTCGCCAATCGCGTGCGGGCAGGTGTGCAGGGTATGAACCCCGAGCATCAGGTGAAGCACACCCTCGAGCGCTTTGGCGGCGTGCAGAACCCGTCACTACTGCCGTTCGATGAGAAGGCCGCGGAGCTCATGGCGCTCAAAGCCGTGCCCGCGGTCTGCGCTGCACCCAAGTCGAAACTGCGTCAGGGCTACCTGACCATCTCTGAACGCGTCACGAAATTGAAGGTTGCCGCTTAGGTTTTATTGCGCAGCGAGCGGAGCCGCAGGGCCGATGTGCGCATCCAGGAATGCGTACGTGGCCTGCAACGCCGTCTGCCCAGCGGCCAGATCCAGACGGAACTGGTACTCGTGGGGCAACGCCGGGGTGTAGTCGGTGGCCCAGAACAGCGGTGTGACCGAAACCCCGAGCGAGGCCAGCTTGGCCGCCATAGGAATCGAGTTGCCGGTGGTCAGTGGGTCAGCGTTACCGCCAGAAATGTAGGCCGGCGGGAAAGCAGCCGTCACAAAGTTGATGGTCGACATCTGGGTTACCGCAGCCGAGTTCGAAGGGTCACGGTCGCCCGTGTATGCCCAGAGCGAGGCGGTGTCACCCCAGCCCAAAATGCCCTTTCCTCCCAGCAGCGTTGTCACGTCGTACACACCACAGTTGAGCACCACACCGCGCAGCTGCGCCGCAGACAGGGCAGGCTTGATGCCCATCTGAGTCGCATACGCGGGCGAGGTCACGAGCGTGGCCAGTTGGCTGGTCAACTGGGCGCCAGCTGAGTCGCCGGCAAGCGCAATACGCGTGGGGTCAATGTTGAACTTCGCGGCGTTCGTCAGCAAAAACGCGTGCGCGAGGTTGAGCTCATTGACGGCCGTGGGGTACTTCGCCTCAGGCCCGTAGGTGTAGTTCAGGCCCACAACGGTGTAGCCGTGCTGAGCCAGAAGCTGAAAATAGGTGCGGTCGTTCGACTTGTTGCCCGAGATCCACGCGCCGCCGTGGGTCCAGATCACGGTACCCAGTGGCTTCGCGGTTCCCGTGGGGTAGAACACATCCATTGTGGTGAAGTCGGAGGACTCGTACTGCGTGCCAGCCGCGTATTGAACATCCAGATCTGAGGTCACCCCCGAGGTGGGGGCATACGGCGCCATCACGGCAGACATCTTCTTCGCGCTGTCTTGAAAGACCTGGCGGATGATCAGCGCACCGGGCCACGGACTCACAGCGAAAGCAGCCATGGTCACCACCATCAATCCGGCAATGATGCCAACGGGCCACCACAACTTGGGCGACCGCAAGAGCGGCCGCTTCACGCGTGCTGGCGAGGATTCCATGACTCTAGGCTAGAGGTATGTCGACGCTCAGTAACATCATGGAATCGCACGGTGTAGGCACTCAGGCCGACGTCGAGTGGTTGCACATGCTTGTGGGGGACTGGCAGCTCATTGCCGACCTCGCCTTTGCCGACATCGTGCTGTGGACGCCCACCTCAGATGGCTCATTCGTGGCTGTCGCGCACGCTCGCCCCTCGAGCTCGGCAACCTTGTTTTACCGCGACTTCATCGGCCAGAAGATTAAGGCTGAGTGGCGCTCGCAGGTGGGGCAGGCCTATGAGACGGCTCAGATTATTGAGTCGTCATCTCCAGCCTGGTACGAAGAGACTCCCACGCGCGTGCGAGCCGTGCCGGTCATCCGCCGCGTGCGCGCTGATAGCGACGAGATTCAGCCCGGCCCCATCGCCGTTATTTCACTGCACACCAACCTCAGCGAGAGTCGCACGCCCAGCCGCCAAGAGCTCACCTTCAACGCGTGCGCGAACGACCTCTTCGACATGATCGCCTCGGGTGACTTTCCTGACATGGATGCTGCGCCCTCGCCGCGCCGTGGTGCACCCCGCGCCAACGACGGTCTGATTCGTCTCGATGTTGATGGTGTTGTGACGTTTGCGAGCCCGAACGCTCTTTCGGCCTTCAACCGCGTCGGTTTCAACGACGAGCTCGAGGGTGAAAGTCTGGCCGAGGTCACCACGCGTGTGCTCACGGGCAAGATCAACGTGGATGAGTCGCTGCCCGTGGTTGTGACCGGCCGCGCCCCCTGGCGTGCCGATATTGATGCTCGGGGCGTGACGATCTCGCTGCGCACCATCCCTATTCGCCACTTGGGCGAGCGCACGGGTGCGATCGTGCTCTGCCGTGACGTCACCGAGATGCGTCACCAGGAGATGGAGCTCATCACTAAGGATGCGACCATCCGCGAGATTCACCACCGCGTGAAGAACAACCTGCAGACGGTTGCCTCGCTGCTGCGCATCCAGGCTCGTCGTACCCAGTCGGATGAAGCGCGAGAGGCGCTGACGCAGGCTATGCGTCGTGTGGCCTCGATCGCCGTGGTTCACGACACCCTGTCTGAGGGCCTGAACCAGAACGTGGACTTCGATGACGTGTTCAACCGCGTACTGATGCTCAGCGCCGAGGTTGCGGCCATTCACGGCACCACTGTTCACCCGCGCCTCAGCGGCTCGTTCGGCGTGCTGCCCAGTGAGTATGCGACGCCGCTGGCGCTCGCGCTCACCGAGCTTGTGACGAACGCTGTAGAGCACGGTCTCGCCGGGCGTGAAGGAACCGTCACGATTCAAGCCGAGCGAACCGATCAGGTTCTGGATGTGCACATCGTCGACAACGGTGCCGGTCTGCCCGACGGTGACGTAGGTGAGGGTCTCGGTACGCAGATCGTGAAGACGCTCATCACGGGTGAGCTCAGCGGAACGATTGAGTGGTCATCCGCCCCCGACGGCGGCACCGACGTCGCCATCTCCATTCCGTTGCGGTTCTTGGCAGATAAGTAGCCCGAGCTTCATAACCAACGGATTACCCTAGAAACATGAGTGACAAGCCCGTAAAGACCATGCACAATGCCGTGGGCATGATTGTGGTCGATACGCGCAGTCCTGCTGAGGCGAAGTGGGAAAAATTCACCACACTTCCGATGATCTTCTTGTCATTCATCTTCCTCGTCGGCTACTCCGTGCTGATCCTGGATGATCGTTCAATGGTCAATGGAGTCGACAAGTACATCATTATCGGGCTCGGCGTCATCTGGCTCGCCTTCATCGTCGACTACTTCGTTCGCCTGGTTCTCAGTGCCGATAAGCGCACGTTCCTCAAGCGGAATGTGATTGACCTCATTTCGATGGCGATCCCATTCGCTCGCCCGTTCCTGCTGCTGATGTACCTCTCGCGCTTGCGCCTCTTCCGAGGTCGCGGCGGCACATCCGTTCGTGGGCGCTTGATTGTGTACGCACTGTCGTTCGCAACCATGTACGTCTACGTTCTGGCGCTCGCCGAGTATGCAGCTGAGCGCCACGTTCCGGGCGCCTCGATTACGAACTTTGGCGACTCCCTCTGGTGGGCGATGGAAACCATCTCCACCGTCGGTTACGGCGACATGATTCCAGTTTCATTCTGGGGACGCATCTTTGCTTCCCTTCTGATGCTCGGAGGCATGGTCATCGTCGGTGCGGCAACTGGTACCGCAGTTTCGTACCTCAACGAAAAGGTGCAGGTTCTGCATAAACGCAACCAGGCGCACTCAGCCGATGAGCACCAAGCCGCCGATTCCTGAGCCCACACCGCTCGATCGCTGGGGCGGTGTTCATCCGTCTTGGATACCGGTCTTTGGCTCGATGTCGGTTGAGTTGGATGCCCTCGCCGAGTTTCTCTATAGCGAACGCCGATCCGGGCACGAAGTTTTTCCTGAAGAGCACAACATCCTGAGGGCCTTTCGCACGCCTTTCGATAATGTTCGAGTTGTCATTGTGGGGCAGGATCCCTACCCCACGCCGGGTCATGCCGTCGGACTGTCGTTTTCGGTTTCTCCCGAGACCAGGCCGCTTCCCCGAAGCCTGGCAAATATTTTTCGGGAGCTGCACTCAGACCTTGGGACTGCTGCACCTTTATCCGGAGACCTCACGCCGTGGGCGAACCAGGGCGTCATGCTGCTCAACAGGGTGCTGACCGTGCGCGGGGGTGCCGCAGGATCTCATCGCGGAAAGGGCTGGGAAGCAGTGACCCAGCGGGCGCTGCAGGCATTGGATACTCGCCCGGGCAAGCCACTCGTCGCCGTTCTCTGGGGCAACGATGCACAGCGCGCCCGTGAGTTTCTACCCAACTCGGTCATCTTTGAGTCCGCTCACCCCAGCCCACTTTCCGCATCGCGCGGATTCTTCGGCTCAAGACCGTTTAGCAAAGTCAATGTGGCACTCAAAGATGCAGGCCATCACCCCATCAGCTGGGCACTCGATTAGGCTTATCGCGTGCTTCCCGAACACCTGCCGCAGCCTCGCCAGTTGCCACCGCACCTGCGCAAGAAGCCTGAACCTGAGCCTGCTTTTGGCTTTGAGATTCGGGATGCCCAGGCAGAAGATCTTCCCGATGTGCGCGAGATCTACAACTACTACGTAGCAAACAGCGTTGTGACTTTCGACGAAGATGCCATGACCCTGCGCGAGTGGAAGTCAAAGTTCGCCTATCTCCAGAAGTTCAACATGCCATTCCTTGTGGCAGTCTCGCCCAGTGGCCAGGTGCTTGGCTATGCACTTGTGACGCCTTGGAAGCAGAAGCGCGCCTACCGCTACACCGTAGAGAATTCGATCTACCTGCGCGCCGCTTCAACAAGCAAAGGAATGGGCCGAGTCTTGTTGGGCGAGCTCATCGAGCGTTCCAAGCAGGCAGGACTCAAAGAGATGATTGCCGTACTTGCAGACAGTGGCGCCGAGGCCTCGCTCAAACTCCATGAAGACTTTGGCTTCAAAGAGATCGGCCGTATGGGCCGCGTGGGCTTCAAGTTCGACCGCTGGCTAGGCACAGTCATGCTGCAGAAGTCGCTCAAGTAGCCCTCAGATATAAAAAAATGGCCCCGAACCGAAGTTCGAGGCCATTTCTGAAGCTGATACTAGGAGGCGCGGCGTGCGCGAGCAGCGCGGCGCTTGAGGGCGCGACGCTCGTCTTCGCTGAGTCCGCCCCACACGCCGGAGTCCTGACCGGTCTCGAGAGCGTATTGCAGGCACATCTCGGTGACCGAGCAACGCGAGCACACAACCTTGGCCTTGTCGATCTGGTCAACTGCGGGGCCGGTGTTCCCCACGGGGAAGAACAGCTCGGGGTCGACCGTCAGGCACGATGCGTCATTACGCCAATCCATGGTGGTACTCCTTCATTGCGGGCATGGTTGTAAACCTTGATGTGATGCATTCGGACTTATCGAATGCTGCCGAGAGCAAGTCCCATGTCATTTCACGAGCGGAAATGATTATGCTCACATCAGTGTGAGGGCTCATCGACCTAGATAATGGTGACATACCTTCAAGTTAAGGTCAATGGTTTTTTGAAAGAGGCCTCATGAAGACTCGACTTGTCGCACTGCTTGCATCGCTAGTTCTTGTTGAAGCACTTGGTCTGGTCGCCGGTGCACTCTTCTTCTTCGCGCAGATTTTTGTTCAGCCTGCGACAAGCGTCGTGGGTGCTGTCGTGATTTTCATCGTGACAGCAATCATTGCTGCATGCCTGGTTGCCACGGGCATCTTCGCCTTCACTGCTCGCTCATGGACGAGAGGCGCCATACTCACGTGGCAAATCCTGCAGCTGGCAGTTGCTACGTCATTTGTTCAGGGATTAGCCCCCTGGCCTGCGATTGGGGCCGCGCTTATAGTGCTCTCGCTGGGCTGCGCTGCTCTGCTTTTTGTGCCCTCCGTTGTTCGTGTGACAACGAAAGAGCACAAAACGGATTAAAGCCCGAGCTTGGTTTTCAGGCTTGCAACGTGTCCAGTGGCCTTCACGTTGTAAAGGGGCAATGAGATTATTCCTGCTTCGTCAATCACGAATGTCGAGCGGATGACGCCCTGAACGGTCTTGCCATACATCGACTTCTCGCCAAACGCACCATAGGCATTGTGAACCGTGAGCTCTGGATCGCTGAGCAGCGGGAAAGTCAGTGCATCGTGGTCTTCAAACTTCTTGAGTTTGGCCGGTGAGTCTTTGGAGACGCCCAGCACGACGTAACCTGCCGCTTCGAGCGAAGCGAGGCTGTCGCGGAAGTCACATGCCTGCTTGGTGCAACCGGGAGTCATCGCAGCGGGGTAAAAGTAGAGAATGACCTTTTTCCCCGAAAAGTCCGAGAGTGAAACGGGGTTTCCGTTCTGGTCGGGAAGGGTAAAAGTAGGGGCCGTCTGGCCAACTTCGAGTCGCGATGTCATAGTCCCAGCGTAGCTGGAGCCGGGCCGGTAAACTAAAGGTGTTGTTGGGCAATGCCCCTAATTGTGAAGGTCCCTTGTGAGCAAAATCCTCGTCACTGGCGGTGCTGGCTTTATCGGCTCCAACTTTGTTCACTATCTGCTGAATAAGACAGATCACCAGGTCACGGTTCTCGATTCACTGACCTACGCGGGAAACTTGGCGTCTCTCGCCGATTTGCCCGAGAACCGGTTCAGTTTCGTCAAGGGGGACATCCGTGACGCTGAACTTGTCGATGGCCTCTTCGGTACACACGACACCGTTGTGCACTATGCCGCTGAGTCTCACAACGACAACTCTCTCGATAACCCACGCCCGTTCCTCGAGACAAACATTGTGGGTACCTACACACTTCTCGAGGCAGCGCGCAAGCACGATACTCGCTTCCACCACATCTCCACGGACGAGGTCTATGGCGACCTCGAACTGGACGACCCCGAGCGTTTCAGTGAATCGACCCCGTATAACCCGTCGAGCCCCTATTCGTCCACCAAGGCCGGAAGCGACCTTCTCGTGCGGGCTTGGGTGCGCAGCTTTGGCGTCCGTGCCACCATCTCCAACTGCTCGAACAACTACGGCCCATACCAGCACGTGGAGAAGTTCATCCCTCGCCAAATCACCAATGTGATTCGCGGCATTCGCCCCAAGCTCTATGGTGCAGGCGAGAACGTGCGTGACTGGATTCACGCGGATGACCACTCGAGCGCGGTTATGACAATCGTCGACAAGGGCGTTTTCGGTGAGACCTACCTCATTGGCGCCGACGGCGAGAAGAATAACAAGGATGTTGTCGAGCTGATTCTCACGACCATGGGGCAGCCAGCTGACGCCTACGACCACGTCACCGACCGCGCAGGTCACGACCTGCGTTACGCCATTGATTCAACCAAGCTGCGCACTGAGCTCGGTTGGACTCCGTCCTATGGCGACTTCGAAACTGGAATCGCAGCCACCATTGATTGGTACCGCGCGAACGAGGCGTGGTGGGCACCGGCCAAAGACGCCACCGAAGCTTTCTACGCGTCCAAGGGCCAGTAGCAAAAAGTTCTAAATTAATTCCAGTGGGTCTTGTCGGCGAATGTGGCGAGCAAACGATGGAGCGATTCAACGCGGGTAGCACCGCTGGCTCCCAGCTTTCCGTCTGCTAAGGCCTCGTTGATGGCGCAATCGGGTGCTTCGAGAAGGTGTGAGCACCCTCGCGGGCAGGCCTCGGCGACGGCAGT
>Ga0228699_1000997_pt1 | contig 16512 bp, 23 predicted proteins | sample McNCre217_Aug_MG_FD_178016 | JGI IMG/M metagenome (GOLD analysis project Ga0228699, IMG submission 178016) | Freshwater microbial communities from McNutts Creek, Athens, Georgia, United States - 2-17_Aug_MG | ecosystem: Environmental > Aquatic > Freshwater > Creek | place: USA: Georgia...
TCGCTGCAAGATATGCGAACCCTATTAGGGCAATCCCTGAGCAATTGAGAGGTAGAATTTTGAACGGAAATTTATAGGGCAAATCCTAATAAGACACTTTGAGCTAGATCAGAGTTTTAGGGTTTGTACTCGTGAAGGTTAAACATTGAGGCAATCAAAGTGATGAAGAACAATCTTTTCCAGAAGTTGGCTTCAGGTCTGCTGTTTGTCGCCGCATGGGCGAGCACGGCGGCTTGGGCGGTGAATGACCTGCCTGGCGGACCTGCGGTCAGGCAGCTCAACCTCCAACCCGGTGCCACCAAGATTGCGCAAGAGCAAGGCTGGCTGCACTGGTTCATGCTGATCATCTGCACGGTCATTTTCGTGGCGGTGTTCGGCGTGATGTTCTATTCCATCTGGAAGCACCGCAAATCGCTGGGCCACAAGCCTGCCACTTTCCATGAGTCGGTCAAGGTCGAAATCGCGTGGACCGTGATTCCTTTCATCATCGTGATCTTGATGGCCTTGCCCGCGACCAAAGCGGTGGTGGCGCAAAAAGACACGTCCAATGCTGACCTGACCATCAAGGCCACAGGTTATCAATGGAAATGGGGTTACGACTACCTCAAGGGAGAAGGCGAAGGCATTTCCTTCATTTCAACCTTGGACAACGAACAACGTGAAATGTCGAACAACGGCGCCAAAGGCGTAGATGTTGACGATTACTTGCTCAAAGTAGATAACCCCTTGGTGGTGCCTGTGAATCGTAAGGTTCGCATCATCACCACGGCCAACGACGTGATCCACGCCTTTGCCGTGCCTTCCTTGGGCGTCAAGCAAGATGCCATTCCTGGTTTTGTACGTGACACATGGTTCCGTGCGGAAACCGTAGGTGACTACCACGGCCAATGCCAAGAACTGTGCGGTAAAGAGCACGCTTACATGCCTATCCATGTCAAGGTGCTCAGCGCAGAAGATTACGCGGCATGGGTCGCTGGTGAGCAAAAGAAAATGGCAGCCAAGTTGGACGATCCTTCCAAGGTGTGGACCTTGGCTGACATCACCAAGCGTGGTGAAAAAGTCTATGCTGCCAATTGCGCGGCATGTCACCAACCCAACGGCAAAGGCATGGGCTCGATCAAGCCTTTGGATGGCGCTGCCGTGGTGTTGGATGCTGACAAAACCAAACAAATCAAAGTCTTGTTGAACGGTCAGAACAACCTGGCTATGCCCAGCTGGAAACAGCTCAGCGACACAGACATTGCAGCTGTGATCAGCTACACCAAAAACAATTGGTCGAACAAGACCGGCCAGCTGGTCCAGCCTGCCGATGTCAAGGCCGCCCGTTAAAGCTAGCGTTTAGAAGGAACACATCATGAGCGCAGTCCTCGATTCCCACGGCCACGGTCACGACGACCACCACGGAGCCCCCCACGGGTGGCAACGTTGGGTGTTTGCCACCAACCACAAAGACATTGGTACCTTGTACCTGTTGTTTGCGTTCACCATGCTGATCATTGGCGGCGTCTTGGCGCTGTTGATTCGCGCCGAGCTGTTCCAGCCCGGCTTGCAGCTGGTCAATCCCGAGTTGTTCAACCAATTCACCACCATGCACGGTTTGATCATGGTGTTTGGCGCCATCATGCCGGCGTTCGTGGGCTTTGCGAACTGGATGATCCCGTTGCAAATTGGTGCCTCTGATATGGCCTTTGCACGCATGAACAACTTCAGCTTCTGGCTGATGATTCCTGCCGCTGCCATGTTGGCTGGTTCGTTCTTCATGCCTGGTGGCGCACCTGCTGCGGGCTGGACCTTGTACGCCCCGTTGACCCTGCAAATGGGCCCCTCCATGGACGCTGGTATTTTTGCCATGCACATCTTGGGTGCTTCGTCCATCATGGGTTCGATCAACATCATCGTGACCATCTTGAACATGCGCGCACCTGGCATGACCTTGATGAAGATGCCCATGTTCGTGTGGACATGGTTGATCACTGCTTACTTGCTGATTGCTGTGATGCCCGTGTTGGCTGGCGCGATCACCATGACGCTGACTGACCGTCACTTCGGCACGACCTTCTTCAACCCCGCCGGCGGCGGTGACCCCATCATGTACCAGCACATTTTCTGGTTCTTCGGTCACCCTGAGGTGTACATCATGATCTTGCCGGCCTTCGGCATCATCAGCCACATCGTGCCTGCATTTGCACGCAAGAAATTGTTCGGTTATGCCTCCATGGTGTACGCCACTTCATCGATTGCGATTCTGTCGTTCATCGTGTGGGCGCACCACATGTATGCCACCGGCATGCCTGTGACAGGTCAGTTGTTCTTCATGTACGCCACGATGTTGATCTCTGTGCCCACGGGCGTGAAGGTGTTCAACTGGATTGCGACCATGTGGAAAGGTTCGATGACCTTTGAAACCCCCATGTTGTTTGCTGTGGGTTTCATCTTTGTGTTCACCATGGGTGGCTTCACGGGCCTGATTCTGTCGATGGCCCCCATCGACACCCAAGTGCAAGACACTTATTACGTGGTGGCTCACTTCCACTATGTGTTGGTGGCGGGTTCCTTGTTTGCCATGTTTGCTGGCTTTTATTTCTGGTGCCCCAAGTGGACCGGTGTGATGTACAACGAAACACGCGGCAAGATTCACTTCTGGTGGACATTGATTTCTTTCAACGTCACTTTCTTCCCGATGCACTTCTTGGGCCTGGCCGGCATGCCACGTCGCTACGCTGACTACCCCATGCAGTTTGCTGACTTCAATATGTTGGCGTCGATTGGTGCCTTCTTCTTTGGTTTTGCCCAGGTCTATTTCTTCTTCTTCGTCGTGTTGCCCGCAATGCGCGGTCATGGCGAGAAGGCTTCGGCCAAGCCTTGGGAAGCTGCGGAAGGTTTGGAGTGGGAAGTTCCTTCTCCTGCACCTTTCCACACGTTTGAAAACCCACCGAAGTTGGACGCGACTGCAACCCGCGTGATTGGCTAAGCCATGACGCCTGAACAACGCAAACAAAACCTCCGCTTGGGCCTGATCTTGGCCTCGGTGGCGGTGGTGTTCTTTGTTGGCTTTTTTGCCAAAGTTGTGTTGTTGAATCGCTGACATCATGGCCAACGTGCGTAACAACCTGGTGATGTTCAAGAAGCTGCTGGTAGTGGCTGCGGGAATGTTTGCCTTTGGTTATGCGCTGGTCCCCATGTACAAGGCGATTTGCGAATTCACAGGCGTCAACATCTTGGCTCTGGGGGAGCGCGAGCTCCCGGGTGCCGGTGGCGCACGCGCCAAGCTGACCAACACGCAGGTTGATACAACACGCACCATTACCGTGGAGTTTGACGCCAACGCCCGTGGGCCTTGGCATTTCAAGCCTGCACAAAACTCGGTGCAAGTGCATCCGGGTGAAATGACCACGGTCATGTATGAATTTGAAAACGTACAAGACCGTGTGATGTCTGCACAAGCCATTCCCAGCTATGCGCCCCGCCAAGCGGCTGCGCATTTCAATAAGCTGGAATGTTTTTGTTTTAACCAATACACCCTGGCGCCTGGCGAGAAAAAGCAATGGCCCGTGGTGTTTGTGATTGATCCGAAGTTGTCCAAAGATGTGACCACCATCACCCTGTCGTACACCTTCTTTGAAGTGGGCTCCAAAACCCCTGCAGCACCAACGGCTGCATGGGACGTGCCCCACAAAGCAGGTGTGGGCGCATGAGCAAAAAGGGTTCGCTCTTACGCTCGGTCCAAGCGGTGGCGTGGTCATTTTTGGGAATTCGCAAAAGTAGCGAGTTCCAAGAGGACATCGAAAAGATCAGCCCCTTGCATGTGTTGGGGGTCGGTCTTGTGGCAGGTTTGTTGTTTGTGATTGGGTTGATCGTGTTGGTCAATCTGGTCGTTGCGAAATAAAGAAGGAGTGGAAATGAGTAGCACCTCACACGGCTCAACGCCTTACTACTACGTACCTCACGCGTCACGCCATCCGGCGATGGCTGCGTTAGGCTTGTTCTTCGTCATCCTTGGTGCAGGCCAATGGGTGAACGGCGCAGACTGGGGCAAGTACAGCTTGTTCTTTGGTCTGGCGTTCTGGCTCGGCGTGCTGTACCAGTGGTTTGGTGACGCCATCGCTGAAAGCGAAGGTGGCCAGTACGGACACAAGATTGATTTGTCTTACCGCTGGAGCATGAGCTGGTTCATCTTCTCGGAAGTGATGTTCTTCGGCGCCTTCTTCTCGGCTCTGTGGTGGGCACGTGCGCATTCGGTGCCCATGTTGGGCAGCTTGGACAACGCGCTGTTGTGGCCTGACTTCAAGGCCGTGTGGCCCACGGTTGCAGCGGGTGTCACGGCTTCGCCTGCAGGCATCATCGAGCCCTTCCAAACCATGACACCGTTCTGGTTGCCCACCATCAACACCGCGTTGCTGTTGAGCTCAGGTGTGACCTTGACGATTGCGCACCATGCGTTGATCGAGAACAAGCGTGCGACCACCATCCAATTCATGTGGCTGACGGTTCTTTTGGGCGTGGTCTTCCTGTTCGTGCAAGGTTATGAGTACTACCATGCCTACCATGAGATGAATCTGAAGCTCTCTTCAGGTGTGTATGGTTCTACCTTCTTCATGCTCACAGGCTTCCACGGCTTCCACGTGTTTTTGGGCATGTTGATGTTGCTGGTGATCACCTTGCGTTTGCAAAAAGGCCACTTCACCTCTGAAAAGCACTTCGGTTTCGAAGGCGCTGCTTGGTACTGGCACTTTGTGGACGTGGTGTGGTTGGGCCTGTACATCTTGGTGTACTGGATGTAATCCATCTTCCAAACACAACAAAGGCCGCATGTGCGGCCTTTGTTATTTGAGTCTTGCGGTTTATTGTCCGGCGGCGATGCCTGTGGGTTGGATGTAACCCAAATGCCAGGCCACCAAGACGCAGATGAACAAGATGATGGACAGTCCCACGCGCAAGGCCAGGGCTTTCACCATGTGGCCTGATTTGGTTTGCGTGCTGCGACCGTTGCGCATCATGAACACCAGTGCGGACACCAGACTTGCCAAAATAGCCAGGAATGCAAGAGCGACAATGAATTTCATGAGCGCCATTATCTCCCTACCGCGTACCCGTGCTTTTGCCTGGGTGACGCTCGCCATGTTGGTCGGCGTAACGGTGACGGTGCGTTTGGGGTTTTGGCAGCTGTCGCGCGCAGATGAAAAGCAAACGCGTCACAACACCATCATGGCGCAGCAAGCGGCCCCAGAACTCACGACCTCACAGTTACTGGGCAACCCCGTGCTTTTTCAGCAAATCCACCAACGGGTGGCGTTGGAAGGGCAGTGGTTGCCTCAGCACACGGTGTACCTTGAGAATCGGGTCATGAACGGGCAAGCGGGTTTTTATGTGCTCACCCCTTTGCAGCTCGACGCGGGCACGCGTGTGTTGGTGCAGCGCGGTTGGGTGCCGCGTCATCGGCAAGACCGCACGCTGTTGCCGCCGATCGAGACGCCATTGGGCCTGGTGCGCCTACAAGGTCGCTTGGCACCACCGCCATCGCCCTTGCTGAGCTTGGGCGCCAACGACACTGCCGCGCCTGCGTCAAGGCCATTGAACATTCGGCAAAATCTAGACCTAGACGCATACGCTGCTGAAACAGGCGTGACGCTGGTGGCCACGGTGCTTCAAACGGATCCGACTTCGGAAGGTTTGTTGCGTGACTGGCCAGAAATTTCTGCCGGGGTTGAAAAAAACCTGGCTTATGCCTTCCAATGGTTTGCACTGGCTGCATTGCAGTTGATGCTCTACCTGTGGTTCCAATTTGTCAAACCTTATCGCCATGCACGACGCTCCTCGCTCTGAATCTCAACATCCTTTAGGGATGACGGTCTACGACTTGCCCACACCTTCTGATGTGGCCAGTGCAGATGCCAAACGCACAGCCGCAGGGCGTTTGCGCATGCTGATGGTGTTGCTGGTGTGTGCTGCGCCCGTGATCGCCTCTTACTTCACTTACTACGTGGTGCGTCCTGAGGGGCGTCGTAACTTTGGTGAGTTGATCGAACCGATGCGTGCTTTGCCAGACATCACCGTGCAGTCTTTGGATGGTCGAGATGTGTCGTTGTCGAGCTTGAAAGACCAATGGTTGTTGGTCAGTGTGGCGGGAGGCGCTTGCGCCGACGATTGCCAGCGTCATTTGTATTTGCAGCGCCAAATCTTGGTGGGCTTGGGCAAAGACCGGGCACGCACCGAATGGGTGTGGTTGATCTCGGACAACACCGAGGTACCCAGCACCTTGTTGCCTGCTTTGAAAGACGCCATCGTGTTGCGCATGGACCCTCAAGCGCTGGCGCAATGGCTGCGCCCCGAGGACGGGAAAACCTTGTCAGACCATTTGTACTTGGTCGACCCCCAAGGCATGTGGATGATGCGCTTCCCAGCGCAACTCGACACCACCGGCGCCCTCAAGGCCAAGCGTGACATGGAGCGCTTGTTGCGTGCCGCTGCTTCCTGGGATGAACCAGGACGCGACAGCCCCTTGAAACCCGTCGTCGCACGATGAACGATCAAAGCCTGTACAACCTCGGCCCAGTGCTTCATCTGTTGGTGATGGGCGCTTTGGTGGCCATGGTGCCGCTGTGTTGGGTGTGGCTACGCAATCCGCGCGCCTCCACCGCACGGCGCGTGCAACTGTTGACCTGGGTGACTTTGTTTTTGACTTTTGATTTGATTTTGTTTGGCGCTTTCACGCGCTTGACCGACTCCGGCTTGGGTTGCCCCGATTGGCCGGGTTGCTATGGTCACGCCAGCCCTGTCGGTGCCCAACAAGCGATTGAATCTGCCCAAACCCAAATGCCCAGCGGCCCCGTGACCCACACCAAGGCCTGGATTGAAATGGTCCACCGCTACATGGCCACGGCGGTAGGCGGCCTGATTTTGACCTTGGCCGCCTTTGCATGGTGGCGTAAGCAGCGTGGGGATGGTGTGAGCGATGTGGCATTGCCCAGCTTCACCCTGCTGTGGGTGTGCTTGCAAGGGGCTTTTGGTGCATTGACCGTGACTATGAAGCTGTTCCCCCTGATTGTGACCTTGCATTTGATGGGCGGCTTGGTGTTGCTGGCCTTGTTGATGGTTCAAGTGCAACGTCAGCGCTTGCACAGCGGCTTGGCGACACCCGTGCCGCTGTCTCCCTTGCTGCACCGCTTGGTTGGCTTGGGGCTGGCGCTGTTGAGCCTGCAAATTCTGTTGGGAGGCTGGGTCAGCACCAATTACGCTGTGCTGGCCTGCAACACATTTCCGCAATGCCAAAACAGCTGGTGGCCGCAGATGGACTTTGCGCAGGGCTTCACCCTGTGGCGCCATCTGGGCATGAATGCAAGCGGTGAACCTTTGACGTTTGAATCGCTCACCGCCATTCACTATGTGCACCGCTTGGCCGCTTATGCGGTGTTGGCGTACCTCGGTGTGTTGGCCTGGCAGCTGCGCCGTGTCACGGCGTGTCAAACAGCCGCGCATGGCTTGTTGGCGGTGCTGTTGTTGCAGCTGGTGACGGGTTTGTCGAATGTGGTGTTGGATTGGCCTTTGTTGGCCGCCGTCTTGCACACGGGTGGCGCTGCGGCGTTGCTGGTGATCTTGGTGGCATTGTTATCCGGTGCGCGCGTGTCACGCACGGTTTTGAATTGATTGTCATGAGCCTTTTGTTATGAGTCCCGCATCTCCCTCTCTTTCTCGCTGGCGTCAGTTCAACGCGTTGACCAAACCGCGTGTGATTCAGCTCATTGTGTTTTGTGCCTTGATTGGCATGGTGCTGGCTGTGCCCAACACACCGTCATGGCCAGAGGTCCAGCTCGGTGCACTGGCTTGCTTGGGTATTTGGTTTGTGGCAGGTGCCGCAGCCGCGTTCAACTGCTTGGTGGAAAAAGGCATTGATGCCCGTATGAAACGCACCGCCTGGCGTCCAACTGCCAAGGGGGAGTTGAGCGACCGCGACACCTTGTTGTTCTCGACCCTGATGTGCGCCATCGGCTCGTGGATCTTGTATGTCTGGGTCAACCCACTCACCATGTGGCTGACCTTTGCCACCTTTGTGGGTTACGCGGTGATTTACACCGTGATCTTGAAGCCTTTGACGCCGCAAAACATTGTGATTGGTGGCGCATCAGGTGCCATGCCGCCCGTGCTCGGTTGGGCTGCGATGACCGGCGAGGTGGGGCCGGAAGCCTTGATTCTGTTCCTCATCATCTTCTTGTGGACACCACCGCATTTTTGGGCGTTGGCGCTGTACCGCGTGGAGGATTACCGCAAGTCCGGCCTGCCCATGCTGCCTGTGACGCACGGCAATGAATTCACCCGCTTGCAAATCTTGCTCTACACCTTTGTGTTGCTGGCTGCTTGCCTGATGCCTTTTGTGTACCGCATGAGTGGTTGGTTTTATTTGTTCATTGCAGTGATTTTGAGCCTGGGTTTTTGCGGCTACGCCTGGGCGTTGTGGCGCAATTACTCGGATGCCTTGGCACGCAAGACCTTCCGTTTTTCCCTCATCCATTTGAGCCTGCTGTTTGCAGCGCTCTTGATTGACCACTACCTGTGATGTTGCCTATAACACGTCGTTTTTGGATTTCCGCCGCTGTGTCCCTGGCCGTGGCAGGCTTGATGGCGTGCAGCCAAGACAAACCTCAGTTCAAAGCCATTGACGTCACCGGCGCCGACTATGCCAAGGGCTTCACCTTGGCCGACCACAACGGTCAAACCCGCAGCTTGTCGGATTTCAAAGGCAAAGTCGTGGTCTTATTTTTTGGCTACACCCAGTGTCCCGACGTGTGCCCCACGTCGATGACCGAGTTGGCCGAGGTCAAGCGTTTGCTGGGCGCTGACGGCGACAAGTTGCAAGGTGTGTTTGTCACTGTTGACCCAGCCCGCGATACGGCTGAGTTGCTCAAAGCCTATATGGGCAACTTTGATCCCAGTTTTGTGGCGTTCATCCCGACGCCCGAGCAACTGGCGGTGGTGGCGAAAGACTACAAGATCTATTACAAAAAGGTCGATGGCAAAACTCCCACCAGCTACACCGTGGACCATTCTGCGGGCAGCTATGTGTACGACACCCAAGGCAACTTGCGCTTGTACAGCCGCTATGGCAGCGGCGCACAGGCGCTGACACAAGACATCCAAACCTTGTTGAAAACAACGCCTTGATGCATCACGTACGGGTGCCATGAAAAAAGGGCCACCATGTTTTGCATGGTGGCCCTTTGCACGTGAGGTGTGGCTTTACGCGTAGTCGGCCAAGGCGGTTTTCATTTTTTTCATCGCCGCGACTTCGATTTGGCGGATGCGCTCGGCACTCACACCGTACTCGGCTGCGAGGTCGTGCAGCGTCATGCCGCCCGAGCCGTTGTCTTGCACCTTGAGCCAACGCTCTTCCACAATGCGGCGGCTGCGCTCATCCAGCACATTGAGTGCGGCTGCAATGCCGTCTGAGGCCAGCACATCGCGTTGGTGCGCCGCAATCATGGCGGTGGGCTCGTGGTGGGTGTCCGTCAAGTAGGAGATCGGGCCAAACGCTTCGTCGTTCTCGTCGTTGGGTGTCGGGTCGAGCAGCACATCGCCACCGGCCATGCGCATTTCCATCTCGACCACTTCTTCTGGTTTGACCTTGAGTTCACGCGCCACCACCTCCACCTCGTGCGGGTTGAGGGTGCTGCGGTGCATGGCTTCGTCAGTCGCATGGGCATCGGCTTTGAAACCTTGCTTCATGGAGCGCAGGTTGAAGAACAATTTGCGTTGCGCTTTGGTGGTGGCCACCTTCACCATGCGCCAGTTCTTCAAGATGTACTCGTGAATTTCGGCCTTGATCCAGTGCATGGCGTAGCTCACCAAGCGGACGCCTTGGTCGGGGTCAAAGCGTTTGACCGCTTTCATCAAGCCGACGTTGCCTTCTTGAATCAGGTCGCTGTGTGGCAGGCCATAGCCCAGGTATTGACGTGAGACGGAGATCACCAAACGCAGGTGTGAGAGCACCAGCTTTCCAGCGGCTTCTAGGTCGTTCTCGTTTTTGAGCTTGCGTGCAAACTCCTGCTCTTGCTCGAGCGTGAGCATGGGCAAGCGATTGGCTGCCGAGATGTAGGCGTCCAAGTTGCCCAAAGGCGGAACCATCGCCCAAGGGTTGGCGACGGCTAAGGGAGCATGTGTGTGTGTTGTCATTTTGTAGTCCTTTCGGATACCAATTGCGTAATATTAGCACTCTACAGGTTTGAGTGCTAAACCCTATGAAATTTAGGGTTTACCCTTTGCTTGGGGTTATGTTTAAGACCACAAATGGCGGGGCATGGGAGGTGCTTGGCGCGCATAGACGGCGTTGAGCACCAAGCAAAGAATGGCCAGCAATCGCAAGGCGATCAGGCCAGAAACCCACTGAAGCGGAGTTTCGCTGAGATTGGCATAGGCGTTGAAATAGTCCATGACCAAGGCTGTGGCGGCGATGCCGACATAGAGCAACGAGACTTTGTCAAAGTACCAGTCTTTCAGATAGCTGTAGAGGTAGACCGCGCTGATGGCAATCACAAACAAGGCCCGCAACTTGAAATAGAAGGTCAGATCAGCAGCAGTACGTTCATGGTCGGCAAAGTTCGCAACGGCCACATGGGTGAAAAAAAGCAGCTTGATGCAAAACGCAGTGATCAAGGTCAGCAAAAAGAAATTGCGAAACTTGAACCAAGGGTCAACGCGGGTATGCGTGCTCGATTCGCGTGTGAGGGCAGGAGGTTGAACCGGGCTCGGTTCTGCCGAAGGCTCTGTGTCTAAGAGCGCATGGAGTTCTTCGTCTGTGACCAGAATGTGGTCGGTGCGCAATCTGCTCATGGGCGGTTTTCACCTTGGCTGGTCCGTGATGGACTGAGCCAATTTTAGATCGCTGCCGTCAAAAAGTAAGCAATACCTGCGTTGCCAGTGTGTAAAGCTTTAACAACTCAAAACGATAGGCATGACACATCTGCGCTCAATAAGGATGCGTTACCAGTGCCAGCCCAAGCGCTGCAGCAACACCTGAGCCACAAAGAGTGGCCCCACCCACAGGTATTGAATGTCTTCAAAAAAAGATGGCTTCTTGCCTTCAATCTTGTGCCCAATGAATTGCCCAATCCACGCCAGCACAAACACTGTGCTGCAGATCACCAGCAGGTGTGTTTCGAGGGCGCTGATCAAGGCCAGCAAAGCCACACTCCAAACCAGCATCAACGCGAATGCACGCCACGACAAACGTGCGTAGTACACCAAGCTGGCGAGCAAGAACAATGCAGCAGCAGCTGGATGCGCTGCGTAAATCAGGCCCACCAAGCTGAACATGATGAGTGGCACACACACGCAATGAATGGCTTCATTCACCGCATTCAGATGGCTCTCGCTGTAGTGCGCGATCAAGGTTTCAATGCGAGGTGTAGCGGGTGTGGGGTCGTCTAAAGAGGGGTTCATGGCTTATCCCAGTAAAGCGTTGGCAAATTCTTGGGCGTTGAAGGTTTCTAGGTCTTCCACGGCTTCGCCGACACCGATGAAATACACAGGCACCGCAGCGCCTGCGGTTGAGCTGCGGGCTTGGCTCCACAAGGCGATGGCCGCCAGCACACCGCCTTTGGCTGTGCCGTCGAGTTTGGTCACGACCAAACCCGTTAGACCCAGGGCTTCGTCAAACGCTTTGACTTGTGCCAAGGCATTTTGGCCCGTGTTGCCGTCGATCACCAACAGCACCTCATGCGGGGCTGTGGCATCGGCTTTTTGCACCACGCGTTTGATCTTTTTCAGCTCTTCCATCAAATGCAGCTGGGTGGGCAAGCGACCGGCAGTGTCAACCAACACCACGTCTTTGCCACGGGCTTTGCCCGCAGACACGGCGTCAAAGCTCACTGCGGCAGGGTCCCCGCCTTCTTGGCTGACGATGTCCACCGAGGTGCGGGTGGCCCACACCCCCAGCTGTTCTTTGGCTGCCGCCCGGAAGGTGTCTGCCGCGGCCAGCAGCACCGAGGCGCCGCTGTCGCTCAAGTGGCGGGTGAGTTTGCCAATCGAGGTGGTTTTGCCTGCCCCGTTGACGCCTGCCACCATGATCACGGTGGGTTTGTGCGCGCCAATGACGAGGGGTTTTTCAAGGGGCTTGAGCAAATCTGCAATTGCCGCGGCCAGCAATGCTTTGACGGCCGAGGGCTCGGTGGTGGCGGTGTCTTTGACGCGTTGCTTCAAATCGCGCAGCAAATACTCGGTGGCTTGCACGCCCGCATCGGCCATCAGCAGGGCGGACTCCAGCTCTTCATACAGCGCATCATCAATCTGAGTGCCTGTGAACACGCTGCCAATGGTTTGCCCTGTGCGGCGCAGGCCTTGGCCCAAGCGGGCGATCCAGCTCTCGCGTGGGCGCTCGGCTGTGGTGTCCGCTGGGGCGACACTTTCAGCGGGCGTGGCTTGAGATGGGGTCGCTGCCGCATCGGGTGAGATTTTTTTCTTGAAAAAGCTGAACATGTGTGAGTGTTTCTAGAATCAAGCCATTCTATGAAAACCACCGCTGCACCTTCTTCCTCGTCTACACCTAGCAAACCCCACAAAGGGGCAGGCGAGGTGCGCATCATTGGCGGCCAATGGCGACGCACCAAATTGCCGGTGGCCCTCAAGCCAGGCCTGCGCCCCACACCCGACCGCGTGCGTGAAACCTTGTTCAATTGGTTAGGTCAATCTTTGCAAGGCTGGCGCTGTGTCGATGCGTTTGCAGGGACCGGGGCCTTGGGCTTGGAAGCCGCATCGCGTGGCGCCGCCCAGGTGCAGCTGTGCGAGCAAGAGGCGGGGTTGGTGCAGCAGCTCAAAGCCCAAGTGGAACGCCTCAAAGCCACCACCGTGCAGGTGCAACGCACGGACGGCGTGGCGTTTCTCAAGCAGCTGGGCAGTGCCAGTGTGGATTTGATTTTTCTCGACCCTCCGTTTGGCAGCGCTTTGTTTGAATCGGCGCTGCAAGCTGCAGCCCAGGCGGTCAAACCCGATGGATGGGTGTATCTTGAAGCCCCAGTGGTGTGGACCGATGAGCTGCTGGCGCCTTGGGGCTTGCAACAGCATCGCCACCTCAAGGCCGGCACAGTGCATGCGCACCTGCTGCGTCGAATTGCATAATCCTTGCATTGCTTAAGAACCCAGCAGGAGCCTATTGCCATGCGCCCACCCGTGATTGCCATCTACCCCGGTACCTTTGACCCGATCTCCTTGGGGCACGAAGACATCTTGCTGCGGGCGGCACACATGTTCGACAAAGTGATCCTGGCCGTGGCCACGGCGCATCACAAGAAAACCTTGTTCACCCTCGATGAGCGCATGGACATGGCGCGCGAAGCCATGGCCGCCCACCCGCAAATCGAGGTGGCGCCCTTCACGGGCTTGGTGCGTGATTTCGCCCGCGCGCACAAGGCCACGGTGATGGTGCGTGGCGTGCGTGCGGTGACCGATTTCGATTACGAGTTTCAGCTCGCAGGCATGAACCGCCAACTCATGCCCGATGTGGAAACGGTGTTTCTGACCCCCAGCGCGCAGTACCAGTTCATCTCCAGCACCTTTGTGCGTGAAATTTCTTTGCTGGGTGCCGAGGGAGATGGTCGTAATTTGGTCTCACCAGGCGTTTACCAGCGATTGATGGCCAAAAAAGCCGCAGCTTGAGCGTTCGGGCTATGACCGACTTCTTGCTCATCCGCCATGGCGAAACCGATTGGAACCGCGAGCTGCGGTTTCAAGGCCAAGTGGATGTGCCGCTCAACGAAATGGGCTTGCTGCAAGCGCAGCGTCTTGAGCAACGCTTCGAGGCCTTGCGCCAGGCCGAGTCCACCAAGCAACGTCCCTTCACCCGTGTGATCAGCAGCGACTTGCAACGTGCGCAACAAACCGCCGCCCCCGTGGCGCGTGCCTTAGGTCATGCATGTGAGATTGCACCAGGTTTGCGCGAGCAATGCTTTGGTGATTTTGAAGGCATGCGTGTGCCAGAGATCAAAGAGAAATTTCCAAGTGCTTGGCAGCGTTGGCTCGACTTTGATGCGGATTACGCCGTCGAAGGCGCTGAGAGCACGCGTGTTTTTCACGATCGGGTGATCACTGCCTTGGGTCAGTTGGCGGCTCAATTTCCAGATGAGCACCTGGTGGTTGTCACCCACGGCGGGGTGTTGGACATGGTGTGGCGCAACGCTCAAGCCCTGTCTTTGCATGGTCCCCGTGTGTGTGATATTCCCAATGCGGGGGTGAACCAAGTCGCCTGGCGCGATGCCACGCTGCACATTCAGGCCTGGGCCGATACCAGCCATTTGGCCGACATGCCGCCTCAGCCTGTGTATCGCCAAACCCAGCTCAAGGCCTGAGGCCAACAACCGCGTGCACGGTGCGGTTGCTGCAGACGGGGATAATTGCCCATTCTCTTTTTGCCTTGTGACGGATTCTTATGGCCTTGATGATCACTGACGAATGCATCAACTGCGATGTGTGTGAGCCCGAGTGCCCGAACGAAGCCATCTTCTTGGGGCCTGAGATCTACGAGATCAACCCAGACAAATGCACCGAATGCGTGGGCCATTTCGATGAGCCGCAGTGCGTGCAGGTGTGTCCGGTGGCGTGTATTCCTGTCAACCCGCAACGGGTCGAAGGGCGCGACGCCTTGCTGGCCAAGTTCCGTGAGTTGCAGCAACAAGCAGGTGGACTCTCCAGCCCCGATGCTGCCGCTTAAGGCTTGGCGGTTGCCTTTGTCTTCCCTGCTGATTTCTTGCTTTTGGTCTTTGTCGATCCACTGCCGTCTTTGGCCGTGAAGTAGGGGCTGGCTGCGCGACGTTTGCCTCGGGAGGACACATGCTCTGTAGGCTCTAGGGCTGATCTGCTTCGTGTCAGTGCATCGTCTTGAGGAAATGCAGGCACTTGTGTGAGCGACTGTGCCGTCTGACGTTCTGCGCGGATTCGGTTTTTTTCCAATGCATCCGCCTCTTGTTGCGCTTGTCGGGTCAGGGCTTGTTGTGCATTGATTTGAGTGACGCTGCGACGATCGGGTGTCGTCTGTGTGGCTGCCTTGTCACATGAGGCATCGGCCTTGTAGAGATCACCACATCGGTAGACCGTTTGTGCGCTGGCGCCACAGCACATGAAAAGAAACGTGACAAGCTTCAGCTGCGATTTAGGACCCCAGTGGCGGGGTGGAATCTCCTGGGGCTGGCTTGGCATGGCCTGTTACCTCCTGCGCTGGCAGCGTTGCCGGCCGAGGGGGTTTGGGCCTGGGCGGCTTGGCTGTGTGGATCATTTGCGTGGCCTTGACCATGTCGCCCGAGAGCAAGTGCGGCAAAGCCAATGTTGTGCGCGTGACACATTGTTCGATGGCGCTGCGTTGATCGGAGGCTGGTTTTTTCAGCACCCAATTTGCCACTTCTGACTTCACGCCTGGGTGACCAATGCCCACACGCAGTCGCCAATATTGATCGGTGCCGAGCTGGGCGTGGATGTCTCGCAAGCCATTGTGTCCGGCATGGCTGCCGCCGAGTTTGAGTTTGGCTTCGCCAGGTGGAATGTCCAACTCATCGTGAACGACCAAAATTTCTTGCGGCTGAATTTTGAAAAACCGCGCCAATGCCGCCACCGATTTGCCCGATAAGTTCATGAAGGTTTGAGGTTCCAGCAACCACACGTTCTCACCCTTCACCGAGGTGCGTGCAACCAAGCCGTGGTAGGCCCGGTCAGGCTGTAGATGTACTTTTAAATCGCGGGCAATGGCATCGATCCACCAAAAACCAGCGTTGTGGCGGGTGGCTTCGTATTCTGGGCCTGGATTTCCAAGGCCAACAAGCAGCTTGATCATGGGGTCAATTATCGGGGTAGGCGACAAAAGCAAAACGGCCCACCGAGGTGGGCCGTTGGCACAAAGGCGAAGAAGAAATTACTTCTTGCCAGCTGCTGCAGCGGCTGCTTCAGCAGGTGTGGGTGCGTCAGCCTTGGTGGCCACCACAGCGACCAACACGGGGTTGGTTTTGCCTTTGGTGACAGCAGACACGCCAGCTGGCAACTTGATGTCGTTCAAGTGCAGCGAGTGACCTTTGGTCAAACCGCTCAAGTCCACAGCGATGAACTCTGGCAGCTCTTTGGGCATGCAAGACACTTCTAATTCGGTCGCGATGTGGTTGATCAAGCATTGATCCATCTTGACCGCTGGCGAGTTTTCTTCGCCCGAATAGTGCAAAGGCACTTTTTTCTTCATCTTGGTGTTGGCATCGATGCGTTGGAAGTCGATGTGCAAGACCAGTTGTTTGAAGGGGTGGTATTGAACGTCGCGCAACAACACTTCGGTCGTTGTGCCGTTGAATTCCATTTGCAACACGGAAGCGTGGAAAGCCTCTTTCTTGAGGGCGTGCCACAAGGCGTTGTGATCGATTTCGATCAAAGTAGGTTCGGCGGTGCCACCGTAGACGATGCCAGGTGTACGACCAGTGATACGCAGACGGCGGCTCGCACCCGTTCCCTGCTTAGCGCGCTCAAAAGCGACAAATTTCATAACAAACTCCTGTGAGA
>Ga0228699_1001002_pt1 | contig 16481 bp, 17 predicted proteins | sample McNCre217_Aug_MG_FD_178016 | JGI IMG/M metagenome (GOLD analysis project Ga0228699, IMG submission 178016) | Freshwater microbial communities from McNutts Creek, Athens, Georgia, United States - 2-17_Aug_MG | ecosystem: Environmental > Aquatic > Freshwater > Creek | place: USA: Georgia...
CGGTTTGGGGTTCGCCAAAATGCACCACGGCGACGATGCGCGAGGCACGCAAAGTGCGCCAGACCGAGCCAATCAGGGTGTCGTCGCCGATGTAGCACGGCGCAAAGCTGGTCTCGCCCGTGGCCGCATCGATGAACTTGAGCGACATGGGCTGCACCGGCGCATCGGCCTGCAGGGCCGACTGAATCAGGTTGGCGTGAAAAGGCAAGAGGTCTCGGCCATCGCTGGTGGTGCCTTCGGGAAAGACCGCCACCACATCACCGTCTTTCATCGCATCGGCCATGTCCTTGACCATGCGCAGCGCGTCTTTGCGGCTGCTGCGCTCAATGTACAAACTGCCCGAGCCCGTGGCCAAAGTCCCGATCAGGGGCCAGCGGCGGATGTCCGACTTGGCCACAAAACGGCAATGCCGGGCGGCATGGATGACCGAAATGTCCAGCCATGAGATGTGGTTGGCCACGATGAGCGCCGGACCGTTCAACACGGGCTGGCCCAGCACCTTGAGGTGAATGTCCCACAAGGCCAGGAACTGCAACGACCAGGCCTGCACACGCATTTCGCGCTGCGCCTCACTGAGCTTTGGAAAATGCGCGTAAATCCACCACATGCCCAGGACCACGTGCCAGAGGCCGCGCAGCATTTTCCAAATGGCGTGCAGAGATTTCATGTCAGTGTCGAGGTGGCGAAGGCGCTCAGCCCCGCGCAGGTGACCCAGCACCACGCACGAGGGGCTGCGCGAGAAGCGGCTTACTTGGCTTCAAAAGCCACATGCCCACCGACCACCGTGGCCAGCACGCGACCGGGCAACTCGTAACCCGAAAACGGTGTGCTCTTGCCCTGGCTGCGCAGGCATTCAGGCGTCACCAACCAATGGCCTTCGGCAGACAGCACGCACACATCGGCCACACCGCCAATGGCCAGGTGACCCACCGAGCCTTGCAAGGTGCTGAGCGTGGTGCCCAGCACGCGGGCCGGATCGGCCGTGATGCGCGAAAGCACTTGGGGCAAATCCACACCCGATTCCTGACCCCACTTGAGCGCCAGGCTCCAGAGCAGCTCCATGCCGGTGGCACCGGGCTCGGCTTCGGCAAAGGGCAAGGCCTTGGCGTCGGCATCCACCGGGGTGTGGTCCGAGACCAGCACGTCCAGCGTGCCATCGGCCAAGCCTGCACGCAGGGCATCGCGGTCGCGCTGCTGACGCAGCACAGGTGTCAGACGGGCACGGCTGTCGAAGTAGCCCATGTCGGCGTCGGTCAGGTGCAGTGAGTTGATGCTCACATCGGCCGTGACCGGCAGGCCTTCGGCCTTGGCCTGACGGATCAGCTCCACCCCTTGGGCGCTGCTGATGCGGCACAGGTGCACGCGGGCGCGGGTGCTGCGCACCAACTCAAAAAGCGTGTGCAGGGCAATCGTCTCGGCGGCGACCGACACACCCGACAAGCCCATGCGCGTGGCCAGCGGGCCGCTGGCGGCCACGCCTTTGCCCAGGTGCAGCTCTTGCGGGCGCAGCCAAACCGTGAAACCAAAGGTGCTGGCGTATTGCAGGGCGCGTTGCAGCACTTGCGTGCTGGGAATCGGCACCTCGGCCTGAGAAAAGCCCACGCAACCGGCATCGGTCAACTGGACCATCTCGGTCAGTACATCGCCCTTGAGGCCCACGGTGAGTGCACCCAAAGGCAGCACGCGGGCCTGATGCAGTTTTTCGGCGCGGTAACGCAGCATCTCGACCAGACCGGGTTCATCGAGCACCGGCTCGGTGTCCGGTGGGCAGACCAGGCTGGTCACGCCACCGGCCACCGCTGCGGCCATTTCGCTCTCCAGCATACCGGCGTGTTCCTGGCCGGGCTCACGCAGGCGCGAGGCCAGATCCACCAAACCCGGGGCCACGATGCAGCCCTTGGCATCGATCACGCGGTTGGGGCTGAAGTCAGCAGGCAGCTGGCCCATGGCCACAATGCGGCCAGCCGCAATCGCCAGGTCTACTTGTTGGTCAAAGCCGCTGGCAGGGTCGATCACGCGGCCGTTTTGAATCAGGATCTTCATGTTCTTGTCCTTATGCCTCGTTGCCTGCGACGATGCTCATCACCGCCATGCGCACGGCGATGCCAAAAGTCACCTGCGGCAAGATCACGCTTTGCTGGCCATCGACCACCGCCGAGTCAATCTCGACGCCGCGGTTGATCGGGCCGGGGTGCATGACGATGGCGTCGGGTTTGGCCAGTTGCAATTTTTCGGGCGTGAGACCAAAGCTCTCAAAGTATTCCTGGCTGGAGGGCAGCAGCGCGCCGCTCATGCGCTCGTTTTGCAGGCGCAGCATGATGACCACGTCACAGCCTTTGATGCCTTCTTCGAGGTTGTTGAAGACGCGCACGCCCATCTGGGCCATGTCGGCAGGCACCAGCGTTTTGGGGCCGACCACACGCACCTCGGCACAGCCCAGCGTGGTGAGCGCGTGGATGTCCGAGCGGGCCACACGCGAGTGCAACACATCGCCCACGATGGCCACGGTGAGGTTGGTGAAATCTTTTTTGTAGTGCCGGATGGTGTACATGTCCAGCAGCGCCTGCGTGGGGTGGGCGTGGCGGCCGTCACCCGCATTGACCACGTGCACATGGGGCGCGACGTGTTGCGCGATCAAATACGGCGCGCCCGATTCGCTGTGGCGCACCACAAAGATGTCGGCGGCCATGGCGCTCAGGTTGGCGATGGTGTCGAGCAGGGACTCGCCCTTGCTGGCCGAAGAGCGGGCGATGTCGAGCGTGTAGACGTCGGCCGACAAGCGGGTGGCGGCGATGTCGAAGGTGGTGCGGGTGCGGGTGCTGTTCTCGAAGAACAGGTTGAACACGCTCTTACCGCGCAAGAGGGGCACCTTTTTGACTTCGCGGTCATTGACGCTGACAAAGCCTTGCGCGGTGTCGAGGATGTGCGTGAGGATGTCCTTGGACAGGCCTTCGGTGGAGAGCAGGTGGATCAGCTCGCCGTTCTTGTTGAGTTGGGGGTTGTTGCGTTTGTAGAGCATGTTGTTGTCACCTCAATCAGGCTTTGTTCTCCACGTCAAAACTAAAACGGCCCTCAGCGTCGCGGGCCAGCGCCAGCGATTGCGTTTCGGGCAGGGTCACACGGGCAGCGGCATAGTCGGCCTGCACCGGGAGCTGACGGCCACCGCGATCGACCAGCACCGCCAGCTGCACGCGGGCGGGGCGACCGTAGTCAAAAATTTCGTTGAGCACCGCACGGATGGTGCGGCCGGTGTAGAGCACATCGTCGAGCACAAGGATGTCGGCACCGTCGACCTCGAAAGGCAAACTGGTCTGACCGCCCGCCGACAGGCCGCGCTGGGCAAAGTCGTCGCGGTGCATGACCGAAGAGACCTGGCCCGATTCACCGGTCAGGTTCAGGTCGCGCTGCAGACGCTGGGCCAACCAGGCACCACCCGAGGTGATGCCGACCAAGCGTGTGTTGGCCTGGCACAGGCTGCGCACGCCGCGCAGCAGTTCCTGGTACAAGGCCTCGGCGTTCAGGGCCAATGCGCTCATGGGAGGCTCCTCAAAAATTGGTCAAGAATGATGGCCGCTGCCGCCGCATCGGCGTCTTTGGCCCCATAAGAATGGGCTTCGGTGGTGGTGTAACGCTCGTCCACCTCGTACACCGACAGGCCAAAACGGCCGCGCAGCTGGCGCCCGAACTTGCGGGCGCGCAAGGTGTTTTCGTGTTCGCCGCCATCGGGATGGGTCGGCACGCCGATGACCAAGGCGTCGGGCTGCCACTCCTTGATGCGTTTGGCAATGTGCTCAAAACGGGCATCGCCCTCGGCAGCAATCGTGCCTTGGGGTGTGGCCGACTTCATCAAGCGGTTGCCCACGGCCACGCCAGTGCGCTTGAGGCCATAGTCAAAAGCCAAAAAAGTCTGTTGGCTGGCAGGCACAGTGTTTTCGGGCACGGCGCTCATGCGTGGCCTGCCTCTGGCGAGAGCATCCAGCTTTTGAGGCCCAGCAAGTCGAGGGCGCGGTCATAGCGCTCGGACATGGGCACCTCGAAGATCAGATCAACCGAAGCAGGCACAGTCAACCAGGTGTTTTCGGCCAGCTCCGATTCGAGCTGCCCTTCGCCCCAGGAGGAATAGCCCAGCGTGATCAGCACGCGGCGGGGACCCGCCCCCGAAGACAAGGCTTCGAGCACATCGCGCGAGGTGGTCATCTCCAGCCCGCCGGGCACGGCCAGGGTGGAGGCGTAAATCGAGCCGCCGTCTTCCTGGGGCTTGTCCATGCGCAGAGGGTCGTGCAGCACAAAGCCGCGTTCGGTTTGCACCGGGCCACCGTGCGAGACGGGGTTTTGCATCAGGTCATCTCGGCGCAGCGGCAAGTCCACCTTGTCAAACAAGAGGCGCATGCTGATGTCGGCGGGTTTGTTGATGATCAGGCCCATGGCACCGCGTGGGCTGTGTTCGCACATGTACACCACGCTGCGGGCAAAAGTCTCGTCCTCCAACCCGGGCATGGCGATCAGGAAATGATGCTTGAGGTCAATGGAGGCACAATCGGTCATGCGTTGATTTTAACGGCCCCACCTCCGAGGGACGGCTCTGCGGCGCACTTATTGATCCAACCGGGTAGCCTCTCATGGAAACCACCTTTTCGAGCGGCTTGGTGTGGCTGCGGCGCGACCTGCGCGTGGCCGACCATGCTGCGCTGTACCACGCGCTCAAACACTGCCAGCGGGTCCATGTGGCCTTTGTGTTTGACACCGCCATTCTGGACAAACTGCCCCGCGCCGACCGCCGGGTCAAGTTCATCCGCGAATCGCTGGTGGAGATCGATGAGCAGCTGCGCCAGCTGGCCGGACACCCGCAGGCGGGCCTGATCGTGCGGCACGGCGTGGCGCAAGACAAGATCCCCAAACTGGCCCACCACCTGCAGGTGCAGGCCGTGTTTGCCAACCACGATGACGAACCGGATGCGCTGGCCCGCGACATCCAAGTGCGCGGGCACCTGGCGGACCACGGCATCGTGCTGCACACCTACAAAGACCATGTGATCTTTGAGCGCCATGAGGTGCTGACCCAGGCGGGCAAGCCTTTTGCGGTGTTCACCCCCTACAAAAACGCCTGGCTCAAGAAAGTCACCCCCTTTGACCTGAAGGCCTACCCGGTCGAAAAATACGCCCAGCACCTGGCCCCGCGCCCGGACAACCTGGCGCAGCCCGTGCCGGCCTTGCAGGACATCGACTTTGAAAGCACCAACCTCAAGGCTTTGAAGATTCCCACGGGCGAGTCCGGCGGACAGGCTTTGCTCAGCGATTTTCTGAACCGCATCGACCAGTACGAAGACACGCGCAACTTCCCGGCGGTCAAAGGCCCAAGCTACCTGAGCGTGCACCTGCGCTTTGGCACCGTGTCAATCCGCCAGCTGGCCCGCGAGGCGCATGCCCGCATGGCGGCGGGCAGTGCGGGCGCAGCGGTGTGGCTGTCCGAGCTGATCTGGCGCGATTTTTATGTGCAGGTGCTGCACAACTTTGGCCATGTGGGGCGCGGCGAGAGCTTCAAGCCCGAATACGACCACATCCAGTGGGAACACGGCACCCACGCGCACAAACTGTTTGACGCCTGGTGCGAAGCCCGCACTGGCTACCCGCTGGTGGACGCGGCCATGCGCCAACTCAACCAGACCGGCTACATGCACAACCGGCTGCGCATGGTGGTGGCCAGCTTTTTGGTCAAGGATTTGGGCATCGACTGGCGCTGGGGCGAAAAGTACTTTGCCACCCACCTCAACGACTTTGATTTGTCAGCCAACAACGGCGGCTGGCAGTGGGCCAGCTCCAGCGGTTGCGATGCCCAGCCCTACTTTCGCATCTTCAACCCGATCAGCCAAAGCGAGAAGTTTGACCCCGAGGGCAAGTTCATCCGCCGCTATGTGCCAGAGCTGGCGGCCTTGCCCACGGCGGCGCTGCACGCGCCCTGGCTGGCCAAGCCGCTGGAATTGCAAACGACCGAGGTGGTGATCGGCAAAACCTACCCTGCGCCCATCGTGGACCACGCCGAAGCCCGCGAGAAAACGCTGGCTCGGTACGCCGTGGTCAAGAAAAAAGCCGCCTGATTCAGGCGGCCATTCAAGCTCAGAGGTTTTTGTAGGGACCCAAAGCGTTGGGTAATGGCGGCACAGGGCGATCGCTCGAACCATGCTTTGTGCTTCTCGAGGAGGCCATCGCGAATTCATCGCCCAACAAAGTTGGGCTCCTAAGGAAGACGTTTCAAGCAGCGTTTAGATCGCCACCATCTCGAAGTCTTCCTTGCGTGCTGCGCACTCGGGGCAGGTCCAGTTCATGGGCACGTCTTCCCATTTGGTGCCAGGCGCAATGCCGTGCTCGGGGTCGCCCTCGGCTTCGTCGTAAATCCAGCCGCAAATCAGGCACATCCAGGTTTTGTGTTCCATCACAGTGTCGCAATCAGAGAGTCGAATAGAATGAATTGCATTGTATCGGGCCGCGCAGCAGGCCCGGCTGAAGACCTTCTGAAGCCCACTGCAATTGGCATTTATGACCGATCACAACCCCGAATCCCCCACTCCCGACACCGATGCACCCGAGGCCGAGGAATCGGCCGGTCTGGCCTGCATTTTGTCGTTCAACGCCAATGACCCCAGCGGCGCGGGTGGCCTGACCTGCGACGCCACAGCCATGGCCTCGGTCGGGGCACATTGCCTGCCGGTGTGCACCGGTGCCTATGTGCGCGACACGCGCAACATCACCGACTTTTACCCGCTCGACGAAGAGGCCGTGGACGACCAAGCCCGCAGCGTGGCCGAAGACATGCCCGTGCAAGTCATCAAGGTCGGCTTTGTCGGCACGCCCGAAAACCTGGCCACCATTGCCGGGCTGGCAGACGACTACGACGGCGTGCCGGTCGTGGCCTACATGCCCAACTTGTCCTGGTGGGAAGACCACAAGATCGACGCCTACCTGGACGCCTTTCGCGAACTGCTCTTGCCACAAACCAGCGTGCTGGTCGGCCACCACAGCACCTTGCGCCGCTGGCTCTTGCCCGACTGGACGGGCGAGCGCAACCCCGGCCCCCGCGACATTGCCAAAGCCGCCTCCGAGCAGGGCGTGCCCTACACCCTGGTTACCGGCCTGCCCCTGCCAGAACAGCACATCGACAACGCGCTGGCCTCGCCCGAGACGGTGATCAGCCACGAAAAATTTGAGCGCATCGAAGCCATCTTTGCAGGTGCGGGCGACACCCTGACCGCCGCCTTGGCCGCGCTGCTGGCCACCGGCATGGACCTGCCCGAAGCCACCAACGAGGCCTTGCATTACCTGGACCGCTGCCTGGACGAAGGCTTTCGTCCCGGCATGGGCCACGTCATTCCGGACCGCCTGTTCTGGGCCCTGCCCGAGGTCGAAGAAGGTGACGAAGCCGAAGAAGACGATGACGTGCATCCGGGGGCTGACTATTTTGAAGTGCCCTTCAACGAAACCAAACACTGATCTTTTTGAGAACCGACATGACCGACCGCAACCAAGAACTGTTTGACCGCGCCGCCCAAGTGATCCCCGGCGGCGTGAACTCGCCTGTGCGCGCCTTCCGCGCCGTGGGGGGTACACCCCGCTTTGTGCAACGTGCACAAGGCGCTTATTTTTGGGATGCCAACGGCCAACAGTACATCGACTACATCGGCTCCTGGGGCCCCATGATCCTGGGTCACGGCAACCCGGTGGTGCTCGAAGCCGTGCAAAAAGCCGCGCTCGACGGCTTCTCGTTTGGCGCGCCCACCGAACGCGAGATCGAGCTGGCCGAAGAAATCTTGAAGCACGTGCCCTCCATGGAAATGGTGCGCCTGGTCAGCTCCGGCACCGAAGCGGGCATGAGCGCACTGCGCTTGGCGCGTGGGGCGACGGGGCGCAGCAAGATCATCAAGTTCGAAGGCTGCTACCACGGCCATGCCGACGCGCTGCTGGTCAAGGCCGGCTCGGGCCTGGCCACTTTTGGCAACCCCACCAGCGCGGGTGTGCCGCCCGAGGTGGTGCAGCACACGCTGGTGCTGGAATACAACAACGTCGAACAACTCGAAGAGGCTTTCAAGCTGCACGGCCAGGAACTGGCCTGCGTGATGATCGAGCCGATCGCGGGCAACATGAACTTTGTGCGGGCCAGCGTGCCTTTCATGAAGCGCTGCCGGGAGCTGTGCACCGAGTACGGCGCACTGTTCGTGTTTGATGAAGTGATGACCGGTTTCCGCGTGGCCCTGGGCAGCGCGCAAAGCGTGTACGCCAAGCTGATTCCCGGCTTCAAGCCCGATCTGACGGTGCTGGGCAAGGTGATTGGCGGCGGCATGCCGCTGGCGGCTTTTGGCGGCCCGCGTGAGATCATGTCCAAATTAGCCCCCACCGGCCCGGTGTACCAAGCCGGCACTTTGAGCGGCAACCCGGTGGCCACCGCTTGCGGCTTGGCCACGTTGCGTGAGATCGCCAAGCCCGGCTTCTGGGACACCCTGAGTGCCCGCACGCAAAGCCTGGTCGATGGCCTCAAGGGCGCAGCCGCTGGGGCCGGTGTGCCTTTTGCCGCCGACTGCCAGGGCGGCATGTTTGGTTTCTTCTTGTTGCCCGAGCTGCCGCAAAACTACGCCAAGGTCATGACCAGCGACAGCCCCAAATTCAACAAGCTCTTCCACGGCCTGCTGGACCGTGGTGTGTACATCGCCCCTGCGCTGTACGAAGCCGGTTTTGTGAGCGCGGCCCACACCGACGCCGACATCGCGGCCACCGTGCAAGCGGCCAGCGACGTGTTCCAAACACTCTGACACATGAAACGCCTGGCCTGTCTGATCTGCACAGGCTGGGCAGCCTTGTTGTGCGCACCCGCGCACGCTGAGTTGGAAGCCAGCCGCCTGTGGCTCAACGCCGGCTTTTACTCCGCCCACTTCGACACCGACAAAGGCCTGCGCAACGCCAACCCGGGCCTGGGCTTGGAATACCGGATCGACGAGGATTGGAGCGCCACGGCTGGCCGCTTCATCAACAGCGACAACGCGCATTCCAGCTATGTGGGCGCCTACTACCAGCCTTGGCGCTGGGGCAGCGCCAAACTGGGTGTGGTCGGTGGCACGTTCAACGGCTACCCCAAGGCTTTCAATGGTGGCTGGTTCCCCGCTGTGATTCCGGTGGCCACTTATGAATCAGGCCACTGGGGCCTGAACATGGCCCTGGTGCCACCGCTCAAAGACCGGCTGTATGGCGCGGTGAGTTTTCAGCTCAAGTACCGGTTTGCCGACTGAAGTCCATGGCTCTCGCCCCAAACCAGCGATAATTCGCCCCTGCATTCACGTCCGGACCGGGCGCTTGCCTCTCCCCCTTAGGACGACCGATGAAAAAGAATTTCCCCCTGCAAGCCGAAGGCAAGCACCCCGACCGCGTGCTTGAAGCCGTCAAGCACGAGATCCGCAAATACTTCAAACGCGAACGCAACCGCGACGTGCCCAAAGGCGCAGACTTTTGGGACTTCGACTGCAAAGTGGGCCCAACCGCCGACACCGCCGAAGTGGTGCGCGTGAGTGCCGTGATCGAAGCGGTGGACGCAGCCGCCAAGTCGGGCGCGGCTTCGGTGTATGTGGAGATTTTGAGCAAGCACGGCGTGCGGGTGCTCAAGCCCGGCTCGCCAGTGGGCGACGACGAAAGTCACAACGCATTCAACGACGAATGAAGAAAAGGCCCCGTCAGGGGCCTTTTCATTTGCGCTCTTGGGCTGCCGCAGCGGCCGCCCGCAACTTGTCTTTTTTACTCGGGCGCTTGCCCTTGATGCCGCCATTGCCTTGTGGTGCTGGGGGCTCATCGGTCGGCTCAAAGCCCGGCACCTGCTCCAAAGCCAGTTCCAAGCTTTCGCGTTTGCAAATCAGTTGCCAGTGCGCTTGCGCCTGGGCCGTCACAAAGCTCACCGCGTCGCCATGCGCCCCAGCCCGGCCTGTGCGGCCGATGCGGTGGGTGTAATCGGTGGCCGAGCGCGGCAGGTCGTAGTTGACCACCACCGGCAACAAGGCGATGTCGATGCCGCGTGAGGCCAGGTCGGTGGTGACCACCACGTCCCAGCGACCGGCTTTGAAGTCGTGCAGCACATCTTGCCGGGCACCCTGGCTCATCTCGCCATGGAAGGGCGTGGCGTAAATGCCCGCCTTGTAGAGCTTGTTCGCCACATGCTCGCAGGCGTAGCGCGTGGCCACGAACACCAGCACCTGCTTCCAGCTGTTCTCGGCAATCAAGTGGCGCAGCAAAGCGGTGCGTGATTTTTCGTCCACCGCAATGGCGCGCTGGTTGATGTCAGGCTTGTGGCCCTCAAACGCTTCGACGGTGATGCGCACTGGGTCGCGCAACAAATTGGCCGCGAGCGCTTCCACCTCGGGGGCGAAAGTGGCCGAAAACAGCAGGGTCTGACGCTTGGCAGGCAGCAGCGCCAGCACGCGTTGCAACTCGTCTGCAAAACCCAGGTCCAGCAAGCGGTCGGCCTCGTCCAGCACCAGGTGCTGCACGCTGCCCAAGTGCACCGCGTTGTGGTCCACCAGATCGAGCAAGCGGCCGGGCGTGGCCACCACGATGTCGGCACCGCCACGCAAACCCATCATTTGCGGGTTGATCGAGACACCGCCATAGACCACAGACACCTTGAGCCCCGGCTGATAAGCCAAGTTGGTCAAGATGTCACCGACTTGCACGGCCAATTCGCGCGTGGGCACCAGCACCAGGGTGCGGATGGGGCGGCGGAAATTGGTCTGGCGCGGTTGCAGCAGGTGCTGCTGCACCAAGGGCAAAGCAAACGCCAGCGTCTTGCCCGAGCCGGTGGGCGCGGTGGCCCACACGTCGGCCGATTTCAAAACCGCCGGAATCGCTTCGGCCTGGATGGGGGTGGGGGCAAACAAGCCCATGTCACCCACGGCACGCAAAAGTGCCGGGGTCAAGCCGAGTTGGTCAAAGTTCAAAACAGTCCGATCAATGGCGCGGATCAATGGCGGAAATGACGCACACCGGTGAAGACCATCGCCACACCACGCTCGTTGGCGGCGTCGATGACTTCCTGGTCGCGCATGGAGCCGCCGGGCTGGGCCACGCAGGTCGCGCCTGCATCCACCACCACGTCGAGGCCGTCGCGGAAGGGGAAGAAGGCGTCGCTCGCCACCACGGTGTTTTGCAGGCTCAGCTTGGCCGCTTCGGCCTTGATGCTGGCAATGCGGGCGGAGTCGAGGCGGCTCATTTGGCCAGCGCCCACGCCCATGGTCATGCCGTTTTTGCAGAACACGATGGCGTTGGATTTGACGAACTTGGCCACTTTCCACGCAAACAACAAGTCATTCAGCTCTTCAGGTGTGGGTTTTTTGACGGTGACGATCTTCAAGTCAGCCAAAGCCAACTCGTGGTTGTCGGCGCTTTGCAGCAAGAGGCCTGAGCCCACGCGCTTGGTTTCCAGCGCATTGCGCACGTCACCGTAGTTGGCGGGCAGCGCGATTTTCATCAAGCGCACGTTGACTTTGCTCTTGAACACTTCCAGCGCTTCGGCGCTGAAGTCAGGGGCCATCAGCACTTCCACAAACTGCTTGCTCACGGCCTCAGCCGCGGCTTTGTCCACGGGGCGGTTGAAGGCGATGATGCCGCCAAACGCGCTGGTGGGGTCGGTTTGGAAGGCTTTGCTGTAGGCCTCAAGTGGGTTCGCGCCCACGGCTACACCGCAAGGGTTGGCGTGTTTGACGATGACACAGGCTGAAGTGTCGAAGCTCTTCACACATTCCCACGCGGCATCGGCATCGGCAATGTTGTTGTAGCTGAGTTCTTTGCCTTGCAACTGCACGCCGGTGGCGAGCGAACCTGCAGCGGGTGCGAGGTCGCGGTACCAAGCGGCTTGCTGGTGGCTGTTTTCGCCGTAGCGCAGGTCTTGCACTTTGACGTATTGCTCGTTGAATTGGCCGCTGAATTGGGCGCGCTCGGGCACGTACTCTTCGCTCAGCTTCTCGGCTTCGAAGTTCACGCTGGACAAGTAGTTGCTGATCGCGCCGTCGTATTGGCTGATGCGGTTGAACGCAGCCACCGACAGGGCAAAGCGCAGCTTGTCGCTCAACTTGCCATGGGCCTTCAACTCAGCCATCACGTCCGCGTATTGGCTGGCGTCGGTGACGATGCCCACGTCTTTCCAGTTCTTGGCGGCAGAGCGCACCATGGCGGGGCCGCCGATGTCGATGTTCTCGATCGCGTCGGCCAGCGTGCAACCGGGCTTGGCCACGGTGGCTTCAAACGGGTACAGGTTGACGATAAGCAAATCAATCGTGTCGATGTTGTGCGCCTTCAAAGCAGCCATGTGCTCGGGCGTGTCGCGGCGTGCCAGCAGGCCGCCGTGCACTTTGGGGTGCAAGGTTTTCACACGGCCATCGAGCATTTCGGGGAAGCCTGTGACTTCGGCCACTTCGGTCACGGGCAAGCCTTTTTCGGCCAAGAGCTTGGCAGTGCCGCCGGTGGAGATCAGGCCCACGCCCAAGGCGTGCAGTTCTTTGGCCAGGTCGACGATGCCGGTTTTGTCAGAGACGGAGATGAGGGCTCTCATGGGGACTTTCTTCAAAATTAAAAGGTAGGCGGTAGGTGGCCGAGGTACAGGGTTTCAGCCTATCGTTATCCAGGCTTGAGCATGGGCTCAAGCCATATTCATTTGAGGAGCTCGTGCTCCAGCAGTTTCTTGCGCAAGGTGTTGCGGTTCAGGCCCAGCCATTCGGCGGCGCGGGACTGGTTCTGGCCGGATTGGGCCATGACCACGTCCAGCAAGGGCTTCTCGACCAGCTTGACCAACATGTCATACAGGCCAGTGGGCTCGGTGCCATCCAGGTCACGGAAATAGGTTTCCAGGTTGCCCCGGATGCAGTGTTCAATCGATTGTGGTTCGCTCATTCCAATGTCTCCAATACCGGCTGCGCCGCCATGGCTGGCAGTCGGTCCATCTGGCTGGCCAGGCCATCCAGAAAGTTCGCCACCGCGTTCAGCTGCTGCGCGGCGGTCTCCAAGGTGTTCATCTGTTCTCTGAATGCATCGCCGCCAGGCAGCGCACGCACATACCAGCCGATGTGCTTGCGGGCCGAGCGCACGCCGGTGTATTCGCCATACAAGCCATAGTGGTCTTGCAGGTGCTCCAGCAAGGCGCGACGCACTTCGGCCACCAGCGGCGGGGCCAGGTGTTCGCCCGTGGCCAAGAAGTGGCCGATCTCGCGGAAGATCCAGGGGCTGCCTTGGGCGGCACGTCCGATCATCACCGCATCGGCACCAGTGATGCGCAGCACATCGCGGGCTTTTTCGGGGGAATCGATGTCGCCATTGGCCACCACCGGGATGTTGAGGGCTGCCTTGACGGCGGCCACGGTCTCGTATTCGGCCAAGCCTTTGTAACCTTGCTCGCGGGTGCGGCCGTGCACAGTGACCATTTGCACCCCGGCGCTTTCAGCGGCACGGGCCAGGCTCAGGGCATTCTTTTCGGCATCGCACCAGCCAGTGCGCATTTTGAGCGTCACGGGCACGCCATGCGGCAATGCGGCCTCGACCACCGCGCTGATGATGTCCAGCGCCAGCGGCTCGTCTTGCATGAGGGCAGAGCCCGCCCATTTGTTGCAGACTTTTTTGGCCGGGCAGCCCATGTTGATGTCAATGATCTGCGCGCCCCGGTCGATGTTGTAGCGCGCGGCGTCGGCCATCATCTGCGCTTCGGTGCCCGCGATCTGCACCGCAATCGGTCCGGGCTCACCCTCATGGTTGGCGCGCCGTGAGGTCTTGAGTGACTTCCACAGGTCGGGCCGAGAGGTCACCATTTCGCTCACGGCATAGCCCGCGCCGAACTGTCTGCACAGTTGGCGAAAAGGCCGATCCGTCACCCCGGCCATGGGGGCGACAAACAAGTTGTTGGGCAATGCGTAAGGACCAATCTGCATGACTGGGAGGGTGCTGAAACGGGGGATTGCTTAAAAAGGAGGCACGATTGTAATTGCTTAATATTTCAGCAAATGAAAGCTGGGTGTGCTAAGAAATCCTGATCGACTGTATTCACCATCACAAGCCCCGTATTACGTGAACAGTGGCCACGTCTGGACCTCGCTACACTGACTTGCATGGAAATTTGGCTCAATCAACTCTTGCAATGGCTGGCACTGCCGCAATTCGGGCTGAGCACGGTGTTTGTCGTGTCCTTCATCTCGGCCACCTTGCTGCCACTGGGCTCTGAGCCTGCGGTGTTTGGTCTGGTCAAGCTCAACCCGGACTTGTTCTGGTCGGCCATCGCGGTGGCCACGGCTGGCAACACGCTGGGCGGAATGGTCAGCTGGTGGATGGGCTGGGGTTCGCGCAAGATGTCCAAGCGCTGGAAAGACTCCTCCAGCCACATCAGGGCGCTGGCCTGGCTGGAAAAGCTGGGTCCCAAGGCCTGCCTGCTGTCTTGGCTACCGGGCGTGGGCGATCCTTTGTGTGCGGTGGCCGGTTGGCTGCAAATGCCGCTGTGGCCCTGCACGCTCTACATGGCCATTGGCAAATTCGGTCGCTACCTCGTCATGACGGCGGCACTGATGTGGGTCTTTCCGGGCCAGTTCTGAACACAAAAAAACCGCTCATCAGAGCGGTTTTTTGTAGGGATCGCCAGTAGATCAGGAGCTGAACAAGAAGTTCATCACGTCGCCGTCTTTGACCACGTAGTCCTTGCCTTCGGCGCGCATCTTGCCGGCATCTTTGGCACCTTGTTCACCTTTGAAGGCGATGAAGTCGTCAAACGCAATGGTCTGGGCTCGGATGTAGCCCTTCTCGAAATCGGTGTGGATCACGCCAGCGGCTTGGGGGCCGGTGTCGCCCACGCGGATGGTCCATGCGCGCACTTCTTTCACGCCAGCGGTGAAGTAGGTTTGCAGGCCCAACAGTGTGTAGGCAGAGCGAATGAGGCGGTTCAGGCCGGGTTCGTCCTGCCCCAGCTCTTTCAAGAACTCCAAGCGGTCAGCGTCTTCCATTTCGGACAGCTCGGCTTCGATCTTGGCGCAAATGGCCACCACAGGTGCGTTTTGCGCTTGGGCAAATGCCTTGAGGCGGTCCAGGAAAGGGTTGTTCTCGAAGCCATCTTCCGACACGTTGGCCACAAACATGGCGGGCTTGGCGGTGATGAAGAAGAACTGCTTGAGTTCGGCGCGCTCTTCTTTGCTGAAGTCGATGGTGCGCACGGGCTTGGTGTCGTTCAGCGCGGTTTGGCACTTCTCCAAAATCGCCATTTGCTTGACGGCTTCTTTGTCACCAGAGCGGGCAATCTTGCTCACGCGGTGAATGGCTTTTTCCACGGCGGCCAAGTCAGCCAAGCACAGCTCGGTCTGGATGACCTCGATGTCGGCAATCGGATCGACCTTGTTGGCCACGTGGATCACGTTGGGGTCTTCAAAGCAGCGCACCACGTTGACGATGGCATCGGTTTCGCGGATGTGGGCCAAGAACTTGTTGCCCAAGCCTTCGCCCGTGCTGGCGCCAGCCACAAGACCAGCGATGTCCACAAACTCCACGATCGCAGGCACCACGCGCTCAGGCTCCACGATGAGGCTCAGCTGATCCAGGCGGGGATCTGGCACCTCGACCACGCCCGTGTTGGGCTCGATGGTGCAAAAGGGGTAGTTCTCAGCCGCAATGCCGGCTTTGGTCAAGGCGTTGAAAAGGGTGGATTTGCCAACGTTGGGCAAACCCACGATGCCGCATTTGAGGCTCATGAAAGGCTTTCGGTGATTCGGGAGATAACCCGTGATTTTAACGGCTGAGACTTCCAATCCCGGCCCCGCTTGCACTGGAGGACCCAAGACCTGCAAGGGCTGAGGCAACAGGGCTGGGCTTGATGGGAGGAAGCAGGTCCGCCACCTACAATGCAGACATGGCTAACCCTCCCGATATTTGCATCCGTGGCGCAGGCATTGTGGGCCGCACTTTGGCCCTGTTGCTGGCCCGCGAACGGCTGCGCGTGGCGCTGGTCGACGCACCCGCCAACACCTCCGGCCCCGATGTGCGGGCCTACTCGCTCAACGGCGCGGCACAGCGCCTGCTCCAAGACCTGCGCTGCTGGCCCGAAAGCCCGGCCGTCACACCCGTGCACCAAATGCAAATTTTTGGCGACCACGGCGGCGAATTGACCTTTGGGGCCCAGGCCATGGGCGCGAGTGAACTCAACTGGATGGTGGACGTGCCCGTGCTCGAAGCGCGCTTGGCCGCTGCCGTGCAGTTCCAGCCGCAGATTGAAGTGGTGTCGTCACCAGTGGCCGCACCATTGACGGTGATCTGTGAAGGCCGCGCCAGCCAAACCCGCGCCGAGCTGGGTGTGGCGTTTGACGTCACCGCTTACGAACAACACGCCGTGGCCACTCGCTTGCGCTGCGAACTGCCCCACGGCGGTATGGCGCGGCAATGGTTCACCTGGGGACAGGTGCCCGGCCGGTCCGAAGCCCAAGCCGAAATTCTGGCCT
>Ga0228699_1001007_pt1 | contig 16464 bp, 11 predicted proteins | sample McNCre217_Aug_MG_FD_178016 | JGI IMG/M metagenome (GOLD analysis project Ga0228699, IMG submission 178016) | Freshwater microbial communities from McNutts Creek, Athens, Georgia, United States - 2-17_Aug_MG | ecosystem: Environmental > Aquatic > Freshwater > Creek | place: USA: Georgia...
GTTCGGTCACGTGGTGAAGGCATTCTTCGCTGACGTTTTCACCAAGCACGGTGCTGCTCTCGAGGCTGCCGGCCTCACTCCTAACGACGGCCTCGGTGCCGTTCTGGCTGGCCTCGGCTCGGTTGCCAATGGCAAGGAAATCGCCGCTGACTTCAACGCTGCCATCGCTGCTGGTCCTCGCCTGAGCTACACCAACAGTGACAAGGGCATCACCAACCTGCACGTTCCTTCGGATGTCATCGTGGATGCCTCGATGCCCGCACTCGTGCGTAACGGTGGAAAGCTCTGGGGCGTCGACGGCGGCGAAGATGACACCATCGCGGTCATCCCCGACTCGTCCTACGCAGGCGTCTACCAGGCGACCATCGAAGATGTCATCGCCAACGGTCCTCTCGACCCCGCCACCATCGGTACCGTACCTAACGTCGGTCTGATGGCTCAGGCAGCTGAGGAATACGGCAGCCACGACAAGACTTTCGAGATCGCTTCGGCTGGTCGCGTTGATGTTCTCAATGCTGCAGGCGAAGTTCTGATCACCCACGAGGTTGGCAAGGGTGACATCTGGCGTGCAACGCAGACCAAGGATGTTCCTGTCCGTGACTGGGTCAAGCTTGCTGTGACTCGTGCTCGCGCCACTGGCGTCCCTGCCATCTTCTGGCTCGACGAGAAGCGCGCCCACGATGCTCAGATCATCGCCAAGGTCAAGACCTACCTCAAGGACCACGACACCTCGGGTCTGACCATCGAGATCATGGCACCTGCTGACGCCACCAAGTACTCACTGGGCCGTATCCGCAAGGGCGAAGACACCATCTCGGTGACCGGTAACGTTCTGCGTGACTACCTCACCGACCTGTTCCCCATCCTCGAGGTGGGCACCAGCGCCAAGATGCTCTCGATCGTTCCCCTCCTTGCTGGTGGTGGCCTTTTCGAGACCGGTGCGGGTGGATCTGCTCCCAAGCACGTTCAGCAGCTGGTTGAAGAGAACTTCCTGCGCTGGGATTCGCTCGGTGAGTTCTTCGCGCTGGCAGCTTCGCTCGAGCACCTCTCCGACACCACCGGAAACAAGAAGGCTCTTGTTCTGGCCAACACCCTCGACCGTGCAACCGGTACCTTCCTTGAGGAAGACCGCTCGCCCGGACGCAAGGTCGGCCTGATCGACAACCGCGGAAGCCACTACTACCTGTCGCTCTACTGGGCTCAGGAACTTGCTAAGCAGTCAGATGACGCCGCACTTGCTTCGATCTTCGCTCCGATCGCAGACGCTCTGGCTAAGGGTGAGTCGAAGATTGTGGCTGAGCTCATCGCTGTTCAGGGCAAGCCCGCCGACATCGGTGGCTACTACCGACCCAACGTTGAGCTGGTGAACAAGGTCATGCGTCCTTCGGAGACGTTCAACGCAGTCATCGACGCGATTCACTAACCGCGCAACACTTTCGAAAGCCTCGCCTTCGGGCGGGGCTTTCGTATTGAGCTAGGCGGCAGGTATTTCGGGAGGGGTGCTGATTCGGCGACCGCGCTGAACGGCAATGGCGAGAAGGATCATACCTACGAGCTCGGTGGTGTCGCCGGGCGAGGGGGGATTGGGCATCCCGCTGTAGGCCAGAGTGATGTTCGACCCGGAAATGCCGTGCTTGGCTGTCCATCCACCAATCCGGTACAAGAGCAAACACCTATGGCGAAATTATCGGTTGCCAGTGTATTCCGAGTACCGTTCTGCGGCACGGGGTGGCCTCACTAGCATTGAAGAATGAAAGATATTCTCTTCCGCGACTATCAAGCCGCCGACCTCGACGCCCTCATGTCTCTCTGGAACCAGGCGATTGCCGATGGTGCACAACCGGTCTATTCGCTCAGTGAAGTTGTCGCCTCCTGCCAGAAGGACGTTGCCGTTGTAGCCGCCCTTCCCACCGGAGAGGTTGTTGGTGTCGCTGTTGCACGTGCAGCACACGACCAGGGTTGGGTCGTTTTTTACGCCACGGATCGGGCTTACCGACGTCAGGGAATCGGCGACCGACTCTTGGCGTCAGTCGAACAGCGCCTCGCCCCTCAAGGTCTGACGCGTTTGTCGGTGCTTGTTCCCGATGATCAGGTCAATGTTGGGGTTCTGACCCGTGCAGGCTTCCGCGACAAGAAGCACCTGCGTTATTTTGAGCGCGAGATACCCATCCGAGGCAAGGAAATAGCAGCGTTGCGTAGCTTGGGTGGCCGCATTCTCTCTCGCGACCTATGGGGACGCATTGCAGGAATGATCGAAGAGAAAGAGCTTCTTGAGCGACGTCTCGTGCTTCCACTGGCAAACCCAAGCCTTGCCGAGGAATTCGGCGTAGAGCCACCGCGAGCAATTGTGCTGTTTGGCCCTCCCGGTACCGGTAAGACAACCTTTGCGAAAGCAATCGCTTCTCGCCTGGAATGGCCGTTCGTTGAGGTCTTCCCGTCTCGCCTCGCGGCAAGTGCGGAAGGTCTCGCCGGAGGCCTGCGAGAAACATTTGAAAAGATTTCCGAACTGGACCATGCTGTCGTATTCATTGACGAGGTAGAAGAGATTGCCAGTCAGCGTGGCGGCGAGCCACCCTCGCCAACGCAGGGCGTGACGAATGAACTGCTCAAGCTCATTCCGGCCTTCCGCGAGCGACCCGGCAAATTGCTTATCTGCGCAACCAACTTCATCCGCGCTCTCGACGATGCGTTCCTGCGTCACGGCCGCTTTGACTACGTGATACCCATCGGCCTTCCGGATGCGGCTGCGCGTGAAGCAATCTGGAGCAAGTTCATTCCCGAGTCCTCGGGTGACACAATCGATCTGGGCTCACTGGTTGAACGCAGTAACGGCTTCTCGCCAGCGGACATCGAATACGCAGCTCGACGAGCATCACAAGCTGCCTTCGAGTTCGCTGTTTTGGCGGACAAGCAGAGCGGTCAGGGCACTTCAGGTCCTGCGACACCGGACTATCTTGAGGCAATCTCGGTGACAAAGACCACCGTTTCGGCCGAAGTCGCCGAGGCGTTCCGTCACGACATCGACAACATTGCCCGCGTCTAATAAGTTGTGAACGACCGAACTAAGTAGTTCCGCCCATGCCTGATGCTTGCTGATCGTCGTCACCTGTTCACCACGAACACCTGTCTGATGCGGTCGCATCCGCGGGCACCACGGTAACTCCCGCGCACCACGGGTAACAAGCAGCCACTTCTACCTGGCCCTGTACTGGGCGCAAGAGCTGGCTAAGCAGACCGACGATGCTGCACTTGCGGCAACCTTCGGCCCTGTTGCCGAAGCCCTCACCGCTGGCGAAGAAACCATCGTCGAAAGCCTCACCTTCAGGTGGGGCTTTCGGCTTTAGTCCTCAAAAATTGAGGTGGCCTTGGTTAATAAATGCCAGACGCGCTTCACTATGCGGAATCCGACCTGCGAGCGCGAGGCTTGCAAAACCGTGGGCTACTGCCCAAGCTGCCCAAACGCGCTCTTGCAGCTGTGTCGCCGTTAGTTTCTGGCCCCGAGCGTCAACCTCGAGCGCATCCGCGACCATTTTGAGCGACATATCTTGAACATCTCGTGATTCGTTGCAGGCAGTGGATGTGAGATGAACGAACAAAGCAGGTTCGTCGATTGCGAAATCGATGTATGCCAAGCCCAATCTCATCGCCTGTTCGCCAGCGGCCGGCGGCGGAGTGATTGCTGCAATCAGTCGAGCTTGAAGAAGTAATCCGGTTTCACGGATTACTGCGTTCATCAGGGCATTTTTATCAGCAAAGTGGTGATACACCGCGGCGGGGCTGATCCCGAGCGACTTTGCAGTGGCTCGAAGCGAGAACGTATCGGCTTGGCCGGCGCGCACAGCTCTGATTGCTTCGTCCAGAAGCGCCTGGCGTAAGTTGCCGTGGTGGTAGGTGTCGACCATAAAGGAAGAGTATCGCGTGAAGTTGACACTGTTCAGATTGAACTCTAATCTAATCACTGTTCAGATAAGGGAGTTGCTGTGAACAAAATCGTCGTCATCATTGGTCACCCATTCGCCAATTCGTTCAGTCATGCACTCGCCGAACGCTATCGGGCCGAGGCCGAGAAGGCTGACTCACAGGTACGAGTAATCGATCTCGCTCAGACGACTTTTACTGAAAGACCTGGAGATCTCAACGATGTGCGGGTTCGTGGATTCGATCAGCTGGGCAATCTTGAACCAGCTATCTCGGGGATGATTCGTGACATGCAGTGGGCAGATCACTTCGCCTTCTTCTACCCCGTGTGGTGGGGAACGTTTCCCGGCGTGTTCAAGTCATTCATCGACCGCGTCATTGTTTCGGGAGTTGCGTTCCGCTATGGCACAACGGGAACGAAATGGGAGAAGTTGTGGCGGGGTAAGACCGCACGAATTGTGCTCACCATGGACGCGCCGTCCTGGTGGTACAAACTCACCTACCGAGCTCCTAGCGAGAACGCGCTGAAACGGGCAACCCTGTGGTACGTCGGGGTGAGAACAATTGGAGTGACCAGGTTCGAACCCGTTCGGTTCAGCACGCAGGAGATTCGCGAGAAGTGGCTTTCGACGGCTGCCCGCCTGGGGCAACTCGATGGCGCCTAGGCAGCCGGGACACTGAATGATGTGGTGAAGCGCGCACCCAACGCTCCCGAGCTGGCGTTTTCGGCGCGGGGGAGCTTCACCGTGACGCTGGGGAATCTCCCAGGACGGGCTTGTTCAAGCCGCCTCGCCAGAAGAGCAGGCGCTCGAGCCCCAAGAGCAGCAGGCAAGCCGCCGCCGCCGTCACAGTTGCGAAGAGCCGGTAATCAGAGACTTGGTCAACGTGCGTGGCCGGCCCCGATAACAGCACGACGGCAGGCGTCAGAAACATGACGTATTCCCAATATTTACGGTGCCCTCGAAATCTGACGAGAATGGCAATTTCGAGGAAAAGCAGTCCAACCGCGTAGTAAAGGGCATCCGGCAGGACAGACGCGCTTACACCGATCGCTAGGAGGAATCCCAAGATTGTTCCGGCGGCGCGCTGGAGCGCTTTAGTGCTCGTCTCTCCTGCATAGGGCTCAATCAAAATCACCACAACCGTTAGGGCAGTCCACATTCCCACAAGCTCTTGGTGAATTACAGCGGCGACGTAGCCAGCGCCTGTGAGTAGAACTCCCAGGTTCACTGCGTACATGATGTTCACCTTGGGTGAGAACGTCGGCACTGTTGTCTGCTCAGGTTTCTTGACCAGCAGCAATGTCAGGAGCCCGCCGAGCAGGACGCATCCAGCGGTTGCGGCTCCCGTCGCCGCGGCATTGGCAAGAGTTCCGTCCATCAGATGCGGTGGCTGCGCAATCACGGCCGCGACAAGCACGGGCAACATGAAGTTCCACACTGATAAACCCCATTTATTGCCCGCACCCAGCACAGCACCCACCACCAGCATGAGGGCGGCCGCGGCAAGCGGGCCGGTCCCCACCACTGCGGCTAGGAAGGTAAAGAGGCCGCCGGCTAGGGCCAGAAGCCTCAATCCTCGCCAACCCAGGCCCGTGGCTGAAAATAAGCCTCCCATTGCCGAGAGCATGGCCAGGTTCTGAGCCGTGGTCCACCCGATGAGAGTGACGACGACGGTTGGAATAGCCATGATGACGATGGCAGCGATAAGGAGCATGTTCAGTCGGAGGACAGGTTTAGCCATGTCTCATAGTAAGTCTGGGAAGCAGGCATTCTTCCGCCGCAGTAAACCAAAAGTTCAGTTTCCGCTGCTAAGTTGTGAACGACCGAACTAAGGAGTTCCGCCCATGTCTGATGCTTGCTGCTCGTCGTCACCTGTTCACCACGAACACCTCTCCGCTGCGGTTGCCTCCGCCGGAACCTCGCTCACACCAGCGCATCACGGAAAGAGCCTCGTACTCAGCCCCACGGCAGACCTGCTCGTCGTCGGCACCATCTCCACAGGTAACGTCGCACACCCCACCGCAGAAGCCATGGCCATCTCGGGCGGCGAGATCATCGGTATTGGAACCCTCGCCGAAGTTGAGGGTCTCACCACCGCATCTACCAAGACGATCAAGCCCGAGGGAACAATCATCCCCGGCCTCATCGAGCCCCACATGCACATCTGGACCTCGCTGCTGAACCTCACCTGGACTGATGTCTCGCACGAAGTGTGCCCCACCTTCGACGACGTGGTCGCAACCCTCAAGGCAACCGCAGCCAAGACCCCCGCCGGGCAGTATGTGCTCGGAAAGCTGTTTGACCCCAGCCTGTTCCCAGGTGAGCCCCCTCTCACCCGCGAGATCCTTGACCAGGTCTCTCCCAACAACCCCTGCATCGTGATGAACGCATCGCAGCACTTCCTGTACGCCAACAGCGCCGCCTTCGCCGCTGCCGACATCAACGACCAAACCCCCGACCCCAAGGGCGGCAACTTCGGTCGCACCGACGGAAAGCTCAACGGCATCATCGGTGAAGCCGGCGCAATCATGATGATGATGGCCAAGTTCCCCAAGCCCAGTGCGGCAGACATGGCCGCCGGCATCAACGCGATTCTTACCTCGTGCGCCGCTCAGGGCGTCACCTCGCTGCGTGAAGCAGTGACCGGCGCGCTCGCGGGCGTCTCCGAGCTCGCCATGCTGCACCAGCTCAACGGTGCCCAGCGCCTGCCCGTTCGTGTGTCGACCGCTCAGTTCTCGGTCATGGCTGGAAAGACCCCAGCCGAGGTCGCCGCAACATGGAAGGAAGCTGGCGTCACGCCCTTCAGTGGCGACGAGATGGTTCGCGCCGACGCATGGAAGGTCGTTACCGACGGCTCCAACCAGGGTCGCTCGGGATACTTCATGCAGCCCTACCTCGGCGAAGACAACGGTGGCCACGCCAACTGGACTCCCGAAGGCATGCGCGAAGTTCTCAAGGCCGGTATGGATGATGGCTGGCAGCTCATGGTGCACACCAACGGCGATGGCGCCGTCGAATACGCCCTTGGCGCGATGGAAGATCTGCTTCCCACCTACAAGGCCAGCGACATTCGCCACCGCTTCGAGCACGTCTCGATCACGACGGATGACCAGCTCGAGCGCATGGCGAAGGCAGGCATCTCGCCCAGCTTCTTGATGAACCACGTGTACTACTGGGGTGCTGCATTCCGGGACACCATTCTCGGACCCGAGCGTGCGAACCACCTCGACCGCGTTGCCTCGGCATACAAGGCAGGTCTGCGCCCCAGCCTGCACTCCGACTACAACGTCTCGAAGGTGCACCCGTTGCAGAGTGCTCGCACCGCAGTGCTGCGTCAGCTCGAGGCCGACGGATCAGTTCTTAACCCCGCCGAATGTGCAACCCCCGCACAGGCGCTCGCGGCCATCACCACGAACGCTGCCTGGCAGATTCACGCAGATGACCGCGGCACCCTCGAAGTAGGTAAGCGCGCCGACTTCGCTGTTGTCGACATCGACCCCTGGAACAGTGACCCCGCTGGCTGGGATGCGATCAAGGTCAACGAAACCTACATCGACGGCATCATCGCGTACCAGGCCTAGCAGCCAATAGGTCGGGTTTTGTTGGGTCTGCGCTACTTCGCGTAGCTCCAGATCTCTGCTTCACCGCAGGGGTAAACCGCAACCGGTTTACCGAGCTTGGCCGTAACCGCATCCTTCGTGATGGGGTTCTCGGTGGTCTTCGGGTTGATCAATACGAATGTTCCCGTGTGCTCGCCCGACTGCGCCCTGTTGGCAAGCCAAAAGCTGGGCCCCAGTTGGGCGTTCACCGCGATGAGCTCCACCCCGGTGTAACTGGGCAGGGCGGATGACCGTGCGTCAGAGAACGTCGCATAACCAACCTGCCCCGGTACAAACTCATCGAGGCACTTCGTCAGCGCGGAGCGGTAGCCGAAGTAGCGGTTGTCGTTGTAGTTCCCCTGCGCAATGACAACACCGGCAGCTACAGCGATGAGGCCTGCTAGCGAGAACGCAACAATCTTCACCACGCGCTCGCGGAAGCTGACGAACTCGGGCAGCAGAAGCAAACCAATCACGACCGAACCCACGAATAGCGGCCAGAGGTAATAGAAGTCGATTGCAAAGATGGCCGTCATCGCGATGCCACCCATGGTGGGGAAGGCGGTGAGGTAGATCGCTGCCTGTGTGCGGCGCAGCTCGGCACCCTCTGGCTTGCGCACGAACATCCGCCGTAAAAAGACGATGAGCAGCACAACGCTGAACGCCGTGGCAACAAGAGAGATGACGTAGAGCACGGGGTCGAACCCGCGCTGGAATCCGCCGTTGAAGTTGTCGTACAGCTGAACGATGCGCGAGATGGCGTAGTTGTCGCCGATGTAGCTGAGTGGGGTTGCAGCGGCCATCTTCTCGAAAACGAGTGCTCGCAGTGCTGCCACTCCCACCATGGCCACGGCCAGGGCAATGAAGGGCGTCCAGCGCATCCGGCGCCAGCTATCGCGAACCAGGGTGATGATGAAGACAATCGCGATACCGGGCAGGCCCATGGCTGTAACCAAAGGGCTCACCGCACCCGCGAGCATCCATCCGGCCAGCACCAGGATGCTCGCCCAGCGCTTCTGTGACAGCAAAGCTGCGGGAAGTAGCAGCCCGAACAAATACATGCCGAAGTAGTAAGTGGGTGCGAGGTGGAACAGGTACATCCAGTGCGTGTTCAGTAGCGGGAAGAGCATCAGCGGGCTCGCGGCAATGAAGGCACGAAGCAGTTGCTGGGGGAGCGAACCGCCGAATAGCAGGCTGGTGAGCCACCAGATGGCTGCAAACAGCAGTGCGTTGTTTATGAGGGCCACCACCACGAAGTACCAGGCGAGGTTGCCGCCGGCGAGCAGGTACGCGACAAGGCTGATGGGGATTTCGGGGAAGACGTACACCTGGGGCGAGAACGACCAGTCCATGGTCATACCCGAAAGCAGGTCATGCACATATTGGAACAGGATGCTGTTGTCGCTCGAAGTGAGGTGGTAGCTGGCCGGCCAGTTCTGCGCGAAAGGCTGCCCAGCTCGAGCAATAAAGACGGCGAAGGTCAAGCCGATGACCGCTGTGAAGGTGCCGGCGATCCACGCAAGTGCGCGAGGCCAGGGCGTCTTCATGCCTCGAGGCTACCGGTTACCATTGAAGCATGACCTCTCTCGAGCTGCTCGACATTGCCCGAACCGTTGCCTTGGAGGCAGGCGAGCTCATCGCCCGCCGCCGCAGCGAAGGAGTTGAAGTAGCCGATCGCAAGTCCTCCCCGGTGGATGTGGTGACCTTCGCTGACCGCGAATCGGAGCAGTTCATCCAAAGTCGCATTGCCGAGCTGCGCCCACAGGATGGCTTCTTCGGGGAAGAAGGCGCTGACTCATCGAGCCAGTCGGGCCTCACCTGGATTGTCGATCCCATCGATGGCACCGTGAACTACCTCTACGGTATCCCCCGGTATGCGGTGAGTATTGGTGTGGTTGAAGGGGATGCGAACCCCGCCGGCTGGACTCAGCTTGCCGGTGCTGTGAACAACCCTGTTTTGGGCGAGCTCTACACGGCAGCTGCCGGGCACGGTGCCTACTTGGGCAACACCCGACTGCACGTCAACAACGAGACCGATATCTCGCTGGCGTTGGTGGCGACGGGATTCTCGTACACCTCCTCGGAGCGCGCCGAGCAGGCCGAAATCGTGCGCCGCATGCTTCCGGTGGTGCGCGACATTCGCCGAGCTGGTGCTGCCTCGCTCGATCTGTGCGCGGTGGCGGCCGGTCGACTCGATGGGTACTTCGAGCGCGGAACGAAGCCCTGGGACTTCGCTGCTGGAACGCTCATTGTGCTCGAAGCGGGCGGAGTCGTGGGCGGATTGGGGGGAGCAGCCTTCGGAAACGACATGGTGCTCGCCACCAACTCGGCGCTGTTTGGCCCCCTCGAGGAACTCATCGCCGGGTAGCGACATCCCTCTGGGGCTGACCCGCCTTTTGTGGTGATTCTCAGCCTGCCGGGGTAGCCTTAACCTTTCCATTATATTCCGAGTCGCCCTTCTGCGCGGCCGTGAATCCGTGAGGACTGTTCGTTGGCTAACCCCGAAGATCGTGATGCCGTCGCATCGACGCCGTCTTCGTCGACCCCGGATGCCCCACTCAGCCGTCGCGAATTGCGTGAGCGTGAGCGCGCTCTCGAGGCTCAGTCACTCTCGGTAGAGGATTCACTTGCCCAGGAAATGGAGCGCCAACTTGCGCCGTTCCGGGCCGCCGAACCGGTCTCGTCCGAGCCAACGCCGGCGGTCGACGCACCACCTGTTATCGCACCACCTGTTGAAGCCCCCGTCGTTGCAGCTGCGCCTGTCGCTACCCCAGCCCCGGTCGCACCAGTGCCTTCAGCCGAACCCGTTGCCACGAAAAAGCACCGTACCCCGCGGCCACCCAAGCCAGCACGTCTTGCTCGCACAACCGCAAAGGCTGCTCCTGCTCCTGTCTCAGCAACGACCCGTAAACGTCGCGGCGCTCGCATCTTCACAGTTGCCGCAATGTTCTTCATTGCTGGCATCGCGGTTGCGACGAGCATCCCTGCCTCGGCACTTCTGACTCCGGAGCAGGTCGCTGCGCAAAACGAACAAGCCCGCATCCAGTTCGCTGGCTACGTGGGCGATGGCCAGAGCATTAACGCCGCAGGTGGATCTGATGCACAGGCAGGTCGAGATGGCGTGAGCATCGGAGGGTCATCCACGAAGCCATTGGTCGGCGCCTACTCTGACAAGCGCCTCAAGGTGACCGTGCCCGTCTCGAACAATCCCGTCAATTGGCCGTTCCCCTCGGGCGTGCACGTCACAGATACCTTCGGCTGGCGCTACCTTTTTGGTTCGAGCAACTTCCACACCGGCCTCGACTTTGACCTTCCTTACGGAACCGAGATTCATTCAGTTGCCGATGGCATCGTGACCCTGGTCGAAGATCCCGGCCCCATGTGTGGCGCCTCCATCACCATTGAGCACAACGTCGGTGGCAACAAGTTCACCAGTGTTTACTGCCACATGATCACCCGCTCAACACCTTTCAAGGCAGGCGACTCGGTCAAGGTCGGTGACGTGGTCGGCAAGATCGGCGTCACGGGTATCACCACGGGTGCTCACTTGCACCTCGAGATTCGCGTGAGCGACATCCCCGTCGACCCCTACTCGTTCCTCAAGCAGGCAGCCGGCAACCCACCCGCTTAGCGCATCCACACCGTGGCTGCAGGCGCAAGAGTGCCATCCATGCTCACGTCGCTGTCGAGAATGACCTCGCCGCCAGGCAGAGCAAAGTCGGTGTCACTGTAATTGCAGTACACCGTGATCTCGCCATTGGTGAAGCCCAGCACGTTCTCTGGCGTTCCCTCAATCCACTGGAATGAGCCGTTGCCCAGGTTGTACTCGCGCCGCAGTTTGAGCGCACGCTTGTACAGTTCGAGCGTCGAGCCCTCCACGCCCTCCTGCAGATTGCGCGCGTACTCGCGATAAATAGGCGGTTGAGGCAGCCACGTGTCGTTCGTTGCGCCGAAGCCAAAGGCGGGCTTGTCATCCTCCCAGGGAATGGGTACACGGCAACCGTCGCGACCATAGCTCTCGCCATTCGTGCGGAAGAAGGTGGGGTCGTCGCGCCGATCATCCGGAATTTCAATAGCCTCAGGCAGACCCAGCTCTTCACCCTGATAGAGGTAAGCACCGCCGGGCAGCGCCAGCATCATGGTGGATGCTCCGCGCGCGCGACGCAAACCCACAACAGCATCCGGCTTGGGTTCGGTCTTCGGACCCACACCGGTAATGCGGTCAGCGGTTGATGCCTTGGGGTCGAGAGCCAGGCGCGTGGCGTGACGCACCTGATCGTGGTTGGAGAGAACCCAGGTGCTGGGGGCACCCACCGCGTGGAACGATTCGAGCGAATCGTTGATCACGCTGCGCATTTTCTCGCCATCCCATCGGGTGACCAGGAAGGGGAAGTTGAAAGCCTGCTGCATTTCGTCGCTGCGTACCCAGTTGGCCATCCTCGAGAGGGGCTCCACAAACGCTTCGGCACACAGGATGCGCTCGCCGGGGTAGCTCTCGAGAAGCTCGTGCCACTCACGGTAGATCTCGTGCACGCCGTCATTGCCGAAGTAGGGGTTCTCGGGGCGCTGCTCTGGTGGAAGCTCCCAGTAGGCCTGGTCGCGACGGAAGTCGGGCAGGCCGGGGGCCTTGGCAAGTCCGTGGGCAACGTCCACGCGGAACCCGTCGACACCGCGGTCAAGCCAGAAGCGCAGAATCTCGAGGAAGCGGTCGCGCACCCAACGGTTGGTCCAGTCGAAGTCAGGCTGGCTGGTGTCGAACAGGTGGAGGTACCACTGACCGGGCTTGCCGTCGGCTTCGATGACGCGCGTCCACGCTGGGCCACCAAAGACGGATTCCCAGTTGTTCGGGGGGAGCTCTCCGTCTTCGCCTTTGCCCTCGCGGAACATGTAGCGGCCGCGCTCCACGCTTCCGGGCCCAGCAGCCAATGCCGCCTTAAACCACTCGTGGTCGCTGGAGGAGTGGTTGGGCACGAGGTCGACGATCACGCGCAGGCCAATCTTGTGGGCGGTGTTTTTGAGGGTGTCGAAGTCGGCAAGCGTGCCGAACAAGGGATCGACGTCGCAGTAGTTGGCCACGTCATAGCCGGCATCCCGTTGCGGGCTGGTCATGAAAGGTGAGAGCCAAATGGCGTCCACGCCAAGCTCAGCAAGTTTAGGTAAACGCGCTGTGATCCCGGCAAGGTCACCGATTCCATCACCGTTCGCATCTGCGAAAGAGCGAGGGTAGATCTGATAAATAACGGCGGAGCGCCACCACTCTGGTTCAGTCATTCGTCGAGCCTAATTGATGGCATACGGCGGCCGTTTTTGGCTCACGCCGGGAGGTGCTAATCTCTTGGGGTGTCATTTTTCGCGCAAGCGAAACGGATGCGCCCCGATAGCTCAGTGGTAGAGCACTTCCATGGTAAGGAAGGGGTCGCGAGTTCAATCCTCGCTCGGGGCCCGATCATTCTCTGGCGGAGTGTGGGACCGCCCACAATCAACTAGTCGGATGTTCGTGGCTGGGTAGCTCAGTTGGTTAGAGCGCACGACTCATAATCGTGAGGTCGCGGGATCGTGCCCCGCTCCAGCTACAGAAACAAACAACCGCCTACGGGCGGTTTTTTGTTTCTGCAAGTAGGAATGGGCACAATCACTGGGCTTTGGTGCCTCTAGATAACAAAAAATTGGCTTTACAGGGGAATAGATGGCCGTAGACTTTGGACAAGGAGCCCTGTCCAATCAAGAGTCTTGAAGGTTTACCGCGTTGAAAAAACTAAAGCTTTATACAGCCATCGTTGCCGCGATAGCACTTATTGCGATTCCTTCGGTTGCCTTTGCGTCTCATTTCCGATCTTCATTCGGGACGCTCTCTGTGAGTGGAGACACGATGACCTGGACCATCGATAGCGCCTGGAGAAAGGGCGCGGATGACACTCTTACTGCGGCAAGGCTTTACTCAGTCGCAAATGCTTCCGCTGCTCCAGGCTCGGGCACCCTGCGCGGGGCGGCAACGTGGACGACAACCTCAGACTTGTCAAATCCACTTTTTGATCTCAGTTACGAAAGTAATGTCTTCGACCTGAGTTCTGCCGCCAACGGAACCTATGATCTATTCGCAACTAACTGTTGCCGAGTTGGTGGCGTCATGAACACGAATTCACAGTCAGCTTTTAGTCAATGGGTGCGATTCACCAAAACGGGGGCGGGCACATACAATCTTCCACCGGTATTTAACCGACCTTCCCTCTACTTGATCATTGATCCAGCTGTCACCACTACCGCAGATTTCAGCGCCGTTGACCCAGAAAACACTGCTGTGACGTACTCGTCTATCACGACTACGTCATCGCCTTACTACGGCGGCACGACCCTCCCATGTTCCTCCATCACAAGTGGTGTCCTGCGGCTTTCATCAAGCCTGTGTTCGGGCAGTGATGTGTTTTCCAACATTTACCAAGCGGGAACATATTGGACGGCCAAAGTCCAAGCAACTGATGCCGATGGAAACTTCGCAGTTGTTGACACGCTTTTCCGAGTTATCTCAACTCCTGCCCCTGTGATTACTGGGTCGACTGCAGTCGGAAATCACACCACATATGAATTTGCTACGGCAGCTCCCGATACAAATGTGGACACCTACACTGTCATGTGTACAAGCACGACAAATGCGCAGGATGTCCTCACTGGAACCGCGTCATCTTCTCCCGTCACAATTCCCGGATTCACACCTGGCTCGTCGTATCGATGTGATGTGACAGCAGTGAACTCAGCGGGAACAGGAGTCAATCACCAGCAGTATGCAGTTGGACCTGTTGTGTTGGAAGGCCTCTCACTTGGTCTCGATCTGACCGCAGGTCAGTCGCTCTCTGGAGCTGTCGCTCATCTTTTCGGTGGAAACCTTCAGCCGAATAGTGCATTTCAGCTCACCCTCGAAGGAGGCGGAGTAGTTCTGAACCAGGGTCTCGCCGACTCGAGTGGAAACTTTAATGTAGACGTCACCCTCACCCAGCAGGCATGTCCTGCGGGTGTTCACCGACTCGTGCTCAGCGGTCTGAGTAGGTCTGCAACCACTCTCACGGACACAGTGTGGGTTGAACTGAATAGTTCATGCTCCGTAATTCGGTCTTCCCGCACGGAAATCACCGAGGCGCCTCAGCTTGCTATGACGGGCTTTTCGGCCACGCCATACCTGGCTTTAGGTTCAGGGTTTGTATTCCTAGGCCTGCTTTTGATCCTGGCTAAGCGCCGAAGAAACAGTAACTAGAAAGTTCATTGTTAGGTGGGATTTTCCGGTCCAAATTTCCGGGAAATTCCACCTAATTCAGCACTAAACTCGACGATCTTCTTGGCAGTGACTCTTGTCGGCAAGTTGAGAGCCGGGGAATTCTCGATGGCTGGTGCTACTCTCACCACGTGACTGATTCCACCGCGACGCCCCGCGCGTTCGCGGTGCTGAAGAACCGCAATTTCGCCACGTTCTGGTCAGCTGCACTGGTCTCGAACACCGGCATGTGGATGAGCAACCTCACGATCCCGTTCGTGCTGTACCAAATCACCGGCAGCGCCGTGTGGGTGGGTTTCTTTGCCCTCGCCAACTTCGTGCCCTCGATTCTCCTCGCCCCACTGGGCGGCGTCCTCGCCGATCGTTTCGATCGCCGCAAGGTGCTGATCTTCACTCAGATGGGGGCAGCAGCTGCGGCCGGTTCGCTATGGCTGGTGTGGCTCAGCGGCGTGCGCGAACCCATCGGGCTGCTGATCCCCGTGATGTTCAGCGGCGTCTTTGCCGGCTTGAACATGGCCAGCTTCATGGCATTTATCAACGACTTGGTACCACGCAACCAGCTGCGCGCCGCGGTTACTCTCAACTCGATTCAGTTCAACATCGCGCGCGCATTTGGCCCCTTGATGGCCGGAGCTCTGCTTCTCGTCGCCGGCCCCGCCTGGGCGCTCTTCATCAACTTTGCCTCGTACGTGGTGGTGGTGTTCGCTCTGCTGGTGATTCGCGCGCGCGAGACGCAACAGCTTGTCAAGCTCGACCACCACGTAACGAGACAACTGGTCAATGCCGTGCGTTACATGTGGGGTCACGCCGGCATCAAGCTCGCCGTGCTCGGCGGCATCGTCGGCGGGGTGCTGGGCCAACCGATTTACAGCATGAGTGTCGTGCTTGCTCACACTGTCTATAACGTCGATGAGTTTCACTACGGTCTGCTCAATGCGGCTCTGAGCATCGGCGCCATTCTGTCGATTCCGTTGCTCGCCGGCGGGGCCAAGCGCTTTCCTCTTTCGCGCGCGGTGGGCTGGGGGCTAGCCGGGGGTGCGGGCGGCCTGATCACCATCGCCATCTTGCAGGACTACTGGGTGGCCCTGCCCGTCTTCGTCTTCACGGGTGCCTCGCTCATTCTGGTGATGGCCGGCACGAACACCGTCATTCAGATGATTGTGCGTGATGACCTGCGTGGCCGCGTTCTCGCGGTGCGCCAGATGACGTTCATGGCAGCCGTGCCCGTGGGTTCGATGCTTGGCGGAATCACCTCAGACCTGATCGGCGTGCAGCCCTTCTTAATGGCGTGCGGAATCACCATGCTGGTGGCACTGGTAGCGATGCGGGCCTTCCCTCAACGCGGCTTGGTCAGCATGGATGACCCACACGACGCATCGCCAGCCCCCGCCGGCTAGTCACTAGGCGGCGGTCTTGTTATAGATCGCTACGGCTTCGTCGCACACCGACAGCACGGTCGCCAATGTCGGCGTGAGGTTCGACGGCTTCCAAATCACGCTCGTCGGGAAGTTCTTCACGGGCTCCGTCAGTGGCTTGAAGCGCTGCGCCGAGGTAATAAAGCTCTGCGCTCCTGAGCCGAGGAACGAGAGCCCGGCCCCGTTGACGTTGAGCAGGTTCACGCTCAGGCCATCCGAAATTTCGGTGATGGATCGAGGGATGAAGCCACTCTCACGGCACCCCT
>Ga0228699_1001013_pt1 | contig 16384 bp, 12 predicted proteins | sample McNCre217_Aug_MG_FD_178016 | JGI IMG/M metagenome (GOLD analysis project Ga0228699, IMG submission 178016) | Freshwater microbial communities from McNutts Creek, Athens, Georgia, United States - 2-17_Aug_MG | ecosystem: Environmental > Aquatic > Freshwater > Creek | place: USA: Georgia...
CGGCCCGCTGCCCATGCCAGCCGCCCTGCGTGAACACATCCAGGTCAGCGAAGAGCTGCCCTTCCTGACGGTGATCACCCCGGCCCAGGGCGCCTCCAGCATGCCCAAGCTCACGGCGCTGTTCGCACAGCACCGCGCGTGGTTCATGGACAAGGTCAACCGCCGAGGCGTGGTGCTGATGCGCGGCTTCCCGCCGGGCGACACGCAAGACTTCCACCAGCTGGTCAACGAGGGCATGGCCCTCACGCCGTGGAATGGCTTCAACCTCAAGGGCCTGCCTGGCTTCGTGGGCAACTGGCTGCGCAAGTACGCCGAGGGCCTGATGGGCTCGGGCGACTACCGCCGCTACCTCGACCGCGACGCCGTGCAGCTCGGCCCCGCCGGTGATTCGATCCAGGGCCCGCACGTCGAGGGCGGCGGCAGCCCCAAGCGCACCCGCTACCTCACGCTGTGCTGCTTCGAGCCCTCGGAGCACCTGGCCGAGACCGCCGTCGTCGACCTGCACGCGGCCTTTTTGCGCATGCCCCGCGCCTTGCAAGAGAAGTACCTCAAGGCCTACAACCGCTTCTACTTCATCACCGCACGCAAGCTCAACCTGGTCGACCGGCTGATCTTGTCGCAAAGCCCGATGAAGATTTTCGAGACGCTGCCCGACGGCCGCGCCAAGCTGGCCACCCAGCCCACGCACGCCACCTGCGCCCACCCCGAAACGGGCGACGTCTGCCTGCAGCCCTGGGCCTTTGCGCGCAACACCAACACCCACGTGCACGCCGCGGCCAACGCCATCTATGGCGACACGCGCGGCCCCATTGGGCGCTGCCCCAATGCCGACGGCACCAACTACATCTGGGACCTGTGCGATGCCCAGGGCCGCGACGTGGCCTGGACGGATGACGAGCAACGCGCCTTCTTCGAAGACCTCATCCGTCACGCTTACCTGGTGCAATGGCAAAAGGGCGACGTGGCCATCGTGGACAATGTGCGCATGGGCCACTGGCGCATGAACGGCAAACAAGGCAAGCGCAAGCTGGTGCAAATCCAGGTGGAAAGCTTTGACGCCGACCTGCACCCCGTGACGGCCTGAACACCGACCGATCGATCGTCTCTGCGCAGGAGTTGCATCACGTGAGCGACGGCACGCTGGTTCCGCTGAACCGCACCGAACACATGTTCTGGGCCACCGAGGGTTACATCGGCGGCATCATCCAACCCTACCTGCTGCGCCTCGAAGGCGATGTCGACGAGGCCCGCATCCGCCGGGCCCTGCGCGACCTCACCAGCGCGCACCCGCGCTTGCGCGGCGTGATCGAGCCGGTCAAGGGCTCGTATGCGCTGCGCATCCTGCCCGATGACCACCTGATCGACCAGCTGTTCGAAGCCGCCTTCAAGGTGGATGCCGGCGTCGACATCGACGACCCCGTGCAGCTGCAGGCCTGGCACACCCGCGTGCTCAACGAGCCGCTGCAGCTCGAACGCGGCCTGCCCTGGAAGGCCCGCTGGATCCCGCACCCCACGCGCCCGGCGCTGATCTTCGCGCTGCACCACATCGTGGGCGATGGCCGCTCGCTGATCGGCATGATCACCGACATCCTGGGCCACCTCAGCGACCTGCCCATTGCGCGGCGCACGCTGCAGTCGCCCTCGATGGTGCCGGCCGTGGTGCCCACCTCGCTGGCCGGCTGGCCCGCCGCGATCGCCGGCTGGCTGCGCAACAGCAAGAAGGACAAGGCCATCAAGGGCGATGCCGAGGTGCTGATGATGGCCAAGCGCCGCAGCCCGCGCTTCACCACCAGCACCATCCGCCACCACCTGCTGCCCTGCACCCCGGCGCAGGTCAAGGCGCTGTCCAAGCAAATGGGCACCACCGTCAACACCCTGCTGACGGCGGTGATCGCCAACACCTTCCTCGCGCAAGCGGCGGGCCGCAGCAACGTGGCCGCCGGCATCCGCATCTCGTTCGATTTGCGCCGGCACTTCCCCGAGGGCACCGCGCCCGAGGTGGGCAACTTCGTGTCGTCGTTCGCCGTGTACGCACGCGCCCAGGCCGACCTGAAAGCCCAGATCGCTGCCATCGAAACGCAGGTCAAGGACAACATCGCCCGCTACGAGCGCCGCGAGTACGCCCTGCCGCTGCTGCTGTTCGAAGCCCTGCCGCTGATCGGCCGCCGGCGCTTCTCCAAGCTGGTGGTGGGCGCCAAGCACAAGGGCAAGATCCCGCCCATGAGCTGCCACTTCAGCAACCTCGGCATGGCCGAAGCCATCCAGCCCAAGGACGCCAAAGTCCGCATCGCGGAAGTCTGGCCCATGTCCATGGGGACCACGCCCGTCTTCGGCCTCGTCACCTTGGGCGACAAGATCTTGCTGGCCACCGGCACGCAAGACGACGAGACCGACGTGAAGGACGTCGAGGCCTTCCTGCACGCCCTGGACGGCCAGCTGCGGGCGCTGGTGCCCTGAGGCATCGCCCCGAGCCCGCCGGCCCGCCGCTGTGCAATAGCGCACGGAAACCCCGCCAGTTCGGGGCCTAGCCCCACCCCGGGCCGCTTCAAAGACGGGGCGGTCAGCCGATAAGTACAAAGCGCATCCGCGTGTTGTACCCCCAGGCTGACCATGACCACGACCGCCACCGGCCCCGATTCGGCTTTCTTCCCCGAAGACACCCTGCCACGGGTGACGCCGCCTGCACGCCCGGCCGACGACGACCTGCGCACCGCGCGCCCCGGCCACGAAGCCGGTCCGACCCAGTGGCTGCAGCACGCCATGGCCATCTGGCTGGCCCCTGAAGCGGCGCCCAGCGGCGCCGAGGCCGCCCCGGCCGCCCGCCCCTCGTCCGCCCACTGACACCGACCGCAGCCCCCACGCCGCCACCCATGCTCGGCCTGCTCAACCCGCACCGCCTGCAAACCCGCATCGTGGTGGTGGTGCTGGGCATGCTGCTGCTGATCCAGGCGGTGAGCCTGGGCTTCATCCGCGACGGCATCGACCGCAACGCGCGCAGCGCCATCCAAGGTGAGCTCTCCACGGGCGAGCGCCTGCTGCGCCGCTTGCTGGCCCAAAGCCAGGCCAACCTGGAGCAAACCGCCCACGGCCTGCTCGACGACCAGAACTTCCGCGCCGCCCTCACCCGCGATCCCGACAGCCAGCTGCTCAGCAGCCTGCGCGGCCACGCCAACCGGGGCCATGCCGATGTGGCCTTATATGCCGACCGCAAGCTGCACATCGTCAGCAGCACCCAGCCCAAGGTCGAGCCCTTCGCCACGGCCGTGCGCCGCGCCGCCAACCGCCAGACCGAACAGGCCGCCGAGCGCCCCGTGCAGATCGACGTGATCGACGGCCAGCCCTACCAGCTCGTGGCCATGCCCGTGCGCAACCCGGCCATCATCGGCTGGGTGATCCTGGGCCAGCGCCTTGACCAGCGCCTGCTGGCCGACATGAACAACCTCTCCGGGCTGGAGGTGGCCATGCTGCAGCACCAGCCTGACGACAGCTGGCTGGTGTCGGTGTCGACCCTGCAGATGCGCCACTGGCCCGCCTTGACCCGCGCCTGGGAAACCCCCCGCGAACACCGCCACACCGAAGGCTTGGACCTGCAGGTGGCCGGCATGGAGTACACCGCCCGCGCCATCACCCTGCCCGGCGGCGACGACCAGCCCCCCACCACCGCCTTGCTGATGCGTTCGGTCGACCAGGCCCTGGCGCCCTACCAGCACCTGCAGTGGTCGCTGCTGCTGCTCACCGGGCTGAGCGTCATCGTCTTCGGCTTCGGCAGCCTGGTGCTGGCCAAGCGCATCACCACGCCGCTGCGCGTGCTGTCGTCATCGGCCCGCCGGCTGGAGCGCGGCGACTACGGCGCCGAGGTGCGCCTGCACTACAAGGGCGAGATCGGCGAGCTGGCGCAATCGTTCGAGACCATGCGCCAGGCCATCCAGGCCCGCGAGGGCGAGATCCGCCGCCTGGCCTTCCAAGATGCGCTGACCGACCTGCCCAACCGCGAGCAGTTCCGCCACGACCTGCGCGTGGCCATGGTCCAGTCGGCGACCACGGGCGAGCCCTGCACCGTGCTGATGCTGGACATGGACCGCTTCAAGAACGTCAACGACGTGCTGGGCCACCGCTTTGGCGACCGCCTGCTGCGCGCCGTGGCCGACCGCCTGCGACAGCGCGTGCCCAGCGGCAACCACGTGCTGGCCCGCATGGGCGGCGACGAGTTTGCACTGCTGCTGCGCAACGTGCCCACCGAAGCCGCCCTGCCGGTGGCGCAAAACATCTTGGCCGCCTTCGAGCGGCCCATCACGCTCGACGACCACACGGTCGACCTGGGCGCCGGCATCGGCGTGGCCTGCTCGCCCGACCACGGCGTGGACGCCGACATGCTGCTGTCGCGCGCCGAGCTGGCCATGTACGCGGCCAAACAGCACCAAAGCGGCACCGTGGTCTACCACGCTGGCCTGGAGAGCACGAGCGAAGAATCGCTCACCATGCTCAGCGACCTGCGCCATGCCGTGGACGACCACCAGCTGCGCCTGTACCTGCAGCCCAAGATCAACCTGCACACCGGCCTGGTGCTGGGCGCCGAGGCCCTGGTGCGCTGGGAGCACCCCACGCGCGGCCTGGTGCCGCCCATGAACTTCATCCCCTTTGCCGAGCAGACGGGTTTTGTGCGCGTGCTCACCCACTGGATGATCGAGCAGGTGACGGCGCACAGCGAGCGCCTGCGCGAAGCCGGCCAGCCCATGAAGCTGGCGCTCAACCTCTCCACCCGCGACCTCATCGACCCCGAGCTGCCCAACAAGGTGGAAACCGCTCTGCTGCGCCACCGCGTGCCACCGGCCATGCTGATCCTGGAGATCACCGAGAGCGCCATCATGGACGACCCCCAGCGGGCCCTGGGCACCCTCAACCGCCTGCACGCCCTCGGCGTGAAGCTGTCCATCGACGACTTCGGCACCGGCTACTCATCGCTGGCCTACCTCAAGCAGCTGCCGGTGGACGAGCTCAAGATCGACAAGTCGTTCGTGATGAACATGCAAGACGACCTGCAAGACGCCAAGATCGTGCGCTCGACCATCGACCTCGCGCACAACCTGGGCCTGACCGTGGTGGCCGAAGGCGTGGAAAACATCAAATCGTGGAAGCTGCTCGAAGCCCTGAAGTGCGACGAGGTGCAGGGCTACTACGTCTCCAAGCCCATGCCAGCCGAGGCCTTCGCGGCCTGGGTGGCCACCTGGCAAGCGCCGGACACCAGCCAAGAGCGGCTGCGCACCGACTTCGCGGCCTTCATCTGAGCTGAGGCCTGGGCCGCTTCAACCCTGCAGCGCAAAGCCCCGCAGGCGCGCCAGCCGGCGCATGGCGAGGTGGCACACCCCAGCGGTCATCACCAGCGGTGCGCTGAGCCAGCCCACCACCGGCACGGCGGCCCACGCCAGCAACACCACACTGAGCAGCCCCAACTCCAGCCCCATGCCCGACAAGGCTTGCTTGACCTCGGCCGTGGTCGCGATGCCATCGAGTGCATCCCACACCAGGGCGCGCGCATTGAGCGTGGCCGCCACCACGGGAAAGGCCACCCAGCCCAGACCGGGCACCACCAAGGCCCCCACCGCGGCCAGCACCAACCAGCCCGTGAGCTTGAGCGCGTGCCAGATGGGCGCCACCAAACTGGCCTCGGCCACAGGCTGCAGCATGGGGTAGCGCGCCAGGCACAAGGCACGCACCTTGGGCATCACCACCAGCACCAGGAACAACATGGCCGCGATGGCCACGGCCAGCACGTAGAGCACCACCACCAGGCCCATGCGCACGGCATCTTGCCAACCGCCCTGGCCGAGCTTCAAGAAGGCGAAGTCGAACCAGTGATCGGGCGCCAGCGCCAGGCCCATGAAGAGCAACCACCAACCGATGAGGATGCCCACCAGCCAGCGCAGGATGAAGGTGAGCAGGTCGAAGCGGAAGGTGTCGCGCAGGGCTAGGGTGAGGGTGGGGAGGAGGTCCATGGCTCAGCAATGCTTTGCGCCCCATTGTCGCTGCAGCCATGCGATTCGAAGTAGGTGAACTGCGAACCCCCAAGAAAGCCCGCACCATGGCGTCCTGGATGGCCGATTGCCCCCCTGAGGGTTGAACTTCAAGTTCGCGGCAAAGTCCCTGGCGGAATCAAGTCAACGTGGATTCGATCTGCTTCACGGCCTGCTCATGAAAAGCTTTCTCCCTCGCCAATTGGGCCTTTGCACCCGCGGTGTGCTCCTTCTTGGCATCTTCGCTCAATGCGGGGTCTTGCAACACCCGCCGGTTGTTAGCCTTGATGGCGGAGACTTCCTTGTCATGCCGCTCCAGCTCCGCACTCATGCGCTCCTGCTTGCGCTGAGCGGCTTTTCTCTGTGCTTCCTCCTTCTCGATCACCGCTTGACGATGGCCATAGGTGGGATCCTTCAGGCTGCCCCCTTGATAGACCTTACGGTGGCGAACGTAGCCCCACATGCGATAGGGCTCTCGCGCCCCGACAACCAGAGGCGCCCCCTCCCGCTTCAAGGCCGGATCAGGCTTGACCTTGGGCTTGGTATCGGCCGTAGGCTGAGAAGGCGCCCCCGCTGCACTCGCCGGAGCGGCCGCTGGTTGCCCAGCAGACAGACGACTTTTCAACTCCTTTTCCCGACCGCCGTACACGAACCAATCCTCGTCGTCGGGCGCCATCGACTTGACATCCTCACGCATGCCCGGCTTGAACCAAGCGCGCGAGTCGTGAACATGGTGCTCAAACAACTTGGCTGCGGCGTCAGGTACGCCAAGGTCGTCGGCAAACCACTCCTCACGCAACCATGTGTCCCACTGCAGCTGCTTTTCCTCCATGACCTTATGAACGGAGGTCTTCAAGTCCCAATCCAGTCCCAAGGCGATCAAACCGATCGTCCGGGTGACAGGATGCTTGATCTTCTTCACGCCCTCCGCCATCCCCAGGTAACTCTTGATCTCGTCGATGAGCGCATCGTCGAAGACCTTGAACTTCTCTGGATCTTTGCTTTGCAGGAAGGCGATCTCTTTGCGCAGCTCATTCTCGGCGCCACGGAAGTCTTCGATGTCCTGGAACTTCGACGACAACGTGTTCTGCTTCAAACCGGGCAACTCCGAGACCCCACCCTTGCCCAACATGGCTTTGCGCCAGCGCAGGAAGATCCCGTAGTGATGCCGCATGATCCGAAATAGCTCGCCACGAGGCTGCGTTTCCGTCGGAAACATGGCTCCGAAGACGGGATCGCCCTTGCCATTGGTAGGCGGCACCTGGCCCGTGCGTGTGGCTTCGACGTATGCATTGAAGGCCTTGCGCAACTGAGGAGAGATGGCGAAGTAGGCCTTCTTGTCTGCGACCATCATCGCCTCAGGCACCAGTGGCACCCCGGCCATCAGCGCTTCACGGTACATCTGAGCCAGCGGCACCTGGGACAACTTGAGTTGGTCCCCGGCTGCGCCATCCCCCAAACAACGGCCTTGATCGTTCGGCGGATAGCCTCCGCCCACGTCTGAGTGCACGCCGGGGTAAACAATCTCCTTGCAATTGCTGGGCAACTGGTTGCCCTGGCACACCGAGTCGATGGGGAATGAGCCTCGAATTTCGTGCGCAGCCACCAGGTGCACGCAACGGCGCACATTCGGCGGCACCACCAACCGACCCGCCTCGGCCCAGGCGTAATGGCCGCTGGGTGCCTCGCCCAATACGCGAAGCGGCGGACACGCTTGCGCCAAGCCCACCGACGCCACCGTGTCAAACACGCCCAGGAAATCAATCTGCAGCGGTATGCCCGCCAATTCATTGCCCCATCGGTCGTTCAGAAGGTTGACCCATGCACGGGCTTCGGTTGCACCGCGGGAAAAGCCAAAAGCCGACAAGCGAATCTTGCGCATCTTGGGCTTGACGTCACCCCTTGCCTTCAAGGCATACGCGAGCTTGTCGAAGTAGGTCTTGAGCAAAGCGTCAAAGCTTTGGGCCGAATAAATGCCAGCGCTCCTGGCGTACTCAGCCCAATACTTGTCAACCGCCTCCTCAACCACCCTGGCGGGCAGCGAAGACTGCGTTAAGGCGTGGAGCAACCTGTCCGATAGCGACGCATCGCCAGGTTTGACAGCCTTGCGTTCATACAGCGCGTCCATCTTGATGGACCCGGCAATCGGCGCGCCAAAGATGGCCGCGTGAACCTGATTGACCAATTGAAGCAGCGCCCAATCCAGGCGAGCCTGGCCCAGAAGGGCAGCGGCCAGACCGCCCGTCTTTTGCATGCCTGTACCTGTGTCACAGGCATCAGGGAAGGGCGTGCCCAAGCCGGGCACATACACCTTGCGATAGTAAGCTTCATCGCCAGGCGGGATGGAGGCGGCCTTGTAAGAAGCGTCGGCAAATACCGGCCGCTTCTCTGTGCCGCCATCTGGTTTGATGCGATCGCGGAAGGTGGGAGCGGTCTGTCCAGCATTGCTGCCTGGGTAGACCTCATACAAGCGGGCGACATTGCTTTGGGCGAAGTTGGGCGTATCGCGGTACTTGTTGTTGTTCGTGCCGTCGAAGAAGAATCCGACAAAGATATCTTTGTCGCATGTGCACGCCAATTCTTGATCTGTCCTCCCATCGCGCCTAGCTAAGCCACGAATCCGCTCCTCAGGGTCCTCAAGCCTCAACGGCCGATCACGACACGGCTCGGCAAATCGAACATTCATTTTTTGCGCTCCCCCCAAAGAATTGACTTGCAATAGGCCTCGTCCTCAAAATCCTTTACGCACTCGTGCATCGCAAACCAACATGAGTCGTGGGCCTCTTTGGCATCACCAGGAAAATCAGCTGATTGTGTGTAGGTGCAATAGCCTTGCGCACTCGCGGTGTCAAACAGCTTCGGCAACGCAAACTTGCACACCTTGCGCTCGTTGTGCGCCAGACAGTTTTCCCAAGGCGTCTTTTTGATGCGCCCAGCCCAACTGGGGTGACCTGGCTCCCCCACCGAAACCACCACCTCAACGTCATCGCCGCCGTAAAACACGGTGTAAACGTCTGAAGGCTTGTCGTAGCGTGGCAATTCAAGTTCTTTGACGTGCTTCTGGGCGTAGCTTTGTTCGCGGTCTGATTCGGTCCATTCCACGCGCACCTTGATCCCGGGCCGCCAGACCTCCGGCAATGCCAGACAGCAACCCTTTTCACCGCCTGCTGAAAGCATGTCGATGATCCCGCCGCCCACCGCCACCGGGTGAAGCTGGCTCAAGTCGAACAAGGTGTACTTAGGCGCACGCAGGTGCATGTAGTTCACGCTGTCGACCATCACCGATACCGTAGCCGGCCCTTTGGCAACAGGCTTGGGCGCCTTGGCTGCTTGACCTGCCGTGGCATCGGACGGCTGGCAAGCAGAATTGACCAAGAGCACCGAAGCCATCAGGGCCCAGGCCAGGCTTCGCATCAGCACAGATCGATTCAGGGTCATGTTCACTGCTCAGTCAAATTGCGCAACTGGCGCATGTTGATCGGTCCAGCGCTGAACAGCGAAGCTCAGCAGCTCGGCCCCCTCGTCAATGCAGTCCAGCCGAGCCTCGTTTAGGCAAGTGGTCGCAAACAAGATCTGCTGGGCATGGGAACACGCCGTCCCGAAACCCTCTTCTTGACTGCGCAGCTGTGCAGCCAACAAGCTGGGGGCAGCCTCTTCCAGCAAAACGGCCGACTGCAGAGCGTCCAGGTGCAAGGACTCTGTTTCATTTTGACTGGTGAAGGCATCGATGCCGTACTTTGCGTCTGCCAATGTCCCATCGGCATACGCCAGCCACCAGTGCTCGCACCCTTGCATGACCCAGGCCTTTTGATCCGCGTTCATGGCCTTCAGCCCGGCCATGAGCATCTGTGTATCCGCCAGGCGTCAAAGAAATCCATCATCCTCCAGATCCATGGACAGGCACCGACGCAGGTGTGTGACCCAAATGGCTGGTTCCACATTCAATGCCAGCACACTCACGATGGGCAGATGTTGGCAATGGGCATCGAGCCAGCCAAGCTCTTCGGCACGCGCATCGTCGTTGGCGGACAAGCTCAACACCCAAGGCGAGTAGGCGATCGCCGTTTGCGCGAATGTTCCTTCGAACAGGGCCCATACCGCCAGCACCACCTTCTTGGCCGCAGCGATGTTGACCACCCCATGCGCTGTCTTCAACTCCAGCCCCTGCTTGGCCGCGACCTGCGCCGTGCCCGCCTGCGCCTGCAGGTCGACAGCGGTCACGGCTGGGTCAACAGGGGCGGATCGGTCGGGCGGAGCCGAATGCTCTGCAGCGGCCCATCCAGCCGTGCCGTGCTTCCAACAAACGGCGGCGTTTCAGTCAGCCATCAGGAAGGTGGCCATTGAGTCACAGAGCCTCGAATACCGTCATTCAGACAGCCACATTGGTGCTCACGCAACCTGCCGCTCAGCGCTGTCTTCGCCAGACATCAACGCATACTTGACACGCTCGTCTCCGCCCTGGTAAAGCACGCGGGCCTCGGTGGCACGGGTGCGGTCGCTGGCAAAGCCCGCGAGTGAATCGATGACGTAGTCGTCAAAAAACGCAATGAGCTCTGGGTCCTTGAGCGGCTCGTCCCAGGCTTCGCGCAGCAACTTGTCAAAGCCCGTCAGCTTGCGCCTGTCGGCAGCCAGCACCCGTTGGCTGTCTTGCAAAAACTGTTGGTCGTACACCGCCATGTTTTTGAGCAGACTGCCATCGCTCGATGGCATGGTGTCAACGGCAGCCTGCATGGGCACAGCCTGGGCGCGCAAGGCTTTGGCGCGTTGGCTGCATTGATCGGCCTCACGCAGGTAGGACTCGCGTGTGGCGGCGTCCAAAGACCCATTGGCCACTGCATTGAAGTACAGCGAGGCCTTGACCTCCAGGCTAGCGGCCTCATGCTGGACGGCATCGAGTTTGGCCTGCTTGGCAGCACGTTCCTGGCCCCACTGGGCTTCCATGACCGAGAGCCGCTGAGCCGTGGTATCCGACTTACCCGCCTGGGCCGCCAGCCGCTTGCGGCCGATGTCCACGATGCGCCAGCGGAAGTAGAACTTCATGTGTGCAGACACCAACTTGCCGATGGGGGCTGCGCCCTGACCAACGGCCTGCATGTAGTGGTTGAAGCGACGGATGAGGGTGTTGCGGACCTGAGCTTCGTCAGGGGTACTCGGATGAAAGTCGCGGTACACCGGGTCTTCAGCTCGCCCCAGAACTTCAAGGGACCGAAGGGGAACACCAGCGCGATAGGCTTCGTCGTACATCGCCTTCAAAGGCACCGCGCTGAGCATGCCAAACGGATTGGCAAGGCGCCCACCTTCACCAGGTCGATAACCACCGCCGACATTGGAGTGCACACCGGGGTACACCACCTCCACCACATTCGACGGGTAGTGGCCGTCTTGCAAGGCTGTATCCAACGGGAAGGAGTTGCGGATTTCGTGCGCGGCCACATGGTGGATGCAACGCTCTGCCATCGCGGGGATGCGCAGGTCTGAAGCCCAGGAGGCGTGACCATCGGCGCTGGAAGCAATCAGCACCGGCAACAAGCCCAAGAATGGAGCAGCCGCAACGGCCTCCTGCTGGTACTTTCTGGCGGAGGTGGGCACCCCCACAGAGGCCACGGTATCGAACAGCCCCATGAAGTACAGGCGGATGGGATGTTGCCCATTAGAGAACACCCAATCGATGCCAGCTTTATGGCAAGCCGCCTGAAGCTTTGCGGCGAAGGCCCTTGCCAGCGCGGCGCCGCGCGAGAAGCCGAACACGGCCACATGGATCATGCGGATCTTGTTAACCGGGTTGTTTGCGCGAGCAGCGGCCTTGGCAATCTGCTCTTCGAGGCGAGCCCAGGCCCAATCCAGACGGGCCTGACCGCCCGAGGCTATTGCCGCCTTCCAATCACCGCCCTTGTCGCCAATTTCCTTAAATGGTGTGCCGATGCCAGGGATGTAAAAGGTCATCAGACCAACATCTGGCTTGTCCGTGGGCATTGCCCGATAAAGGCGTGCGACATTGCTGTGTTCGTTGGTCGGAACGTCCGTTTTTTCATTGTTGCCTGTGCCATCGAAATAGAAGGACAACCAAGGCTCTTGCTGACAGTCGGCGATCGGGGTTGGTTTCGCAGGCGCCTTTGCCACGCCACGGCTAGTGGCTCGCTGGGCGTCCGATTTGATCGCTTGCAATGAACTTTGAGGACCACTGGCGGCAGGAGACTTGCCCGTCGGAGCCGCAGGAAAGTGAACCGATGTGACTGCGTCTACTTTGCTCATGGCTTCCTCTTTGGCTGAAGCTCTGATCGTTTGAGCCGAGGCTTGGGATAGTCCGCTGCCACCTCGACCTGCACGGTGTTGTCGGGGTAGAAATGCACGACGAAGATGGTGGGATCCCTCGGAATTGGTCCTATCAGTTCAACGTCAGCCTCATGCGACTCGGCGTCCTGCAACTTGATCCCCTTGATGTGATTCCAACGCTCGCCGTACGTCCACTCCACATGCACTTTCACGGGCAATGACTGATCAGGCCGAAGAAGGATGCAACAGCTGGTTTTGCCCCCGCCCGCGTCATCTTCGCTGAGGAGCACATTGCTGCCACCTTGGCCATTCACGCTGAAGCCGTCGATGTAGCGGTTGGTGTAGTTGTAGCCAGTGATGCCCAGAGATTTCTGTTCGGCTTGGCAAGCGGTCAGAAGACTTGCCATCAACAGTAACGTCAGCAGTTTCTTGATCATGTTGGTTCAGCATTCCACAAATCTGTGCGTTTGCGCCGAGGTCTCGGATAGTCCGCCGCCACCTCGACCTGCACGGTGTTGTCGGGGTAGAAATGCACGACGAAGATGGTGGGATCCTTCGTAATTGGCCCTATCAGTTCAACGTCAACCTCATGCGACTCGGCTTCCTGCAACCTGATGCCCTTGATGTGGTTCCATCGCTCGCCATACGTCCACTTCACATGCACTTTCACGGGCAATGACTGATCAGACCGAATGAGGATGCAACACGCCTCCCCAGAACCATTGCTGTTCGCGCTGAGATTGGTTCCACCTTGGCCATTCACGCTGAAGCCGTCGATGTAGCGGTTGGTGTAGTTGTAGCCGGTGATGCCCAGGGACTTCTGCTCGGCCTGGCAGGCCGTCAACAGCAGGGCCATCAAGCTTGCGCACAACACCTGACTTTGGACCTTCATCAGGATGCCTCCACAGAGGCCAGCAAGGTGCGGCCTGTCGCTTTGGCCTCGGCAACCAAACCTGCCCATTCGGGCTGCTGATGCCAGTCTGCCCCCAACTCGGCCGAGATTCTCGTGGCCAGCGCATGATCGTGAGGGGCACTGAAACCCTCAGCTACGGCCCAGCCAATCTGCTCGCAAGCCAGGGCGTGGCGCTGCGCGGGCGCAACCCCATCCAGCGCACCGGGATACTGCTCGCGGCAGATGCCCAGTACGGCATCGGCTTCGCCCAAGGTCAGCAAGCGATGAAAGGTAGCCTCGCTCAGCTTGAACTGATCAGGGCCCGCCAACGCGTCACCATTGGCCTGAGGGTAAGCGCTCGTCAACACCGAGCCGTCCCTTGACTGGGAAAGGCTGGCCGCAAAGACACTCAAGAGCGCGCCTACCTCGGGATGATCAGCCTGGGGCAGCTGGTGAAGTGCCCACCAGATGCGGGCATCCCACCAGCGAAACAGCATCACCTCGCCATCAGGCAGCTCAGCCCTGACGCGCTGGTGCATGGCCTGCTCAAAATCCTGCTCGCCCATCGCGGTGGACACGAAGAACACGATGGGCTCGTCAACCGACTGCTCCAGCCACAACTGCTTGAGCATCGAAGGCATGCACTGCGGGCTCACGCCAATCAAGCGCGGGGCCAGTGCCAATGCTGCTGCTTCGCTGGTTCGGTGCGTGAACAGGTTGATGTGGGGGCTGAGTTGATCCAACTCCCGTCGCAGGGCGGGTGGCAAATCGGCGGAGGCATCCACAACGGCCCAGACGTGTCGGCCTTCTTTCAGCTGAGCCTGGGCCCAGCTTGCCCAGGATTGCTGCGTGTCTCGTTGTGCTTGCTCGGCCATGGCTCACTCCTTGGCGAATGCGCTGCCGCTGGCGCGGGCTGCCAACAGACACGACACGCACACGCTGGAAGGCATGGTTGGTAACGGGAGTGGCGCCGTCCCGCCCCCCACCATCGACTTCGTCCCAGCCAGCACGCTCAACTTGCCCGGACACTGCGCCGTGAAGCTGCCGCCCTCGATGGTGATGCTCGCGCCACCCGATACCGCCAGCACCACCTTCTTGGCCGCTGCGATGTTGACCACCCCATGCGCCGTCTTCAGCTCCAAGGTCTGCTTGGCCGCCACCTGGGCTGGGCCCGCCTGCGCCTGCAGATCGACAGCACCTTGCGCGGCGATCAGCGTCAAGCCCTTGCCTGCGGCTTCTGAGCCCGCCTGGATGGCACCCGCCAGCACGCCGATGCCTTGGCCGGTGTGCACGCGCGCGGCGCCACCCACGGCCCAATGCTGATCCTGGCCTGCCGCCAGCGTGGCGGTGTCTTGGGCGCTGATGTGCAGGTCTTGCCCGGCCGTCAGGCCCACGCCGGCCTTGCCCACCAGGGCGATGTTCGGGTCGGCCATGTGGGGCACCTTGTCGGCGCCCGGGGTGGTGAGCTTGTCGGCGGCATCGGCCAGGGCGTTACCCAGGCTGGTGCGGCTGACCATGCCGCTCAGGCTCTTGGTGAGCGCGGCCGCAGGGGCCGCAGCGTCATCGAGCGTGCAGGCGTTGGCCTTGCAGCTGCCCGCCGCACTGGCCAGGCCCACGGTCTGGTGCGTGCCCGCCGCTTGGTGGAAGGTGGCGGCCAACTGCTGCATCTGCTTGGCCAGGGCCATGCCGGCGGCGTTGTCGCCCGCGCCATCTGCCGTTTGGCCCAGGCCGTTGTTGAGGCCAAAGGTGCTGAGCATCACACCGCGCACGGCACGCACGCCGCCCCAGGCGTCGGTGCGCAGCTCAAAGCCTTGCCCCCGGTAGCTGCCCCGGTGGTTGTCGGCCTGGTGCAGCAGGTGGCCCATTTGCAGCCAGGTCTGGGCCTGCGTGGTGTGCAGGGCCAGGCGTTGCTGCTGGGGGGTGTCGTCCAGCACCAGCTGGTTGTGGCCGTGGCCGCCAAACTCTTTGCTCTTGACCCCGCTGAGCGCGGCCGCGTTGGCCTGGCCCTCGGCGCCGCTGGCCGCCACGCCCGGGGCCGCGCCGTGCCAGGCCGGGCTGTGGCCGCCTGCGCCGGCATTGACCAGGTTGGCCTGGCTGCTGGGGGTGTGGTCGGTGGATTGCGCCAGTGCGGCGGTGTCGGCCTCTGCGGCTTGGCCACCCGGTGTGCGCGGCACGCCGCTTTCGCCACGGCCGTTGTACAGGCTGGCCATCACGTAGGGCCGGTCGATGTCGTGGTTCAAGAAGCCCACCAGCACCTCTTGCCCGATGCGCGGGATGAACTGGTGGCCCAGGCCCGGCCCAGCCGCACGCTGCATCACGCGCAGCCAGCAACTGTGCTTGCTGGCCGCACCGGTGTCGGCAGCGCCCACGGCAGACGCCTGCCAGTGGAACTGCACCTTCACCCGGCCCAGGGCATCGGTGTAAAGCTCGTCAGCGCCGCTGGGGCTGATGGCGCCATCGGGGCCCACCACGGTGGCGGTTTGCGGGCCCAGCGCGGTGGCGCGTGGGCGAGGTCGCAGGCCCGTGCCATCGAGCAGCACCGGCCGCCAAGGGATGGCGCGGCGCACGGCCTGGAACTGCGCGGCAAAGCCGGTCTGCGCGGCGCGCTGGAGCATGGGTGCGGTGTCGAGTGCGGCACCAGGGGCGTCGTGCGCACCGAGGTCATCCCAGGCGGCATCGGGCTGCACCTCTGCCAGCACCAGGGCATCGGCCAGGGCATCGCCCAGGTCGCTGGTGCCCAGGCGCTGCGCCACTGCCTCGCTCAGGTCTTTGGGCAGGTTGTTGATGCCCACCGCTTGCACGCCGGTGACGAAGAACTGCTTGTCGTCATCGGCCAGGCCGAGTGCGCCCAAGGGATCCAGCGTGGATTGGGTGAGCGCAAAGCACGTGCCTGCGCGCAGGGTGCGCACGCTGCCTTGGCCCAGCCAGGTCTTGTAGCGCGCCTCCCAGGCTTCTTGCAGGGTGGTGGCGGCAAACTGCGCCTCGGTGGTGTTGGCAAACAGGAAGTCGCCCGTGGGGTCGTAGCTGCTGAGCCAGCCTTGCAGGCCCGTGGCCGATTCACCGCCCCACTGGCGCGAGGTGGGCACCTCGGTGGTGATGGCCGCGTGGGCCTTGTAGTCCCAGCCTTGCAGCACGGTGGCGGTGGGCCCGAGGCGGCGCAAGGCGGCCATGGCCTGGATGCTGTCTTGGGCTTCTTGGCTGCTGCTGC
>Ga0228699_1001014_pt1 | contig 16383 bp, 12 predicted proteins | sample McNCre217_Aug_MG_FD_178016 | JGI IMG/M metagenome (GOLD analysis project Ga0228699, IMG submission 178016) | Freshwater microbial communities from McNutts Creek, Athens, Georgia, United States - 2-17_Aug_MG | ecosystem: Environmental > Aquatic > Freshwater > Creek | place: USA: Georgia...
CACTTGCGCTGGGCAGGGTCTTGAATGTGCATGTATTCGACACCTACCGAGCGGCAGTACGAGTCGCGCAGAATCTTGTAGATGTCGCGGAACGCCATCTTTGGTTTGCCACCAAAGCCGCCGGTCTTGTAGACGCGGTCCAAGTCCCACAGGCTCAGGCCATGGAATCGAATGTCGAGGTCTGGGTGCGAACGCATCTGGAACTCGAGCGGGTCGATGTCGGCAATCAGGTGGCCACGAACGCGGTATGCGTTGATGAACTCCTGGATGCGGGTCTCTTTCGAGCGGTCGTCGGCCTCGTTGCGGTCGAAGTCGGTTGCCCAACGAACCGGCTCGTAAGGAATGCGGAGCGACTCGAAGATCTCGTCATAGAAACCGCGCTCGCCGAGCAGCAGCTCGTGCACCTTCTTCAAGAACTCGCCCGAACCGGCACCCTGAATGACGCGGTGGTCGTAGGTGCTGGTCAGGTGCAGAATCTTGCTTACGCCGAGCTTGTTCAGGTGCTCTTCGCTCATGCCCTGGAATTCGGCAGGGTAGTCGAGGGCGCCGGCGCCGATGATGCAGCCCTGGCCCTTCATTAGGCGCGGAACCGAGTGCACGGTGCCGATGCCGCCAGGGTTGGTGAGCGAGACGGTCGAACCGGCGAAGTCGCCTGCGGTCAGCTTGTTGGCGCGAGCGCGCTTGACCAGGTCTTCATAGGCCGAGAGGTACTCGGCAAAGTTGAGGCGCTGTGCGCGTTTGATGTTTGGCACCAGCAGGGCACGAGTGCCGTCTTCTTTAGGGATGTCGATGGCCAAGCCAAAGTTGACGTTGGCCGGCGCCACCGCGGCCGGCTTGCCGTCGACGATGTCGTAGTAAACGTTCTGGCTCGGGAACTCCTTGAGAGCGCGAATGATCGCGAAGCCGATGAGGTGAGTGAACGAGACCTTGCCGCCGCGGGTGCGGGCCAGGTGCGAGTTGATCACGATGCGGTTGTCGATCATGAGCTTTGCCGGAATCGCGCGAACCGAGGTTGCGGTTGGAACTTCGATTGACGAATCCATGTTTGCGGCGAGGGCCTTCTGCATGCCCTTGAGGATGTTCACCTGGTCTTGGGCCTCGTCGTCAACCTCGATGGTGTCGATCAGGCCGGTGGCCGGAGCCTGCGCAGGAATCGGCTGTGGCTTAGGTTCGATGCGCGTGGTCTTTGCAACCATCGGGGTCTCGGCTGCCGGAGTGGCCACTGGAGCGGCTGCTGGAGCGGCCACTGGCGCGGCGACTGGCGCGGCCGGGGCTGCCGGAATGATCGGCGCAGCGGCAGGTGCGGCGGCGGCAGGAGCGGCTGCGGTGTTGGCGCCAGTCGCATACCGCTCAAGAATTGGCCACCACGACTTGTCGACCGAGTCTGGATTCGCTTTGTACTGCTCGTACATCTCAGCAACGAGCCAGTCGTTTGCGCCGAATTCTGCGTTGTCGTTTGACACTGCGACCACCTTAAACACCTAGGCGTGACAAAAGCGCTTTGTTCGTTCAAAGCACCCGTCAAGCCTACTCAAAACGTGCCTGTGAAGTGCCGAGAATGGGGCGATTGCCAGAGAGTTCACGAGGTTATGCTTGAACCAACTATGGATACATCGGTTTCTGGTCATAGTCGTTCGGGCGGGTGCGCGCGATGAACGATTGGATGATGCTCGGCTTCGGCGTTTTGCTGACCCTCGGCACAGGCATTTTTGTTGCCAGCGAATTCTCGATGGTCAACCTCGAACGCAGCGACCTTGAGGCGCGCGCAGAACGTGGCGAAACCGGCCTAACCCAGACCATCCGTGCGTTGAAAAAGACCTCGACCCATCTTTCGGGCGCTCAATTGGGTATCACGCTCACCACCATGCTCACGGGCTTTTTGGCAGAGCCGGCGCTGACGTCGCTGCTGCTCGTGCCTATGAGCGACCTTGGCCTTTCGGTCGAGGCAACGCATACTTTGAGTCTTTTGCTGACCATGGTGATTGCGACCCTGTTTTCGACTCTGATCGGCGAACTCGTGCCAAAGAAGTTGGCGCTCACGATGCCGCTTGCCGTAAATCGATTTGTGGTCAACTTTCAGCTGGCCTTCACCTGGGTGTTCTCGCTAGCAATCAAATTGCTGAACGCGGTCGGTAACGGCATCGTGCGTTCGCTCGGCATCGAACCCAAAGAGGAGCTGAGCTCGAGTCGGTCGGCCGAAGAGCTCACGGCGCTGGTGCGCCGCTCGGCATCGCTCGGTTCGCTCGACGAGGGCACCGCGACGCTGATCACCAAGACCCTGGCGCTAAGTCAATTGACCGCTGCCGATGCCATGACTCCGCGCCCACGCATGCACACTCTCGATGCCGGCGCGTCGGTTGCCGACCTAATCGCATCGTGTGTGCGCACCGGTCACTCGCGTTTTCCGGTTGTCGATGGGTCGAGCGACGACGTGCTCGGGCTGGCGCACGTAAAGCAGGCGGCGGCAGTTCCGCGTGCAAAGCGCAACGATGTGCCGGTGACGGCGATCATGGTCGAACCGCTGCGCGTGCCCGAGACCATGAGCCTTGAGACCCTCATGGTCGAGCTGAGGGCAAAGGGGCTGCAGATGGCTCTGGTCGTCGATGAGTATGGCGGTACGGCCGGGCTAATCACGCTCGAAGACCTAGTCGAAGAGCTGGTCGGCGAGCTTGCCGACGAACACGACCGTGCGCGCACCGGAATCACCCGTGGGCGCAACTCGTCGGTGTTGTTTCCGGGCATGATTCGCCCCGACGAGCTGCGCGAGATGGCGATCAAGGTTCCCGACGACGGCGCATACGAAACCGTCGCCGGCTTCATCATGGCTTCACTCGGCCGCATTCCGGCAGTTGGCGACGAGGTTGCAGTCGAAGACGGCGTGCTGCGCGTCGAGCGAATGGACGCCCGTCGAGTCGACCGCGTGCGCTTCACGCCGACCAACCTCGAAGACATCGAGGCGGCAATTGCCGAGGAGGGCAACGATGGACGCTAACGTCGCCGGCCTGCTTTGGTTCTTGGTTTTGCTGCTTGGCAATGGCTTTTTTGTTGCGGCCGAATTTGCCGTGATTTCGGCTCGTCGCGCGCAGATTGAGCCTCGGGCCGAGGCCGGTTCGCGCCCGGCAAAGCTAACCATCAAGGCCATGGAGCGCGTCGCCCTTATGCTGGCCACCACTCAGATTGGCGTCACGATCTGTTCGCTGTTGATCCTGGTGATTGTCGAACCGAGCGTGCATCACCTGCTTGAGCCGGTGTTGGCCGGCCTGCACCTTGGCGAGGAGGCCGCTGGAGCCGTCGCGTTTGGTTTTACGCTGCTGGTGGTTTCGTTCCTTCACGTCGTGATCGGCGAGATGGTGCCAAAGAACATCTCGTTCTCGGTGCCCGAACGTGCCGCCCTGATTTTGGTTCCGGTTCTGTATGGCATCGCGCTGGTTCTGAAGCCGGTCGTGATTGCGTTGAACTCGAGCGCCAACGGCGTGCTGCGCCTGTTCGGCGTGCGCGCTAAAGACGAGGCGAACAGCGCATACACGCTCGATCAGGTCGAAGACATCGTCGAGCATTCGACCCGCGAGGGCGCACTGAGCGACCTTTCGGGCACGATCACGAACACGTTTGAGTTCACCGAAAAGCGCGTCGAGGATGTGGCCGTGCCAATGGCAAAACTGGTCGCGCTCAGCGAGACCTGCACGCCGCGCGAGGTCGAGGCGGCCGTGACTAAGTACGGCTTTTCGCGCTACCCATTGGTCGACGACGAGGCCGACATCGTTGGTTACCTGCACCTCAAGGATGTTCTCGATCTTGACGAGGACGAGGTCGACGAGGCTTTTCCGGCTAAGCGCATCCGCACGCTGATTTCGCTGCCGGCGACCATGGAGCTCGAAGATGCGCTAGCGAGCATGCGTCGCGTGCACGCTCACATGGCCAAATCGTTTGACGATCGCGGGCGCGTGCGTGGCGTGCTGTTTCTAGAGGACATCCTCGAGGAGCTCGTCGGCGAGGTTAAAGACGCCACCCGTCGCGACTAGGCGCTAAGGCGCCGAATCTATCGCCTAGGCGACCGGCCACTTGCCGCGGCTGTACTGAATTGGCCAGTCGACCGAGACACCCAATTCGTGAGCCGCGCGAAGCGCCAAGTACGGGTCGCGAAGCAGTGCGCGACCGATCATGATCACGTCGATAGGTGTGTTCGACATGATTTCTTGGGCCTGGGCTCCGGTCGTAATTTGCCCCACGGCAGTCACCGGCTGGTCGACTCGCAGCGAAACGTATGTGCTCAACGGCACCTGGTAGCCCGGCCCGGTTGGGATTGTCACGCCGGTGACGAGCCCGCCGCTCGAGATGTCGAACAAATCGGCGCCGTCTGCCGCCGCCCACTGGCTGACCAGCGAGGTGTCTTCTTGCTTCCAGCCGTCTTCGCGATAGTCGGTGGCCGAGAACCTGATAAAAATCGGCATCGATTCGGGAATGCTCGCGCGAATCGCGGCAACAATCTCGAGCAGCAGCCGAGCGCGATTTTCGAGTGAACCGCCATATTCGTCTTCGCGTTGATTCGTGATTGGGCTCAAGAACTGGTGCAACAAATAGCCGTGCGCGGCATGGATCTCGATTGCGTCGAAACCAGCGCGCACCGAGCGCTCGGCTGCTGCCGCCCAAAGCGCCGGCATTTGCCGAACCTCATCGGTTGACAGCGCACGGGGAGCCGCGTAGCCCGTGAACGGCTCGTCGGTGCTCGAAACTGTCTGCCAGCCACCGGCATCGGGTGACACCGAGCCAGCACCGCTCTGTTCGCGGTGAGTCGAGGCCTTTCGGCCGGCGTGCGCCAACTGAATCGCGGCCTTTGCGCCACCGGCGTGGATGGCCTCGGTCACGCTCTGCCACGCGGCGACCTGTTGCTCATTCCAAATGCCGGCACACCATGGCGTGATGCGACCCTCTGGCACGATGCCCGTGGCCTCGACGATGATCAGTCCGGTGCCGCCGATCGCGCGCGATCCGTAGTGAATCTGGTGAAAGGCGCCAACCACACCATCGCGCTCCTCGCACGAATACATGCACATCGGCGCCATCCAGACGCGGTTTCGTGCCTCGAGACCGCGCACGGTGATCGGGGCAAACAGTGGGTTGCTGCGTGGCATGACTAGTCCTTCTCGAGAATCTTTGACTGCAAACGAACCGCGAACGGCATTCCCGTAACGACGATGCCGAACAGGATGGCGCCGGTGAGCAGCGCATACTGCAGGCTGACAAACGCGGTGAGCGCACCGATGATTGCCGGGCCAATCATCAGGCCGACATAGACCATGCCGACGACCTTGGCCATGTTGCGGCCCTGATGTGTTGGATTGCCGATGTTGCCGGCTAGCGCGAAGAACTGGGGGATTACGGCCGAGACGCCGATGCCCGCAATAGCCCATCCGATGAGCGACTGCGGCACGTTGTTGCTAAAGATTGCGACCAGATAGCCAACGCCCGAGATGCCGGCGCCCCAGCGAATAACGGTGATGCGGTCGAAGCGCTCGACGATGCGATCGCCGATCAGGCGCATAACCGACATGGTCAGGCTCACGGCGAACACGCCATAGGCTGCCACCGATTCGCTGGCACCCAAGACGGTCTTGAGGTGCAGCGGCGACCAGTCGATAGAGGCTCCCTCGCCAATCGCGGCGGCGGTTGCCAGCGAACCGAGCAAATAGACGTATGGCAGAAAGCGACGGTTCTCGGCGGCGTGCTCACGCGCCTCATGCTTGTCGCTGGCCTGGTGGCTCGGGTTGTTCGGCAGCAGCCAGCCGCTGAGCGCGAGCGAGGCAACGGCCACGATTGCGCCATACAGGGCAAGAGTCTGTGGCGCGTGCCAGCCCGCGGCCAACGTGACGCTGCCGAGGTATGCGCAGGCGAGCCCGCCGATCGACCAAAACGCGTGGAATAGCGTGAAGATTGGTCGACCAAACAGGTTCTCGACCTCGACGCTGTGGGCGTTCATCGAGACATCCATGCTGCCCATAAAGAAACCCACGGCCAAGACCGAAGCGGCCAGCCAAACTGGGTTATTCGAAAGCCCCAGCGATGCCATCGCGAGGCCCAAAAGTGCCCCGCCAAGCCAGGTGAACGTGCGGCTACCGACTCGATCGATTAGCGGGCCAACCACCTGCATTGCGCCAAATGCGCCAACACCAAACAGAAGCATGATCCAGCTCATTTGACCGTGGCTCAGCCCGAAGCGTGCCTCGTATTCGGGAATGTGCACTGCCCAAAACGCATAGGCGCCACCGCCAAAAACGAAGTATGCCCAGAGGGCGATCTGGGCGCGGCGAGCTGCCTTGCTGGGGCGCTTTGGGGCTGTTGTGTCCACCCCGCCAGCCTAGGCGTTTGGGTTAGCGTTATCGGGTGACTTCATCGAATCGTGAGTATGCGCCGCTCGACCCGAGCCTTGCGCGCCTGATTCGCGGCCCGATCGCGGCCGATCACAAGTATTCGCGTGGCGTGCTCGGCATGGTCGTCGGTTCGGCCGGCTATCCGGGCGCGGCTTTGCTGGTTGCCTCGGCCGCATTGCGAACCGGCATTGGCATGGCGCGGCTGGTGAGCGTCGATGCGGTTGCCGAGCTGGTGCTAGCGGCGCGACCCGAGGTGGTTCGCGGCAGCGTTGCCGATCGCTGCGACGCCTGGGTTTTGGGTTGCGGTGTGGCCGTCGAGCCTGCCAGCGCCGAGGCGTCCTGGATCGCCGCTGTGTCTGGTGCGGCACACGAGGTCGGCGTGCCAATGGTTATCGATGCCGGCGCGCTGCAACTTGTTGAGATCGCCGACTTTGGCCCGCATGCCATCCTGACGCCACATCATGGCGAGGCTGTTCGACTGCTTGCTCGATACGACGTGGTCGCAACTGCCGCCGACCTCGAAGGCGATTCGATTGGTGCCGCGCAGCAGTTGGCCAATCTGACTGGTTCAGTGGTGGTGCTCAAGGGCAGTCGCACGGTTGTTGCCGCCCCTGGCGATGTGTTCTGGCGCAACCACGAGGCTCCGGCAGGCCTTGCAAGCGCGGGCACAGGCGACGTCTTGGCGGGCATCATCGGTGCACTTGCCGCGGCCGGTTATGCGCATTCGCGAGCCAATGGCGATGCGCCGACCGTCGACCCATTCGAGGTGGCCCGACTAGGTGTCTGGCTGCACTCGCAGGCCGCGTTCGAGCTTGCGACAGAGGGCACATACCTTGCCGGCGATATGGTCGAGCGAATGCGCTCGCTGATTGGTCGGCTCGCACAGTGAGGGCGGCACTGAGTCGAGTTTGGCTGCCGGTTTTGGCCGTGGCGGCCAGCCTGCTGGCGCACTGGACGATCGCGGCCGTCGCCTCGGCGCTGCCGCAAATCTCACCGCTGAACGACGTAAACCTCTATGCACAGTGGGTCGACCGCGGCCTGGCAATCAATCGCTGGCCGGGCACCAACGAACCCGGGGTGTATCCGCTGCTGGCGCTTGTTCCAATGATTTTGGCGCGACTCTTTGACACCACCGATGCCATTCACGGTTGGCTCTGGTTCATCACTGCGCTCGACACGGTCGCGCTGCTGGCGCTGGTGCGTCGCCCCAACGGTTGGCGCGCTGGGGCATACTGGCTGGCGTTTTTGCTCCTGTTGGGCCCGGTCGCGATCGGTCGAATCGATGCCGTGGCGGCCGCACTGGATGTGTTTGTGGTGATCACGGTTTTGGCTGGCCGGGAACGTTTGGGCATGGCCCTCGCAACCGCAGGTGCCTGGATCAAAATCTGGCCATTGTCGGCCGCGCTGGCCGTTTTGGCAACGCGTCGCAGTCGCGCCGAATTGGTGCGCATGTTTGGCGCTGCGGCCGCGGTTTCGCTGGGTGTCATGGCCGTTGGCATAGCGCTCGGTGGCAACCAAAACATGTTCAGCTTCTTGTGGTTAATGGGCGATCGCGGAATTCAAATCGAGTCGCCAATTGCGCTGCCATGGATGTGGGGCGCGCATCTTGGTTGGGGCGACAGCTCGACCTATTTCGATGCCAACGTGATCACGTATCAGGTGGTTGGCCCGGGCGCCGCAGTGGTCTCGAAGCTGATGTTGCCAGCGCTAGGCGTTGCGCTGGCAATCACCACTTGGCTTGGGGTTAAGGCCGCCGCGGTCGACGCTAGGCGAGCGTTCGTGCTCACCTCGTTGACCGCAGTGCTCGACCTCATCGTTTTCAACAAGGTCGGTTCGCCACAGTTCGAATCCTGGCTGGCGGTGCCCTTGATTGGCGGGGTTCTGCTCGGCCTGCCAAGCTGGCGCCTGCCCTTGCTCGGCGGGCTTGCGATTGCGGCGCTGACCCAGTGGGTTTACCCGTTGAACTACGACGCCGTCGTGGCCACTGAGCCTTTCGCCCTCGCCGTCTTGACCGCTCGAAACCTGCTGCTCATCGCGATGCTGGTTTGGGCCAACCTGCGACTGTCGAGCGCCGCACGCCCTTAAGTGCGACTGCTAGGCGTCAAGTAGGTCACGCAACAGCGGACCAACCAGGGCATCCTCAATCAAGAAACCATCGTGACCGTATGGGCTCTCGAGCACATGCAGCTGGCCGCCGACGAGTCGCTCGCCGCGAGTGCCGTGGTCGGTGCCAAGGTGCTCGGCAATGACGCGCTGATCGGCCACCGGAAACAGGCGGTCAGAGTCGATGCCAATCACAAGAGCCTTGGCCTTGATACCGGCCAGGGCGCTCTCGAGCGACTCGCGACCGCGGCCGACGTCGTGCGAATTCATGGCCTGCACCAGCGTGATGTATGAGTTTGCGTCAAAGCGACGCGTGAACTTGTTGCCGTGAAAGTCGAGGTAGCTAACGACCGCGAAGCGACCACCATCGCCAATCGGGCTGATGCTCGATTGCCAGGTGCGTTCGAATCGGTCGTTGAGCTCGGCCGAGGAACGATAGTTGAGCAGCGCCATGCGGCGAGCCAGTGCCAAGCCCTTGTGTGGCCCGTGGCCTGGTTTGGCGTCGTAATAGTTGCCGTTGTTAAAGGCAGGGTCGGTCTTCACGGCCTCGATTTGCACCGAGTTGAGTGCGATCTGGTCGGCGCTCGAAATCGCAGGCGCCGCAATCACGCCGATGCGCTCGGTGGCCTCTGGGTGTGCGATGGCCCACTCGAGCACGTGCATGCCGCCCATCGAACCACCGATGATCGCGTGCCACTTGTTGATGTTGATGCCGGTCGCGAAGGCGTGCTGCGCTGCAACCTGGTCGCGAATCGTCAGGAACGGAAACCGGGCGCCGTATTCGCGACCGCGACTGTCGAGGGTCGCTGGGCCCGTCGACCCCTGGCAACCTCCAAGGATGTTAGGCACAACCACATACCAGCGGTCGGTGTCGATCGCTTTGCCTGGGCCGATGATGTCGTCCCACCAGCCAGCGGTTGGGTGCCATTTGCTCGGTTCGCCAACCGCGTGCGAGTCGCCGGTGAGTGCATGCAAAACGAGCACGGCATTGCTGCGGTCGTCGTTCAGTTCGCCGTATGCCTCATAGGCAATGCGAACCTTTTTGAGTTCTTTGCCGCTCTCTAGCTGCATGTCGAACGGCAGCGAAAACACGCGGTCGCCCGAAGGGTCGCCGTCGCGCCAAGCACCCGTCGCCGGAGGACGACCGATCAGTGATCGGCTCATCTCCTCGGTGATGAATGTGCTCGGGGTGGTATCCCCAGACTCCTGGAACTCCATAAGAGTTCTAATTTAGTTGATTTGCCGCTTCGTCCAGGGTGTCGAAGGCGAGCGCGGCCAGCAGAGCCGAGCCGTCGCTGAGCTTCGAGTCGTCAAAAACGGCCTTGTTCGAGTGGTTGGTTTCGGCCTTGGTGTGGTCGCGGTCAGGCGGGCAGGCACCCATGAACACGAATGCGCCAGGCATCTCTTTGAGCACCGAGGCAAAGTCTTCGCCGCCGGTGATCGGGTGTTCAAGGTGCACATAGCGTGACGCGCCATTCGGCAGGTGGTCGAAGCTGTCGTCGACGATGCGCTGCACGCGATCGATGGCCTTGGCATCGTTCATCAGTACCTTGGTGAACGGGTGGAATTCGACCGACGCCTGCACTCCGTGGGCAGCCGCAATGCCCGCAAGCAGCTCCTCAACGGCGGTCTTCACCTGCGCGGTGACCTCATCGCTAAAGGTTCGAATCGTGGCGCCAAACTGGGCGACCTCTGGAATCACGTTTTCGGTGTGGTCGTCGCCGGCCTTGATCCAGCCGAGGTTGATCACAACCGGTTCAAAAGCCGAAATCTTCTTGTTGACCGCGGTCTGCAGCGCCTGAGCCGCCTCGAGCATCGGCGAGATCGGATCCTTCGACAACCACGGCATCGAGCCGTGACCGCCCTGACCCTTGAAGGTAACGGTCATTCCGCCGGCCGAGGCCATCAGGGGCCCTGGTCGGGCACCAAAGATGCCCAGCGGATATGAACTAAAAACGTGGATGCCGTATGCGGCGATCGGCAGCTCGCCCGACACGAGGTGCAGGCCCTCCTCGAGCATCACATCGGCGCCACCGTGGCCCTCTTCGCCTGGCTGAAACCAAACCACGACGTTGCCGCGCAGGCGATCCTTGTGGGTGTGCAGCAGGTGGCTTGCACCGATAGCCATGGCCATGTGCAGGTCGTGGCCACAGGCGTGCATGTAGCCGTTGGTCGAGGCGAAATCGACGCCGGTGTCTTCGACCACTGCAAGCGCATCGGTGTCGGTGCGCAACAGGACGGTCGGGCCGGGGAGGTCGCCCTTGATCAGCAGTGCGGCGCCACTGGTGCGCTGGCTGCGGAAGACCTCACCAAGACCGTGCACCGAGGCAAGGCAGCGTTCGGTCGAGAGGGGGTTTTCGAGCCCGAACTCGGGCATCTGGTGCAGTTCGCGACGGATGCCCGTGAGCACTCCTGCGTACTGGGCGGCTTCTTCGACGTATTCGCGGTAGGTCATAGATGCATTCTTGCACCATTGCGCGCCTAGGCTGTAGTCGTGTTTTTCGAGGCGATGCATCCACTCTGGCAGCAAGAATTAGCCGATTTGCGGTCGGTCCTGCTCGAGATCGAAACGCAGTTGCCAACCGAGTTTCAACCGCCGCGCGAATTGGTCATGCGGGCCTTTGCGAATTCGCCCGATGACGTTCGCGTGGTGATCGTTGGCCAAGATCCTTACCCAACGCCGGGGCACGCCATCGGCCTATCGTTTGCGGTCAACCAGGGAGTCGCGTTGCCACGCAGCCTAAGCAACATGATGAAAGAGCTGCGGGCCGACCTCGCCGAAGATTTCGAATCCGGTCGCGTTACGGCAGGTGGAGACCTTGCGCGTTGGGCCGACCAGGGTGTTTTGCTGCTGAATCGCGAACTCACGCTGCCGGGCAACAAACTGTGGCAGCGCGTGACCGATGCCGCGCTCGCTGCGCTGGTGCGCCGCAGCGAGGGCCGCGTGGTGGTTGTGCTTTGGGGAAACCTCGCCGCGAAGGCCGAACCAGCGGCAGCCGGTGCCCAGATTTTGCGCTCGGCGCATCCGAGCCCGTTGAGTGCATCGCGAGGGTTCTTTGGCAGTCGGCCATACAGTTCTGTGAACGCGAGGCTCGTGGCCCTAGGGCTCGCGCCGATAGATTGGTCTTGTTGATGCCCGCCCAGCGTCAATCTGAGCTCCAGAGGATTCCCCATGCCGCTTGATTCCGAATCGCGTTGGCGGTTGGTGCGCGCGATGCGCAACAAGCCGGCCGAGCCGCAGCGCGACGAACTCACCGTTCGTGCGGCGAGCCAGGGCGACCTCGTGCAGATTGCCGAAATTTATAACTATTACGTCGCCAACTCGGTGGTCACCTTCGATCTCGAAAAAATGACTGTCGACCAGTGGCACAACAAGCTCCAATATTTGGATGGCCTAAAGCTGCCGTTTTTGGTTGCCGTGAGCGGCTCGACCCAGGTGGTGGGTTTTGCCTATCTTGGCCCTTGGAAACAGCGCGCGGCCTATCGTCGTACGGTCGAAAACAGCATCTTTTTGCGCCCGGCCGCACTGGGCAAGCGCATCGGTACCAAGCTGATGGAGGTCTTGATCGAACAGGGGCGCGCCGCTGGCGTCAAAGAAATTGTGGCGGTCATCAGCGACAAGGGCGCCGAGGCGTCTATCGCCCTGCATGAACACTTTGGCTTTGTGCACCAGGGTCACCTTGGCAAGGTTGGCTTTAAGTTTGGGCGCTGGCTGGGCACCGTGCTCATGCAGAAAAGCCTCTGACTCGGCCAGCAACCTGCGAGTTTTCTACAAGTTCTGGCGCGCATCGGCGCAATCGCTTCGCACTTTCTTAGGCTGGAGTGGTGAAGTTGCGTCTCATTGGTTCCATCGCGGTTGGCCTGTTGGCCCTGACCGGCGTTTCGCCCGCTCAGGCGGCTAGCACAGCTCAAACGCCGCAGTTCGATTTCGCCATCAAGAACCTGATTGTGAAATACGCCGATGGCGTCGATGCGCTTGCCGCCGATGGGCAACCAACCGGCGAAAACACGGCTGCGGCCGACCTCGTTTCGGGCCGCGACCTTGGCGATGGCTGGCACACGGTTGGCATTGCCGGTCGATTGACTGCCGACCAAACCTGGCAGATTGCCCAGCGCCTGCAACAAGACCCACGCATCGCTTCGGTCGATGTCGACCGCATCCTTTCTGTTGCATCTGCCTCGGGTGCAGCCGCTAAGTCCAGCCAGCTCGCCTTGAGCCGCGCCTATGCTGCCATCAAGCCCGCCTCGGCGGTGCGCTCGGTCGTGGCCCTAGATGACTTCAAATCGACAGCGCCGACAACCGCGCGCATTAAGTTGAGTTGGAAGGCGCCGGCCACTCTCGGTTCAGCCAAACTGTCGGGCTACATGATTCAAATGAAGCGCGGCACGGCAGCGTGGTCAACTCTCAAGGCCAACACTCGTTCGAGTGTTACCTCAATCGCAATCGCGTCGGGGTTGACGGCCGCCAACACTTATTCATTCCGGGTAGCAGCGCTTACCAGCGCAAGCGGCGTCATGAAGGCCGGCGCATACTCGCCAACCGTCAGTGCGGTTCCAACGACGGCTCCAACTGCGCCGATGCTCGCGGGTTCGTCGACCGTCACGACAAAGTCTCCGGTGGTTAGCTGGGCAAAGCAGACCGCAGAACAACAGGGTGCGCCAGGGGCTACCTACGTGGCGACGGCCACTGCCGCTGGCCAAGCCGATGTTTCGTGCGTTGCGGGCGCCACCGATACCAGTTGTTCGCTTGCCGGCCTGGTCGATGGTGCTAGTTACAAGGTTGCCGTTGTCGTCAAAAACAAGCGCGGCAGTGCCGTGAGTTCTGCAGGGTTCACTCCGCAAGACGCCTATTACGCAAAGCAGTGGTACCTCTCGGGTGATCACGGCATTCACGCACCAACCGCCTGGGCACGCACGCTCGGGTCGAGTTCGGTAGTAGTTGCTGTTCTCGACACCGGCATTACCAAGCACCCAGATCTCGACTCTCAGATGGTGAGTGGATACGACTTTGTCAGCTCGGCCGCGTCTGGTCGAGACGGCGATGGATGGGATTCCGACCCAACCGACATGGGCGACTACTCGAGTGCCGAACCTAGCTCTTGGCACGGCACGCACGTCTCGGGCATCATCGCCGCGGCGACCAACACCATCGGTGTGGTCGGTGTAGCGCCAGGCGTGCGCGTGCAAATGGTTCGCGTTTTGGGTGCAGACTCGGGTGCCGAGTCAGACCTCATTGCCGGTCTCAAATGGGCCGCTGGCATTTCGGTTGCCGGGGCTCCTGCTAACCCAACTCCCGCAAAGGTGATCAACCTTTCCATGGGCACCGACAAGCCGACCCCGTGTCGAATCGGTTCGTCACTCAGTGCCACCGAGGAGGCCCTCGCATTGGTCAAGGCCGCCGGTGTCACAACGATCACGGCTGCCGGAAACTACAACATGCCCGCCTCGTATTCGTATCCAGGCAACTGCTACCCGACGCTCAACGTTGGCGCCACCGGTTTCTCGGGTGATCGCGCCGCCTATTCGAACTATTCGGTGCAGGATTCGTCGAGTGGTGACTTCATCGGAGTCGACCTCTCGGCTCCAGGCGGCGACAGCAAGGACTACATCGGCACACCAGAAGGCAGCAACGGTCGAATCATGTCGACCTGGAACGATGGCAAAACCACGGTGGGAAACCCGACCTATGACTACATGGAGGGCACCAGCATGGCGGCTCCCGTGGTTTCGGGGGTCGTGGCATTGGTCTATTCGATCAAGCCCGGTATTTCGTTCGACGACATGTGGACCAAGGTGATTCAACCGAGTCTGACGCCATTCGAGGCGTCAACCAAATGCGCCCAGACCAAAGTGTGCGGTGGCGGAATCGTGAATGCCGCCGGAGCATTGGCAGCCGCCTCGGCTCTGCCTTAGTAGGCCGCGCCAAACAGCGCTCTTGAGACAAAGAAAATCGACCCAGTCGTAATGACTGGGTCGATTTTTGTCTTGGTGCGGAAGGTGGGACTTGAACCCACACGCCTCTCGGCGTCAGAACCTAAATCTGGTGCGTCTGCCAATTTCGCCACTCCCGCGCGACCAGACAATTCTAACCCACGCTTGTGGATAACTTGAACGCACATTTTTAGCCAGCGGCAGGATGGCCGCATGACTCTGATTGCCGGTTCAACCGATGTGGCTCAGCGAGTTCGCGCGACCCTGACCGACGCCGCTGAGCCCGCCACCTTCGCCAACGGCACGGTCAGGTCGATTGACGAGCAGGTCGAAACCCAGTCTGCAAGAAACTCGGGCCTGCAGGAATTTCAGTTGATGGCTCGGGTCAACGACGAACTAAACGGATTCGGAGTCCTTCAGCCGCTGCTAAACGACCCCGAGATCGAAGAAATCTGGATCAACGAACCAAATCTGCTTAGGTATGCGATTGGCGGCCAATCTTTCTCGATGCGGGTCGACCTCGCGCCGGCCACCATCGAGAATCTGGCGCAGCGGTTGCTGCGCAACAGCTCGCGCCGAGTCGATCGGCTGCATCCGTTTGCCGATGCAACCCTCGCCGATGGCAGTCGAGTGCACGTGGCGATTCCGCCCGTAACCAATGCATACTGGGCCATCAACATTCGCAAGTTTCCTCGTGCTGTGCTCACGCTCGCCGACCTTGAACTGCGCGGCATGCTCGACGTCGAGCAATCCCGAACGCTGGGCGAGGCCGTGCGCAGTGGCAGCAATATTTTGATCTCGGGCGCAACCGCCGCCGGCAAAACCACACTGTTAGCGGCAATTCTTGGCGAGCTCGAGTCAGCCAGGCGAGTCGTGTCTATCGAAGAGACCCACGAACTGCGGCTCAACAACCTCGATTGGGTCGCGATGCAGGGGCGGGCCGAGGTCATCTCAGACACCCCTGCGATTGATTTGCGTCGCCTGCTGCGCGAGTCATTGCGCATGCGCCCCGATTACCTAGTGGTCGGTGAGGTTCGTGGCGCCGAGGCCCTCGACTTGCTGCTGGCAATGAACACCGGCATCCCGTGCGCCGGCACGATTCACGCCAACTCTGCGGCGGCCGCCATCTCGAAATTCATGCTGTTGCCAGCCCTGGCCCAGGCAAATCTTGACCAGTCGTTTTTGCAGTCGACCGTGCTCGCGGCTTTGAACCTAGTGGTTCACGTCGAACTCATCGATGGCAGGCGTCGAGTGAGTGAGCTGCATTGGGTGCGCTCGTGAATGTGGCCGCCTTGCAGGCGCGACTGGTTCGTTCGCTTCCGGCGTTCTCGATCGGCCTGCTGGCCGCATACCTCTGTTATCTCGGGGCTCATGTGGTTCTGTTGGCGCTCTGCGTCGGAGGAGTCGCATTCGCAATTAGTTTGGACTGGCTGCGCAATCGTCGCTCGGCTCGACGACAAACCGTTGCCGAGCAGGTGCCTCAGATTATCGACTCGATTGCGGCGTCGCTGGCCAGTGGTGTCTCGCTTATCGAGGCCTTTGAAAACCTCGTGCGCGAGGCTTCGGGCGAACTTTCGGGTCGAGCCGAGCGCATCCTCGCCATTTTCGAATCTGATCTCACGCTGCACAACAAAGTTGACGCTGCCAAGGCAGTGCTCGATTGCCGCGAGGGTGACTTATTGTTTGAGGTTTTGTTGGTCGCGAGCGTGCGTGGCGATGACCAGCTGGTCGCGGCACTGATTTCGCTTTCGGTCGAGATGCGCCGGCAACAGGCCCTGCTCGCCGAAATGAAGTCGCGCCAGGGGTGGATTCTGGGTTCGGCTCGATTGGGTCAGCTATCGCCATGGATCTTGATTGTCATGTTGTCATTCAGGCCCGAAACGGCCGCGGCATTCGCCACGCCGATTGGCTCGGCGGTAATCGTTGCCGGCGTTGCCCTGAGCATTACTGCCCAGCGTTTCATTTCGATCGGGGCTCGCCT
>Ga0228699_1001015_pt1 | contig 16382 bp, 12 predicted proteins | sample McNCre217_Aug_MG_FD_178016 | JGI IMG/M metagenome (GOLD analysis project Ga0228699, IMG submission 178016) | Freshwater microbial communities from McNutts Creek, Athens, Georgia, United States - 2-17_Aug_MG | ecosystem: Environmental > Aquatic > Freshwater > Creek | place: USA: Georgia...
TCTTGAAGTGGTGCGGGATGAACGTGCCGGCCGCACCCGTGACCGCCGTGTTGGCCCCACCGTAGACGATGAGGTAGCAGGCCTTGCCCACCCCCACGATGGGATCGGTGAAGTTGGCATTGGTGCAGGCCACGGCGCCCGTCTGGCCCGTCTTGAAGTTGAACAAGCCGTTCGCACCATAGGCCACCACGGCGGTGGCGCCCGTGGGCACGGTGCAGGTGCCGTTCTCGCTCGCGCAACTCGTCCAACTGCCCTGTGTTGACCCGGCGGGCGATTTGGCGCTGCCCAGGTAGCTGCCGCTGGTCAGCCTGGCCGCCAGGTCGATCTTGCCCACATCGCCATAGCTCAGGTTGCTGCTGGTGGCAACGCCAGACGAGAAGCTGCCCAACGTGTAGCCCAGGCTGCCGGTCACCGCGCCCGCAAAACGCGGGCTGGTGCGCACGGCGCCCAAGGTCACGCCCTCAGGGGTGCTCTCACGGCCAAAGTTGGGCGTGGTGGCGCCTGCGGCATTGCGGGCCGTCACGGTGGCGCTGAACGGGTTGCCGGCCTTGATGTTGCCCGTGGTCGTCACGTTCACCCTGAAGTCATGCGGCGCCACCACGAAGGTGTCGCTGCCTGAGGTGGGCACTACACCATTGGCCGTGTAGCTGGCGTTCAGGCCCATCAAGCCGACATCGGCGTACTTGAGGTTGATGGTGGCCACCCCGCTGGCATTGAAGCGCAAGGTCACGTTGGCGCCCGTGCCGTCGCAAGCTGCGGTGCTGGCATTGCTGGCATTGAGGGCCTGGTAGGCCGCCAGGATGTTGGCATCTTGGATGCGCACGGGCACGGTTCCGGTCGCCGGGTTGCTGTGGCTGCAGGTGAAGTTCACCGCGGTGTCCCTGGACACGAACAGCGGCGTGCACGCGTTCGAGTTGTCAGACTTCCTCAATGCGGTCACCGTCACGGACTGGGCCGTCTCCGCCGTGTGGGACTTGACGTCGAACACCAGGGCCGAATTGTTCAGGGTCAGGCTTTGCGAGCCGCCGGCAGTGCCTGACGCCGCGCCCATGCCGTAGTAGGTGGCCGGTGTGGCCGTGGGCGTGACCGATGGCGCCGTGAGGCTGGCGGAGGCCGTGGCGCTGTTGCCGCTGACCACGCCCATGTAAGCGCTCCAGCTGGTGCTGCCACTGCCCGAAGCGATCGTGAAGCCCGTGCTGTAGGTCTGCACATTGGTGCCGCTCACGCTCACCGTGCCGGTGACACCGCTGGTGAATGCATTGGCGCATGTGGCATCGGCACAGGCCTTCACGGTGAAGGTCAAGGGCACACAGGTCACCGTGCTGGTCGCGTTGGTCAGCAGCTCCAGGTGGTGCAGGGGGATGGTCACCGTGAGGGTGCAGGCCCCGGTGCTGGTGGCGGTGCCGGTCATGCCGCACCAGTACCTGGGCGTGGTGCTGGGCGTTCGGCTGAACGCCGACAAGGCCACCGTGGCGGTGCCTGCCGCAGACATGCTGGCGGTGATCGTGGTCGATGAACTGCGTGCGGGTATGGTGAACGTCTGCCCGCCCGGGTACGTGGTGGTGCCCGCCCCAGACACGGTGAACGTGCCAGACATCCCTGTGGTGTAGGCCGTGGCACAGGTGGCGTCTGCACAGGCCCGGATCGTGAACGTCACGGTGGCATTGGCCGCCACCGAGTTGCTGCTGGTGGTGACCTCGACGTGGTGCGGCATCACCGACGGGTCCACATAGCTGATGTTGTCGATCCACATGGACTGCGCGCTGCTGGCCAGCAGACCGGCGCACGAGGGGCAGTTGTCGTTGAACACCTCGACCTTGGTGATCACCTCGCCCGCCGGCGTGAGGTAGGTCAGGTAGACGCTGTCGTAGCTGTTGTTGCCAAAAAGAATCCCCAACAAGCCATTGATGAGGTCCAGCAGCCAGTTCGAAGGCACGTACTGCGCGATGCAAGTGGCGTTGCCCGCGTCCTTGCAGTTGTACAAGGTGACCTGGGTGCCACTGCCATAGGTGAAGCGGATCCACTGGGTGTTGTCTTCCTTCACCGACATGCCGATCAACATGGCCACGTAGCTGGTGCCGCCGTTGTTGAACTGGATGGTGAACGACGACGCCGATCCGTTGCTGCCCGAATCGATGGACACCGAATTGCCCGAGAAGCCGCTGAGCCCGGGATTGCCGGCCGTGTAGTTGACCGCTCCGCTGCTCGTGAACCACCCGCCTGGGGCCTCGTACTTGCTGTAGCTGATGCGCGAAGCGCCTTCACCAGACAGCGTGGTGGTGTCTTGGTTGATGGTGCGCAGGTTGACGTAGGCCGTGGGCGAGTTGAAGCCCGACTGGCCCGAGGTGAGCGCTTGCCAGCCGGCATGCGCCGTCAGGGCACACAGCCCCAACACCATGGCCACGATCGCATGAACCCAGGCCAGTCCACACCGAAATTCGAACCGCTGCGCGCGCATCGACAAGCTCCAACACATGACGTGTGAGGCTATCGAACGGCGCCTCGGCCGCTGGGTGGAAAAGCAGTCGCATCTTCCCCCATCTGCCCATCATCACGCGAAATCCATGATCTGAATCACGAAAAAGCGGGGGGCTGCGGGCATAAATCCGCTGCCGCTATGATTTCTGACATACCCATCGATCGCCACGCACCCGTTCATGCCGTCTTTTGCATCCGCTGCCCCCGTCCACACCGCCCTCATCCTGGCTGCAGGCCGTGGCGAGCGCATGCGACCGCTGACCGATGTCACCCCCAAGCCCCTGCTGACGGTGCACGGCCAGCCGCTGATCGCCTGGCACCTGCAGGCGCTGGCACGCGATGGCATCCGCCATGTGGTGATCAACACCGCCCACCTTGAAGACCAGTTTGCGCCGCTGCTGGGCGATGGCAGCCGCTGGGGCTTGCGCATCACCTACCTGCACGAGGGCGCGCTGTTTGGCGGCGCACTGGAGACGGCCGGCGGCATGGCCCACGCCCTGCCCCACCTGGGCGACGCCTTTTGGGTGATGGCCGGGGATGTGTTCGTGCCAGGCTTTCGCTTCGATGCGACCGCCGCTCAGGCCTTTGTGGATGGCCAGGATTGGGGCCACCTGTGGCTGGTGCCCAACCCGCCGCACGTGCCGCAGGGCGACTTCGCGCTCAACCCCGAAGGCCGCATCGCGCCGCGCGACCAGGCTCCGAGCGATTGGCCGCGCCACACCTACAGCACCATTGGCCTGTACCGGCCTGAGCTGGTGGCGGGCCTGGCCGTGGGCGAGAAGTCTGCGCTCAAGCCCTGGCTCGACCGGGCGATCGCTGCCCATCGCCTCTCGGGTCAGCTGTGGACCGGCCCGTGGACCGACGTGGGCACACCCGAGCGCCTGGCCCACCTCAACGCGCAGCCCGCGCCCGCTTCGGCATGAGCGCCGCCACAGCGGCGTCGGGCCAGCACTTCACCGCCGACCTGAGTGGCTGTGCGGCCGATCACCCCTGGATGCAATCGCCCGAAGCCCTGGCCCAGGCCTGCTTGGGCGCGGTGCAGGCCCATGGGCTGACCGCTGTGGGGCAGCTGTTCCACCGCTTCACGCCACGCCCCGGGCAGACGCAATCGGGCGTGACCGGCGTGGTGCTGCTGGCCGAGTCGCACCTGGCGGTGCACACCTGGCCCGAGCTGGGACAGGTCACGCTGGACGTGTTCGTGTGCAACCAGTCGGTCGACCACAGCGAGGCGGCGCACCAGCTGCTGCAAGCGCTGGTGGCGGGCTTTGAGCCCGGGCATGCGCGCTGGCAGGGCCTGACACGCGGGGCTTGATTGGGCTTGGCCTGACGCGCGAGCGCTGATGCACCGGCAGCGCGTGCGGTTCAAGCGCCCTGGCGGATCTGGCGCGCCACCCGCGCGCCGTGGGTGAAGGCCTCTTCGAACACCGAGTACGCCGACAAGTCGGCATGGGCAAAGTGCAATCGGCCGCTCACGCCCTGCGGCCGCATCATCGCAGGCAAGGCCGGCTGGCTGCGCAGGCCGGGGCGAGGCACCACCATGGCGTGGCCGTGGCGCTTGAGGTCGGCCTGCAGCAGCTTGTCGGGCAGATCGGGGTGCACGCGCGCCAAGTCTTGGCACACGCGCCAGGCCCAGTCTTGCCACGGCTGGCCGTGCAGGGCACGGCGCCAGGCCTGGCCTTGATGGCCATCCCCCCCACCCAAGGCCCAGTAGTGCGTGAGCAGGCTGGGGCCCACGGGGGGCGACAGGCTCTGGTGGCGGGCGTTCACATAGCCCAGGCTGGGCGGCAGGCCGGCCACGCCCTGGGTGTCGAAGAACACGTTGTCCCACGACAAGGCCTCACCGGGCCGTGCATCCAGCGGCGCACGCAGCAGCAGGTTGCTCACCAGCCAGGGGGCGGTGTCCAGCCAGGGCTGCACCGTTTGCAGGGGCGCAGGCCGGGCATCCAACAGGCGGTGGGCCAGGGTCAGCGGCAGGGCCAGCACCACGTGTCGCGCCTGCCAGCGCTGCGCCTGGCCGGTGCGGGCCGAGACGGTGTCCACGCTCACGACCTCGCGGCCATCGCGCACGGCCACCGCCACCTCGCCCGGGTGCCAGCGCTCGCCCAAGGGTGCCGCCAGCTTCTGGGTCAACCAGCCATTGCCCTCGGCCCAGGTGAGGATGGGCTCGCTGTCGTCATGGGGCGCACCGCCCCAGGCCTCGGGCAGGCGCAAGCCGTGGCGGCTGGCGAAGTAATGCAGCCCCGCCCAGGCTGATACGCGCTGGGCCGAGGCGCCGTAGTCATCGCGGCACACGTAGTCCATCAGCCAGCGCAAGCCCGGGTCGGTCAGCTGCTGCGCGTCCAGCCAGTCGGCAAAGGTGATGGCATCCAGCGCCTGCAGCGCGGGCGTCCACGGCACCGCGTGCGTGGGCATGGCGAACTGGCCTTGGCGCTGCAGGGCGGCGATGGCATCGGCCAGCTGCCGCCATTGGCGCAGCACCGCAGGTGCAGGCCGCTGATCACCGGCGCCGGGCCACAGGCCATCGTGCCAGCGGCCCTGTCGCCACAGGCCAGATGCCGGGGGCTGGCCGCGCGGGGCATCGGGCACGAACAGGCGCTCTTGCGGGTCGTGGCAGGCGTGGCGCTCATCGGCTTGCCAACGGCCTTCGGCCCAGCGGATCAGGCCGATCTCGGCCAGCCAGGCCTGCACATCGGTCGCCTGCGGCCCGGGCATCGGCAGGTAGTGGGCGCCCAAGGGGCAAGCCAGGCCGCCCAGGCGGTGGCCCTGCGCGTTGCCGCCGGGCTGGTCGTCCAGGTCGATCACGGCCAGGTCGTCGATGCCGGCACGCATCAGGTGGTGGGCCGCGGACAGCCCGCCCACGCCAGCGCCCAGCACCAGCGTGTGCACGCGGCGATCGGGGGCTGGATGTGGTGGCGCCGATGCCACCTGCGGCCGCCCATCACGCCAGGCGTGGCCGCGCGCCATGTTGGGCCCCACCCAGCCGCCGGGCAGCTCGGCCCAATGCGCGGGCGGCGTGGGCCCTGCGCCCGCCAGGGGCTCGCGCCGCTGGCACGCGGTCAAGCCCGCACTCAGGCCCGCGCCCCCCACGGCCCAGGTGGCGGCGAGGCGCAAGTGCTGGCGTCGCTGCGGGTTCATTGGTGCACCCGGCCCCACTCTTCTTCGAAGGTGCGCACCAGGGCCTGGTTGCTCAGGCGGTTGGGCTCGGCGTCCACGCGCGCCATGTCGGGCGGGAAGTCCATCAGCGCGGGCAGGCCCGCCACGCTCAAAAAGCGCAGGCCATCGGGCAGCTGCGTGGGCGCATGCCAAGGCCGCATCGACGCCACCACAAAGCCCCACTCGCCAAAGCTGGGCACGTGGGCGTGGTACGGCGTGGTGCGCAGGCCCACCGCCTCCAGCGTGTGCACCACCGTCCAGAAGCTGCGCCGGGCCACCAGCGGCGAGGTGGTCTGCACCACGGCGTAGCCGCTGGCGCGCAGGTGCCGTGCCACCAGGCCGTAGAAGGTGGTGGTGTAGAGCTTGCCGATGGCGTGGTTGCTCGGGTCGGGGAAGTCGATGACGATGACGTCGTAGCTGTCGGCGTGCGTGTCCAACCAGGTGAAGGCATCGGCGTTGACCACGCGCACACGGGGGTCGTTCAGCGCGCCCTGGTTGAGCTTGACCAGCGTGGGATCCTGGCGGAACAAGGTGGTCATGGCCGGGTCAAGCTCCACCAAGGTCACGTGCTGCACGCTGGGGTGCTTGAGGATCTCGCGCACGGCCATGCCATCGCCGCCGCCCAGCACCAGCACCTCACGCGGGGCGCCCTGGGCCGCCATGGCCGGGTGCACCAGGGCCTCGTGGTAGCGGTACTCGTCGCGCTGGGCGAACTGCAGGTTGCCATTGAGGTAGAGGCGCACGCCGCCTTCGTGGGCCTGGGTCACCACGATGCGCTGGTAGGGCGTGCTCTGGCGCAGCACCACGCGGTCACCAAAGAAGCGGTCTTCCGACCAGTTGGTCAGGGGCTCGGCGCCCACCATGCCCACCACCAGCGTGGCGGCCACCGCCGCACAGGCCAGGCCATGGCTGCGCCACGCCCGCACCTCGTGGCGGAAGATCCACCAGGCCCAGGCGGCCACCGCCGTGTTCATCAGGCCAAACAGCAGGCCCGTGCGCACCACGCCCAGGTGCGGCACCAGCAGCAGCGGGAAGGCCAGCGACACGGCCAGCGCCCCCAGGTAATCGAAGGTCAGCACGTCTGACACCAGCAGGCGCAGGCCGCCCAGCTGCGTGAGCCCACCGCGCGTGCGGCGCTGCAGGATGCGCATCACCAGCGGGATCTCCAGGCCCACCAGCACGCCAATCAGGCCCACCAGGCCATACAGCAGGCCTTTGAACGGCCCGCCCGCCCAGCCCGGCAGCAGGCTGTTGGCCGCGAACAAGGCCGCGGGCATCAGGCCACCGAACAGGCCCACCATGAGCTCGATGCGCAGGAAGTGCGCCACCAGTTGGCGCTCCAGGTAGCGCGAGCACCACGAGCCCACGCCCATGGCGAACAGGTAGGTGCCGATGATGGTTGAGAACTGCAACACCGAGTCGCCCAGCAGGTAGCTGGCCAGTGCGCCGGCACACAGCTCGTAGACCAGGCCACAGGCGGCCACGATGAACACCGAGCCCATGAGCACGGCGGTGCTCAGGCTCAAGCGCGTGGTGGCGGGCTCGTCGTCGGGCTGGCCTCCTGGGATGGCAGGCCGCTCGCTCGCCCCATCAACCATGGATGGCGGCGGCCACGATCATGCCGATCGACAGGCACATGGCCGCGACCACAATGGCCAGGGCCACGTTCTTCTTCTCGACGATCTCGCCCCACAGGTCATAGGGCGTGAGCTTGTCGACGACGATGAAGCTGACCCAGAACATCACCACGCCCACCAGCGCGAAGAGGACCGAGCCCAAAAAAACACCTGGCTTGAGCCATTCGAGTTCGAACATGTTGTGTGCTCCTATCCGAGTCCTATTTGTGTGAGCCGCCGCTGCTGTAGCCCCCGTATGAGCCACCCGAGCTGCTCCAACTGCCGCCACTGCCGCCGCCCGAGGACTGGCTGCTGGCGCGGCACTGCTGGTATTCCTGGCTGCTTTCGCCATAGGTGTCACGCACGCGGCCGCAGCGCTCTTCACACCCATTGGCCATGATCATCACCACCAGGATGACGATGACCAAGATGATGAGCACCGTGGTGGCGCTCCATTGTGACGAGCTCACGCTGGCATCGCGGACGAAAGCCTCCCGTTGCGGCGCGGGGATGCGGAAGGCTTGCATCACGTCGTCAGCCGTGAGCGTGCGGCCTGCCGACCAGTTCACCTCGTTGCCCGCCATCTCTCGGTTGAGCACGCGCTGGGCCTGGTCGCCCGTGCCTTGGAAGTCGGTGTTGAGCGATTTCTGCTGCTTGCGCACCGGCCAGTAGAACTCACCCAGCACATAGGTGGTCTCGGCGGCATAGGCCTCGTCCTTCCTGCGGTAGGTCACACCCTGGAAGGTCAGGCGCTCGCCGCCAGCCCGTGGTGCGCCAGTGATCGGCTGCACGATGCTCCAGCCATCGAGCGCATCCACCAAAAAGGCAAACCCCTCTTGAGGCTCATACAGCAGGTACTCTCGCCAATACCAGCACTCTTCGTCAGCCGAGACCGGGATGCTGCGGCGCTCTTGGTAGCCCACCACCTGCCAAGCCACCGGCACACCGCCCAGCGACAGCTTGCCCCGTGAGCCCAGGGCGATCAAGGGCGGCAGCTTGTTGTCTTGCTTGAAGAAAGCCAGGTCAGCGCCCAGGCCCTTGGAGATGTCGACCACCGCCTTGCAGCTGCCGCACACGATGGACTGCGTGCTGTCCAAGGTGGGCTGGAGGCTGCTGCCGCAAGCCGGGCAGCTCAGGCCCTGGGCCTTGAGTTGGGGCTTGTCGGTGTCGGGTTGCGGCAGGCCAGAGAGGCGCAAATCGGCCAGGCGCACGGCCGTGCCCACGTCCACTTGGGGCGGGCGGGTGCTGGCCTCGATGGTCATCACCTCGCCCTGCTCGTTGCGCAACTCCCAGACGTCAAAGCCCTGGTCGGTGCGGGGCACGCACGGCCATTCGCCCTGCATGGCGTGCACGCGCGCCGTCACGCGGTTGGCCATGCTCCAGGTGCGCCCCAGCAGCACGTACTGCAGGCCGGGCACGCTGGTGTCGAGGTCGGGCGGCAGCTCGGGCAAGGCCTGCGGCCAGCTCATCACATGGCGGCCGTTGTCTTCGCTGAGGATGGCGCTGCGGCCGTTGTCGAACAGCGCGTGCCAGGCCGTCCAGCGTCCCTGGCTCGGGCTGGGGCCCGTGTCGTCGGTGTAGCTGTACTGCAGCCGGCCCACCAGCGTGAACGACACGCCCGCATGCACCCCGCGCGTGCCCAGGCCCAGCGGGCTGTGGTCATCGAAAAGCTCGGCCGACTCGCCGATGCGGCGCAGCACCTCGCCCTCGCGCACCAGGGTGCTGCGACAGAAACTGCAGGTGGCCATGGGCGCCGCCGCCGACTGGAAATCGACCGGGGCACCGCAATGCGGGCAGGCGGCTCGCCAGACGCGCCCAGCGCCGGGCTCAGCCAAGATCAGGCCTCATGCACAGGCTTTCGTTCGCTCGGGTGCGGGGCGCTCAGCCCAGCTTCTTGAGCAGCTCGGCCTTCTTGGCGCTGAACTCGTCGTCGGTGAGCAGGCCCTTGTCCCGCAGCGCGCCCAGCTTCTCAATGGTGGCGATCACGTCGTCGGCACCCATGGCGGGCGCAGCGGGTGCAGCGGCAGGTTGGGCCGCTGCCTGGCTCAGGCCCTGCTGCAGCGACTGCGCCATCACCTGGCCCAGCGCCAGGCCCGCGCCCAGGCCGGCGGCATCACCGGCCACACCACTGCCATGGCCCGCACCGGCGGCCAGCGTGGGGATGGCCTGCGCCGTTTGGTACTGCATGAACTGGCCCATGTTGTTGCCGACCATGCCCATGCCGATCTTCTGGTCGAGCACCTTCTGCAGCTCTTCCGGCAGCGACACGTTCTGCACGGTCAGGCCCTCGATCTTGAGGCCCATGGCCTCGCACGAGGGGTTGACCGCTGCGGCCAGCGCCTTGGCAAAGGCCGACTGGTTGGCCGCCAGGTCGAGGAAGGGGATGCCGCTGTTGGCCACCGCGTCACTCAGGTGCTGCAGCACCAGGCCGCGCAGCTGCTCGTCGAGCTCTTGCACCAGGTAGACCTCGCGCGTGCCCGACACCTCGGTGTGGAAGCGCTTGGGGTCGATCAGGCGCACGCTGAAGTTGCCAAAGGCGCGCAGGCGCACGGCACCGAAATCCTTGTCGCGCAGCGTGATGGGCTGGCTGGTGCCCCAACGCTGGTCGAGCAGCTGGCGGGTGCTGAAGAAGTAGACGTCGCTCTTGAAGGGCGAGTCAAACAGCTTGTCCCAGTTCTTGAGGTTGGTCAGCAGCGGCAGGGTCTGCGTGCTCAGCTTGTAGGTGCCAGGCCCGAAGACATCGGCCACCTTGCCCTCGTTGACGAACAAGGCCATCTGCGTTTCACGCACCACCAGCGTGGCACCGTTCTGGATTTCGCGATCCTGAAACGGGTAGCGCCAGGCCAGCACGCCATCGGTGGCTTCCACCCACTCGATGACGTCGATGAACTGCTTCTTGATGAAATCGACCAAACCCATGTGCGTCCTCCTGCGTCAGCTGGCCATCGCCGGGCCAGCGTCGTGGTTTGTACCGGGCCGCCGCGATGTGCCGCGCCCGTGCCCGCATCTTAGCGAAAGGGAAGCTCAAAAAGCCCGCCTGATCTAGAATGCGGCCCTTTGCAGCCCCTGGATCTACACCATGCCCCGCTGTAGCCACATCGCCTTGCGCGTTGCGCTTCCTGTCGCCATCGGCACGCTCGGCGCCCTCAGCACCCTGCTGAGCCTGCCCGCCCTGGCGCAATCCAGCAGCACAGGCACCGCCGACACCGGCACCGCCACCACCGCGCCCGCTGACGTGCGCGACTTCCCCCAGCATGCCTTGCGCGGCACCCTGGTCGTGGGCGTGGCCCCGCAAGCCAGCCTCAACGGCCAAGACGACCGCCTGGCCCCCGGCGCCCGCATCCGTGGTGCCGACAACCTCTTGCTGCTGCCCGGTCAGCTCAGTGGCCAGAAGCTGCTGGTGGTCTACACCCGCGACACCTACCGCCTGATCAAGGACGTCTGGGTGCTGCGCCCAGCCGAGGCCGCCCTGCCGTGGCCCGAAACGGCCGAGCAAGCCGCCACCTGGTCGTACCACCCGCTGACGCACCGCTGGGCCAAGCCCCAGTGAGCCTGCACCCTGCCCCCACGCAGGACCGAACACCCGCACGAGCTGTCCAAAGAGCTGTCTTATGAGCACCCCCACCGCCACCGGCAAAAAGGTTTACGTCAAGACCTACGGCTGCCAGATGAACGAATACGACTCGGACAAGATGTCCGACGTCATGCGCGCCGCCGAAGGCTACGAGCCCACCGACAACCCTGAAGAGGCCGACCTCATCCTCTTCAACACCTGCTCGATCCGCGAGAAGGCGCAAGAGAAGGTGTTCTCTGACCTCGGCCGCGTCAAGCACCTCAAGGACAAGGGCGTGATGATCGGCGTGGGCGGCTGCGTGGCCAGCCAGGAAGGCGCGTCCATCATCGCCCGCGCGCCGTATGTGGACGTGGTCTTCGGCCCGCAGACGCTGCACCGCCTGCCCGCCATGCTCGAGAAGCGCAAGGCGATGAACCGCCAGCAGGTCGACATCTCCTTCCCCGAGATCGAAAAGTTCGACCACCTGCCGCCGCCGCGCAAGGAAGGCGCCTCGGCCTTCGTGTCCATCATGGAAGGCTGCTCCAAGTACTGCAGCTACTGCGTGGTGCCCTACACCCGTGGCGAAGAGGTCTCGCGCCCCTTCGACGACGTGCTGACCGAGGTGGCCGACCTGGCCGACCAGGGCGTGAAAGAAGTGACCCTGCTGGGCCAGAACGTCAATGGCTACCGCGGCAAGATGGGCGACACGGCCGAGATCGCCGACTTCGCCATGCTGCTCGAATACGTCGCCGAGATCCCCGGCATCGAGCGCATCCGCTTCACCACCAGCCACCCCAACGAGTTCGGCCAGCGCCTGATCGACGTCTACGGCAAGACGAACAAGCTGGTCAACCACGTGCACCTGCCCGTGCAGCACGGCTCGGACCGCATCCTCATGGCCATGAAGCGCGGCTACACCGTGCTCGAGTACAAGAGCACCATCCGCAAGCTGCGCGCCGTGCGCCCTGACATCCGCCTGTCCACCGACTTCATCGTCGGCTTCCCTGGCGAGACCGACGACGACTTCGACAAGCTGATGAAGCTGGCGCGAGACATCGAGTTCGACGCCTCGTTCAGCTTCATCTTCAGCGCCCGCCCCGGCACCCCGGCTGCAGCCCTGGAGGACACCACCCCGCACGAGGTCAAGCTGCAGCGCCTGCAAACCCTGCAGGCCTACCTGGAAAGCAACGTGCAGCGCTACAGCGACCTGCTGGTGGGCACCACGCAGAAGATCCTGGTCGAAGGCCCCAGCCGCAAAGACCCGTCCGAGCTGATGGGCCGCACCGAGTGCAACCGCATCGTGAACTTTGCTGCTGGCCCCACCCAGGCCCTGCGCGAGCGCCTGGTGGGCCAGTTGATCGATGTGGACATCACCAAGGCCTTCCCGCACTCGCTGCGGGCCGAGCTGCGGCTGAGCGAGGGTTGACCCGCCTCGCGGGACAACCATGATCCCCTCGGCGAGAACCGGGGGGATGCCGTTGTGCAAGAAGTCACACGCGGCCAGGGATTAGCGGGGCCTTGGCGGTGGTTTTCCTCGTCTGTCCCAAAAAACCAATGGGCACACTGCCTCCGTGCATCAGCAGTTGAGCAGTCCCCATGAAACTCTTTCGCCTGTGTGTCAGTCAACTTCAGGTTGGCCACGAACTCCCCTGGAACGTGTACAACGAGCAGGGCCATTTGCTGCTCCACAAGGGCTACACCCTCAAAGACCATGAGCAGCTGACCAGCTTGGTCGAGCGCGGCATGTACGTCGACCAAGACGACTTCGACCGCCACATCGAGGCCCAGCAGCGCGATGTGCGCCGCAAGGCCCCTGACCAGCTGTGGGGCTGGGTGCACACCCGCATGTCGGCACTGCTCAACGACCCGCTGTCGAGCACCAACTGGCAGGCCGATGTGCAAGAGGTGGCCAGCGATGTGCAGCACGCCGCCGAGGTGAGCCGCGAGCCCCACCTGTTCGAGTCGCTGTTCAAGGACAACCCAGACGACTACGCCGTCTCGCACGCGATCCAGACGGCCTACATCGTCAACCTGATGAGCGATCGCATGGGCTGGAACCCGGCGGCCCGCCTGACGCTGACCCATGCGGCACTGAGCATGAACCTGTCGATGACCAGCCTGCAAAAGCAGCTGAGCACGCAGCTCACCGCTCCAACCTCCCAACAGCGCGAGGCCATCCACGACCATGGCGCCCGCAGCCGCGACATGCTGGCGCAACTGGGCGTGACCGATCAGGATTGGCTGACCGCCGTGGCCCAACACCACGTCACCCCCCATGGCGGCCCGCTGAGCACGGCCAAGGCAGGGGCCGGCGACCTGGCTTGCGCGCTGCACTACGCCGATGTTTACCTGGCCAAGATCAGCGCCCGCAGCACCCGTGCGGCCATGCCGGCCAACCAGGCCGCACGCACCCTGTTCCTGCAGGCCGATGGCCAGCACAACCCGTATGTGTCGGCCCTGATCAAAGAGCTGGGCATCTACCCGCCGGGCACCTGCGTGCGCCTGGCCAATGGCGAGTCCGGCATCGTGGTGCAACGGGGCGAAGCCGCCCACCTGCCCAAGGTGTGCGCCCTGGTCGATGCCAAGGGCAGCCCCTTCCCCTACCCGCTGGCGCGCGACACCAGCCAGGTGAGCTTCAAGGTGGTCGATGCGATGCCGCGCGGCAGCCTGCGCCGCCGCCTGCCCAGCAGCGCGGCCTTGCACCGCGCCGTGAACGCCTGATCAGCCCACGGCCCGGGCCACCTTGGCCAGGGCTTGCAACAGCCTGTCGACCTGCGCCGCGCTGTGCGCCGCCGTGAGCGACACGCGCAAGCGCGCCGTGCCCTGCGGCACCGTGGGCGGCCGGATCGCGGGCACCCACACGCCTTCGTCGGCCAGTCCCTGCATCACCTGCATGGCCGCTTCGTTGCTGCCCACCACCAGGGGCTGGATGGGGGACACCGACCGCATCAAGGTCCAAGGCAGCCGCAGGTCGGCCACGCCTTGCGCCAGCTGCTCGCGCAGCGCCTGCAGGCGCTCGCGCCGCCAGGGCTCATCGCGGATCACGTTGATCGCCGCCACCAGGCCCGCCGCCAACATGGGCGGTGGTGCCGTGGCGAACATGTAGGTGCGTGCGCGCTGCAGCAGCCAGTCGATCAGCGCGGGCTGCCCGGCCACGAAGGCGCCGGCCACACCTGCCGCCTTGCCCAGCGTGGCCATGTAGATCAGCCGCTGCGAGGCCTGCTGCAAGGCGGCCCCCGTCAGGCCATGGTGTGCCAGACTGCCTTCGCCGTGCGGGCCGAGCACGCCGTAGCCATGGGCATCGTCGATCAGCAGCCAGGCATCGAAGCGCTCGCACAGGGCCAGCAGCGCGGGCACATCGGCCAGCGTGCCGTCCATGCTGAACACGGCATCGGTCACGATCAGTTTGCGCCGCGCCGTGCTGGCCGCCAGGGCTGCGGTCAGCGCCTGCAGATCGCGGTGGGGCGCCACGTTCAGCGTGGCCTTGGACAGGCGGATGCCATCGATCAGGCACGCATGGTTGAGCGCATCCGAGAACACCGCATCTTGCGGGCCCACCAGCGCCGGGATGATGCCCACGTTGGCCGCGTAGCCCGAGTGGAAGCTCAGCGCCTGGGGCAGCCCCACGTGGGCGGCCAGGGCGTGTTCCAGCGCCTCGTGCGGCGTGTGGTGGCCGCACACCAGGGCCGAGGCCATGGCGCCGGCACCATCGTGCGCCACGCTGGCTTGCACGGCGGCGATCACGGCCGGGTGGTGCGCCAGGCCCAGGTAGTCGTTGCTGCCAAAGGCCAGCATGGGCCGGCCATCGAGCACCAGCACGCTGCCCGGGCCGGCATCGGCATCCAGGTCGGCATGACCGGTGGCAGGCTGGTGCACCTGAACCTGCCGGCGGTGCCGCAAGAGGTGCTGTTGCGCCCAGTCATCCAGCTGTGGCTGCAGGGCGTCCGAGAGGGTACCGTTCATGGGCGCGCAGGCTAGCACGTCTGCGGCTGGTACCCACCCGATCCTGCATCAAACCGCATCAAACCGCATCAAGCCCCATCAGGCCCATTGCGCCTGCAGGCCCTGGCTGATGGCGCGGGCCTGGGCCAGCGTGCGCTGGACGATGTCGGCCGCCGAGGGCTGGTCGTGAATCAGGCCTTGCACCTGCCCGATGAGCTGCACGCCCTCATGGTGATCGGCCTCGAACATGGCCTTGCGCATGGCCAGCGTGGCGGCGCCGAAGTAGGCCGTCTGGATGGCCGGCACCAGGCCTTGGGCCAGGGCATCGCGGGCGATGTCGCTCAGCGGGGTCTGCAGCTCGCGTGCCGCCGCCAGCGAGCGGGTCAGCGCCACCGGCGGGCTCAAGGGGCGCGCGGTGTACTTCTGGCCGCCGGGCGTCTTCATCACGCGGCAGGGGAAGGTGTCGAAGTTGCGCGAGTAGATGGTGTCTTCGGCGGGCTTGTCGAGGATGAGTTGCTTGGTCTCGCCATGCAGCGGGCTCTCGATGCAGCTGGCAAAGCGCGTGCCCATGGCCACCGCATCGGCACCCAGGCTGAGTGCGGCCAGCAGGCCCCGGCCATCGGCAATGCCACCGGCCGCGATGATGGGCTTGTCGGTCATGTCGCGCACGGCGGGGATCAGCACCATCGAGGTGACCTTGCCGCCGTGGGCCGCGGCCTCGTGCCCGGTCACGATCAGGCCATCGGCACCGAAGTCGAGCGCCGCCTTCGCGTGCTTTTCGCTGGAGATGGTGGCGATCACCTTGCCGCCGTAGGCCTGGGCGGCCTCGACCACCCAGTCGCCCTTGCCCATCGAGGTGTTGATGACGCTGACCTGCTCTTCAAGCGCCACCTTGGCGCACGCGGCGGCGCCTGGCAGCTTGAGGCTGCAGCCCACGCCAAACGGCCGGTCGGTGAGGCGGCGGATCTCGCGGATGGCCTCGCGGCACTGTTCGGGCGACAAGGCCCCCGACGCGAGGATGCCCAGGCCACCAGCCTGGCTGACGGCCGCCACCAAACGGGGCACGGCCACGTAGGTCATGCCGGGCAGGACGATGGGGTGGGCAATGCCCAGCAAACGGGTCAAGCGCGTGTTCATGCGCCCAAGGTTATCAGGCCCGTCAGACAGACTCGGGCACCCGGCGGTCCAGCCAGGACAGCAAGGCCGTGAACAGCTGCAGCGGGTCCACGGGTTTGGAGAGGTGGCTGTTCATGCCCGCTTGCAGACACTGCTCTTGCTCTTGTTGCAGCACGCTGGCGGTCATGGCGAGCACAGGCATGTCACAGAGGCGTTCATCGGCACGGATGACGCGCGTGGCCTGCATGCCGTCCATCACCGGCATGTGCACGTCCATCAGCACCAGCATGACCTCGCTGCCCTCGGCACTGCGCAGCACGTCCACGGCCTCCTGGCCCGTCGTGGCTTCCACCGCGCGCAAGCCCGCCATGTCCAGCAACTCTGAGGTCAGCATCAGGTTGACGGGGTTGTCATCGGCCACCAGCACCTTGCGGCCTCCGTGACGCAACTGCAGCGCCGCCAGCACCGTGGGCAGGTCCATGCCGGCTGGTGCCGCAGGCGCGGGCACTGCGCTGTGGGATGGG